>MKWU01005717.1_pt1 | contig 13260 bp, 10 predicted proteins | sample 809101 | NCBI WGS metagenome assembly MKWU01 (sample SAMN05860141, study PRJNA318959) | sponge metagenome | host: Aplysina aerophoba | place: Slovenia: Piran, Adriatic Sea, Gulf of Piran | collected 2013-05-07 | reverse complement strand
CGAAGCGGGTCTCGACGGTTTCTGGTTGGCACGGTGGCTGCGGGGCCAGGGAGTCGAAGCCCATGTGATCCATGCAACGAGCATTCCGGTAACGGCACCTGGGTGTTCCCCGGCCAGAAGCCGGGCGTCCATCTCGCCTTCCTGCACGGCCCGTGGTACCGCATCCTGAAGCGCTCCGGCATCGAGAACCTTCGTATCCACGATTTTGCGTCACACTTGTGCGGCTAAGCAACATAACCCACCGTTTTTATTACCTTTATTTTCTCGACATAAATTCCGTAATCGTTTAGTCAGCGGACTCGATCGTATTCCAGTCGTCGTATGCCACATTTGGCTGGCCGAATCCGCTTGCGAGCGCTCTGGCCGGCGGCTATATATCGGCCAAAGGATTGGGAATTTCCCGGTCGACAGAAGGGTCCTGGAGCTTCCGGGGCCCTTTTGTTTTTTCCCCGCCTCGGGCGTTCACGGAAGTCTGGCCATTCCGCCGATCTTGGGCCGGACGATCTCGAAGGCGCGGTTGGGCTGGTCCGGGCGCAGGTGCGACAGCGCGATCGGCCGCGCCGTCAGGTCCGCGAGCTGCAGGCCGACGGAGTTCGCCGCCTTCGGCACGAACACCGGCTGGAAATCGAACAGGCCGAAATCCTGCCGGCCGGGGCCGCTCTCATTGGCGGCGATCCGGCGAAACTCCAGTTCAAGCTCCCGGTCCTCCTTCCTGCCGCGGCTCTCGAAGATGACATGGACCGTCCTGCCGTGCTGCTTCTCCTCGCTCAGCATGGTGTGCAGCCGCTCCATGCAGAAGTGAAGCGCGACCCGGTAGGGGTTCCGGGTGTCGGCATATCTCGTGCGCAGGCTGAGCTTGTCGATGACGGCAGCGAAAATCGTCATGGGCGCCGATTCGACCAGGCCGTTGAGATCGCGATAGAACCGTTCGCGCAACGCCCGGTCGGTCAGCAGGATCGCGAACGGCCCCTTGCTCTTGCGGATGTCATGTTCGTGCAGGACAACCGCGTCGTGCCCCCAGACGCCGAACTTGAAACGCTGAACGGCGGGAACGACGCCGGCGATGTAGTCCGCCTTGCGCACGGCGCAGAAGACCAGCGCGAAGACCGGGTATTGCGGATCGATGGCGACCAGCCCGTGATCGCCACTCTCGTCCGCGTACACCACGAATTCCGAGAAATCCGGCAACACGCCCCCTGCTGTCCCCTCGTCCCTGGCGACGATCGCCAACCTAACCAGTGATTGTCGGTCTGGATAGCTGCCCGCAGATGGCCCGCCGAGGCAGCCCTGCGCACGCCTGGAAATGAAACCGGTAGCCCGGTCTGTCGCGCCGACGCCGACGCCGACTCCATGCCTGCCGCTGTGCCTCATCGTTATCGCTTGCCTTTCCGTCGATGACCGCACTCCGGCATCCCGTGCCCAATGACCTGCGTTCAGCGCTTCGCACGCCGCGATCCGCTCCTATGGCTGGCGAGCGGGCCGCGCCGCCGCCGCACCATGTTATCCATGCCGAAACGCGCCCGCGCATCGTCGAGGCCGATCGGATCGAACGGCCCACCGTACCACTCGAGCATCGCCCGGTACTCCTCGTGTGCCGGGTCGAAGACCGCCTACAGGAAATCCATGAAACCGCCCGGCCCGCCGACATCCTCCGGCGGACAGCGTCGAGCCCCATCCACAATGACCGGATACTCGATATTCGGATCGCCGTCGTGAACCACCTCGACGATCACGTGGTGGCGCCAGTTGTCGCCGTAGTCGTAGACATAGACGAACCGGCCCGGACCGCGCGCGATCACGGTACCCAGCCGCAGGCCCTTTGCCTTGTAAACCACCGGCTCGTCGTCGAACTCGTGAAACAACGGATCCCCGTAGCTTCGGCCTTCGGTCTCGAACAACTCCCACAGGTGCGAGACGGTCCATCCCATGGTCATCTGGATTGCGTCGCGCAAGGCCTCCAGTGTCGTAGACAGCGGCATGCCGATCCGCCGCCAAATCTCCGTTCGAGTTCCTGAAGCTCGACGCGCAGCCGCGCAATTCGTTCGTTCCCTACCCTGGTCCGTCGGCCTGCCCTTCACTTATCCGAGCAAACCCAACTTGGAAAACCTCAGATCCCGGCCCACAAAGGAGCCAACCAGATTACCCTGCACGCTCGCAATCAGCCAACAAAAGTGACGTCTCGTGACTAAGTCCGGCTAAACTCATTGACTGTACCGTCTTGCCGCCAGCTCGTGTTGCCACTTCAATAGAAGAAGCTGCCAGATAAAGTGCCATAACCCCAGCCACCACTACACCAATGAGCAGCATTGTCATGCGGTTACTGATCGCTACCAGGTAGCCTCTGTCCCAAATGGCCTCGGGGTTATTGACACTTGTGCCCCCATAACCACCGATGAAATCCAGCAAAGATACCCCGCCTGATTGTTTTCGTGCGATTCGAAGGGCGGACGCGGCATCTTGAAGCATCTTAGATTCGGTCCCAACTACCAGTGTTTCGAATAACCGCCTTCCCTTCGAATCCGTAGCTTGATTTCCATTCGCAGCTGTTATGGGAATTCGGACCACGTGTATTTTGCGATTTAGTTCGAAGTAGTACAATAATATTATCATCGTTATACCAGATAAAGCGGCACCGAATGCAAAGACTACATAATTTTGATTATTGATAGTCAGAAATACCAATGCAATTAAGCCAATCGCAAGCGCTTGAGTTCCTGCGCGAATGACAAATAGAGGCGTGTCGTGTATCAGCCAAGTCCAATGACATAGCCTTCCCACAGCCTTGACAATCAGAAAACTTAAAGAAGTCGTTAAGGCGGCAACAATTGCAATTGTCGTTGCAAACGGTCCATAGTCTGTCCAGTCCATGATCCACCATTTAGTAATTCAGATGCACGTTTGGTGTTCCGGGCAGCGTGCAAACAGCGTTCTTATCCCACTGTATTGAAGTCCCGTAAGGGCCACCATCGACTCCAAACATATATGTCCCCGACTGAAGAACACCATTCGTGGGAGTAGTAGGGGCCCCAAAGTAATTGGATGTAAGGTAGTAAGCTCCGGACCAAAATACGCGAAGCCAAGATGTATTTGTTGTTACTGTGAAGGTGCAGCCGACGGTCGGTGCTGCCGGCGAACCCATTGTGGGCGGGATATTGGAAGTGTTGTCGACTCCAGGTGGATTTCCATCATCCGAATTAAATTGCCTAATCGCGGCAATGCGATGCGCCAGAAAATTTGTGGCGTTCTTGAGAAAACTGGCTCGGGCACCTTCGACACTTAGAGACGTTAGACCGTAAAAGTGAGACAAATATTCGGTCCAACTTGATTCCAGATCATCGAAGAATCCGAAGATCAACTCGTACCAAAATGGATGATGACGCCAAACACGGTAGGGGGTATGAACAGGAAACCACGGAAAACCGAGAAACGATAAGGATACGGGTATCGTAAACCCGTCATCAATTGAAAATGCAGGAAACTCAATATCAATGTCACGGTGTTTGTTAACGTCTTCAAGGAGAGCTAGCTCTCTCTGGAATGAATTGGCATGATTCTGGAGGTCGAAAATAGAGAGTCCGGATTCAAATTTATCGATTTCTTCCCGATACTTGAATGCAAGCAGGTCCTCAGATGGATCAAGGAGAGCACGAACTATTGCCATAGCTCGATCATAGTCTCGGTCTGTAAAGTCCATTTTCACTTCTCTCCTTCAGTAGATGCGAATGCAATTATATGGTGCTGATTCAAGTGCAATCGACAACCCTTTCGATAGTGCCCGGCGTTTCTACCCACACTAACCAACTATTGCTGTACGACAGCTACCCCACAGTGAATTAGGCATCGGCCTCCCGCAGTGTGGAAGCCTCATCGTTGTCCTTCATAGCTTTAGTCTTGCTTTCAGTTCGCAGGCGCCGATAAGTCTCGGAAACTATCCACTCGGTCACGGTCTCCTCGAACCGCTCATCGTTCATGTAGCGCACGAAAATATCTTCGTTCTGATCCATGCGCTCGATGAAGAGTTGCCGGAGCAGGTTACGCAACAGAAGCGCGAACCGGTTTTCGGGGTTCACTTTGGCGGCGTGGCGAAGGCCCTCGTCCACGATCGCCGCCTCTACGATCTGATCGAAGAAGAGCTGGTCGGCCTGGTTGAAGTCGGTGCCGAACCGTTCGTTGACTATGTCGATGAGTTGCGAGAGCGGAATCTCCTGTTCCCTGACCAGGCCGCTGCCGACCTCGGACGGCCCGTCGAGCGCCTGCGCCTCGCCGTCATGGAGCGGGATGGAGCCTTCGGCAATCTTCTGCAGGCGGTAATATTCCAGCCGGACCTCGTCGTCGAAGCGATAGGCGGGTCCGCGCCGGCGCCGCGGCAGCTTGGCCGACAGGTGGCGCAGGAAGACATAGAGCCGCTCGAGGTCCGAATCCTGGTAGGGGATGATCTGGCTCAGGAAGCCGTAGAGGCTGCGGAACGCCTGCATCTTGCCACGCAACAGTTCCGCGTCTTCCTCCTTCTCCCGCTGCAGCGCGGCAAACCGCGACACCGCTGGGTCGAGCGCCGCGTTCATCGTCTTGTGGTCGGCCGCGCTTTGGCGCAGCTTCGGCTTGAAATAGACGGTGCAGAAACGTTTGACCTCCTCGCCGAGATAGATCCCCGCGGCGTCGAGTTCTCCCTTGATCGCGTACATGCGGTCGGGATCGACCTCCTCGCCCATCTGGGCGCCTTCGAAATAGGCCTTGAACGCCTCCCGGATTTCTTCCCGGTCGTTCACAAAATCGAGGACGAAAGTATCTTCCTTCAGCGGGTGGACCCGGTTGAGCCGCGACAGCGCCTGCACCGCCTGGATGCCGGCCAGCCGCTTGTCGACATACATCGTGTGCAGAAGCGGCTGGTCGAATCCGGTCTGGTACTTCTCCGCGACCAGCAGAACCTGGAAGTCCTGCGTGGCGAACCGCTCGGGCAGCTCCCTTTCGCGGATGCCGTCGTTCATCTGCTCCTCGGTGTAAGTGACGTCGGCGATCTCATCGTCCTGCACCGTGCCGGAAAACGCAACCAAGGTCCTTATCGGATAGCCCTTTTCCTTGATGTAGCGGTCGAAGCTCTGCTTGTAGCGCACCGCCTCCAGGCGGGAGCCGGTAAGGACCATCGCCTTGGCCCTGCCGCCGATCCTGTGGCGCGCGACCGACTCGAAGTGTTCGACCATGATCCGGGTCTTCTGGGCGATGTTGTGCGGGTGCAGGCGCAGGTACTGCGCGAGCGCCCGCGCGGCGTGCCTTTGCTCGACGTTGGGATCGTCCGGACACGCCTTGAGCAGCCTGAAATAGGTCGCATACGTCGTGTAGTTCCGGAGCACGTCGAGGATGAACCCTTCCTCGATCGCCTGGCGCATGGTGTAGCGGTGAACGGGCAGACCGTCGCGGCCAAACACCGCCAGCGTCTTGTGCTTCGGCGTGGCGGTGAAGGCGAAGAAGCTGAGGTTCGTCTGCCGGCCGCGCTTCGCCATGCTGCGGAACAGTTCCTCCATGTCCTCCAGGCCTTCCTCGGCCGCGTCAACCGATGCCTGTTCCCGCAGGCCTTCGCCGCCGAGGACTTGCTTGAGGTCGGTCGCTGTTTCTCCGCCCTGCGAGCTGTGCGCTTCGTCGACGATCACCGCGCAGCGCCGCGTCGGCAGCGTGCCGGTCGCCCGCTCTCCGCGTTCCTCCGCCATCCTGAGCAGCTGGCGCGATACGAAGGGAAATTTCTGAAGCGTGGTGATGATCACCGGTACGCCACTTTCGAGCGCTTCGGCGAGCTGACGCGAGCTCTCGTCGATCTTCTGGACGACGCCCTGCCTGTGCTCAAACTGGTAGATCGTGTCCTGAAGCTGCTGGTCGAGCACCACGCGGTCGGTAACCACGACCACGCTGTCGAAGACACGCTCGTCACCGTCGTCGTGCAGCGAGGCAAGGCGGTGAGCGAGCCAGCCGATGGTGTTGCTCTTGCCGCTGCCGGCGGAATGTTCGATCAGATAGTTCTGCCCCACGCCGTCTAGGCGTGCCGCGTCAACCAGCGTGCGCACTGCGTCGAGTTGGTGATAGCGCGGGAAGATCATTGATTCGACCTTCGCCTTGCGCCCCCGGTCGTCCTGCTTTTCCTCGGTCTGGAGGTGGATGAAACGCGCCAGTAGGTCGAGCAGACTGTCGCGCCCGAGCACATCTTCCCAGAGATACGCTGTACGATAGCTCCGGCCCGCCGGGTCGGGCGGATTGCCGCCGCCGCCGTTGCCCTTGTCGAACGGCAGGAACCGGGTTGCGCTTCCCGCCAGTCTTGTGGTCATCGTCACAGCTTCTGTATCGACGGCGAAATGGACCAGCGTGCGTCGCTTGAACGCGAAGATCGGTTCGTGCGGATCGCGGTCGCGCCGGTACTGGCCGACGGCATCCGCGACGGTCTGACCGGTGAGCGGGTTCTTTAGCTCGACCGTGGCGACAGGGATGCCGTTGAGGCTCAACGCGATGTCGAGCGATTTCTCCGAACTCGGGGAGTAGCGGAGTTGGCGGGTGATCCCCACGCGATTGGCGGCGTATGCCGCTTCTAGGTCCAAGTTCAGCCGGTGCGCGGCCTTGAAGAACGCGGCCCGCAGCGTGCGGCCGTAGCACTTGAACCCGTGCCTCAGCGTGGCGAGCGAGCCGTTAGCGTCCATCCACTTGCATAGGTCGGACAGGACCTGCTCGCTGGTTCGTTCCCCAAGCAGCGCTTCCAGCTTAGCCCACTCTCGGGGCTGGGTCTCGCGGATGAAGGCAAGCGCGGTTTCCGGGAAGATCGCGCGGTCGCGGTCGAAATCCACGCCAGCGACCGCCACGTAGCCGTTGTCCAGAAGGTAGGCCTCGACGATCGTCTCGAAGGCTGCTTCGCCGGTCGGATTCACGGTGTTCATTTGGACCTCGAATGCGACAGGCCTAGCCGGCGGATCATCGACAACAGCCCGTCCGCGCGCAACTCCCACCGATCAGGCGCCGGATCGGGGCAAGCACCGTTTCCTCCGTCTCGGTCTTCACGGCGATCGCGCGAGCTTCTGGTTCAGCAACCATACCGCGACCTGGCAGCAGGGAGTTAGCTGTCCGATCCTCGTAATGTATTTGTCTCGCACGCGTTCTATCCTGTCCCTCGGCACTCGGCCCCGACGCTTGGCGTTTTCCTTCTTCCACCACTGGTTAATCGCATCGTAGATCGCTTTGCGGCGGTTCTTGAGGAAAGGAAGATTGAGGTTTAAGATCTCGTTCAATTGGCTATCGAACGTTGCGTCGTTGGATTTGATGGTACCGTCAGAGCCGTATTGCACCCACCCTTCAATCGTATGAGTTGGGTCTGCAGGATTTCGGAGAAGATCATTGTCGCCCTTCCTCGTATCGCAGTGCTGAATACGGAACGGTCGTCCCTCGCCACCTAGACAGGCGCCGAGAAGGTTGCGGTAAACCAGTTGCTCGTCGCAATGGTGTTCTTGGGATTGCCAATGCTCGATCTTCATTGCGCTCGCGTCCGGCACGATACGCCCCATGCAATAGCAGCAGAGCCCTCGCTGCTCGAATACCAGTGCATGCCGAAGCGTGCCCTTGTCCCGGTAGTTGTCATAATCGGCATGGGGGGTCTTTCGGTGGGCGGTCAAACTTGGTGGCTCCCGCCCCTTGGCGATAGCCCTCATGCTTCGTCCGTCATGAAGTCGAGGAATGTCTGAATACGTGTGACTTCGGGATCGTCTGATCCCAAGCGGTCGGACAGTTCCGCCAGTAGCTCACGGGCATCGTCGTAACGGTCGTTTCCGATTCTCAGAGAAATTATCGAGAGCAGTTTCTTCACGCTCTCGTTTCTGGAATCCGCGTCCATAACCTCCTCCAGCAGCCGGCTGGAATCGACACCTAAGGAATGGGCGGGCGGATACACCTTGCCATCGGAGATGATGTGGATTCGGTTGGGCTCGATCTCGCCGATCACCTGCGGCGAATGAGTCGTCGCGATGAACTGGCATTTCGGGAATGTCGTCTCAAGGTGCCCGATGATTCGCCTCTGCCAACCGGGATGAAGGTGGAGCTCGATCTCGTCGATCAGGATGACCGCCCCGGCCTGGGCGGCGGGGTCGTTCAACTCCGGATTGGCCTGCGCCAGGCGTTTAGTCAGATCGAGCACCAAGGCCAGCACACCGCGCTCCCCGTCTGAGAGCGACCATATTGGCAATGTCCAGTCGCCGCGGTCGATTAGGAGCAGACTCCCGCGCCTGCCGATGCCCCCCACGCGAAAATTCCGGTAGTCTGGAAGAAACCTCTTTACCGCCGTTTCCAAGGTGCCCAAGACCCGCTTTGCCGCGGGACGCTCCGAGCTCAGAGCCTCCAGCGCCCGCATCCACGCCGCGAACTCGGCCAGACGGAGTTCGCGCCGGTTCGACAATGCTCCCGAATACGCAGAATTGATACCGCCCGCGGTGGCACCTTTTGGCGGTGCCCTGTTGGAAGGCACAGCGCGGTTCGTCGAATACAGGATGGCCAGCGGCCGGCCTTCTGAGGGGCGAGCTTCTCCCTCCGTCGGCATGCCCGGATAAAATTCCTCGATTGTCGGGGTGGTATTCGCGGTGTGTCCGGTCTCCCCGCGGTCGAATTGATCCATCTGCCTGGGCACCACCACGGCCTCGCGCGGTCTGTGGAGCGTGTAGGTCTCGATTTCTCCCGCAAGCTCGAAACCGCATTCGAGTTGCAACGCGCCGACACCCTCGCGGATATCATCTGTCTCGAAGGACACCGCGCCTCTTCGAGGCGCCCCGGCGCGACCCACGATCGCGGAGAGGCAGACCGCCAAAGCGTCGAGGACTGAGGTCTTGCCTACGCCATTGACACCGGCGACGAGATTGAACCCGGGTCGAAAATGGAATTCCGCCGTCTCGATGGCGCGGACATTCGCTAGCTTGAGACGCACGACCCTCACGCGGCGCGCTCCACGTCGATCCGGCCGATGACCGCCGCCGCAATGAGGGCGGCGCGGCGTTCCTGGAGCAATGCGATGGTTTGAGATGTAGCGGTACTCAATTCGTCAAGCGTCCTTTTCTCTTGTTGAACCCGTTCAACGATCTCCAGTTGCTCTAGTGCGGGAGGTACAGGAACCGCGATGTCTCTAAATCCCTGCCAATACAGCCGCAGACGATCCCAAACAATCCCATGGGATTTCCTCGCGCTCTCAGCGCTGAACACTGGGGTGCGAAATAGGAGAGATGCATATGCCGACGATAAGCAGCTAGTGGGACGTGCAACAACATAATCCGGACTTACAAGTCCGTCTTCCAAGGCTGTTCCTACAGCACCTTGCCACATTCTCATCTTGTTGAAGACAATGTCGCCTTGCCGCGCAACTTTGTATGTATTGAAATCAGCAGCGGTACTCTCGATTCTATCACTCGAAAATTCGCGGATAACGACCCCACGGTCGATCGACACTTCCAGCAGTGGTAGATCGGGCCGACACCGCTCATCGTACTCGCGAAACAACCGAGCGATCATGCACACCGCCCAATGCTCCGGTATATCACCGAGCCAAGGGATTCCGGAATCGCGATATGAGACATTTGGGTCAATGCCCCGCGTGACAGCCCGAACAATGAGTGCCTGGCGCTTTTCCGAGAGCAGCCTAAGTACCCTCTCCTTCGCCGCCACCAGCGTGTCCAGCCGTACCGTCTCCCGGTCCAGATAATCGGCGATAGTACGTTGCTGGGATGGTGGAAAATCCGGGACGCGGATCGACTTCAGATCATCTGCGCTCAGTTCCATGAACGTCGAGCCACGTCCGAGGGCTTGAAGGTACTCTGTCTGACAGGAGAGCCAATAGTAGAAGTAGCGGGAATCCGCCTCGATCCGCGGAACAAGCAACAGACAACCTTGGTTGGAACAGGCCGGCTCCCTTAGTACAGCGACGTGGCCAATTGGTGCTCGTTTTGAAAGCACGATTGAATAGGCCGGCGCCATTGAAGTTCCGGAAGCATCGTAGCCGGCGTCGGTTATTTTTCGGCGAGTATCCTCAATCCAGTAGCTCTGTCTGTCGTTCAGATCTTCAGGCGTGATCCAAAGAATGGCTCCGTCCCAGTATTCGTCGTTCCCGCTTGACGGTGTCGCACCGCTCATCACCGAGAATACGTGCCGGAGTTGCTTACCCCCGTCGGTGCTCATCCCGCCACTTCCCGCAACAGCCTCACGATCTCTTTCTCCGCCTCCCGAAGATCCGCATCGATCTCCGCCAGCGGGCGCGGCGGTACGTATGTATAGAAGTACCTGTTGAAGGCTATCTCGTAGCCGACCCGGTCTTTCTCTCGGTCCATCCAGGCGTCCGGCACGTGGGGGCGTACCTCGCGCTCGAAATAGTCGTCGATGTCCTGCTTGAGTGACACGGTCTCAAAGTCGCGCAATGCCGGGTCAGGTTCGTACACGTCGGTGCCGCCATCCTTGAGGACCGGCGCAGCCGCCGGATCCTTCACTGTGAAGACGTCGCGGAAAAGCCTCCGTTCTTTTTGCGTCCAGCGCGCCTCCCGCTCGTCCAACAGCGTAGCAATGTGTTGCCACACATCATTCCAGTTGTTCGCAGGTTGCCGCCCCAGCGCCTTGTCGATGGCCTGCACGTCGTCCAGCAGGTCGGGGCAAGCGTCGAGGAAGCTCGACTTGTGGTCGACCGTCATCCGGTAGCGGAGCCGTAGCGGGCGCTCGACCGTGACGCGGGTGTAGCCGAAGTCGGCGTTGTCAAAGACGTTGGACCGCCCGCCCTCCTCGAAGGACCCGTAGAGGCGCACGATTCCGTCGATCTGTTCCCTCGAAAGGTGGCGCCGCTTGTCGCCCAGGCTGCGCTTGCTCTCCGGGCTGCCGCCCGGCGTCCACGTCTCGCGCGCGTCCACAAGCTGGATTTTGCCTCTTCGCCGCCGTTCCTTGCGGTTGGTGAGGATCCAGACATAGGTGCCGATTCCAGTATTGTAGAACATCTGCTCCGGCAGGGCGATGATGGCTTCGAGCCAGTCGTTCTCGATCAGCCAGCGCCGGATTTCGCTCTCCCCCGAGCCCGCGCCGCCGGCGAACAGCGGCGAACCACTCAGGACGATGGCGAGACGCGAGCCGAGCTTGCGCTCGTCGGGGGCGAACCTTTCGAACTTGGCAGTCATGTGCTGGAGAAAGAGGAGCGAGCCGTCGCTCACTCGCGGCAAGCCAGCGCCGAATCGCCCGGCGAAGCCCTCCTGCTGGTGCTCTCGTCTGATGTCTTTCTGCTGCTTCTTCCAGTCCACCCCGAAGGGCGGGTTGGTGAGGAAGTAGTCAAAGGTCCGGTCGTCGAACCGGTCGTCGGTAAAGCTATCGCCGAAGCGGATGTTGTCACCGCCGCCGTTGTGATCCACCTGCTTCATCAGCATGTCCGAGGCGGCGGTGGCGAAGGCGCGCTTGTTATAGTCCTGACCGTAGACGAAGAGCTGCGCCTGGGAGTGGTGGTCGCGCAAGTAGTTCTGCGCCTCGGCCAGCATACCGCCGGTCCCACAGGCCGGATCGAGCAGGGTGCGCGCCGTGCCGGGGGTCGCCAGAAGATCGTCGTCATCGATGAAAAGGATGTTCACCATGAGTTGGATCACCTCACGCGGCGTGAAGTGGTCCCCGGCGGTTTCGTTGGCGAGCTCGTTGAAGCGGCGGATCAGGTTCTCGAATATGAGGCCCATCTGTTGGTTGGGCACCCTGTCTGGGTGCAGGTCGACATCGGCGAACTTTGAAACCACGAGATAGAGGATGTTCGCCTCATGCATCTTCTCCACCTCGTTCTCGAACTCGAAATAATCGAAGATGTCTCGCACATTGGCCGAGAAGCCCCTGATGTAGCTGACGAGATGCCGCGAAATGTTGTCCGGGTCGCCCTTCAGCCGCTCGAAATCGAGGTCCGAATGGTTGTGAAATCTCTGGCCCGCCGCCGCGTTAAGCCTGGCGTCCAAGGCGTTGCCTTCAAGGCGGCCCTTCAAGCGCTTGTAGTCCACCACCACCGTCGCCTTGGTGGGGGCAAGCACGCAATCAAAGCGGCGCAGCACGGTCATCGGCAGCATGACGCGCTCGTATTGCGGCGGCCGGTAGGGGCCGCGCAGGAGGTCGGCGATCTGCCAGATCAAGTTCGCGAAGTCGCTGCGGTCGGCCATCTGGCAAGCTGGTTCCCTAAACCTGTGCTAGGAAAACTCGTGTCGCTAAGGTTCTAAACGGACCTTATCTGGTCCTGAATACTCTGGCGAGCCGGCGCAACATCTCCAATCTGATGCTTGCTGCACCGTCAAGTAGTATCACTTGCCGCAATCTCCCCATCGCATAGTCGCGTTCCTTCTCAGCGCGGCCGCCGCAGGACCGATGCTAAATCTCCCGACCAAATGTGGGTTACCCAGAAGACACCAGATTCATTCAAATCTCCACTGTCGAGACGAACCTCACCAATCATGTTTCTACCTGTATTGTCGTCTCGCGAGCATCGGTTGGCGTCCGGTCGGCTTAACCCACTACTTTCCTTGGCTTCCTCGCTCAATCTAGCTCAGTCGTCAGCGGCGCCCGTCATCGGATCGCAAGCCCGTGAGTTCAACATTCGGGCCCTGGGCGGCGGCGTTTGTCCCGGATCAGTTCGAAGCGTGTCCACGACCTTCTTGCCTCATGCGCGATGCTGCATGCACCCTGGCCGCGGGGCAATCCCCAACCCGGCGGTCGCCTTGGATTTGCCCGATGACGGCCTGGCATCTCGTAGAGTGTCCGTCATCGTATAGAAATCGGCCGAATTCAACATACAGGCGCTTTGCGGCGCTGCCAGTCGCGGCCTTCTCTCCTCGCACCATCATGACCCCGAACCCGCATTCACGGCTTCCTTCAGCGTCTTCCCCGCCTTGAACGTCGGTAGTGTGGACGCCGATATCGAAACGGCCTCGCCGGTCCTCGGGTTCGCGGCGCGCCTCCCAGACCATCGCCTTGCGCTTCAGCCAATCGTGCACCTCGGGATAGCGGGTCCCCAGCTGCTCGCAGGCGACATCGGCTTCATCGAGGCGGCCTTCATCGACCAGGCTGGCGACGCTGTTCGAGAGCCAGTCGAGATCGGTCTCGGCCAGGTGGTATCCGTGCGGCAATACCGCTGGCGTGGCAGGCACAAGAGCGGCGCGGCCGCGAAGCCAGCAGCAGCGCTTGTACTTCCTGCCGCTGCCACAAGGGCAGAACTGGTTCCTGCCGATCTTCGCCACTGCCGCCCCGTCATCGACAGCGCCCGGA
>MKWU01005716.1_pt1 | contig 13261 bp, 10 predicted proteins | sample 809101 | NCBI WGS metagenome assembly MKWU01 (sample SAMN05860141, study PRJNA318959) | sponge metagenome | host: Aplysina aerophoba | place: Slovenia: Piran, Adriatic Sea, Gulf of Piran | collected 2013-05-07 | reverse complement strand
GACGAGATGCTGGCGCACCTCGGCCGCACGACTGGCAACACGCCGTGCTGCCGTCGTTGTCTGCTCCCCTATCCCGAAGGGGAGTACGAGGCGTACGATTTCTGCCCGTGGTGCTCTCTCTCGATTCGGGGACGTGAACCCCGCATCGACGAGTCGCGCAAGATCATTCAACATGTGCGCTGCGGCAACGACGAAATCCAGTGCGGAGAGTGCGGCGGCGAATACGAACAACCGACGCTCTATCCGTTCCTCAACTGCCCGCACTGCGGCGCACATTTTGCCGCGCAGGACGAGCTGTTGATCGAGTTGCCGATCCTGGTTTAATGCGGGCTTGCGCGGGGAACTTGTTTGCGGAACTTTGCATGCAAACTTTGTCTGTCTTGTTTTGGTCGATAGGTTTTAGCGATTGAAATCGCTATAATTTCATCGCTTGGGGCGGCTGGTTCCGATGCTCAGCGTCGGTGGCCGGACAGGAGGGAATATTGGCCTCGAGTTGTTCCCATAGCAGTGACTCCTGTCCGCATTTCTGGCTGCGTCTGCAACATTCGGATCTGAGGTATGCCAACACAGTGCTTTGCAGCTAGGGTGCTGAAGCTCCCGCGGATGCAGTGTCTTGTGCCGCTGCTCCTTGCGCTGTCGCTCCCCGCATTTGGTCAACGCAGCGTAATCTACGAACTGGTCCGTGTGGCGGACCTGGATGTCGGTGAGACGCAGGAAGTCGAGTTGAGCAATCGCTTCACGACGACCGTGAAGCTGCTTGGCGTCAACGAGATAGGGGACCCCATCCGCGACGCAATCCGAAAAGCCGAAGTGGATGTCCGGATCGATGGCATCCGAACCACACTGAACTGCGGCAACTATCAGTTGCCGGTGGTGGTAGGCACGGTCGAGGTCGATTGCCCGGTGACGGGCGGCTATCGTTCGAACAGCCATCGCCAGGGCGGGCCCTGGGGTCTCGAAAAGGATGCGCGGCTGCGCTTTTGGCCCAAGGGGTATCCCTACATCAAGCCGGGTACGTTCGCCTATCCCGTGAAGCAACGTTGGTTCGCGAGCGATACGCAGATGTCGAACGAGCCGGTCTTTGTGGACGGTGGGGAGAGGCCGTCGAGCCGAGCGATCTATTACCACAGTGGACTGGATATCGGTGGGGCAGAGGAGAGGATCGAGGTTGTCGCGGCGACGGACGGTCTCGTCGTCTCGCTAGGCGACGAAGTGCTCTCCGGGCAGGACGAAGGCACGCCTGTTCAGCCGCGCTATGACGTGATCTACATCCGTGATCGCCGCGGCTGGTACTACCGTTACAGCCATCTGCACTCGTTTGATGAAGAAGTCGAATTGGGGAAGCGTGTCAGGCTTGGTCAGCGGCTGGGCTTACTGGGCAAGGAAGGCGGCAGCGGCGGTTGGTCGCACTTGCATTTTGAAATCAAGAGCAAGCAGCCTTCGGGCAAGTGGGGCACGCAGGAGGGATACGCATTTCTTTGGAATGCCTACCATTGGGAGCACAAGCCGTCGGTGATCGCCGTAGCCCGGCCTCATCATTTTGTTGTGGCCGGAGAGAGTGTCGCTTTGGACGGCAGCAAGTCTTGGGCCAAGAGCGGAAGGATCGCGAGCTTTTCGTGGCGGTTTACCGATGGGTCCGATGCCGCCGGACCCAGGGTCGAACGCACTTATCAAGAACCGGGCGTCTACAGCGAGGTTCTCAAAGTTACTGACGGCCAGGGGAACACCGACTATGACTTCGGGATCGTGCAAGTCGTAGCGAAGACGTCAGACGCACCGGGCGATGAGAAAGTGCCGCCCACCTTGCATGCGGTCTACTCCCCCACGATGGGGTTGAAAGCCGGCGACACGGTGACGTTCAAGGTCCGAGCGTTCCGCACTACGCACGGCAAGGAAACGTGGAGCTTCGGTGACGGCAGCCCGCCGGTGACGGTGCAATCCGACGGCAACGTCAACAAGCACGCCAAGGACGGCTACGCCGTGACAACCCACGTCTATGAGAAGCCGGGCGACTACATCGCTCGTGTCGAGCGCTCGAATGAGCGTGGCGAGAAAGCGATTGCGCAAGTCTATGTACGGGTCGACGCTCCTTAGTCTGGTGGCGGCGCCCGCCTGCTGCGCCCATTGAGTTTCTTCCTACAGGAGATTTCCATGACGAATCGTAGAGGGTTTTTATGCGGTGTCTCGGGCGCGCTGCTGGGCGTGGGTGGTTCGGGATGTACGTTGTCGCCTCCCAAGGCGGCCTCACGCGATTATTTCGCCGAGTTGGGACTGACCGAGTTCATCAACGCGGCAGAACCGTACACGATGCTCACCGGGGCGCTGATGCCTCGCGAGGCCGTCGAGGCCTACGTCTATGCTTCATCACGTTATGTCCGTCTCAACGACCTGCACGATGCCGTCGGCAAGAAGCTGGCGGAGATGACCGGTTGCGAAGCGGCGATGGTCACGGCGGGCGCCGCGTCAGGACTGACGCTGGGCACGGCCGCGTGCGTTACCCGTGGTGAGTCCAAGGCCGTTCAGCAACTACCGGATACCACAGGTCTGAAGAACGAAGTGATTATCCAGAAAGCGCACCGCTACGGATATGAACGGGCGGTGCTGAATTGCGGTGTTCGGTTCGTGGAGGTTGAAACACGCGAAGAACTCGAAGGCGCGATCAACGAGAACACGGCCATGATGCTGTTCAACAACACTAACGATCCGGATGGCCGGATCAAGGTCGCCGAGTTCGCGGAACTGGGCAAGAAACACAATGTGCCGACATTCGACGATTGCGCCGCGGACGTACCGCCGAAAGAGCATCTTTGGGAATACCTGAACATGGGGTTCGACTTGGTAACCGTCTCGGGAGGGAAGGGAATTTGTGGCCCGCAGAACGCCGGCCTCCTGCTGGGTCGCAAGGATCTCATCAAGGCGGCCCGAGTGAATGCTCCACCGAACAGCCGTGGCATCGGCCGTGGGATGAAGGTGAGTAAAGAGACGTTACTTGCGATGCTCGTTGCTGTCGAGGTCTACCTGCAGCGTGACCACGACGCCGACTGGCAGGAGTGGGAGCGCCGTGTAAAATTCATCGCGGACGAAGTCTCAAAGATCGACGGCATCAAGACGGAGATGTTTGCGCCTCCGCTCCACTACCATGTCCCCCACCTTCGGATTCTTTGGGACGAGGCAAAGCTGGGGTTCACGGCGGCCGAGGTCAAGGAGCAACTGCGCATGGGCACGCCGTCGATCGAAGTACGGTCAAGCCCTCCCGACCGGATCGAGTTGGGCGTCTGGATGCTGCGGGAAGGGGAAGACCAAATCGTAGCCTCGCGGCTCGCTGAGATCATGACGCAGAGCGCCTAGTGGTCCGCCACCGTCTACAGTTCGCCAAGGTTGTTGCAAAGGGAATGAGACCTCGAACGTGGCTTGTAAGTGCGCTCGTGACAGTCGTCCTGATGCTCAATAGCTGCGTTGACGAGCGTGGTTTGATTCCGCTCATCCTGGACCACGACGGGGCGCCGGACGACTACATCGCGCTGCTGATGCTGGCGGGTTCACGCTGTTGTGACTTGCGTGGCGTGACAGTCAGCTACGGGCTGGGATACCGCGACAGCGCTGTCGAAACGTCCGGCCTGTTGTTGGAGGCCATGGGATTCGATGTGCCCGTGGCGGGGCACGATCCTGCCTTGCGCGGACGGAACAGCTTCCCCGAGACATGGCGGGATACGAGCAGTTACATAAGGGCTCTTCCCATGCTCCACGGTCTGGATGTGCGATCGGATCGCCGCGCCGCCGTTGCGTTGCTGGTAGATTTGCTCGAGAACGCCGAGCAACCGGTAACGGTCCTGGCGACGGGACCGTTGACGAACATCTCGGCTGTTTTTGATCGGCGCCCGGATCTGCTCGGCAACGTCCAGCGGCTTGTCGTGATGGGCGGGGCGTTGCGAGTACCGGGAAACGTGCGGGACCCAGAGATACCCGAAGTGCTGGCGACCGCCGAGTACAACTTCTTTGTGGACCCGGTCGGAGCGGACCGGGTGATCGCGATGGCCGCTCAAGGGCTCGACATCACGATCGTGCCGTTGGACGTAACGAATGAACTGCCCTTGAATCAAGCGTGGTTGGACCGCTTGAAGCGTAACCGTTCTCACGGAGCTCGTCTGGCCGCAGGAATCCTCGGGGCGGTCGAGCATCTGATCCAAACCGGCCGCTATTACCTCTGGGATGGGGCGTCGGTTCTGGCCCTATTGCATCCCGAGGGCCTGCGGTTCGAAAAGAAGTCACTTCGTGTAGTGACGACCGGCGCCGAAGAAGGCAGAATCCGAACCGACGACAGCCGGGCCGCACCGGTCAAGATAGCCACCGGGATTACAGAACAAGCTCAACCGATGGACCGCATCCTGGACTGGGTCACGAACGTTCCCGAGCAACGTAACTGACCAAGGCTGAGCTGAAGAGGGCGCTTGCTCTTTAGAGAGCTTTCTGCAACGCTTCGCCGAGTGTGCCCACCGATTCGTCCTGGAGGGCCTTCTTGTCTTCGGAACCGGCTTGCATCGATTTCGACTCGCTCGGCAACGCTTGGTCGTCGCCTGCTTCCCGCCTGCGCCGCCTCTTGCGGAGGGAGCGGTTCTGGGCCGGGCGGTCGCCCTTGGGATGGGCAGTCTTTGCGCGCAACAGCTTGCCGTCAATCGGTGCACGATTGAAGCGTTGAATGATGGCCTCCATCTCCTCCTGATTCGGAGCTTCTACGAAGGCGTAGCCCTTCGATTCCTGTGTTTCGAAATCTCGAATCACGCGTACCGAATCGCACACCAGATCGCTGCTGTCCAGCCAAGACTTGATGTCGGCGGCGGTTACCCACTCGGGGAGATTGCCGAGATAAATGTTATGAGCCATTCTACTGAGAATCTTTCCTGCCTTTTGGTTTATTTGCGAGCTCATCTGCAGGCAGCAGAGCCACGCATGGGGAAGGGACAGACTGAAACCAAGGGATTATAGCACGCTCGTTTACAGGCGATGCTGCCGACTTGACCAAAGGGGAGAATGCCAAAGGATGTCAGGGGATTTGGTCGCTTTGGGATATAATCCCTAGCCTGCATTTCACACCACTTGACGAGGTGAAATGCATGAGAGGGCCGTCAGGACGAGGCGCGAGCCGCTTGGTGATTGACCTTACTTCGATCTCGGCAAGCAAGCGCATCGAAGTCAGGGCGGTCGTATCGCGTGCTTCGGCGCTCTGGCGGTGAGAAATGGAAATGCAGGCTAACCTTGCGCGCTCGCAGTCAAGAAGGAGAGAGTTCTCCAGGCCGGACATTCGTTCGGGATCGTCGCAGCGCCGATACAGCCGGCCGGATCTACAGGCACCCTGACCGACAGCGATTCGCTGGACCCCGAGCGCCTTAGGCCCTCGCGGTCTGCGAACAAGTAGCCCGGCGGGCTCGGGTGGAGAACCCCTCATGGACAAATGGATCGAGTGCGTTCCTAATGTATCCGAGGGCCGGGATACGAACGTGCTGGCCCGGATGCGCTCGGCGATCGAGCGCGCGCCGGGAGTCTATCTCCTTGATGATTCTGCTGATGCCGATCACCACCGGTCCGTGTTCACATTCGCCGGCCGTCTGGCGGCAGTGACGGAGGCCGTTGTTAGGCTGGCTGCGGTAGTGGTCAGTTCGGTCGACCTGCGCCGACATCAGGGCATGCACCCCCGCATGGGCGCCCTGGACGTGGTCCCGCTCATTCCGCTCGAAGGTGTCGGAGTGAACGAATGCGTCGCTGCAGCGCACCGCTTGGGCGAGCGTCTGTGGACTGAGCTGCGAATCCCGATCTACTTTTACGGGGCCGCGGCTCGACATGAGCAGCGAAAGCCCCTCGAAAACGTGCGCCGGGGACAGTTCGAAGGCTTGCGAATTGCGCTTTCCGCCGATGAGAAACGTCGGCCTGATGTAGGCGGACCCTTCTTGCATGAGACAGCCGGCGCAACAGCGCTTGGTGTTCGACCGTTATTGATTGCTTTCAACGTGAATCTGGATACGACGGACCGGACGATCGCCCGGGAAGTCGCACGGCGTGTGCGAGAGTCGTCGGGTGGTTTGCCGGCGGTGAAAGCGTTGGGCCTTTCACTCGCGGGGCGAGGATTGACGCAAGTTTCGATGAACCTTGTTGACTTCGAGCGCACCCCGCCGCGAGCCGCCTTCGAAGCCGTGCGGCGGGAAGCGGCGTCGCTGGGTGTTGATGTCGTCGAGAGCGAGATTATCGGTCTTGTGCCCCAAAGTGCTCTCGGTCCCGCCGACACGAAGGACCTGCTGATTCGATGTTTCGATTCGGGAATGATTCTCGAGAGTCGATTGCGCGCCGTGCGAGGGCGCTGACCAGGAGCTTCCTCGATGCCCGCATTTTGACCCACGCCGCATGCTGCTAGAATCTACTGGCAGCTTCGGGTCGGAGTTGAGACTCTGCCCGGTGACCAGCGGTTCCAGGAGTTGCGCTGTGAACAGACGATCCTTCCTTCACGGTAGTCTCGCGGGATTAGCGGCTACCGCCGCCGCCAAGCCGAAAAAGTATCGCGTCGGCATCATCGGTCACACCGGTCATGGCAACTATGGACACGGGCTCGATACCGTCTGGCAGGCATTTGATTTCGTGGAAGTCGCGGCGGTCTCCGATGCGGACGCGGCAGGCCGGGCCAAGGCCGTCGAACGCACAGGAGCCCGCAAGGCCTACGCCGACTACCACGAGATGCTCGAGAAAGAGAAACCGGACTTCGTGGCCATCGGGCCTCGTTGGCTTGACCAGCGAGTCGCGATGGTCACAGCCGCCGCGAACGCCGGGTGTCACATCTTCTTGGAAAAACCCTTTGCCCAAGACCTTGCCGACGCCGACAAGATGGTCGCAGCGATCGAGCATAATGGCGTCAAAGTACAAATGGCGCACCAGATGCGTAAGTCTCCGTTCGTCGAGCGGGTACGCGACATGATTGAGGCGGGCGAGATTGGGACGATCCAGGAAGTCCGCGGGCGCGGCAAGGAAGACCGCCGCGCCGGAGGCGAAGACCTTGTCGTTCTCGGATCGCACATCTGTGACATGATGCGCTACTACTTGGGCGATCCCAAGTGGGTGTTTGCGCATGTCACGCATGACGGCCGTGAGATCGGAGCTGCCGATGTGCGGACCCCGAGTGAGCCGATCGGACCCATCGCCGGCAATCAGATTGCGGCGATGTTCGCGTTCGACAACGGTGTCCATAGCTATTTCGGATCGAAAGCCAGCGACCAGACACACCCCCGGCGCTTTGGAACGACGATATATGGAAACAAGGGTGTGATCTATTTGCCGAACCAGATTTATCCCAACGGCCAGCCGTATATTCTGCGGTCACCCGGTTGGGCGCCGGGTACGGGGAGTGATTGGGAGGCCATCAAGCTGACCAGTCCCGTCGGCGGCGACTTTCATGCTGAGGGCCGCATGATGGCTAACGCGCTGCTCGTCGACGATTTGTTCCAGGCCGTCGAAAAAGACCGCAAACCCGTTTGCAGTGAGCACGACGGCCGCTGGACGGTCGAGATGATCACGTCCGTGTATGCTTCGCAAAAGGCCGCTGCACGGATTGATTTGCCCCTGTCCCAACGCAAGCACATGCTGCACATGCTGTAGATCCACAGCGTCCCACTTGAAGGAAGTTAAGAGTCATGAGGCGAAGACAGTTTCTCGGCAATGCCGCCGTAGCGGCTCCACTGGCGGCGGCGCCTTTCCAGGCGCCCGCTCCGATGGGCGACAAGCCTGCGATCAAGATCACCGACATCAAGACGTTCATGGTCTGGAACGGCGGCCGAAACTGGATCTACGTCAAGGTGCTCACCGACCAGGGAATCGAAGGCATCGGCGAGGCTTATTCCTGCGGCCCTGATGAAGCAACTGTCAAAGTCATCGAAGATTACAAGCTCTGGTTGGTTGGCCAGGACCCTCGAAACATCCAATACCTGTGGGACCTGATGTACAACACCACGCGCTTCCCTGGCGGCTCTGTCGTCAACTCGGCCCTCAGCGGCATCGAGCACGCGCTCTGGGACATCACGGCCAAGGCGGCGGGGCTGCCCTGCTGGGCTCTTCTCGGCGGGCGTGTCCGCCAGAAAGTCCGTGTTTATCAGAGTATCGGCGGCAGCAGTCCGCAGGAGGCCGCTGAAAACGCCGAGCGTTTGATCGAGCAGCACGGCTACACCGCCGTGAAGATGTCACCTCACAATCGCGGCGATAATCAGATGCCGTACAACATGGTCACGCGCATTGCCGGTCAAAGGGTCGGCGCCGTGCGTGAGGCCGTGGGCCCGGATGTGGATATTGGAGTTGATATCCACGCCCGCTATTTCGAGGTCCAGAGAGCGATTCGCGTCGCGAAGGAAATCGAGCCCTTCTACCCGTTCTGGCTCGAAGAACCCATCCGCCCCGAGAACTTCGATGCGATGAAGAAGCTAGCCGACCATGTCAACATCCCGTTGGCAAGCGGCGAGTGCAACTACACCAAGTACGAATTCCGCGATTTGATCAACATCCAGGCGCTCGACATTGTGCAGCCCGACATCTGTGTCTGCGGCGGCATCATGGAGATGAAAAAGATCGCTGCCATGGCCGAGGCCCAATACATCATGGTCGCGCCGCACAACCCCATGAGCCCGCTCGCCACTGCCGTGAACGTCCATTTCGCCGCGTCCACGCCGAACTTCCTGATTCTGGAATACCGCGCGCCCGTTTCCGGAGCGTCAAAAGACGTTCTTAAAGAGCCGATCATGGTAAAGGACGGCTATGTCGACATCCCCACCAAACCCGGCTGGGGCGTCGAGTTGAACGAAGAGGCCTTCCCCAGCATGCCGCCGAGACCCTGGAAGCGCGGTACTGGTTACCGGGCCGACGGCTCGATCGCTTTCATTTAGCGGAGCCTGACGGGCAGTTCCGGCCTGGCAGGCAACCTGTGGGGTAAGGGTCCTGCGCTTCTCTGCGCAGCCGGCGGTGTCTTCGAGGTCATTCCCGGCTGGCCCAACGGAACCGGCACTCGGCCGATACTGTTTCAGCGTGCGATGTCTTCGGTCTGGGTGCTGATGATGCCATACGCTTCGGGGCGCCGGTCGCGGAACATGAAGTAGCGTTTTCGGGCAGCTTCGACTTGGCTGCGGTCGATCTCGCCATAGACGATTTCGCTCTCGGTGCGTCCGGCCTCACTCACGACTTGGCCGAGCGGGTCGACGATCACGCTCCGGCCGCCCATGACGAAGGTGTCCCCGTCAGTCATCGGCACGGCGCCGACGCTGTTGCAGGCCACCACGTACGCGCAGTTCTCGAAGGCTCGGGTGACCATCATCTCGCGCCAGACGGACTTCTCTGTGTCGGAGGCTCCGAACGGAATCAGAATCAGTTCGGCGCCGCCCAGCGCCAGACAGCGGGCCGACTCGGGGAAGAAGGTGTCGTAGCAGAGCATGATGCCGGCGCTCCAACCGTTCATTGGGAAGACGGGAAATTTCGATCCGGGACGGAAGAACAGTTTCTCGATCCCGCGAAAGGCGGGAATCTGCACTTTTCGGTATTTGCCGACTACCTCTCCGCCGGAGTCGATGAGCATGCTGGTGTTGTAGTAGAGATCGCTGCCGTCCTGCTCGTAGTATGTGGCGATGATGTGAACGCCATGCTCGCGCGCTTTGGCTTTGACGGAGCTGATCGCGTGGCCGGACTCGTTCGACGCGAGGTCGTAGTAGTCGTAGTCGCGATAAACCGGAAAGTAGCCGGTGCTGAAAAACTCCGGCAGGACGATGCAGTCCGCGCCGCCCTGGGCCCCCTGATCGATGTAGGCACAGGCTGTGGCCACGTTGGACTCGATCTCGCCTATGCGGCTTTCCATCTGCACCAAGGCAAGTTTCATGAAACCCTCCCAGCAGAACTATAAGATCAATGGCATCCACAACCGCATAGTCTACCCGTGTAAGGAACAGGGAACCAGTTCGATACGCGGTTTCATGGTTCAGAGTTTGCGGTTTGCCGAGTCGAGATGATGATTCACTCAAGTAGACACTCATTCCGGTCTTTGGCCGGTAACCCCACAGCGGTGGATCTCATTTTGAGGCCCGCGGGGAATGGCCCGGGACCCGCTCCTTGACAGCCGCTGGCGCGTTGCGTGGCCTTCGGCAGCGGTTGTCTGCGTCTTTCTCGTAGGTCAGAAGGCCGTTGCCTCCTGAAGGCCAGTCTGGTTTAGCGCAGCGGGGCAGATCGCGACAATATTAACCAGTAATTTACTGAAACGTAATATTAACAATAGATTAACAAGACATTCACTGAACTGTAACTCTTATATGACTTTATACTGCGCCCGAGTCGCTATGCTTGACCTTCCACATCGGTTTTCTGAACCATTTGAAGTCAATCATGTTTCGGCGGTTTTTCGCAGTCCCCGTCTTTTTGATCGTCTTGCGAACGGCGTTCGCAGCGGACGAGAACGGCGAGGTTCTCGCCTCTGGCGTCTCTGCTTCCGGCAGCTCGGCGTCGGCGACTCGGCCGATAGCGGTGAACCCCATCAGCGAGAGCTTGCAGGAACGAGAGTTCAAGGAGTCAAAGAAGAAAAGGAGCTTCTTCCGGTACACCCGCAAGGGACTGCAGATCGGTGAGAAAAGCGAGGGGCGGTTTAGCGGGAAGGTCAACATCCGTTCGCAGAAGCGCTTCTCTTCGCCGTTTAAGAGTGCACCGCGGAAGGAGAGTCATTTCACAGGCGCCGATGAGAACGATCTCCGTTTCAGAAGGGCGCGCTTCAAGATCAGTGGTCACGCCTTCACTCGTTGGATCAAATACAACTACGAGTATGACCTGGTTGACACGCGCAATCTGAACGCGTTTGTGACCGTCGAGAAATGGGAGTGGCTGCAGTTTCGCTTCGGACAGTGGAAGGTTGATTACAGCCGCGAGCGATCGGACTCGTCGGGCAAGCAGCAGTTCGCCGACCGGTCGATCGTGAACAGGGCTTTCACTGTGGATCGGCAGAAGGGTGCGGCGGTATTGGGCCGAGTCATGAACGGGACGCTGGGTGATTCGCGCTATTATGTCGGCGTATTCACCGGCAATGGGCGAGGGTTTCGCACGGTGCCGGGCAAGCCCGAACTCGATCACGGCGATGGCTCGCCGATGGTAGTGGCGCGCTACCAGTGGAACTTTCTGGGTCGCGATGTCGGATATTCCCAAAGCGACCTGAAATATCATGAGAAACCGGCGGCTGCCCTGTCGTTTGGGGCGGCTCGCAATCGAAGCCGCTACACACGTTTTTCGTCCTCTGGCGGTGGCTGGCTTGACGGTTTCGAAACCGGCCTGCTGGGGCAGTATTCGCTTCGCCAGTTCATGGAGGAGACGGCGCTGAAGTACCGCGGCTTCTCTCTGCAACACGAGCTGCACTGGAAACGCATCCAGGACAACGTGAATGTTCAAACGACCTTCATGCGGGGCAGCTACGTCCAGGCGGGATACTTTTTTTACTATTTGTTCCCGCGCATCCCCAAGCAGCTCGAGCTTGGTGCCCGCTACGCTCTGGTGGACCCGAACCGTGTAAGACCGGACGATCTGCAGAAGGAGTTGGCATTCGTCGTCAACTGGTTCTTCTACGGCCACGCGAACAAGCTGACGTTTGACACGTCGCGCTATTCTCTCGCCCGGCACGGAGCGGACGACCTGCTGGACACCCAGGTGCGGCTCCAGTGGGACGTGTCGTTCTGAAGAGCGACCGACAGCGGGCGTAACATGTCTCTGATCAGCCCGCTGAAGGGTGTTTGCCGGATCAACAACAATATCGGAACCAGTTACGGAGCTCTCCGATACAGGTGCGTTCCCGGCAGAACTAGGGTACGATCTCAGTGACGAAATTCCTGGGAGCGACTCTGCAATGACCGCTGAAGAGAACTTGAAACGACTTGGCATCGTCTTGCCTTCACCGCCGCAGGCGGTCGGCAAGTACGTGCCGTGGATTCGCACCGGCTCGCTCGTGATGACATCCGGCCAGTTGCCGTGGGAAGGTTCGGTGATGAAGTACGCGGGCCGGTTGGGCCGCGATCTCTTGACGGAACAAGGCTATGCGGCGGCGCGCCTCGCCGCCATCAATGCCATCGCCCAACTCAAAGACGCCGCAGGAGACCTCGAGAAGATCGCAAACCTGGTTCGGCTCGAAGGCAACGTGTTCTGCGACGAAGGTTTCTCCGAGCATCCTCAGGTTCTCAACGGTGCATCCGACCTGTTCGTCGAGGTCTTCGAGGAACGAGGCAAGCATACGCGCACCGCGCTCGGCATCCGCGACATGCCGCTGAACGCCGCAGTGCAGTTAAGCGTCTTCGCCGAAGTACGGGATTAGCCTGCATGTCTCACCACGTGGCGAGGCGATGTGCGTGAGAGGGCCGTCAGTACGAGGCGCGAGCCGCTTGACGCGCACAACACGGCCTTTTTTCGCGTGCTTCGGCGGCCGTCGGGTGGTGAGAAATGCAGGCTAGCACGCCGGCCGTATTCAAACCACTTCGACATCCCATCCGAACCCCGGCTCGTCCGACGGGCGCGTGTAGATGCCCTCAGGTCCGCGGGTCAGGTTGTTGTCTTGTTCGTAGCGTTCGTAGACCTCATCGGGGCCGCCGGGCGCTGGCATGAACATTTCTGCCCAGGGACTGTTCGGCGTCGCCATCACATAGTGGATCGCGTCGCGCTGACCGCCGCCGTGCGGAATCACCGGAATATCATAGGCCGCTGCCAAAGCGCCGATGCGCCGGATCTCCGTCAAGCCTCCGCACCAGTGGATGTCCGGCTGCCAGATCTCCGCGCCGTTCGTTCGAAGCAACTGCCGGAACCCGTAGCGGGTGTAGACGTGTTCGCCGGTCACGATACGGGTTGACTTGATTTGTTCCCGAAGCCGCCCGAAGCCCTCATAGTCGTCAGGTGGGAGGCACTCTTCCATCCAGTACACGCGGTAGGGTTCGAAGGCCTCGCACAGTTCGATCGTATACCGTTCGGTCAGAGCCATCCAGCAATCCATGGCCACAATGCCGTCTTTCCCCACGGCTTTGCGAGCGCGTTTGACGAGCGCCACGTTCTTGCGAATGCCTTCGCGTCCGTCGGCCGGGCCGTGCGGCAGCGCGAGCTTCAGTTTCGCGTAGCCGAACTCGACGTGCTGCTCGATGTCGTTGCCGGTGCAGTAGGAAGGGATACGTGGCTTCGTTTCGCCGCCGAGCAGGCGATAGACGGGAAGCCCCCAGGCCTTGCCGGCGATATCCCAGAG
>MKWU01005715.1_pt1 | contig 13262 bp, 9 predicted proteins | sample 809101 | NCBI WGS metagenome assembly MKWU01 (sample SAMN05860141, study PRJNA318959) | sponge metagenome | host: Aplysina aerophoba | place: Slovenia: Piran, Adriatic Sea, Gulf of Piran | collected 2013-05-07 | reverse complement strand
CCGGGGACAAGGACACCCACACCGACGTCATCGATCCCAAGGACGCGAATCCCCATGCGAGTCACGGCATGCTCTTCGAGCAGGGCAAGGCCGACATGTACAACGCCTGTGAATGGGGCAACTACTGTCGGGTGCAGGATTCCAGCGTCGACACCGGCCGCCAGATCGGCCGGCGTTCCATCATCGCCTACGCCGGACTCGTGGTACGGCCCGATTCGCCGGTCTACACGGCTCAGCAGCTCGCCAACCGGCTGGTCGGCGTGCCGTTCTTTTTCGGCACCCACTACCTGACGCTCCACATGCTTGAGGGCTTCCTTACCCGTGACGCGATCAAGCTCTGCCAAGCGCCGCGCGGTTCCCGGCACCGTCTCGAGTCGGTGATGTCGGGGGAGATCGAAGCCACGCCGCTGACCGAGCCCTACCTCACGCTGGCCGAGAAGAAGGGTTGCCGCATCGTCGTCTCCGCTTCCCTCCACGGCACCGAGGTCGCCTCCGACAACGTCGACGCGGAGACCTACGGGATGTTCAATCGCGCCGTGCGCGAGGCCGTCCGCCGCGTCAACGCCGACAAGAAGAAGTACATGCAGTACTTCATCGACTACCACAGCGACGACCCGGAGATCGCCGCCCTGAGGGCTGACGAGCTGCGCGAGAGCCGCATCGTGGTGGTGGACCCGGCGCCGATCCCCGCCGACGAGCTGGAGCGCACCGCCGCCTGGATCAAGAGCTGGGGCATGCTGGCGGAGGACCAGGCAGCCACCGAACTGGTGAACCTGGAGGTTCAGGAGTCGGCTCACTAGAACCGCCGGCGCTTGCGCCGCTCCGGGACGGCCCTCCCCCAGGACTGCCCGGAAACATGAACACGGCAACCAACTTCATCCGAGTCGGGAAGGTCCACAAGGGCCTTCCCGATTTTGTTTTTCCGAAGCCGGCACCGCGGCGGCCGGGGATCGATCCGAAGCCTCGCCGGACGCTCGTGGCGGCGGCGCTGATGCTGGCCGCTCTGTCGCTCGTGGCCGGCCCCGCCGCGGGACAGCCCGGCGACCGTCTCGCCGCATCGCGCCCCCCTTCCCACCAGACCGGAACCCTTGCCGGGACGGTACGCCTGGCCGGCCCGCCGCCGCCTCCCGGCGTCTTGCGAGTCCACAAGGAGCAGGCCTTCTGCGGCTCCATGGTGCCCGACCAAAGCCTGGTGGCGGCCTCCGACGGTGCGCTCAAGAACGTTGTGGTCACCCTGCGCGGCCCGGGTCTCGACAGGCAGACGGGGCGACCCCGGAACATCCAACTCGACAACATCGGCTGCCGGTTCGCGCCCCACGTCCAGGCCGCCCCCGTGGGCAGCAACCTGCTGCTCTTGAACAGCGACGTCATCCTCCACGACGCTCACGCCCGAATCGGTCCCCGGACCCTGTTCAACGACGGGATCCCCCGCTGGCGCCGGGTGACGAGGACACTCCGGCAGCCCGGCCTCATAAGGATCATCTGCGAGCTGCACCACGCCTGGATGAGCGCCTACATCGTGGTGGCGCCGAACCGGTTCTTCGCGGTGACCGGCTCCCGTGGCCGCTACGCCATCGACGGGATCCCGCCGGGAACCTACGATGTGCGGTTCTGGCACGAGCGACTGGATGAGGTATCGCGGCGGGTGGTGGTGAGCCCGGGAACGACGCGACGGCACGACGTGACCCTGCCCATGCGGTAGGTTGGGAAGGTCAGGTGGTGTAACGCGTCATGGCGTGGAAGGAATGCTGGCCCGAAGTTGCCGGACCCCTTCGGCGGCGCCGCCCGGCGCCTTGTAGACCGAAGAACCCGCTACCAGCAACGTGGCGCCGGCGGCCACGACGCCGGCGGCGTTGTCCGGACCGATGCCGCCGTCAATCTCGATGGGCGTTTCCAGACCGCGTTCGTCAAGCATCCGCTTGAGCCGGCGCACCTTCTCCACGCTGCTGTCGATGAAGCTTTGGCCACCGAAGCCGGGATTCACGCTCATGATGAGGATCTGGTCGAGATCGGGCAGGATCTCATCGAGGGTAGCCAACGGAGTCGCGGGATTGAGCACCACCCCGGCCTTGCTGCCCAGCGACTTGATCTGTTGCACCGTACGATGGAGGTGCGGGCAGGCTTCCTGGTGGACCAGAAGCGTGTCGGCCCCCGCCTTGGCAAAGTCCTCCAGGTAACGCTCCGGCTCGACGATCATCAGGTGAACGTCAAGGGCGAGGCGCGTACTGCGCCGGGCAGCCTCCACCAACAACGGGCCGATGGTGATGTTCGGCACGAAGCGGCCGTCCATGACGTCCACGTGGATGGCATCCGCTCCGGCCTCGTCCACCTCGGCGATCTGTTGTCCGAGAATGCAGAAATCGGCGGAGAGAATCGAAGGAAGAATCTTAACGCGCTTGCCCATGATCCGCCGCCTTCCGGCACTCCTCCTCCACGGCCGCGAGCAGCTTGTCGAAGGCCTCGGAAAAGAGCCGGACCCCGTCCTCCAGCAGCTTGTCGGTGATTTCCTTCATCGACACGCCCGCGCGCTCCAGGCCGTCCATGGTCGCGGCCGCGTCATCGACGTCTTCCTCCAGGCTCTTGCGAATCTTTCCGTGATCGCGGAACGCGTCCAGGGTCGCCGGAGGGATGGTGTTCACCGTGTCCTCGCCGATGAGCTCGTCGACATACAGCACATCGGGATAATCCGGGTTCTTGGTGCTGGTGCTGGCCCACAGGAGCCGCTGCGGCCGGGCGCCCTTGCCGGCCAGCGCCTGCCAGCCCTCGCCCTGCATGATTTCCTTGTAGCGCTTGTAGGTGAGCTTGGCGTTGGCGATGGCGACCTTGCCCATGAGTGCCCGCAGGCGTTCCTTTTGCGCCTCATCCGCGGTCTCGAGCCGTTTCTCGAGGGTACCGTCCACCAGGCTGTCGATGCGGGAGATGAAAAAGCTGGCGACGCTGGCGATGCGGCCCACGTCCAATCCGTCGGCGGCCGCCTTGGCCAAACCGCGGATGTAGGCCTGGGCCACCTGCTCGTAGGCTTCCCGCGCGAACAGCAGCGTCACGTTGACGCTGATGCCCTCGCCGATCAACTGCTCGATGGCCGGTACTCCCTCCGGCGTACCGGGCACCTTGATCAGCAGGTTGTCCCGCGAAACCGTGCTCCAAAGCCGTCGCGCCTCCGCCACGGTCCCCTCGGTATCGTGAGCCAGGTAAGGCGACACTTCCAGGCTGACGTAGCCGTCACGGCGCCCGGTCTCGTCGTAAACCGGCCGCAACACGTCCGCGGCGTCCTGGATGTCGCGGGTGGCGATGGCTTCGTACACGTCCTTGGGAGCCGCCGATCCGTCGCCGCCCATCCGCGCGATGACGTCGTCGTAGTCGTCGCTGTCGGCAATGGCCTTCTCGAAGATGGCCGGGTTGGACGTGACCCCCTTGAGTCCGTCCTCTTCCACCAGACGCTTCAGCTCGCCGCCGGTGAGGAGCTTCCGCTGGATGAAGTCCAACCACACGGATTGCCCGAACTCGTTCAAGTCTTTCAATGGGTTCATGTTTCCTCCAGGCTCGCCGAACCTGCGCGCCGCCATCGCTCCACCGTGCGACTCTCCCAGGGCGGGCGCTACCGGGTAATTTGATCCTTGGCCGCGGCGACCACGTCGTCCGCGGTGAAGCCGAATTTCTTCTGCAGGTCCTTCAGCGGCGCCGATGCCCCGAAAGATCGCATACCGATCTGGTGTCCGGTGATGCCGGTGTACTTGGTCCAGCCGAACACCGATCCCTGCTCCACCGAAACCCGCGCGGTGACGTCGGGAGGGATCACGCTGTTCCGGTAGCTCTCCTCCTGGTCATCGAACAGCTCCCAGCACGGGATGCTCACCACCCGGGCCTTGATGCCCTCGGCCGTCAGCGCCTCGTAGGCCTCCACGCACAACGAAACCTCGCTGCCGGTGGCCAGCAGCAGCACCTCGGGCTTGCCGTCCTGCGCGTCGGCCAGCACGTAGCCGCCCCGGGCAACGCCGTCGGCCGAGGCGTATCGGCCGCGGTCCAGGGTCGGCAGCGCCTGCCGCGTCAACACCAGCACAGCCGGTTCGTGGTGCAACTCCATGATGACCTTCCAGGCCGCGGTGACCTCGTTGGCGTCCCCCGGCCGGATCACCAACAGGCCCGGCACCGCCCGGAGCGAGGCGAGGTGCTCCACCGGCTGGTGCGTCGGCCCGTCCTCCCCCACGCCGATGGAGTCATGGGTAAAGATGTGGACCACCGGCAGCTCCATGAGCGCGCTCAGACGGATGGCGCCCCGGGCGTAGTCGCTGAAGATCAGAAAACCCGAGCCGTAGGCGCGCACCTTCACCAGGGCCATGCCGTTCAGGATCGACGCCATGGCGTGCTCCCGGACGCCGAAATGCAGGTTGCGCCCGGCGGGGTTCTCGGCCGAGAAATCTCCGGCGCCTTCGAATGTCAGGCGGGTCTTGGTGGACGGTGCAAGATCGGCGGCGCCCCCCATAAGCCAGGGAACGTTCCGCGCCAGCACGTTCAGCACCTTGCCCGAGGCGTCGCGCCCGGACACTCCCTTGGCGTCCGCGGGGAAATCCGGCAGGCCCCGGTCCCATCCCTCGGGAAGCTGGCGGTGCTGCGTCCGGTACAGCTCGTCCGCCAGTTCCGGGTACCCGGTCCGATAGTCCTCGAGGCGCTTGAACCACGCATCGCGCAGGGACCTGCCGCTCTTGCCCATACCCTCCCGGAAATGTTCCCGGACGCCGTCGGGGACGTGGAACCGCGCGTCCTCCGGCCAGCCGTAGCGCTGTTTGGTAAGCTTGACTTCCTCCGCCCCCAGAGGCTCGCCGTGGGCGCCGCTGGTGTCCTGCTTGTTGGGCGAGCCGTAGCCGATGTGGCTGTCCACGATCACCAGGGTCGGCCGGTCCGTGGTGTCCTGGAACGTGAGGAACGCGCGCTCCAGCATCTCCAGGTCGTTGGCGTCGCCCACCCGGACCACGTTCCATCCGTAGCCCAGGAAACGGGTGGCGACGTCGTCGGAGAAGGCCAGCCCGGTATGGCCCTCGATGGTGATGCGGTTGTTGTCGTAGATCCAGCACAGCTTGGACAGCCTCAGGTGCCCGGCCAGCGACGCCGCCTCGTTGGTCACGCCTTCCATCATGCAGCCGTCGCCGCAAAGGGCATACACGTCGAAGTCGATGAGGTCGTCGAAACCGGGCTGGTTGTAGCGGCTCGCCATCCAGCTTCCGGCCATGGCCATGCCCACGCTGGTGGCCACACCCTGCCCCAGGGGCCCGGTGGTGGTCTCCACCCCCGAGGTCCAGCGGTACTCCGGATGGCCGGGACAGCGGCTGTCCAACTGGCGGAACTGCTTCAGGGCTTCGAGCGGAACGGAGAGGGACCCCAGGGTTTCGTAGTCCTTGCTCACCGCCTTGACGCCGGTGAGGTGGAGCATCGAGTAGAGCAGCATGGAGGCGTGCCCCGCCGACAGCACGAACCGGTCGCGATTGGGCCAGATGGGATCGTCGGGATCGAACCGCAGGAAACGCTGCCACAGGCAGTAGGCCACCGGGGCCATGGCCATGGGCGTGCCCGGGTGCCCGGAGTTGGCCTGCTGGACGCCGTCAATGGAGAGTGTACGGATGGTGTTGATGCACAGCTCGTCGAGGTTGGCGTCGCTCATGGACTGGAAACTCCTTGAAACGGGTCTCTCAAAACAAGTTTGCCAGATGATTCAGGCGGCACACAACGCGTATCGCCGCATTTGGTTGGATTTTAACACGGCAACCGATATTCTCCCAAAATCTCCATGGAAAACTTCACTCCGGCCGAACGCGAGCGACTCGCGCCCTTCTTCACCAACGTCGACCGGCCGGTCTTCGGCCTGAGGCTGCCGCAGGAAGTGGCCGGGGCGCTCTTCTCCCGCTACAGCCGGTCGGCCAAGGACCTCCGGCGTACGTTTCTCGATGAATTCCTAGGCGACGCCGACCTCTCTTCGGTGCTGGGCGCGCCCGCGCCGGCCAGCGGCGACGACCCCGCGGTGCGTCGCGCCCGCGCCTTCTACGACCGCGTGCTCATCGGTTACGGCGATGATTCCGTGGCCCAGCTCGGGGGCGCCCACGTCGCCTGCGAGGAAATCTCCAACGTCGCCGCCAAGTACCTCGAGGACGCGCGCATCGGCATCGCGCCGCTTGAGAAGTCGACCCGCTACGTGCGCTTCGACCGGAAAGACTCGTCCGGACGGCACCTGTTCTTCGTCGAGCCGGCCCTCGCCGAATCGAGACACGCCCGGGACTACCAGAAGCTCATGGAGGTCTTGTTCGAGACCTATTCGCGGCAGATGGAGCCGATGATCGAGCACGTCCGGCGGGCCGTTCCGCTGGAGCGAACGGAACTGCGCCACCCGCGCACCGGCGAAACCGTCACCTACGCCGAAGTCCGGCAGGACGAGACCCTCGCCCGATGGGCGGAGAGCGCCTATCGTTCCACCGTGCGCGCCCACGCCTGCGACATCCTGCGCGGCTACCTGCCGGCGGCGACCCGGACCAACGTCGGGCTCTTCGGAGTGGGACAGGCCTTCGAATACCTGCTGTCCAAATGCTATTCCAGCGATCTCGCGGAGCTGCGAGACCTCGGCGCCGCCATCCACCAGCAGCTCGGCACTTTGATTCCCTCGTTCGTGAAGCGGGCGCAGCCGAGCTCCTATCTCTCGGAGACCTTCGGACAGACCCGCGCCCTGGTCGGGGAGCTGGTGACCGGACCGGCGCGAGAAGCGCCGGCCGTAACGCTGGTGGACTACGACGGGCAGGCCGAGGAGAGGATCATCGCCGCCATCCTCTACCCCCACGCGACGCACCCGCTGTCCCAGTTGAGGGAGCTGGCGGCGCGCCTCCCGGACGAACGGAAGCAAGCGGTGCTCGACGCCTACATGAAAGGGCGGCAACACCGGCGCGAGAAGCCGGGACGGGCGCTGGAGCAGGTCTATTACACCTTCGACATCATCGGCAACCTCGGGGCCTACCGCGACCTCCAGCGCCATCGCCTGCTCAGCCAGGAACGGCAGGACTTCACCACCGCGCACGGCTATGACACGCCCCCGGAGATCACCGAGGCGGGTTTCGACGACGACTACCGGCGCTGCATGGACCACGCGGCCGAGGTCCACGAACGGATCCGGGCGGACCATCCGCGGCAGGCCCAGTACGTGGTCCCGTTCGCCTACCGCACCCGGTGGTATATGAAGATGAATCTGCGGGAGGCGGTGCACATCGGCGAGTTGCGGACCATGCCCCAGGGGCATCCCGACTACCGGTCCATAACCCAGGAGATGTGGCGCCAGATCGGCGCGGTGCACCCGAGGTTGGCTGGCTACGCGAGATTTATCGACTGGAAGACCTACCGGCTGGGGCGGCTCGCCTCGGAACTCCGCACCGAGTTCAAACGGTCGGGAAAGACACCGTAGGGGCGGGTGTCAAACCCGCCCGCTTTGCCCGCACCGCATCGCCGGTCGATCCCCGCCTTCAGGCCGCTTCGGCCGGGGCGCTGGCGCGCGTCTTGACCTTGCGCAGCTTCCACTCCGAAAGGCCCCGGCGCAAGTAGCTGGGCTCTATCCCCAGCACCCCGCAAACGGACTCGAAGCTGAGGAAACGCTCGTCGTCCGTGGCAAAGATCCATTCCTCCGCGTCCCGGAAAGCTGCCTGCTTCTTGGCAGTCCGGGCAAAGAGGTTCTTGCGATAGCAGGCGAGGGCATCCTCAAGAATCGCGAGCAGCAAGTGCTTCTCGGGTTCGAGTGGCGTCTTCCGCTGGACCGTGTCCGTATACTGGGCCGCGTCCACGCCATCGGCGTCGAACAATGTCACAGCATCGAAGGCATCGGCCATGGCGCGCTCCTGGGCCGGGCCGGCGTCGCCGGGCTCCCGGGCCTTGGCAGCAAACTCTGTGACTTTCGTTTCTTCCCTCATCGCTGGTACCGTCCGTTCTATTAGACCGTAACCGGTTCCCGTAACGCCTTTCCATCCATTCATTCACTGAGAAATATTTAAGGTCCCTACCCTACCCTGTCAAGGAGAGTCTTGGGGATGCGGGCGGAAAACGCGGCAGACCGCCGGGATTTTCGCAAGCGCGCACGATGTTGCGCCAATAGAGCCCCCCCGGGACATGGTTGCCATTCACGCGGCACGCCAGTAAACCAACTCAATATCGTGACACGAAAGATCTTCTACGGCTGGTACATCGTCGGTGTCGGCTTCATCTGCTACCTGGGCTCGTCCTTTGCCCTATCCAGCACCCTCAGCATCTTCCTGAAGCCCCTCACAGCCGAGTTCGGCATCTCCCGCGGGGTCTTCTCGTTCATCCGGAGTGGCGAGGTCATGTTCTCCTCGGTGATCGCCGCCCTGGTAGGGCCCCTCATCGACCGCTACGGCGCCCGCTGGCTCATCGTGACCGGGGCGCTGGTGGGAGGGACCGGGTTCATACTGCTCAGCCAGGTCCAGGAGTTCTGGCAGTTCATGGTCGGTCGATGGCTCCCCGTCACCGTGGGCGATACGCTCATGAGCTACATGGTGGTCAACGTCATGATCTCGCGCTGGTTCATCCGCAAGCGGGGCCGCGCCATCTCCGTCGCCAACACCGGCAACGGCCTCGCCAAGGCGAGTATGCCCCTGCTCGCCGTGTGGCTCTTCGCGCTGGTGGGATGGCGCAACACCTGGATGGTGTTCGGCCTGTTGACCCTGGCCATGGTGGTGCTGCCGGCCTTCCTGGTGGTCCGGCGCAGCCCGGAGGATATGGGCCTCCAACCGGACGGCGCCCTGGCGCCCCATCAACCCTCTCCGGGCAAGCCTTCGGAACAGCCGGTCTTTCAGGCGCCCGCGGCCGATGTCACATGGACGCGCGGGGAGGCCGTCCGGACCGGCACATTCTGGCTGCTGGTCGTCACCTACGGCACCGTCACGTTCGGGATCATCGGGTTGAACCTGCACATCTATCCCTACATTACGGACATCGGCTACTCACCCGGGATCGCCGCCACGGTCATGGCGGTCATGTCGCTGACGCAGATGGCCGGAAACCTCATTTGGGGGGTGGTCGGCGAACATATCGACGTGCGCAAGGCAGCCGCCGCCCAGTTCCTGTTGCAGGTCTGCGGCCTGGGGCTGGCCCTGGCGCCCTGGGGACTGGCCTCCGTCTACCTGGGTTTCGTCATCTACGGATTCGGCCTGGGCGGGATCCTGGTGATTCGCGAGCTGCTGTGGGCCAACTACTTCGGCCGCGTCTCCCTGGGCCGGGTGCGCAACCTGGGAATCATGATCACACGCATAGGCACGACCGTCGGCCCGCCCTTTTTCGGCTTCTTCCACGATTACACCGGCAGCTATTCCCTGTCGTTCAGCGTCTTCATCGGCGCGCTGCTGGTCTCGGCGTTGCTGGTCCTGGCTATCCAGCCCCCGCACAAACCGGGTTCCGGAGTCGGGAACGAGGCTCTGTAGTGGCCATGCCCCGCACCGCCGACCGCCCGTGGGTCGTCGCTGGAGCCGCTTCGCTGACCTTCGGCTTCATTCGCGGCCTCCACACCTCCTTTGGCGTCTTCTTCGTGGCGCTCCTCGACACGTTTCACTGGAGCCGCGCGGTCACCGCCGGGCTTCAGACGGCGAATCTGGTTACCGACGCCGTCGTATCGCCCTTCATCGGACGGCTCACCGACCGCCTGGGGCCGCGGCGGGTCGTCATCGCGGGGGGCGTCGTCCTGGCCACCGGCCTGCTCCTGTGCAGCCGGGTGAGCACGGCGTGGGAGCTCTACTTCTATTTCGGGGTGGTGGTTTCGCTGGGGTTCGCGGCCGGCGGCGTGATCCCCCACGTGGTGGTGGTGTCGGAGTGGTTCCCCTCCCGGCGGGGTCTCGTCCTGGGCATCGTCTACGGGGCGGTGGGGGTGGGCACCCTGATCCTCTCGCCCCTCAGTCAGTGGCTGATCTCCCTGTGGGGCTGGCCGCGGGTGTTCCAGGCGTTGGCGGCGACCATCCTCATCGTCATCATACCCTTGGTGTGGAGCACCTACCGGCCCAGCCCGCAAAGTGCGCGGGAGCCGGCGAGAGCCAAGGGCGCCGCCGCCGGGACGGGCGAGTGGTCGGCTTCCCTGGCGTTAAGGAGCATACAGTTCTGGAGCCTGTTCATCTCCCGGATGCTGGGCTCGGTGGGCACCATGCTGATCATCACGCATCAGGTCGCCCACGTGGTGGACATCGGTTACAGCCACATCTGGGCCGCCGGGGTCTTCGGCGTCATGGCCTTCGTCAGCGCCGTGGGACGGGTGGCTTTCGGCTACCTCGCCGACGCCTACACCAAGATCGTGGCCTACTCCCTCAACATCGCCTGCGCGGCCGTCGGCGTCCTGGCCCTCACCCTGGCCACGGACACGTCGCAGCCCTGGCTGCTCTACGTCTACGTCGGCGGCTTCGGCATCGCCTTCGGCTCCCGCGCCGTGATCCTGTCGGCCATCACCGCCGACATCTTCGCCGGCAAGGGCTTCGGGACCATCTTTGGGTTCTCCGTCATGAGCGTGGGCGTCGGCGGCGGCCTGGGCGCCTGGCTGGGAGGCGCGCTGCACGATCTCACCGGCAGCTATTTCGTATCGTTCACCGTGGCCAATTCGCTCCTGCTCGTCTCGGTGTTGGCCGTGTGGCTCACGGGGCTCGACTGGATGCGCCGTTTCGACCTGCGGTTGTGGCCGGCCGGGGGCAAAGATTGACTCGGACGAAGCGATTGCCTAGTGTGGTGTCTCACATACCCGCAGATTCATAAGCGTTTCGTGAGACACCACACTCGTTAAACAGTCTTCCTGAACGGACCGAGCCCGCGCGCACCGTACCCCGCTGCCGTAGGAGAGAAGCATGAGCCAACTGCCCGTCATCGACGCTGACTCCCATGTCGAGGAATGCGAGGCCACATGGGAACACCTGGAGCCGCGGTTCCGGGACCGGCGGCCCATCCACCTGAACCTGGCGGGGACACCCGGGCTGCCGCGCAACGACAGCTACTGGCTCATCGACGGCCGCATCCACGCCCGTCCGGGCATGCCCGGCAGCACCCAGAGCGGCAGCCCGGTCTCCTCCACGCTGGCGCGGGAAAAGGATTTCTCCGCCGGCAGCCAGACCCTCGACGACGTGCCCGAACGACTGCGGGACATGGACAAGCTGGGCATCGACATCTCGGTGCTCTTCCCTACCGCCGTGCTGACCCATCTGACCCCCGACCTGGACTTCGAGGCCGCGCTCATGCGCAGCTACAACACCTGGCTCGCCGAGCGCTGCGCCCAGGCCCCGGAACGGCTCAAGTGGGGCGCGCTGATCCCCTTCCGTCACGTCCCCGAGGCCGTAGCCGAGATACGCCGGGCACGGGAGCTGGGAGCCCAGTGCGTCTTCACCCTCGGCACCGCCGGCGACAAGCTGCTGCACCATTCCAGCCACGACCCCATCTACGCCGCCCTGGTGGAGCACGACCTGCCGCTGTGCGTGCACGTGGGCTGGAGCCATCCCGGCCTCATGGAAAGCTGCAACGACGTCTACGAGTCGTTCATGCTGAGCTTCACCATGCCGGTGATGATGGGGTTCTTCAGCATGACCGGCGGCGGGGTGCTGGACCGGTTTCCGGACCTGCGGGCGGCCTTTCTGGAGGCCGGCGGCGACTGGGTGCCCTACGTCACGGACCGGATGCGCCGCTACTACGACGTCGCCATCGTCAACGGCCGGCCGGTGCCCAAGCGGCACGCCACCGACTACCTCCAGGACGGCAACCTCTACCTCACCGCCGAGGGCGACGAACGGCTGCTGACCACGGTCATCGAGGTCATGGGCGAGGACCAGGTGTGCGTATCCGCCGACGTGCCGCATCCCGAGGCGCGCGAGAACTGCATGGCCGAGATCGCCGAGCGCGCCGACATCTCCGACGGGGTAAAGGAGAAGATCCTGTCGCACAATCCCGCGCGCCTGTTCGACATCGACCTGGCGGGTTACCAGCAACGGCTCGCGCGGGCCACGGCGTGATGTGCGTGTGACCGACCTCCGCCGTGACACCTGATTCCACACGCGCCGCGGGAAAGCCGCGGATCTTCTACGGCTGGTACATCGTCGGCGCCGCCTTCCTCGCCAACATCTCCTGCGCCTTCTTCCTTTCGAGCACCCTCAGCGTGTTTCTGAAACCGGTAACCGCCGATCTCGGCGTGTCCAGGGGCGTCTTCTCGCTGCTGCGTTCGGGAGAGCATCTCCTGTACGCCCTGATGGCCCCCTGGGTGGGAACCAAGCTGGACCGGTACGGCCCGCGTGGCATGATGGTCACCGGCGCGGCCCTTTCGGCTGTCGGGTTTCTGCTGCTGGGGCAGGTGTATTCCTTCCTGCAGTTCGCCTCCGTGCGCATGACCCTGATGGCCGTGGGCCATGCGCTGGTGTGCTACTTCGTGGTGAACGTCACGGTAGCCCGGTGGTTCGTGCGGATGCGGGGGCGGGCCGTAGCCATCTCCCACATGGGTCACGGCGTCGCCAAGGTGACCATCTCCCTGGTGGTGGCCTGGTTGCTGGCGTTCATCGAATGGCGTCAGGTGTGGACGCTGTTCGGGGTGCTGGTGGTGGTGCTCGCCGTCATCCCGGTAGCCATCTTCATGCGGCGGAGCCCGGAAGACATGGGGCTGCATCCCGACGGCGACGCCGGGCCCGAACCACGGAACGCGACGGCGGATGGACAAGGGCCGGCGGTGAGGACCGGGGAAGAGCGGGAACCCGAAATCCGCTGGACCCGAAAGGAGGTGCGGCGCACGTCCACCTTCTGGCTCATCATTCTGGTGTTCGGCATGGTGGACATGGGCATCACCGGGGTCAATCTTCACGTGGTCGCCTACGTGTCGGACCTGGGATACACCACGTACCAGGCCGCCTTCGCCATGACCGTCATCGCCGGGACGCAACTGACCTCGGGGTTGCTCTCGGGCTTCGCCGGCGAGCGTATCAGCATCCGGAAGATCATCTCGTTCCTGTTCCTGGTGGAGGCCATCGGGATGGCCGTGGCGGTCACCGGCCAGGACCTCCGGACCATCTACCTCGGCTTCTTCCTGTACGGCCTGGGGCTCGGTGGCGTCCAGGTGCTGGAGGAAGTCATGTGGGCCGACTATTTCGGCCGGCTCTCCCTCGGCACCGTTCGGGGCGCGGCGCTGCAGATCGTGCTGCTGTTCGGCGTCTGCGGCCCGCCATTCTTCGGTTTCCTGAACGACTACACCGGATCCTACAGGATCTCGTTCTTCCTGTTCA
>MKWU01005714.1_pt1 | contig 13264 bp, 11 predicted proteins | sample 809101 | NCBI WGS metagenome assembly MKWU01 (sample SAMN05860141, study PRJNA318959) | sponge metagenome | host: Aplysina aerophoba | place: Slovenia: Piran, Adriatic Sea, Gulf of Piran | collected 2013-05-07 | reverse complement strand
ATGCGCGGCTTTGGCTTGCGCTCAGCCGTTGAGTCGGTCGGGTGGCGCAGCCAGTTGCGGTTCCGCCGTCGCGGTGGTCCGTCCAGCCTCCGGGGCCTTCCCGCTGGGATCATTTCTGACGCGAGCGACCCCCCCGCGGCACTGAACACGGTGCGTGACGCGGGAGAGCCTTCCGGGCCGCTCCAGTCGGCCGGAAGGCGGGGTCGCTCGCGTCACGCCCCGACCGCCCGGAGCGGTCCGGGCGCCTGCCTGCTGCCGTGCCGATGCAGAAGGGCTCCCGAGAAAACGCCAAGCAGGGCAAGGACATTATCCGAGTGTCCTCGAGAGAGGACGAATGAACTCGCGAAGCCGGGAAAACTGAACTCGGGGGGTGTTGTGCGAGTTCAGTCTTGGATAGGCGCCTGGTACGGCCCAGTTGGGCCGTCAGGGACCACACGGGGACTGAGGAGAAGTCGAGGTCTGGTGTCCCGCGCTAGGACGTCCGGCCCGGCCCAGGGACCCTGCGTTCGCCTCGGAAGCCATCCAAACCATCGCTGATTCCTTCCTGTTCATCGCCCATTCTTCAGACGGTTCCTGAGAGTATTCAGTGAGTACTTCACGAATCGCGACCCCGCCATAGCGGGGAAAGCGCGAGAGCGTCACGATGCACAACCTCCTCACTGACCCATTGATTCGAGTCCGCTTCGCCAACAGCCACTCGGCGGCGATGTCGCTGCCGGACGTCTTCGAGGCGGCGTCCGGTGACGCCATTGCCGCGTTCCCGGCCTTACGGCCGCACCAGAGACACGCTTGGCATGCCTTCCTAGCCCAACTCGGCACACTCGCCGTGCACCGGACCGAGGCGACAGCTCTTCCCAGCGCCGCGGCCGAGTGGCGCTCTCTACTACGCGACCTGACCCCGGAGTTCGACGCCGACGAACCGTGGCAGTTGGTCGTCAACGATCCGGCACAGCCAGCCTTCATGCAATGCCCTGCCGGGAACACGCTCGGCCAGTACCGGCGAACTGTTACCACGCCGGACGATCTTGATCTTCTGGTCACCTCGAAGAACCACGACCTGAAGCAGAGCCTCGGAAAGACGTGCGCGCCCGACGATTGGGTGTTCGCCTTGATCGACCTGCAGACGATGGCCGGCTTCCTCGGCGCCGGCAACTACGGGATCGCCCGCATGAACGGCGGGTTTTCCGCTCGACCCTGCCTCGGGCTGGCGCCTGCCGACGCCGGTTTCGGCGCACACATCTTTCTCGACATCCTGAGAATGCTGGAGGATCGCCCGCAACTATGCGAGCAGTTCCCGGACTACTTCCGCGCGAAGAATGGAACGCCCCTCCTCTGGACCGTCCCGTGGGACGGCACGACGTCACTTGGTCTCGACAACCTGGATCCCTACTTCATCGAGATTTGTCGGCGCGTGCGGCTGTGTATCGAGGATCGGAGAGTCGTGGCGAAGACGGCCGGTTCAAAGAAAAGCAGGGTCGCCGCCAAGGCCGCCCACGGCAACGTCGGCGATTTCTGGACGCCCATCAGCAGGGGCGATGCCAAAGCGTTGTCGCTGTCCAGCGCCGGATTCAGGTACGACCGCCTGAACAAGCTCCTCTTTGATGGGACCACCTACGATCTTCCGCCGGCGATGACTGTCGCCGCGACCGGCAAGCAGCGGTGGCGAGTCGTGGCCCGAGGCATGGCGGGTGGCCAGGGCAAGACCGACGGCTACCATGAGCGGAACGACATCGTCTTCGCTCCAAGACTCGCGACGGCCTTCGGTCGCCCCACGGAGCGCGACAAGCTCGCTGCCGTCAGCAACGCTCTTCTCGACGAGATTTCGGAGGTCGTCAGGGCCCTGAGGCTCGGAATAGCCGTGGCTGCGAGCGGGGGCAAACCGCTCAACGACCTGAGTAAAGCCGACCGACTCCACGCCAACCCGTACGCCCGCCGTTTCGACGAAGCCATCGATCCACTGTTCTTCAAAGCGGTGGAGCGGAGGTTCGTCGCGGAAGACGAAACCGACGAGAGGAACGCCCGTGCAGAACTCGCCAGGCGGATGGCTACGACGGCGCAAGCGCTCCTTGACGAGGCGGTCGAATCCGTGCCCTGCCCAGCCATCCGCCGGCACCGGGCGCGAGCGCGAGCCTTCAGCGCCTTCAATGGAAGTCTTCGAGGCACCAGGAGCGTGTTCGCCGATCAGCCTGAGATCTTTGTTCCACAGGAGCCATCCGATGTCGAGTGACGCGAAGAGAGCATCCAGGGCCGCACCGAACGTGGGGAAGCCCCGAGACGTGATCCCGAAGCTGGCGACGGAGATCGCACACCTCGACCCAGGCTCAGCCGCAGCGCTTCGCCGCGACCCGCTTGACGCTGCGGCGTTCTGGAGACTGCTGGCCAAGCACAACCCCGCTGGCTCTGAAGACCACTGGGCAGCGTTGGTTCAGGCGATCGCGATCCTCACCCCGAAAGGACGAAAACGGGAGAAGCGCCCGGCACACAACCCCGAGCGGTCGATGGGCGAGGCCCTTCAAGTCGCTGGCGTGTCTGAACTCCGCCTTGCCCGCCTGCTCGGCGCGCCGCCCGGCCTGCGGCCTGAAGTTGCGATCCGCACCTGTCGGCGTCTCGCAGCGACCGAGGCCAGCCGCTTCAATCTGGTCACACTCGGCCAGTTCCTGTTGTTCGGCGCCGACAAACGGCCGGCCCGTTGGATCGCCCGCGACTACTACCAGGCCGCCTTCGCAGCCCTGCGCAAACCCCAGGACAAGGAGACATCTACCAATGCCTGACGCACGCTTTCTCCAGATTCACACGCTGCACGGCTACGCCGCCGTCCTGCTCAACCGCGACGACTCCGGCCTTGCCAAGAGGATTCCCTACGGCGATGCGATGCGCACACGCGTTTCGTCCCAGTGTCTCAAGCGCCACTGGCGAGTAGCGGAGAGCCCGCACGCACTGCAGAAGATCGACGGTGCCGCGGCCAGCGTTCGGTCCCGCGAGACCGTCAGCCGCCGTGTGATCCAGCCGCTAACGAAGGCTGGCTACGATCAGGGAGTCACCGATGCCATCTCCACCGCCTTTCAGACCGCCGTCTACGGCGACAAGGGGGCCGACCGCGGCAGCAGACAGCCTCTGTTGCTGGGTGAGCGCGAAATCGAGTATCTCGCCGCCGAAGCCCAGAGGATCGCAGAAGAGCACCCGGGGGACGCGAAGGCCGCGAAGGACGCCGCCACTAGCTGGGCCAAGAATTCGAAGGCGAACATGAAGGCCCTTCGAGACGAGTGCGCCCTTCCTGGAGGTATCGCTGCCGCACTCTTCGGACGCATGGTCACGTCCGACGTGGAGGCGAACATCGACGCGGCGGTACACGTCGCGCATGCCTTCACGGTGCACTCGGAAGAGAGCGAGAGCGACTACTTCACCGTGGTCGACGATCTCCACCGAACGGAAGATGATGCCGGTGCGGACCACATCGGCGAAACCGAACTGACATCCGGGCTGTTCTACGGATATGTCGTCTTGGACAGACAGGCGTTGGTGGCCAATCTCGGCCATGACGTCGAGATGGCCGGCGAGGTAGCGCAGAAGTTAGTCCATCTGATCGCCACGGTCACGCCCGGTGCCAAGCTGGGTCCTACCGCGCCCTACGGGTACGCGAGCTGGATTGTGGTGGAGGCGGGCGACCGCCAACCGCGGAGTCTTGCCGAGGCGTATCGCAAGCCCTGCAAGCCGGACAGGTTGGTCGCGGCACAGACTGCAGGCCAGTTCCTGAAGAAGGTCGATGCGGTGTATGAGACGGGAGAAGCGCGCAGGTTTATCAGCCTCGAGGAAACCGAAGTGCCAGGCGCCGAGCGGTCGGAATCGCTACGGGAGCTTGCAACGTGGGCCGGTGCGGCTATGAAGACGGGCAGCGCTTGATGCGGTGGATGCACCTTCAACTTCGCGCCCCCATGGCCTCGTTCGGCGGCGAGATCGTCGACGCGCACGGCGTGATTCGCGATATGCCGGCCCAGTCGATGCTGACCGGGCTGCTCGCGAACGCGCTGGGTTGGGACCGGTCCATGCGTACGGAGCACCAGGCACTACAGGACCGGATCGTCTTCGGCGCCGTTTGGGAGCGGGACATCGGCTTGAGCCGCATGGTCGATTACCAGACTGCACAACTCGGCAAGAACGATCGCTCCTGGACAACTCGCGGGGTTCCCGCTGGACGCGATGGCGGCGCCGCGACGTACGTCGGGGCACATCAGCGCTGGCGCGAGTATCACGCGGACCTGCGACTGAGCGTAGTGGTCAGGCTTGAACCGGCAGAGACCTCCCCCACACTCAACGCGCTGCACGCGGCGCTCGACCGGCCTGCAAGGCCGCTGTTCATCGGCCGCAAGTGTTGCCTGCCTTCATCGCCGATCTTCGGGGGCTGGGTCGAGGCGACCACGGCGCGCGAGGCGCTGGGAGCGATCGCGCCCAGTGGCGCAGCGGGGCTCTTCGCGTCTTGGCCGGCAGCGGAAGGGACGGATGGAAGCAACCGAATCACGTCCGTGACCGACGAGCGAAACTGGGTCAGCGGACTCCACGGAGGCGGGAGGGAGGTCTGCGAAGGCTCGATCACGTCCTCACGAGGAGAGTCGTGAAGCTCCACTTGGTGCACGTTCCGCTCGACATGCGGAGCTTCAACCGTTGGGCCGGCCAACGTGAGCTGATCCGTCGGGGCGCCTTCGACGCGGGCTACGCCCTACACATTCTCTTGTCCGCCATGTTCGGCAAAGGCGTGCTCCAACCCTTCCGCCTATTCGCCTCGGAACGCCGGCGAAGAGCAGCACTCTACGGCTACTCCAGCGTCGATCAAGCCGAGTTGGGGGAGCTGGCGACAGCTGTTGCTCCGCCCGACTGCGAGGCAGTAGTCGATCCGCGAAGTTTGCGGTCGAAGCCAATGCCGACGGACTTCGAGCGAGGCCAGCGCCTTGGCTTCGACCTGCGCCTTCGACCCGTGCGTCGTCTGAGAGGCGACCTGCCTGATGCCCAGCTCGGTGCTTCGTTGAAGCGGGGCAGCGAGGTGGACGCGTTTCGGCTGGCGTTGATGCGGAGATTCCCGGCAGAATCGGGCAAACCGGCCGGGGAGGCGACCGCCAAAGCCGGTGTCACCCGTCAATCGGTCTACACGGAGTGGCTGTCCGAACGGCTCGGTGTCGCCGTCGATGTGGAGCACTGCGAACTGGCCGCTTTCCAACGAACCCGCGTGATTCGAGGCGACAACGGGGGACCGGAGGGGCCCGATGCGGTTCTCCACGGCACAATGACGATCGCCAACGCAGACGACTTCGTGCGGCTGCTCCGAAAGGGCGTTGGACGCCACCGCGCCTACGGATACGGCATGCTGCTACTCCGACCACCGAGTCGACCTGCACCTGGGCGGTAGATGTTCAAGGGACGTCTTGGGCTCGAGACGGCTCGGATTCCGCACTCCGACCGCGCCGGCCTTCTGTGGCTCTCTCGAGGCGCACTGACGGCACGCGACGGCACGCTGTCTTTCGAGCGAGGGCCACAAACCAGCGAGAACGACCCGCTCGACCCGGGCCACTACAGCATCCCGCTGCAGGGCGTCTCGATGATCCTCCTCGGCCCCGGTTCCACGGTGAGCCACGATGCGCTGCGACTCCTCGCGAGACACGGCACCGGGCTTGCGGCGGTGGGCGAAGACGGCGTGCGGTGCTACACGGCGCCGCCCCTCATCGCCAACCGTTCGGGCCTCGCGCGCAAGCAGGCCCGGGCATGGGCTGACCCGAGTATTCGCCTTCACGTCGCTCGACGCATGTACGCGTGGCGGCTGGGGGAAGTCCTGCCCAATGAGAAGATCTCAGTCCTGCGCGGCATGGAAGGCGCCAGGATGAAGGAGAGCTATCGCCTAGCCGCGATCCAGGCAGGTGTCGACTGGCGGGGGCGCCGCTACGACAGGGCGCGACCGGGCACCGCCGACCTGCCCAACCAAGCCCTGAACCACGCCGTGAGCGCCGTCGAGGCGGCAGCCGCGATCGCCGTGTCCGCAACGGCCACGCTGCCGCAACTTGGCTTCATCCACGAGGATCCCGGACAGTCGTTCGTGCTCGACATCGCCGACCTGTTCCGCGACTCGGTCACGATACCGGTAGCGTTCCGCTCAGCACGAAAGGTAGCCGAGAGTGGCGGCCGCCGGAACATCGAGCGCGTCACCCGCCGGGAGTGCGGGCGAACGCTGCAACGGGGGCGGACCATCCCGAAAATGATCGAGCGCATCAAGTCCCTCTTCGCAGAAGCGGAGACCCCCTCGGTCGGGAGTTCGTAGGGCCATGCCCATGACGGTGGTCGTGACGAGAGATGTCGAGGCCAGATACCGGGGCTTCCTCGCGTCCGCGATGCTTGAAGTGGCCCCAGGCGTCTATGTCTCCCCCGATCTCTCGGCCGGTGTGCGGGAGCGGATCTGGGCGGTGGTCGAAGACTGGTTCACCACTCTGGGCAACGGTGCCGTCGCCATGATCTGGCGGGACGGTACCGCGGCCGGAGGTCTGGCGCTTCACCACCTTGGCGACCCCCCAAAGGACATCTGGGACGCCGACGGCGTCCTGCTCGTCAAGAGGTCGTGATCGCGCGGCGGTCCGCGCTCTTTGACAACTGAAGCGAGAGACGAAAGCTGCGTTCTCGTAGTTCGGACGCTTGGCAGAGCCTCGACTCTCCCCGGCGAATCGGCCAAAATGGCCAGAGGGTTCCCCGCACCCGCGGGGATAGACCCAGCCTGGACGCCTCCTACGACGGCCGATCCGCGGGTTCCCCGCACCCGCGGGGATAGACCCTCGTACTCGTAGCGGCCAGTGTAGCCACGCGCGGGTTCCCCGCACCCGCGGGGATAGACCCCAGGTGTCCTCAAGCTCCTCGCACTTGCCCTCGGGTTCCCCGCACCCGCGGGGATAGACCCCTCAGCGGGTTCCCGCCGTCCCGGTCGATGATGGGTTCCCCGCACCCGCGGGGATAGACCCGGAGCCTTCTGACGCCGATCGGCGGGAGAAGGGGGTTCCCCGCACCCGCGGGGATAGACCCCGTGAACCCGTGCGGCACGAAGTTGCCGTCCCGGGTTCCCCGCACCCGCGGGGATAGACCCCGATCGAAGGGCGCCGGCTGACGCAACAAGGCGGGTTCCCCGCACCCGCGGGGATAGACCGTAGTGCATCAGGTCGTTCACGTTGATCGGCTCGGGGTCCCCGCACCCGCGGGGGTAGACCCCTGGACCACCTCGGCTGGGCGGGGGCGAACCCCCGGTCCCCCCGCCCCCGCGGGGATAGCCCCCTGGACCACTTCGGCTGGGCGGAGCAGACGCCGGGTTCCCCGCACCCGCGGGGATAGACCCGTCACCGTCCGGCCCTCCACCGTCACGTCGCTGGGTTCCCCGCACCCGCGGGGATAGACCGGCTCAAGCCGCCGCATCGGAGCATGACTCGGAGGGTTCCCCGCACCCGCGGGGATAGACCGCAAGCGTCCGTCATGGCCTGCTGGCTGCACGGGGGTTCCCCGCACCCGCGGGGATAGACCCTTCTGACTTCGGAGGGACAAGTCTATGACGGAGGGTTCCCCGCACCCGCGGGGATAGACCCGGGAAGGCCCGAGTGCCGGCGCGCATCATCCGGGGTTCCCCGCACCCGCGGGGATAGACCCTACGCGGTGTTCGCGAAGGGGGCCGCAACGTAGGGTTCCCCGCACCCGCGGGGATAGACCCGTGCGTGCCGGCCTCCGGGCACTTGAGCTCGAGGGTTCCCCGCACCCGCGGGGATAGACCCATTGTTCGGCAGGGTTCTTCAAAGCGGAACGAGGGTTCCCCGCACCCGCGGGGATAGACCCCTTATGAAGTCGCTGTTCCGCATCATGTACGTGGGTTCCCCGCACCCGCGGGGATAGACCCGGCGGCTGAAAGGCTAGCGGCGGCGTGGCTGTGGGTTCCCCGCACCCGCGGGGATAGACCCGGCGTGCCGTACCGCGTAGCCACTCCGTGGTGGGGTTCCCCGCACCCGCGGGGATAGACCCAGGATACGCCGCGCCCGGCTACGCAGCGTTGTGGGTTCCCCGCACCCGCGGGGATAGACCCTCGGTGACGGTGCAAGGTCCGGCCGCTACTGGGGGTTCCCCGCACCCGCGGGGATAGACCCTGGTAAAGCGCTTCTTGGGCCACGTCATCCGCGGGTTCCCCGCACCCGCGGGGATAGACCCTGTCGGGTTCGGTGTGGTCATTGTCGGTTCTCGGGTTCCCCGCACCCGCGGGGATAGACCCTCCTGCTTGATCTTCGCCTCGGCGGCCTCGATGGGTTCCCCGCACCCGCGGGGATAGACCCTTCCGGGCACGCGTCGCGCAGTGGGCGCGTTGGGGTTCCCCGCACCCGCGGGGATAGACCCTCTGACCACAGAAGAAGCGCTTAGCCAAGCTAGGGTTCCCCGCACCCGCGGGGATAGACCCCGGGCGGCGTGGCCGGGCGACATCTCATTCTCGGGTTCCCCGCACCCGCGGGGATAGACCCCAGGGTCTTCCCGGCCATCTTCGTGGGCAGGAGGGTTCCCCGCACCCGCGGGGATAGACCTTGTTCCCGCCCGAGTCCGCCTGAGCCACTGTGGGGTTCCCCGCACCCGCGGGGATAGACCCATCAGCCGGCAGGAGTACGAGCGCTTCCGACTGGGTTCCCCGCACCCGCGGGGATAGACCCTCGTCGGCAGGACCCTGGAGCACCCACTCGGCCGGGTCCCCCCCCCCCGGCGGGGAGAGCCCCTCGCCGGCAGGCCCCGGGACCCCCCCCCCGGCGGGTCCCCCGCCCCCGCGGGGATAGACCCTCGTCCGCCTCCGCCAGCGTCATGCCGGCCTGGGGTTCCCCGCACCCGCCGGGGATAGACCCCACTTTTGTCAATGGCAACCGAAAACTGCGCACTTGTGGCAACTGAAAACTGCACACTTTCTCGGGGGCGGTGTCTTGTCCCACTCGGACAGAAACCACAGGAGGGAGAACGAGATACGGGCTGCGGTGAACCCAACACAAGCGGAACGTAGGGTGTGACGGAGGGGGTGCTGTCTCCGTCACATCCCGGTTCGGCCGCTGGTTCGGCCCGAACAGCGGGTGAGCGAGTCCGGTGAGAGAAGTCGGCGTGGTGTGTGGAGTGACTGTCAATGGGGACGCCGCGGGCGTCCCGACGCTGGCGCAATCGGAGAGCGATTCCACGGGCGCCGGTGAGGCCCGCCCAGGAAGTGAGGGCGCCGACGGGCTCGACCGGAAGTGCCGTGCCCGCCGTTACGAGTGCTGGTCATGGGAGTCCGCCACTCTCGGCACGACACCCATCAAGCGACGTTGAACGAAGAGTGTGCCGAACGGCCCCACGCTCGCGTCTACGCCTCCCGGAATGACCGGAACGGTCAGCGTGTCTGACGCCGCGTCTCTGCGCACCAGGGGTGCCGCAACAGCGATCCGGTACCGGGGGCCTTCGGCGGAGTCGTGGGTAGCATCCGGGCAGCAGAGTCGCGATGATTCCGTCCTCACCGGGGTTGAGCGTCTGAGTCGGCGAGACGCCATCGCGGCACGTTACGCGAGCGGTCGCCGATACGCCGTCGAGCGGCCGCCCCACGATTCCGCCCCGGCCCATGTAGAAGGGCGCAACGTGCTCTCCGTCTCCCTCAAGATCGGTCAGGTGCGGGACGATGCCGATAAGCCCGTCACAGCACCATAGCGAAGAGTCGGCCAGCCATGTCAAGGACCCCACCGGCCGACTCAGGACTTTTCACCTCGAATCCCGGTCCGGTCGTAGAGCAGCCGATCGTCCCCGACTCTCAGGACGAGAGTGCCGGGGGCGGCGGGTTCGGCCCGTGCCGCCTCGATGTCCTCCTTCCCCAGCAGGCCGCGCCGGAACAGGTGGGCCGGGAGGTTGAAGGTGCGGATGGCACTGCCGAACGGTCCGGTCACAGGGGAGGACAGCTCGATGCGTGGACCGTCTTCGCCCAGCCGGGTTCGGACTTTAGAGTCCAGGTCAGCGAAGACCAGATCTTCGTTGAAGGACTCTTCCCGCGTCAGCGCATGGTTCCTCGCCGCGACGGCCTCAGCGGAGTTTCTTCCGACCACCTCGCCCAGGTGAGCGAGCCAATCTTCACCGAACGTCGCGGCCGATTCGCGCAGCACCTCCGGGTGCGTCCCGCGCTCCACCAACATCCTGTTCATCGCCGGGACGGTCCAGATTGGGTGGTCTTCGATGAGCCTCCGCGTCGCTTCGATTCCGACGAGGTTGGTGTATATCCCGCCGCGATCCGAGACGCCGAGCCCATACTGCAGGAGCGAGCGGTTAAGTCCTGCTGCCAATCCCGAATCGGGCACGAGAACGAGGCAGCGGGCGTCCTTGAATTCTGTGGTGCGCTCTGTCGTTGCGTGGCGATGCAGTCGCCCGAGCCGCTGCAGCAGGACGTCTACGGGGCAGATGTCCGTGATCAAGTAGTCGGAGTCGATGTCGAGCGACTGCTCCAGCGTTTGGGTGCCGATGACTACCGTGCCGCCGGGCGAGCGGTTCTCCTTCCCTAACTCCAGTTCGACGGCACCGTCCAAGAGTGTTCGGTCCTCGGCGGCGAACCGACTGTGGTGCAGGGCCGGCTCGCCAGCGACCGAGAGGGCCAAGTCGCTGCCTCCTTGCTCCACCAGGGCGGCGAAAACGGCTCGGGCGCTCTCTACGGTATTGCGAACGACGAGCACCTTGGCGCCGCCGTACCCCGCGCGAATCGCTATGCGGGCGATTGCGCTTGGCTCGCTCAGAAACGCCGCCGTGGACACCTCGACCGTCTTGGAGGTGCCTGTGGTCCGGATAGGCGACCGCCGGAACCCACCGGCGCCGTCCGCGAGCGTAAGGGCGGGGTAAGGCACGGCCTCGGCATCGCTTGGCGACGGCATCGTGTAGCGGTTGGTCTTCGAGAGGAACTTGGAACTCGCAACAGAACCCAGGGTCGCCGACATGAGCAGCGCGTGGCCTCCGAGCGCGAGGTGTCCCCGCAGGACGCCGCGCATTACTTCCGTCATGTAGCCGTCGCTGGCGTGGACCTCGTCCACCACGAGCAGACTGCGGGCAAGGGCAGCCGCCCGGAGATGCACCCACTTCACCTGCAGGCCGGCGAGGAGAGCCTGGTCGACCGTACCGACCGCCGCCGGCGCCGTCAGGTACTTGCGGGTGCACTCGGCCGACCACCGGGCAAGCCGTTCCGCTTCGTCAGGCTTGTCGTCCCAGTCGACCTTGAACCTCTCGGCGCGGCGTCCTTCGGCAGTTCCCGCCAGGAGGTATCCGGGCACCGCCAGGATGGTCCGTGCCTTGGCGGTCGACGGGAACAGCCGGTCCAGCGCCCGGCGGACGCGCCCGTGCAGTTGCTTCGCCGCAGACCGAGTCGGGACCGCGAAGTAAAGGCCGTCTACGACCCCTGCGCGCCAGAGGGACGCGAACCGCAGGACGGCCGCTTCCGTCTTGCCGGAGCCGGTCTCGCTCTCCAGTATCAGGAGGGGGCTGTCGAGCGGTGCCGAAGCTGCGGCGGTTTGCAGAGGCCGCGGCGCGGCGTAGTCGAACAACCCCCTCACGTCGGCGACAGGTGCGTCCCTCGCCCAAACAGATCGTGCGAACCCCTTGCTCGCGACTGTTCGGACGGCAATGCGGCGGGCGCGCTCGATGTAGGACGGGTCTCGGTCCGGCTCGTACTCGAACGCTTCTTCATCCGATCCCAGCTGATCGGCGATGGCGACGACGCCGGCGAAGAGGTGCGTCAGTGCCGGTACGTCGGGAATCGGAGGTCCAGTCGCGAAGGCGTTGGGAAACCAGGCCTGCCCCATCTCGTAGAGCAGCTTCGCGGTGGCTCGTGGTTCGTAGCTTCCGAATGGCTGCCACAACTCGGCTGGCCCTCGTCCCGTCCGTGATGGCCTCCGAGCCGGACGACCGTGATGGGCGAGCGCCGCGTAGAGAAGAGGCACGGCGCCGGCGCCCCAGTCGTCGACGATGCGATGGAGTCCCAGCCGCTTGCAGACGTCGGGGTGCCCGAAGCTGAGCAGCGCCTCCCCGATGTGTCCCGCGGGCCGCGGGCCGCGGCCAACGGGTCGGTCGGGTCGCGGCACCTTGAACTGAAACCCGGCGTTGAGCTTGCCGAAGTCGTGGAGAAAGGCCAGGTACGTCAGTCGGGCGGCAGTCGTGCAGTCGAGTTCTGCCACGCCGGAGGCTCGAGCGAACCGGGCACGTAGCACGGGTTCCTCGATCAGGGCTTCGAAGCAGGCCGCTACGTCGGCGCAGTGATGTTCCAGTCGATGGAGGTTCCCTGTCTCCAGGTCATACTTGCCCCACGCGTCCACTTCGTGGCCCTCGCTTCAAGGCCAACCGCGCCCGTCGCGCGCCGCTAGCATTCGACGCCGGATGGTACCCTAGGCGATGGACTCCTTCGTGGCGATCGACTTCGAAATCGCCAACACCCGCCACGACAGTGCGTGCGCGGTCGGCCTCACAGCCTGCAGCAGCGGCCAGGTCGTGCAGTCGCGCAGCTATCTCATCCGTCCGCCCGGCAAACGCTTCACGTTCACTCGGATCCACGGGCTGAGGTGGGACGATGTGCGCGAAGCGCCGACGTTCCGCGATCTCTGGCCGACGCTGCGGGAGTGGCTCGCTCCGGCGCGGTTCGTTGCGGCTCACAATGCGAAGTTCGACCGTCGTGTGCTGCACGCCTGCTGTGCTCGACATCGCGTGCGTGCGGTGCGCAAGCGCTTCGTCTGCACCGTGGAACTGGCCGGGGCTCAATGGGAGGTCGAGTCGGCCAGACTGCCTGACGTCTGTCGTCGCCTAGACATCCCTCTCCGGCACCACGACCCCGCCTCGGACGCTCTCGCCTGCGCGCGGATCGTGCTTGCCGCGGAAGCGGAAGGGTGGCGGTTCAGTGACCGCCGCCGAAAACGCAGAACCGCCTAGCACCCCCGTCGAAGCGCAGACGCCGCAGCAGCGGATCGAACGATCGCCACGTTGCCCCCGATGGCGAACCGTCGCAATGGAACCCGTCGCGCCGTCGCGTGCGGTTGCTTGGCAAACGGGACCATGTTGGGGGACGGTCCCAGACCGCCGATTCTCACAAGTACTTGCGTTCTCGGCTACTTCGCCGGATTCCGAGCGGGAAGGAGTGAGCGCTACCCCCTCCCATCTCCTCTGAAGCGCTCACGTCACCTGGGAGCTGACCCCTCCTGACCCCAAGACGGGCGGGTGCGTCCTCCGCCGCAGCCGTCCGGCGGCC
>MKWU01005713.1_pt1 | contig 13264 bp, 10 predicted proteins | sample 809101 | NCBI WGS metagenome assembly MKWU01 (sample SAMN05860141, study PRJNA318959) | sponge metagenome | host: Aplysina aerophoba | place: Slovenia: Piran, Adriatic Sea, Gulf of Piran | collected 2013-05-07 | reverse complement strand
CCTGCCGGGTGACGTCGAGATCGACGGCGCGGAGGGCTTCGACCACATCGTCGCGGTTGCGGATGGCCCCCCGGGCGATGCCGTTCTCGATGTAGCGGCCTAGCGCGGCCCGAGTCTCGGCGCGACGGCCGGGGAAGATCTCGGGCCGGGTCAGCCGGGCACGCGCCGGATCATCGGGCCGTGCCCATCCGTGCTCCGTGTCGAGGGCTTGTTGAAGGCTCCGGAAGTCGCGTTGCCATCCGGGTGGCGCGATGTTGAGGCTGCGCCCCGTCTCGAGATCGACGCGCGCCGTGAGGACGTGCACGTGCACGCCCTTCGAGGGGTTCTGGTCGCGATGAAGGACCGCGGACCAGGCGTAGCGGTCGTCCTCGATCCCTGCCCAGGCGACTTCCTGGAAGCGGTCGAGAACCTCTTCCACCTGGTCGCGGGTGAGGTCGTCCTCGGGCGCCCAAGCCAGCACCGCCGAGGCGTAGCGGTGCTGGTGGCCGCAGCTGTCGGCGACCTGGGCGACCTGATGCGGATCACCGCGCAGGACCTCGACCTGGTCGCGCTTCTCGCCGGCGTGATCGCGGTCGGCGAGAAGGTAGTCCGCCGCGACCTTGGCGCTGCCGGTGCCGTGACGGAGGAAGCGGACGATCATCGCGCGCCGGCCGTCGGCCGCAATGCGGCCAGCTTGCGCTCGACCTCGCGCAGCTGCGCCAGGACCTGGAGAGCGTCGGCGGCGCTGCGGTGGGTGTTGGCCCACTTCGCGAGCTGGTTCAGGTTGACCCCGACCCGAGCAACCTCACGCGCCAACTCACGCGCCGCGGCGGAGTCCTCCGCCGTCCAGGTGCGCGTCCTGGCCATCGCGCGGCGGAGAAGCTCGGAGACCGGAACGCCGGCTCGCTCGGCCTTCGCGCGCCACCCGGCGAGCTCCACCGGCGACACGCGGCACGTGGCGATCGCTGTGCGCCGCTGCTTCTGGTTCTGGCTCCGCATCTGAGGGGGGTTCGGGGGGGCTTGCCCCACCGCTCCGGAAACTGGACGGATGAAGCGTAGTGTAATACGTCCAGTACTCTGGCTTATGTCTGTTACTCTGCCACGTCCCGCTACCCTACCACCCCGCCAAGGAGCGGAACATGAGAGCTGATCCCGTCAACGACCCTATGGACGAGACCCTCGAGCTTGCTCGCCGGTTGACGGACACCGTCGCCGATCTGCTCATTCCTTTGCTCGACGATCCGCTGGCGGAGGAGTACGACGATGCCGACCTGGGGGCCGCGATCGACCTCAGCCGGGCGGCAGGCACGATCATCGGGAAGGTGCTGCGGGACATGGGCGAACCAGTTCCGGCGCCGCTGGGCTTGAACGAGCTGGTCCGGCGCTACGGGAGACCGTCCCACGATGTTCCGTTGGCCGTGTCAACGGCCGTGGCAGTGCGCATCGTCGAAGACGAATTGGTGACCCACAGGGTTGAGATCGACCGGCCAACGTACGGCGCCACCTAGGACAGGGGCGGGCTGAACACCACGGCCGGCCGCAAAGTTGTCCCGAAGGAGTCGAAGACCTCAGCGTCATCGGTTCTTTCGAGGTCCACGGACCGCCCCCGTGGCTCGACCCTGGTGAAAGGGGCTGAGACTCGGCGAAGGGGTACCTGTCCACCGATGACCTTCGACACCCTCGCCGCGGCTCGCGACCTCGAACAGGCCGGCCTCGACTCCGCTCACCCGGAACCGATCACGAAGACCATCCGTGTCGCCTGAGGATGTAGCGACGCAGGCGGACCTGGCCGCGGCTTGAACTGCGGCTCCACCTGGCGCATCCTGGGCGGCGTGGCCGCGCTGCGCGCGGTCGCGGTCGCCCGGCTCCTGTTCGCTTCGTGACGAGGCCTGATCGGACCGCGACCCCCGGAAGAATGCGCTAGCCAAGGCGGAAAATGGGCCCGGGAGACGCCGATTCGGCGTCTTCTTCAGGCATGGAGTCTCCTCAACGGATATGCCGTGACGAGGCCTGGAGCCCTACGTTCGCTGTCGATGATCCAGACGGTCCGTACTTGACGATTACGCCCGTCCAGGGTGACTCTGGCATCCCGGTGACTTCTCCGCTAGCCCCATGGGCGCACAGTGCTCCTGTTCCAGGTCACGCTCTCGGTCTCGGTCATCCCTGGCGATACCCCGTAGCTGGTTCACCGCCTGCTCGACGCCTGGACGATTGCGTTCATGTCGGCATCGAGCCGCGTGTACGCGGACGCCAATCTTGGCCGCGGTTCGGTCCGGCTCAAACGTATACACTGACCCACGAGCCGGGCACCGACAGGCGAGTCGAGCCGCTCGTTGCCGTCTCGCAGCGGACCAAAGTGCCAGTGGCCCAGCAAGCGAAGACACCGCAAGATCTCCCGGTGCAGACCGCCATTGATCTGGGCGCGCCACCGCCGGATCAGGATCTCGACTGGGGCGACCTCACGGCCGGCGAGCTGCTTCGACGTATTCGCAACACCAGCCGCACGGAAGCCGAGAAGGGCCAGTGGTTCGAGAACCTCTTCGCACAGCTGGCGCGCAACGAGCCTGCGTTTGAACTCGAAGAGGTCTGGCGCTGGGCACAGTGGCCAGAACGCAAGCGTCTAACTGGCCTCTCCGGTCAGGACGTCGGCGTGGACCTGGTAGCGCGCCACCGGGATGGAACCTGGATCGCTATCCAGTGCAAGTGCTACGCCTCCCACCACCACGTGACGAAGGCGGACGTGCAGAGTTTCGTGACCGGCTCGCTGCGAGAAGTCTTCGGACTACGGTGGATCGTCACTACGTCCCGTTGGGGTCGGACGGCCGAGAATCTCATCCAGGAAACGAACATCCGCCGGATCGACTTCCGAAGCTACCAGGACCGGCGGATAGCCGCCAAGGAGGTCAAACGTCCAGTACGAGAGCCCTGGCCGCTGCAACAGGAGGCGATCGAGAGCGTCCTTCAGGGCCTGGAACATCACGATCGGGGGCGGCTCATCATGGCCTGCGGCACTGGCAAGACGTTCACCGCGCTGCGCATCGCGGAGCGGTTCGTGCCGGACCGCGAAGCCATCCTGTTCCTGGCTCCGACCATCGCGCTCGTCTCTCAGGCGCGTCGCGAGTGGCTTACACACACGACTCGGCCGTTGACCTCGCTGGTCGTCTGTTCCGATCCGTACGCCGGCGGGAGGAACGAGCAGGAGGACATCAGCATCTCGGAACTCGAGTGCCCGGTCGTCTCGAGTCCGGGGGAGATCGCAGCCAAGCTGAAGGGCGCTACGCACACGAAGGTCATGTTCTGCACCTACCAGTCGCTCCTGCGCATCACCGAGGCCCAGGAACTCTACGGCGTGGAGCCCTTCGCCTTGGCGATCGCCGACGAAGCGCACCGGACAACCGGCGTGTTGAACCGCCCGCGCGAGAAGGTCGACTTCCAACTCGTCCACGACGGAGAACGTCTGTTGGCGCGCAAGCGTCTGTACATGACCGCGACCCCGCGCATCTACACGGAGAGGTCCAAGAGTCGCCTAGCGAGGAGAGAGATCGACGTCGTCGACATGAGCGACGAGGCGGTGTATGGGCCTCAGTTTCACCGTTTGCGCTTCAAGACCGCCGTAGACGACGAAAAGCTCTCGGACTATCGTGTCGTCGTTCTCGGCGTTGACCAGTCCCGCGTCACGCCGGGCCTGCGCACGCGGCTGGAGGACCTTGCCGGGAACGACCCGAAGAGGCCACCTACGCTAGACGACATCACGCGCGTGCTCGGCGTGTCTCTGGCGATCAACGGACTCAGTGAAGGCAAGGGAGTGGAGCGGCCGGGTCGCCTTGCTCGGACCTTGGCCTACGCGAACAGCATCAAGCGTTCGAAGTGGTTCGCCGCAGCGTTGATGGACCCCCAAGTCAAGGGCGCGACGACGAGACGGCTCCAGGGTGAAGAGAGGGCCTGGTCGGTGGAGGCGGAGCATCTTGACGCTTCTGCCAGCGCGCTGGACAGAAGCCACGCGCTCCGAAGGCTCGGCGCGGCGGGCAGGGACCGAACGCTCCGCGTTCTCTGCAACGTCAAGTTGTTCACCGAAGGCGTGGACGTTCCCAGCCTCAATGCCGTGGCCTTCCTCGATCCGCGGGACAGCCAAGTGGATGTCGTGCAGGCGGTCGGGCGCGTGATGCGCAGGGCCGAGGACAAGTCCTTCGGTTACATCGTTGTGCCGGTCGTCGTGCCGCCCGGCAAGGACGTGGCCGATGCGCTGCGGAACAGCCCCGAGGGCTACCACGTCCTGGGCAAGGTGCTGCGGGCTCTTCAGGCACACGACGAACGGCTGCACGAGGACATCGCCCGCTTCGTGCAGGTACACGAAACGAAGCCGCGAGAACCGAATGCCCCGGGCAACTCGCGGGACGAGCACCCCGACTTGTTTGCCGACCTCGAACTCAAGCCCGCCGACGAGGGGATCTTCGCCCACGTCGCCGCAGCTTCGGGTCTGGGGCAACCCGGCCAGTTGGTCGCCGACGAGATCGCTTGGGCTGTGCAGCGGGCAGCCGCGATCTTCCGCACCGAGAAAGTTGAGGAGCCTCTGGCAAGCGCCTTGGACCTACCTTCCGACAACGAGCAGGACAAGAAGGCGGTTCGTATCGTCGCCGCGTTACTCCTGTGCAATGCCTGCCTGATGCACCGCCGTCTGCGCGACATTCCGGACATGAAGATGCTTCCTGGCCTCGGGCGGGTGGGGGCCACAGACGATCCGTCGAGCGTGCTGCGGGCGACGTGGGGCACCATCCTCGAGCGGGACTACAAACCGGTATTCGTGCCCGCACTCGCCGCGCTCAAGGCGCTTCCGGTCAGCAAGGACACACAAGTCGCCCTGCGCGGCCTCTCGGAATGCGCTGACAGTCTCGCGGACAGCCTGAACGATCTCGGCTACGACCACGCCGGCCCCCTCTACCACCGGATTCTCGGTTCAGCGAAGAGCGACGGCGCCTTCTACACGAACAACCTCTCCGCCCTCATGCTGGCGCGGTTGGCGCTCGACGAGACGTTCGTCGACTGGGCCGACGCGGAGGCTGTGGGACGATTGCGGATCATCGACCCAGCCTGCGGCACGGGCACCCTTCTCATGGCGGCGCTGCGCACGATCAAGACGCGGATGCGCGAGAGCGGCGCATTAGAGGAAGAGGACGATGAACGCCTGCACCAAACCCTGGTTGAGGACGTGCTGTGCGGGCTGGACATCAACCGGCACGGCGTCCAGCTCGCTGCCTGCAACCTCACTCTCGGCGCTCCGTCAGTCAACTATGAGCAGATGAACTTGCTCACGATGCGCCACGGGCTCCAGGACGACGGTGAAGTGCGAGCTGGGTCACTGGAGATCCTGCGATCACCGAAGGACGGCCCGACGACTCTCTTCTCCATGGCTTCGAATCTCACGGGAACCGATGTCCTTGGAGGTGAGTGGGAAGCGGAGCCACGTGACGAGGACTTCCCGCGCAGCGAGATCGACTTGGTGATCATGAACCCGCCGTTCACGGCCAACGACAAGCGCGGTCGCAAGTTCACCGGAGACGTGAAGAAGAGGATGCAGAAGCACGAACTCCGCATCCGCAACGAACTCCTGGATCACGACCGGGAAGCCGGCGAAGTCATCAACACGAACAGCATCCGCACGTTCTTCACGCCACTCGCAGACCAAGTGCTGCGCAAGGACCGCGGTGCCGTCGCGAAGGTGCTCCCGGCGACGGCCTGCGTCGGCGCTTCCGGCGAACCCGAGCGGCGGTTTCTTGCCGAGCGCTTCCACGTCGAGCGGATCGTCACGTCGCACGACCCGAAACGCATCAACTTCTCCGAGAACACCGGGATACACGAGTCTCTTCTCGTCTGCCGGCGGCGAAGCGGCAACACTCAAACCGCACCGACCGAGTTCGTCTCGCTCCGTGGTATGCCGGCTTCGGCCAAGGAAGCGATCGAGGCGGCGGACGCTATCGCGGCGGGAAGTGAGACTTGGGGCAGCCGGACGTTCTGGCCAGAGGAGCGGATGCGGGCCGGCAACTGGACACCCGTGCAGTGGTACGACGGATCGTTGGCGGAAACGGTGCACGCGATTGAGAGTTCGCCCCTACTCGAACCGTTGGCTGTGCGCCACGCGGTGGGACCTGCGGGCCAGCGGATCCGCGACGCCTTTCGGCAGTGTGACCCCGGCGCAGCCGGCGCAGTGCGCGGCTTCCACTCCGTTAGCAGCAAGGTCCGCCGGACGATTCGAGGCCGGCACGATGTCTGGTACGAACCGAAACCCGGCAAGACCAGTCTGGCTGCCAGGTACCTGCCGCGACGGAATCACCTGCTTCTTCCCATGCGGTTCCGGACGACCAACGGCCGACTCACGGCGTTGTGGACACCCACACCTTCGTTCGGGACCTGGGTTCCCGTCGCGACCCCGACCGAACGCATGGGCCAAGCACTTGCTGCCTGGTGTAACAGCACCCCGGCACGCTTGATGCTCTTGAACCGGCGCTCCCGCACGCTCACCTACCCAACGTGGGCACTCGAGCACTTACGCGAGATCCGAGTTCCCAAACCCAACAGTGCAGGGTGGGACGCCCTAGCGGCCGCCTATACTGAGGCCTGCGAACTGGAGATGCTGCCCATGCGCCAAGCGGAGGAGTGCCTGGCGCGGCGGATCATCGACAAAGCAGCGATGGTGGCACTGGATGCTGACGAAGACCTGCTCGCAGAGTGGCGCAGAAAGCTCTCCGGGGAGCCCACCGTCAGCAACGAGCCAGCGAACAAGACGGGAGACGACCTATGACCGAGATCATCTTCGAAGTCACGGAAGACGAGGTGGATGGCGGGTACTCAGCCAGTGCGCTCGGACACGGCATCCACACGGAAGGCGACTCCGTGGACGAGATCCGCAGGAACGTCAAGGAAGCCGTCGACTGCTACTTCGACGAGACCATGCCGCGGCCTAAGCTGATCCGCTTACACTTCGTTAGGGATGAGGTGCTCGTCGCGTGAAGCTACCCCGCAACGTGAGCGGCGCATCGCTGCAAGCGGCACTCCGACGATTGGGGTACACCACCGTGCGACAGCGAGGCTCCCACGTGCGGATCACAACCCAGGTCAATGGTCAGCATCACGAAGTCATCCCAGTGCACGCTGCGATCAAGGTGAAGACCCTTTCGAGCATTCTGAAGAGCGTTGCGCGGCACCACGAAATGGACGTCGAGGAGCTTCTGCGCGCGCTCGACTTGTGAGCAACAATGACCTCCTACTTCTCGGATCGCGAGGGAAGGCTTCCTCCCGAACCAACGACCACCCCCGACGACCGTAACTCGAGTCGCACCGGAACCCAATGAACAAATCAAGCGGCCGTAGGAACGCACCGGCTTGGCCCACACCGTAACACCTGAACACCGCAGCGCCATCATGTCCCGAATCAGGTCGAAGGACATGAAGCCCGAGATGGCGGTGCGACGCCTCACTCATGGGATGGGTTACCGCTACAGGCTTCACCGCCGAGATCTCCCAGGGAAGCCCGACCTGGTCTTCCCTTCCCGCCGAAAGGTCGTCTTCGTCCATGGCTGTTTCTGGCACAGGCACCCAGGCTGCGGACGAGCCAGGCTGCCCAAATCGAACCGCGACTTCTGGCTGGCTAAGTTCCAGCGAAACGTCGAGCGAGACGCTGAACAGCTGCAACGACTCGCGGACCAGGGGTGGAGTGTTCTGGTCGTCTGGGAGTGCGAAGTCCAGGACGAGTCTGCCACGGCTGCCCGACTACGCGACTTCTTAGGGACTGAGGAGTGACCCAGAGCAGGTGTGTACGCCAGGGCAACCTGAGGCCCGCCCGCGACCTCCACGGACGATGCCCCCCCTCTTCCCCGCCGCAGCCCCCCTTGCCAACGGCCTCATCATCCGTTTCCGGCCCCCATAACATCCGCTAGAACCGTACGCCTCCTTCTAGCTCTAGCGCCCTCTATGCCAGCGCCCCTAAGCTGCTCCCAACCCGGCTCAGCTACACTCACCTCCGCTTCTCACTCATCACAATCTGAGGAAAGGCGCCTCTGACTCGATGCGAGATAACGAACTAGGGCTACTCTTCAACGGACGACGAGCCGACCTGGCCCTTCACATCAGGAAGAACTACTATAAGCGTGGCCACACGAGCTATGTTGACTACGCAGAGTCCCTCCTACGGGACGGCATAGCCGAAGAAGCCCTTCAAGACAAGCCCATGACCATCACATGCGTCAGTACGCTGGCGGCACTGGTGGCCAAACTGAAGGCCGACCACAGGCTGGGGGGCGAGGCTCTGCCTCTCTGGTACCGCGGCCTGACTCGTGAGGACTACCCACTCACACCCTCAATCACTCGTGGCGACTATTCTCTGGCCGACGAGAAAGCCCTCATCAACAACTTCAAGCAAAATGCCGTTCCATTCGTCGAACGCAGACCCACTAGCATATGGGAGTGGCTCTTTCTTATGCGCCACCACGACGTGCCTACAAGACTCCTTGATTGGTCGGAAAGCGCTCTCGTGGGACTCTTCTTCGCAACGCACTCGCTCGACAGCGAAGGCAAGAACGACGCCCACAACGGAGCGCTGTGGCTTCTTTCCCCCGTCGAAATGAACGACGACGCTGGCCTGGCCACCTCTCTTCTCCCAATGTTCGACTCGGATCGGTTCCTGGACCCCTACGAGCCTGAGCAAATCCAAACTGGTCCGGTCCTCGGGCCTGCAGCCGCACTTCTCGTGCGACAATCTAGGCGCATGGAAGTCCAACAGAGCGTCTTCACAGTATCGCATCGTACGGCTGCACCCCTCAACGCGCAGGTTTCAACGCCGACGACGCTAAGGAAGTGTCTCGTGCCCTCAGGGGCCAAGGCTCATCTTCGAGAACAACTTCACAACCTGGGCATCTCTCGTCTGACACTGTTCCCGGATCTGGACAATGTCGGCCGCGCCGCAAGGAGGTTGCGAGAATGACAAGATTCGCACTCAGCCAGTACCACAACTCCTCTATCATAGTCCTTTACACGCAAAGACACCACATCGATCTCGACCCCTCGTACCAGCGCCACGGCGGCGTCTGGACTCGCTCCGTAAGACAGCTCCTCCTAGATTCGATACTCAACGGCTTCGACATTCCGAAGTTCTATTTCCACGAACTCATACCCCCGGAGAACGGGTACCATTACGCCATCATCGACGGCAAGCAAAGACTCCAGACGATGTGGGACTTCATGGACAACAAGCTCAGCCTAGCGCCAGACTTCACTGTGAACGACGACGAGTCTGTCCAGGCAGCAGGCATGACCTACCATGAGCTCGCTCGGAAGTACCCGACTCAGCGCGCCATATTCGATGCTTATCACCTTGACGTAGTGAATATCCGGACAGGAGGGTCCAGAGACCTCGACGCCATCGAAGACATGTTCTCGCGGTTGAATGAGGCCTCGCCGCTCAATGCACCAGAAAAGCGGAATGCCTTTGGAGGTCCTCTACCTCCAGTGATCAAGGCCACGGCCGATCATCCGTTCTTTCTTGAAAACGTGTACTTCAAGGACCGTCGCTATCGCCACAGAGACTTGGCTGCAAAGGCGCTGTGGCTGGAGTGCAAGGGCGCGGTCGTGAACACGAAGAAAGGAGATCTTGATCGGTTCGTGAAGGACTATCGCCGTCTGGCTGATGTGGGCGCACCAGAAGCCTCCGCCGATCAAATCGACACCTTGAAATCGGGAGCGTGGGCAACGCTAGACTTGATGGCAGAGACGTTCGGCGAGAACGACCGGCTCTTACGACAGGTCGGCATGATCACACTGTATTTCCACCTCTACCGATACATAACGAAAGGCCAAGTTGGGCACGTGGGAAGGTCGCAGCTTGAGTGGTTTGAGAAAGTGAGGAATGAGAACAGAAGGAGGGCTGAGCAAGAGGATTCTGGCGAGATTGATCAGGACCTGACTGAGTTCGACAAGCACTCCCAAACCCCGAACGATGCCTACGCCCTCCGCATTCGTCTCCGAGTCCTGCTCCGCCATCTCGCCAGCGAGTTCGGCACCAGTTACTGCGCCGACATCTTTCAGGAGGATGAGGGCTAGAGCTGAGCTTGCTCGAAGAGAGCGATAGCATGCCGGAATTCAGTGGCGACTGCAGTCGCTAGAGGACAGGGAAAGGCATTCCCGATTTGGGCGATCACCCGAGAACGAGCGCCCTTGAAGTAGTACTCGTCTGGAAAGCCCTGCAAGCGGGCCATCTCACGAAGTGAGTAGTAACGGTAGCCGTCAGACGAGTAGCGAAGGATGTTCTCGCCTCCAGGAACGCCATGGACTCCAGCCTTGATCGTCTTCGACGGCCAGTCAATGTCGCTGCCGTTGTGGCGGGGTGGATAGAGACGAGCGCCCGGAATCAACCAGTGGTTCGTTGAGGCCTCGTCTGCCGAGGGCGGAGGATCCTCGAGACCAACGAGAGCATCGCGAACGGTGAGCCAAGGCTCCCTCTCGACCTTGAGGTCGGGCTTGTGGCCGGGTGCGGCGTGGCGCCTTGGAAGAGGGTTGGGACAAGTGAGTCTGCGGTTCTTCCAGTAGAGCCCGGAGGACTGATCGCGGACTAGTGTCGCCATGCTATGGGTCGGTGAGGGAAGGCGGACGGCCGGAAAGCCTCGGCGCGTGGCGATGACAATCACGCGGGAGCGCGCCTGAGCGACACCGTAGTCCGCCGCGTTGAGGAGATCCCATTCCACTGCGTACTCCGGCTCGTAGTCAGCGGACGCTTGTCGGCGAGCGAGGCGGCTATCGTGCTTAGTCCAGTCCTCACCACTGCGCGGGGCGATTGATGGAACCTCAATCTGACGGAGGACGTAGTCGAAGTACGGCCGGAACTTCTTCCGTTTCAAGCCGTGGACGTTCTCGATGATGATGAACGCTGGCTTCAAGCGTCTGATTGCCCGCAGCGTCGCAGGGAAACCATCCCGAGAGTCGTCCTGGCCGTGGTGCTTGCCCCCGAGGCTGAACGGCTGGCAAGGAGGACCAGCAGACAGCAACCGGACACGCTCCGTAATCCGCCCCCACTGCACCCTCGATACGTCCTTGCGGTGGATGCGGCCAGAGATCAGAGACTCGGCACCCTGAGAGTTGTGCTTCAGGGTCTCAACGCAGACCGGGTCAAGCTCGTAGAGGTGGTCAGGGGGCATTCCAGCCGCAGCAAGTCCTAAGGCCAGCCCTCCGGCCCCCGCGTAGAGCTCAATGTCGATGTGGGAGCGCCGTGTCTCCTTGGATGGAACCTCCTCCAAAACGCCAGCGACTCTGTCGCAGATGTGGGCATCCGTCCAGATCCGGACTGCCCTGGAGTTAGCGCTCAGCATCGGCAACAGACCTCGAAGGCTCGCACTTGGTGGCCTCATGTCGCCAAGTGCAGTCCGACGAACCGAGATGGGGCAGGCGTCAACAGGATCGAGGTCTTTCTCCGGTGGTGTATTGATCCCATTCCTTCATCACCCGACGACGCCGCGCCAATAAGTCGGAACGGGCATACGCGGCCTCGGCTTGGTTACCGACTGCGTGCGCGAGGCAAGCCTCGGCCAGCTCGCGCGCCACGCCGTTCTCCCCGCACCAGTCCCGAAACGAACTGCGGAATCCATGCACCGTGCAGTCGAGGTCAAGCCGGCGCAGAAGCTTCCACCACACCCCAGAGCTCAGGGTTCCGCCTGTATGCGACGAGGGGAAGATCAATGGCGACCCATCCCCAAGGTTCCTGGCCTCGTCGAGCACTTCAAGCGCCCGTCGCGCTAGCGGAACGCGATGTTCCCGGCTGGCCTTCATCCGCGAGGCCGGAAGCGTCCAGACCCTGCCGGCGCGGTCAATCTCAACCCAGCGCGCATGTCGGACTTCGCCCGCCCTGGCGGCGGTCAGGATCAGGAACTCCAGGGAGAGCCGCGCACAGGCTCCGGCCTCCGACTGCCGCACCTTCGCCAGCACCGCCGCCACCTCGCCATGTGGCAGCGCACGGAAGTGCTCCGGTTGCGCAGCGTTTCGCGGCAACGCCGCGGTAACCGCGTCGCCTGCGGGATTGTCGGCCCGGTAGCCCTGCGCGATCGCCCACCTCATGACGGCTCCGATCCGCTGTCGGACCCGCCTTGCCGTCACGGCCTTCGCGCCCCATATCGGCTGCAGCACCGCCATGATGTCCGCCGTGCTGATCTCGCTCACTCGCATCGCGCCCAAACGGGACATGGCGTAGAGGCGTAGCGTGCGGCGCCAGTCCTCCTCGCTGCCGCTGCCGGCCCGCCAGGAAGAGCGGTGCATCTCGATCACGCGCTCGGCCGCCTCCGAGAAGGTCGGGACGCGCTTGCTGAGCGCCTTCGGGTGACGGCCCGACCTGGCGGCCCTCCGGTACTCGAACGCCCGGTCGCGGGCCTCGCGCAGGCTCGTGTAGGGATAGCCGCCCAGGCCGAGATCGACTCGCCGGCCGCCCACGGTGCCGCGCCAGATCCACTGTTTGGAGCCGGTCGCGCGGACGCGTAGAATGAGCCCGTGCTGGTCACCGTACTTTCCGGCCCGGTCGACGGACCGCACGAACGCGGCGGTCAGCTTCCTTCTTGGCATCTGCCCCCAGAACCTCCCTCCGTGTCCTATGCTCTCTTTTGTCCGTGACCCTCAGCGGTCCCTCACTGGATCCCACATTATCGCTGGGAGTCTGCGAAACCGCACAGTATCACGAGAGTGCCGATGAACGCCGCAACCCATTGATCTACATAGACTTTTCGAGAGTTTCCGAGACTTCCTGACAGCCCCTGAAGACCCTGGAGGAAACAGAATGAGAGTCCGATTCCCCGCGGCCCTGGCCACCATCCTCGTGCTGCTGATCGCCGCACCCGCCCTAGTGGCCGAAGGCGAGATCAAGCGCACCCCGAGCGGCAAGCCCGACCTGACCGGCACCTATGACGCCGCCACCCTGACGCCGCTGCAGCGGCCGGAGGAGTACGGCGAGAACCTGTACCTGACCCCGGAAGAGGCCGAGAAGATCGCGGCCGAGGCGGCGAAGGCACGGGCTGATCGCCACCAGGTCTCCGATCCGGACCGTGAAGCGCCGCCGGAGGGCGGCGACGGCTCACCCGGCGCGGCCGGCAATGTCGGCGGCTACAACAGCTTCTGGCTGGACCGCGGCACGGACACCTTCGCAGTGGACGGCAAGTTCCGGACCTCGATCATCATCGACCCGCCGAACGGCCGTATGCCGGAAACGACCGAGGCAGCCAAGGCGAGATTCGCGGAACGCGCCAAGCTGCGTCGTCCGAAC
>MKWU01005712.1_pt1 | contig 13265 bp, 10 predicted proteins | sample 809101 | NCBI WGS metagenome assembly MKWU01 (sample SAMN05860141, study PRJNA318959) | sponge metagenome | host: Aplysina aerophoba | place: Slovenia: Piran, Adriatic Sea, Gulf of Piran | collected 2013-05-07 | reverse complement strand
CGTGCAGACGGCGCCCGCCGCGGCGCAGTCCGAAGGCGGCGCGAGCGTCACCGTCACGTCCTTCCAGTTCTTCGGCTGCACCCGGACCCGCCACAGGCCCGCCGACACGTGCTCGACTCCCGCCACGCGGCCGGACTGCACGGCAAACGAGGCCGCCGACGGCGCAACCCCGTCGTCGCCCAGCGCCTCGCTGAAGCGCAGGTCGATGGCGAACGCATCCCCGCCGTCATGCGCCGGGGGCACGTTCTCCAGCGTCGCCGTCAGCGGCTGCGCCGCCTCGCGCGTCACCGTCACCCGGTAGGTCTTCGCCGTGCCGTCCTCGGCCGTCACCTGCACCGCGAGCGCGTTGCCGCCCACGTCGAGCGCCACCGCGGCGCCCGCGGAGCCGCTCGACACCGCCGACAGACTCCCGGCCGCGCCCGCCTTGAGCGCCGCCTTCGCGTGCGCCGCCGTCGCCGTCAGGCGCACCTGCGTCGTCCCGTAGGGCACCGTGACCGAATAGGCCGTCGTCCCCGCCGAGAACGCGCCGAGGTCGAGCGCCGACCAGCGCCCGTCCGTGCCGGCCGCCTGGGCCGACAGCCCCGACAGGTCCGCGCTCGACGACAGCGCCCGCGCCTCACGCGTCACCGTCACCCGGTAGGTCTTTGTAGTCCCGTCTGCGGCCGTTACCTCTACGGCGAATTCATTGGCTCCCTCCGAGAGCGGTACTCCCTGCCCCCAGAAGTTTCCATTCGATGGCCGCAGATTCGACGCAGCACCCATTTTGTGACTCGCATCACTATCGGCCGTTGTCGCACCGACTCGCGCAGTCGTCGTACCATACGGCACCGTTACCGAATACTGCGTCGTCTGCGGGTTGAACTCACCGATGTCTACTTTCGTGAATGGCCCGGCACCGTTCGATGCGGTTCCTACGTACAAGTACTGAAGATCCGCATTCGCTGACAGCGCATTCTGCTCCTGGCGAGTCACCGCAATCGTGTACGTCTTGGTCGCCCGGTCGCTTTCCGTCACCGCAACGGCGAATGAGTTTGCGCCGACGTTGAGAGACCATGCATCACTTGTGCTGCCGCTCGCGATACTCACCAGCGGGCTGCCCACCTTCAGTGTCGATCCAGGATCGGCTGCGGTTGGTGTCAGACGAATGTGCGTCGTTTCGTACGGCACCGTAATGCTTGTTGTGTCCTCCAGATCTCCGTAGTCCAGTCGCGACCACTCATCTCCGACACGCTGTTCGATGACCAGCGCCGAGAGATAGTCATGATTGAGAATGTAGACCCTGATAAGACCGTTGCTAGGTGTTACGGCCGCCTTCACCTTCTCGTCTAGCCTTGGCCTCGTCGTCGTGGTGGCTACCTCCAGCTTGACAGCGAACACTTCGCCGCTGTCGTCGATTCCGTCGTCCATGATGGGGATCGTGAACTCCTTCCTCAATTCCTCAGCGCCTGCCTCGCACGCGAATGTCAGACTGGTGATTACCGCACCATCCATGGTCGGCGCACCGTAGTCTGCGCCACCGATGGCCCATTTTTCGGTGTACGCGCTGAAAGAACTGTGACTTGTTACCTTTGTATCTGCCGGAGGCGTAGCGGCGACGCCTCCGGCGTTGTTGCCGGTGCCGCCGATCGTGCTGACATTGACTGTTATGTCGTTGCCAGTGCCCTCGCATGACGAATTGCCCGATCCTGGCCACCGGATCTTCGCGCCACCGACCCTGCCATATAACAGAACAGCGATTGTCGCGGCTTCATTTGGTCTGCCGTACTTTTCAACTGCCTCGAAGGCGTACGTGTTGCTACCCATAACAATCGGTGTCACGCCGGGATCGACATAATCAGGATTGCGACCCGGCCATTTGAACCCATACTCTCGCGTACATTTGCCAGCGCCTGCCGGACAGCCACCCGGATAGTTTGCCGTCGCGGTGACAATGTAGGTGCAATCGTTCGGCATCAATGCCCTGCTTATTTTGACGCCATCGGCTATACGCTTTTTGGTTCTTTGTATGCGAGAAATATCCCTCGCAGTACCCGCCGGACAGTTGTTTGATGGACGGAAAGCCACGTCATAGGTCAAACCGCTGCGCGTGTCGTAGCGCACTCCGCTCCATGTGACAGAGTTTGGTTCCCCGACCTTCGTACCGACATGAGGCTTGGCGTAATCGTTTTTGTCCGTGACAATGCGGGGCGCATCCCAACGCATAACGACCCCGACCGGTCTGGCGTTAGGGTCGAAATTTGGTTGATAATGAAGCGTCGGATCGCCCGGGCGTGCGTCCCGCTCGCGTATTGTCCAATTCCCACTAGTAGCTCTTGGGAAAATCTCTTCTGTCGGTTCCGACCACTCGCTCCACCCATTTCCGTCTTTTGCTTCGGACTGGCCGTCATGGGCACGAACGCGAAACACGTACAGCTTGCCGTCAGGTGTCGGCAACCTGTGTCTCGTAGCAGTCGGCGGAGCCACATTCGTTGGCGCGATCCCGGCCCAATCGGCCTCCGTGACGGACGCACCAACACTGGCAATCTCGAACTTCTGGACCTGATACCTGCCAATCGGCCCGTCCGCCGGCGCCGTCCACTCCAGGTATTGGGCGTCATCGGCCTCCGGCTGCGTCACTGCGGGCGCCTCTGGCGGGTCGCTGTCCTTGATCGTCACCGTCAGAACGGCATGCGAATCGACCGAATATCCAGCCCCATCGTTGATCGTGACGGTGAAGGTTTCGTCGGGCTCATTCCCATCGCCGATTTTGGCGGCGGCCAGCACCACGACCAGATCATTGCCTTTTGCGGCCGAGAAGGTCGTGACGCGACCGTCCTTGACGTCAGACAGGTTGTCGCCGCCGTAGGCGATCGTCGTCGTCATTCTTACGGGGACGGACTTCGCTACGATCAACCTCCTTCCAGCTTCATCGCCCTCGTTGATGGTGATGGCCGCTTGCGGCCACCCTACGACATAATCGGTACGGCCACTGGCAGCTTCCACCCACGGTCCCCAACCATTCCCGTCACCGGTCTGTCCGTCATTCGCACGCACCCTGACGGTGTACAGCTCTCCACCGTCAACGAGCAAGTCTTCGGACGTTGCTGTCTGATTCGTGCGTGTCACGGACTGCCAATCCGTGTCCGCTACCTTCCTGTACTGCACCTCGTACTCGGTGACGGGACCATCAGATGCATTCCAGCGTACTTCCAATGTCCTGACATTCACCGTCACTGACAAACCTGTGACCTTTGGTGCATCGTCGTCCAGGACCGTAACGGCCACCTGGCCACTCCCTGCACTCATGATGTATGCGTACGTCTCCTGGTCCTCCAGCTCCCGTATGTGGAACGTTTTGTGAGCCGCGTTCTCGTTGTCGTCTGCCGGGATCATGATTGGAAAGCTCTTGGTGCTCGCCTTGATGATTGCGGGTGCCGGGCTTTGAGAGCCCCCGCTTTCCGCCGGATCGTACTTTGCGTATACGGTCAGATCGGTCGTGATTGCACCGCCCTCGTTCACAGTCAACGGATGCGATTGACTGTCTCCTTCAGTGACCGTATACGTCGCCCCACCCATGGACAGCCGGTGCGTGGGTTTCGTTATCGGACCTATCCAATCGCTCCAGTCGCTGTCGAACTGTCTGCCACTACTGCTTCGCGCCTTCACCTGCACATGGTATTGGGCTCCCCCTTGCAGCCCAGTCAGGAGTTTTCCGCTGCTGCCGCTCGTCTGTACCTCAGTACAATTCGTATTTCGGTTTCCCCTACATACCTTGACAAGGTAGTTCTGTGCGCCGGGAGTCGAGAATGTCGTTGCCGTACCTGTCTCTGTCTTCCCACTCACATTCAGTCCGCTGACCCTACGATCAACAAGTATCCTGTTGGTGTCGAGCTTGGATAGTTTTCTTCCCGGGATTCCTGTTTTGACAAGCCATTCACCGGCTCCGTTTGAAGAAACCTGCCGAACCCGAACACGGTAAGTCGTAAAATTGGTTAAACCACTAATTGTCAAACCACTGGAAGAGTGGAGGCTTTGCGCTACTTTCCAACCCGTCGCCGCATTCTCACTTATACCTGCATTAGCAGCGACGGTTGTACTTGCCGTATAATGAATGTCATATCCACGGAATGTACCTTTACGATGAGCAGCCCCATTTCTATCTTGAGTTCTTTGACTACCTGTATAACGCAATACAAGTTCGCTGTCTCCAGGTGTCAGAGTAAGACTTGCCATTTGTCTGGGTGGCAGTTTTATTTCTGGCGCTCCACCGGGTGCACCATACCCACCACAATTATTTCCCGATGACCCAGTACATGCACGACTAACAAAATGGTAATGACCATCAGAGGGAACCATAATGTCGATAGTAGTGGCACTAATACGCTTGGTCGAGAATCGAAGATTGGTAGTCCGAAAATTCGTCGAATCGTAGGCTATTTGATACCACGCATTCCCATTGTCATTCCAAGTGGCTCGAACTTTGTTGGGTCCGACCTTTTCAACTGACAACCCTGTGGGCGTGGATTGAGCCTCCGCCTCCGGAGCAGCGAGCGCGGCCAGCACCATCATGATCATCATGAGGACGAATGCGGCGGCCGAGTAGATTGTGGACTCGATGCGCGCCTTCGCAGGGGCTTCATTCGCGCCCGACACGTTTTCTGCTACTCGCGAGATCTTCCCTTCCTCCGTTTCACGCCTCAGGCTGCTCCAGAGCGTCTTGTCTTCGATATTGTGTCGCATGGCTTTGCCTCCAGATGATGGGATGAGTCACCCCACATTCTGTCAACGAATTAGTGAACATCTACAACCCGCACCCAGGTCGTCACGTACGGGTTCCCGTTCAGAATTCCCCGGTCCAGCGGCACCGGCTCGGAGAACCTCAGCGTGATGAAGTTCGTCACGCCCTCCGGCACGCTCGCGTGCTCCGCCTCCAGCGTGACCTCCGTGGTGTCGTCGTCCTCGATCGTCACCTCGACCGAGGACGGGCTGCCCACCAACGCCTCCGACCACGGACCTCGCTCCCCGTCCTGCCACACGTGGCTCAGGTGGCTCACCGACACCGTGAAGGTCTCGTCGTCCGGGTCCACGTCGTGCTTGGTCGCGAACCGGCCCGTGCCGGTCGTGCGCCCGGCGGGGATCGTGAACTCGGAGAAGAACTCGTAGTCGCTTGACGGTTCCGACGTGCCTCTCGACTGACCGATATAAACGGTCAGGTCCTCCGACAGCGCCTCCGGCAGTGTCGCCGTCACCGTCACGCTCCTGCCCTCGGTCACCGGGTTCGGGGAGGCGGAGAACGAGACCGGGATGGGGGGAGGAGGCAGCACCAGGCTCAGCGCCACGGTGGAGCCGAGCGTCAGCTGTGGGATTTGGCCGCTCGTCCCCTGGAACATGAAGGTCAAGCCGATGTTGCCTGGACTCGCTCCCGACAGTGGATAGGATTTGCTGCCGACGTTCAGCGTGGCGGCGGACAGGCTCTGCGGGTGCCTTGTCAAGCTGGATGTAAAAAAAGACGCCGACCAAGGAAGTAATGCTTATGATCGTATGGTCCGACCCGTCATGGGAGAAGTCGTCGTCCGACAAGGTGGCGGCGGTGGAGCAGCGCGTTTGGGTATCTGGGTGCAGGCTATTGCAGCCGATCTCCCCGGCGATATTCCTGACGGTCAGCGTGGCCGACCAGACGGTCGTCTGTGCCTGCGCCGGCGTTGTGGCGAACAGCGAGAGAGCGCCGACCAGCAGCGCAAGGACCGGGAGAAGGGAAAGACGGGGGCGAAAACGCCCGAAGCATGTGTCAGTCCTGCGCTGGGAGTCTGCGGATGTGGAGGGAGCCGGTCTGCGCGCGCCGGCCAGGCGCCGGGCGCACGTCATGGCCGCTGGGCCGCTGGGCCGCTGGGCCGCTGGGAGTATGCCTGAAGCGGCGACGCGGATCAAGTCTCGATCCGTTCGCACCCGGGGACCCGCACTCCAGGTCCGGGGGTGCAGGGGTTAGGGGAATCCTTCATTCATTATGCAACCTCCTGTTTCATGCCTGACTCGTCTCCACATTCCACTGAACGGAAGGATTTTCATAATGAATGATATTAGGCCAAATAGTAAAAATATATTATAATATAACAATTGAAGTGTGAATTTGGTAGGAAAAGTCATGGCTTTTTTATGCATATTTCGTGCATAGCCTGAGGTGGGGGTGCTGTTCGGTTTTTCTGCGTGGTTCGGTGACACCGTGTGGGAAAAACGGCAGAAAAACATCTAAAACCAGCATGAATACAGGGCGTCGCAAACGCCTCACCCGCTCCAATCTCACCGCGCTTTCCAACTTTCTGAACCGAAGACTCAAGCTTCGCCATACATTTCCGTGATCAGTCGTCTCACTTGCGCGGCCGCATCGTCCGAAAGCCTGTCAATTTTCTCTCTCAGTCGTTGTTTGCTGATCGTCCGGATTTGGTCAATGGCGATCTCCGCATCTTTTCCGGCACACGGAGTCTGAATGCGACTTCGCCATTGAGGATGAAGGCTTGAGGTGAGAGGACAGACCACAACGGTATCCAAATAACGATTCATCTCATTTTGGCTCACGATGACCACTGGACGAACTTTGTTAATTTCACGGCCTGAAGCCGGGTTCAAATCAGCAAAATAGACTTCATATCGTTGAGGCGTCATCGTTTGCCAGTCCATCCATAAGCGTCACATCCAGATCACGCCAATCTTCTTGTTCCTGAGCCATTGCCTTAAAAGTCTCTTCCCAGGAAAAGCGGCTGTCTTCATCGGGTTTGCGAACCAAAATTCCCCGGTCGGTTTCCTCTAGTACAAGGCGATCTATGAACCCGTATTTCTGTAACAGAGGCTTTGAGATGCGTATGCCTTGGGAATTTCCAATAGAAATGAGTTTGGTGTCTTTGTGCTGTCCCATATCGACGAAAACCTTAATGTTAAAGGGAAAAATACCGGATGCTTTGCTGTCTTCTGGAAAATGACTCATCTGGCGTCGTCGTGTAACGCCATGCAGTAATCACGTGTAATTACTTTTTGGTGAAATGTCAAGAAGTGACCTCATTTTTCAGAACAGCAAGGGGAATACATGTTTCTTCTCTTACGCATTTTGCCAGGTTTGGTGAGCGCAGCTTGCAGAAGTGAGGCTTTGATATAGACGGAGGACGCGAGTCTTCCTACAATAAAACAACGATTCTCAGGAGAGGAGAAGTCTGATGATACAAGCCATCGCAGAACGGACGACCGAACTGGGGCAATTGTGCCGCCGCTACCACGTCCTGCGGCTGGAGGTATTCGGCTCCGCAACTGACATCCGGCGCTTTAGGCTGGACAGCGACCTTGACTTTCTCGCGGAGTTTCGGCCTTCTCCTCCCTGTGGGTATGCAAATGCCTGTTTTGGCCTGCTTGAAGATCTGCAAGAAGTGTTTGGCCGGCCCGTTGATCTGGTTAGCGCCTCAGCCATCAAGAATCCGTACTTCCGGGAATCCGTAGAGGAGACAAGGGAACTGCTGTATGCAGCGTGAAGCCAGAAAGAATTTGCAGGTCGGATTATGCTACGCCTGTCCTGAGCGTAAGGCGCAACGCGCCTGAAGTCGAAGGAAGCGGAGCCGAAGGGCTAATCCGACCCGCGCAGAACCGGCCGGCGTACTTGGGAACGCAGGAAGCCGCTTGACGGAAGAAACCCCTCTCACGTACAGATCAAAAAAAGTAGTTCATCATTCCGTGATCGGCTTTTTCGTGTCCATTCATGCATCACAGAGGAACCCGTATGATCAATCAAGGTGAGTATGATGACTTGCAACGCAAAGCCAAACCGGAAGGGATTTTCTTTCAACCTGTGACGCGGCAACGTGACGACGTGACGGAGCACGGGTATACGCCGCATGATTACAACATTGACACAGGGGATGTGTCGGCGCACTCGATCGTGACGGAAAAAGACGGAACCCCAAAGTTTTTCACGTATGACGATGCGTTGAGGTTTTTGGGAAGTCAATTCTAAGTGAAAGCCGGGAAAAGACACGTAGGTCGGGTTAGTGGAGCGTAATCCGACGGACTGACCGATTGTCTCAGGTCCTTCCTCTTTACTCTTTAGGCTGTAACATCGCATTCTCAATTGATTTTTCAGTTCTCCACAAAATGATGGTGAAAGGGTGTGGTAATGAGCCTAGGAGCTTCTACCCCCTTGGAATTAAAAGAGGTTGCTTGCCCCTCACTCGCTCCGACTTTTTTCCGCCAACTTTAATCAATTTTCCATTCAGCGTACAATTTCTGCAAATCATTTTCCGGAAGAAGTACATGGGGATTCCATGAAGAAAAATTGGGACGTGGTGATTCTTGGGGGTGGTTTTGCCGGACTGACCTGTGCCAGGCGTTTAGAAAAATTGTGGGGCAAAGCGTCTGCCCAAAGGATTCTTTTGGTCAGTGCCGAGAATTTCTTCGTCTTCCAACCATTTTTACCCGAAGTCATTGGCGCCAGCATCGAACCTCGACATGTGACCAACCCCATTCGAATCGTCCTTCGCCATTGTGCCCTGATGCGGGCGGAGGTTTCGAAAATACATCTCGATAACCGGCGAGTTGAATTTGATGTCACGGATGGGCCTGAAATAGAACCTGTTGATGCCAACCATTTAGTTCTGGCTCTCGGAACCAGTACAAACCTTCGAGCGGTGCCGGGAATGATGGAGCATGCGCTTTTTTTGAAAACGTTGGCGGATGCCCTGGCTCTTCGCGAGCACATTGTCCGGCGACTTGAAGAAGCGAGTCTGGAGCCAAATCCGCAGCACCGGAAAAGACTTCTCCATTTTGTCATTGTCGGAGGTGGCTATAGTGGGGTTGAAACGGCTGGTGAAATCCTGGATTTGCTGCTCACTGCGCGACGTTTTTATCGAAACCTGGATGCCTCGGACTTGCAAGTTACTTTAATTCATTCCGGTCCTCATTTACTCCCGGAACTCGGCGAAGATCTTGGCTGTTTTACCCAACGAACCCTGGAAAAGCGAGGCATGGTCGTGCTGGTCAATCAACGGGTGACGTCCGTGAGTAGCGACTATATCCGACTGAAAGATGGAATGCGTCTCGACGCTCAAAACGTCGTCTGCACCATTGGGAATGCCCCTAATCCTGTGCTTTCGGATCTGGAGGCTGAATATGAGAAAGGTAAACTTCTGACGGATGCCTGGTTAAGGGTCAGCGGATATGAGAACGTCTGGGCGATCGGCGATGGCGCGGCTAATCCGGATGGATATGGTCATCGCTGTCCCCCGACCGCCCAATTCGCAACGCCGTTGGGCAAACAGGCAGCGGATAATATTGCCGCAACGTTCACCCATGCCTCTCTTCGCCCGTTTCGATTCAAGATGCTCGGGCAGATGGCCACGATCGGCCACCATAAGGGCGTCTGTTCGATTCTCGGGTTTCGATTCAGCGGCCTGTTCGCATGGTGGCTTACCCGGACCATTCATCTGCTAAAGTTGCCCGGACTGGACCGTAAGCTTCGGGTGGTGATTGATTGGACGTTCGAACTCTTTTTTCCACCGGATCTCAATTATTGGGATTTGCGGAAGACGCAAAAATTGGCGCGCATTCACATCGAACCGTATGACGTCGTCTTTCATCAGGGTGAGCGAAGCAATGGGTTTTACATCGTCGAGGACGGGGTTCTTGAAGTGACAAGACGTGATGGCGATGGCCACGTTCTATGGAAAGATGAATTGGTTCAGGGAGACCATTTTGGTGAAGGCGCTCTTCTCTACGGTCTGGCGCGACGAGTCACGGTGACGGCAAAGACGCAGGCGACGCTGCTCGTGTTCGCGTCAAAAGAGTTCAAATTTTTCGTTGATCTGTTCAAGTCACTTCGGCAATTGCTCAGCTCCACGGCAACCAGAGGTCCGCTGGAAGAGTTTTTAAGGCCATCCACCTGGTCGGAAGAACTTCTTCATGCTCCGGTGACCGATCTCATGGACGTGTCACCGGTATCGATTTCCGGGTCGGCGACAATAGCCGAAGCGATCCAGAAGTTGACTGAAAGCCATCAGAACGTACTCGTGGTGGTGGATGATGATGGAAAGTTGACGGGCCTGTTGACAGAAACCGACTTGTTTCGTTCCGCAGCCAAACAACAGAAGTTTTCTGGAATCCTGAAAGACAACGTCTCCCAGGAAGTCATATCACTACAGTCCAGTCAGTTAATCCATGAAGCCTTGCAAGTGTTCTACATGAAAGGCGTCAAAAAGGCGCCGGTACTGGATGAACAGGGTCGGCCGGTCGGAACGTTGAGTTACCTCGATCTTGCACGCGCACGAATACAGAGGGTGCCCCCAACGCGAACCTGAAGGATTTCCAAAACGTTTAATTGGTAGCCCTCTTCATTGACACCGTTACAATTTGTTACACATTCTTACGATCACGCAACCAATGCTCGCGTTTCCCCTGGTATGCTGACTTCAAGCTCATTTCGCAACTTTTTCTCAAAAGGAGGATGTCATGGGAAAGTCACAAGTGTTCATGGGGGTGGCGGTGGTCACGCTGGCGGCAACCATTTTGGGCTTCACGGGATGTAGTCGGCATCAGTCGCCGGAGGAACGTCTTGCCCACAAGTTTGACCATATCGCTTATCACCTTGATTTGACGGAACAACAACAGGGGAAACTCAATGAAGTGAAGAATGAAATTCTTCGAGTCCGAAGTGCCATGCGTGATGAACACCAAGCCATGTTGAATGAAGTCATCACTCAGGTTGGGAGTGGCCGGATTAGCCCGGCAACCGTGTCGAGTCTCCTCGATCAGCATTATGCATTGATGAAGCAAGCGGCGCCCCAAGTGATCGCCAAGGTGAGCGAATTGCATGCCACCTTGACTCCGGAGCAGAAGGCCAAGGCCGTGGAGCGCCTCACGTGGCTCAAAGAAAAGCGGATGCACTAATTATCGTGACAGGGTATGCTGAGCAGGCCGTGGAGACGCCTTGATTCCACGGCCTGTTCGCTGCCCGTCCCCCTAGTTTTTCGTCCGGACTATCATGGCTGCCACCGTCTTAATCATTGATGATGACCGCAAGCTGAACGAAATGCTCAGTTCATATTTAAGCCAGTTTGGGATGACGGTGCTCACGGCAGACCATCCTGATTCAGGTCTGACGCTATTTCGTTCTCACTCACCCTCCTTGGTGATTTTGGATCTCATGTTGCCGGGCCGGGACGGGTTTGCAGTCTGTCGAGACATTCGCGCGGAAAGTCAGGTTCCGATCATCATGTTGACGGCGCGTGGCGATCTGCCGGATCGGGTGGCCGGCCTCGATCTTGGGGCGGATGACTACTTGGCCAAACCGTTTGAACCTCGCGAGTTGGTGGCTCGCATTCAAACGGTATTGCGTCGCTTTGGTCAGGCTACAGTTCGTCTGCCGGCGAAAGAGCTGGTGCAAGCCGAAGACCTGTTCGTGGATTTACGCAAGCGCACTGCGATACTGAATGGAGAATCAATCGAATTCACGACCATGGAGTTTGAAGTCCTTGCGCTCTTCTTATTGAATCCCGGTGCCGTGTTAAGCCGCGACGAGATTATGGATCGTATCAAAGGAATGGATTGGGAGGCGTACAATCGATCCATCGACGTCACCGTCAGTCGTCTAAGGACAAAGTTACGGGATGATCCCCAAAAACCACGCTATCTCAAGACCGTCCGGGGAACAGGGTATCTGTTTCTTCCCAAAGTACAGTCGGTTCTTGAGAAACCCAAGGAGGCGTAACAATGTTCATGCAATCACACACAATTGATGCGGATTTTCACTGGGTTGCTGTTCCTCTGTAATGAAAATAAGGCAACTCGTCTGCCATGACTAAGAGTTGGCGACAGTTCCACGGCTTTTTCGGACGCTCGATTTTTTTAAAGCTGTTTGTGGTGTATTTGCTCACGGCAGTGGTGTTACTGGGTGGACTGCGTGCGTTCAAATTTTGGACATTGGATGAAAGGAATTTTTTTCAGACCCCGTGGGGACGCATTCTGGCTCATCAGGCCAACTATTTGCTTGGCGAGATAGGATCGCCGCCAGACCCTGAAAAAGCCAAGCGTATCGCGGAAGAATGGGGCGTTCAAATTCGAGTTGAAGGGGCTGGCGCGAGTTGGAGCACCGATAGCCGTCTTCCTTCTATTCCTTCCCTGCGCATTCACGGTAGCCACGCTCAATCTCCCTTCCAGGCGAGTCGTTTCCGATTTCATCCGGTCATCATTGCGAATGACGATGCTCAACGCGTGGCCTTGTTTTTCTCTCACCGGCCATCGAGGAACGTGGATGCCTGGATGCTGACGTTGCTCATCGGCATGATCGCAGCGGTGCTCACCGGTAGTTATTGGGGCGTGCGATGGTTCTTGAGACCGGTGGGCTGGTTAAACGTTGGAGCCAAGGAAATTGCCAAAGGAAATTTCGATCATCAAGTTCCCGTTCGTTCTCCTGATGAGTTCGGACGGTTGGCAGCGTCGTTTAATGATATGGCCCAACAAGTTCGAGAAATGATTCGTGCCCGTGACCGGCTGTTGGTTGATGTCAGCCATGAACTCCGTTCTCCTCTCACACGAATGAAAGTGGCAATTGAATTCATTCAAGATCCATCGTCAAAAGAGAAACTGCAACAGGAACTTCGAGAACTTGAAACCATGGTTGCCGAACTTCTTGAATCCGAGCGACTCACAAGTCAAGGCGGCCAACTCGATCTGGTGGCCACGGATCTGGTCTCGATAGTGAAAGAGGTCGTTGGCGCCTATGCCTTACAGGGTGCCGGCGTGCGTCTGGTGGCATCCCCGGGGCGTGTGGTGTTATCCTTGGATCGTCAGCGCGCTCATATCGTTTTTCGGAACCTCCTTGAGAATGCCATTAAATACTCCCCTCGTGAAAAGGGACCCATTGAGATTCGAATCACAGTTGAAACCGATTTTGTCTGTATTGCGATTCGAGACCACGGGCCAGGAATTCCTCTCGATGAGCAAAGTCGTATTTTTGAACCATTCTATCGGGTGGACCCGTCCCGCACGCGTGAAACAGGGGGATATGGGTTGGGCCTCAACTTGGTTAAAAAAATTATGGAGGCCCATGGCGGTGAAGTGGTCTTATCCTGCTCTTCCGATATAGGCAGTACGTTCATCCTGAAATTTCCCATTCGCTAATTACGTCACAAGGGACCATCCACGGTGTATTGATGGTTCCGGACAGGAGGCGCCATGAAAGCACGGCATTGGGGGCATGTGGTGTTTTATGTGAAAGATCTGGAGCGGTCGCTTGAATTGTATCGGGATCTTGTGGG
>MKWU01005711.1_pt1 | contig 13265 bp, 9 predicted proteins | sample 809101 | NCBI WGS metagenome assembly MKWU01 (sample SAMN05860141, study PRJNA318959) | sponge metagenome | host: Aplysina aerophoba | place: Slovenia: Piran, Adriatic Sea, Gulf of Piran | collected 2013-05-07 | reverse complement strand
ATCAAGGACCGTCGCCTCGACCACGCCGACGACTTGAAGAAGTGCCTCGCCTTCGACGCGATCACCGCCTTCCGGGTCTGGGACCTCGCCCTGCTCGCCCGGGAAAGGCCGGACGACCCGGCGCGGCTCCACGTCGCGCGGGACGACATCGACATGGTCTGCCTCCTCGCCGAGGATCGCGGCTTCAAGGTCCCGCGCGGGCCGCCGGACATGGATATCCGGACCTTCGTTGTCCTCGCGGCCGGGCTGGCGGGATTCCACGCCTCGAAGCGCCAGCCGCTTCCGGGCACCCAGAAGCTCTGGAAGGGACTGAAAATCCTCTGGAACAGCGTCAATACACTGCAAGTTCTAAGAAAAAGGAAAATGAAAATGAAAAAAAAGAAAAAGAAAAAGAAAGGAAATATGAATGAGTCAAGTATGTTGCATTGATAGCTCTAGAGCCGGGAACCGGTTTTTTCGCGGCCTATTTCAGCAATTTCCGATACGCAACGAACCAACCGAGGCGCTAGCGGGGATTATCGAGACTCCTCCGATCGAAACAATGCTCCCGCCGCCCGCGAATCGGGCAAGGCGCGCATGCGAACAATCAGGGACAAGGCCCGGAATCGGGGAACTACCATGCCGCGGCTTCGTCGTTCCCGGTTTCGCCGTCAACTCGAAAAATCAAGATTCCGAATCGCCGGCGCATAAGTCCGGGCCGCTTAAATTTCTTCGACGACGGGATTTGCAAGAGTGCCCAAGACTCCGATTTCGACTTCCACGGTATCTCCGGGTTCAAGATAGACCGGCGGATTGCGCCTGTCTCCGACGCCGCCGGGCGTACCCGTTACAATCACGTCTCCCGCCGACAGCGGCGAAAACCGTGAAATGTAGCAAATCAATTCCGGCAAGGGAAAAATCAAGTCCGAAAGCGCAGCGTCCTGCATAACTTTTCCGTTGAGACGGGTTTGAATAGGCAGGCCTTCGTAGTCGCCGACTTCATCGGGAGTGACCAAATACGGCCCGAACGCGCCCGTTCCCGGAAAGGTCTTTCCCGGCGTAAACTGCGACGTGTGCCGCTGCCAGTCGCGAACGCTTCCCTCGTTATAGCAAGAATATCCTGCGACATGCTCCAATGCTCTTTCTTCCGGAATGTATCGACCGCCGCGTCCGATAACCACCGCCATCTCGCCTTCGAAGTCGAACCGGTCCGTTGATTTCGGCTTGATCATCGGCTGCCGGTGGCCGACCTGGGAATCGCCGAAGCGCGTAAAAACGGTCGGGTAGTCGACAACCGCCTGCTTGGTCTCCTCTCGATGGGTTTCATAGTTGAGACCGACGCAAAAAATCTTTCCCGGATCGGGAATTACCGGCAGGAACTGAAAATCCGACCAGGCGAGCTCCGGCGCCAAGTCCTCGAAAGCGCCCGCTGCATTTCCCAATAGATCCAGCGCGATCGCTTCCTTAAGCGAGTTCGCGCCGGTCGCGAGCCGACCGGTTAGATCGACTATTCCGTTTCCGGCAACCAGGCCGAATCCGCACGATCCGTTGCGAGTGAAACTAACAAACTTCATATTCCGCCGCCTTTTTGAAGAGTATTTGAAATCATGCGATCATGACTACTCATACGCGGCGATGAATTCCAGAAGATAATTCAAGCTAGGAGGCGAATAAGTCCAAATGGCTTCAGACTGCGCTTCGCTTCGAATCAATAGCTCCGGCACGGCTATTTGCGCAAATGAAGCCGTGATGGATTCAAGCGACATTGCGCTAGCGGCGAAGGCGATTCGGTAAATTTTTCCATGCTTGCATGGCCGGTTAGCGGGCGGACATGGATTATGTCGCCGTGTCTAAGTTCCGAAACGGATCGGGGTCGTAAATGACCCGGTCGAAATACAGTCCCTGCGGCGGCGCCACGGGACCGCATGCCTGCCTGTCGCGCGCATCGAGAGCCATCCGAATTTGTTCAGGCTTCCACGCGCCGGCACCGACCCTTTCTATGCTTCCGACCATGCTCCTAATTTGCCGATGCATGAAGCTTCTCGCTTCCGCTGTAAAAAGGAATTCAGTGCCGTCCGGCAGCAAAATCTCTTCGATTTTGAAATCGTCGAGCGTTTTGACGGGAGACTCTGATTGGCAGTGCGCCGATCGAAAGGTTGTAAAATCGTGGTGCCCGAGCAAAAAACCGGCGGCTGCCCTCATTTTCTCCGCGTCTAGAGGGTAGGATACCTGCCAGGCCAGGCCCTTTTGGTATGTTAGCGGCGCGCGACGGGAAACCAGCCGATAGACATATCGCCGGCGAATGGCCGAAATTCTCGAATTAAAATCATTCGCGACGCGAGCGGCTTTGAGCACGGATATTCGCCTCGGGCGCAAATGCGCGTTCAAGGCTTCCGCCAGACGAAACGGATCCCATTCCTTTTGGAGATCGCAATGAGCGACCTGGCCGTTGGCATGAACGCCGGAATCGGTTCGTCCCGCGGCGGTCGCCTTGGGAAAGCTGTCGTCGATTCCGCCAATCGCCTCTTCGAATGCCTGCTGCACGCTCATTTGCCCCCTTTGCCTTTGCCATCCGGCAAACGGCTGCCCGTCATATTCTATTTTGAAAGCGTAGCGCGGCATGTCGCATCAACTATTTCGATTTCCTGAAATTGCCAACTTCAAATCCGGCGCCTTTCCGATTGAACGCGGTCGATGCCTTGAACCTGCGTCGGATACGGATTTTATGTCCTGCGCCAACAGCGCGCTTAAAGCCAATTCCCCTTTCTCTGTTCCGGCAAACCTGGTGCTAAGCCGGATTTTGGAATGTCAAAATCCAATGATTCCATTGTCTCCGGTGCTTAATTCAATGGCTCAGCGCATCCGCAGTACGATTTATCGGCGGTCTAATGCCGGAGTCCATCGAGCATGCGAAAAATTATGGCGTCCGGGAGAAGCCGGCGCGCCCGGCGAATAGAGGCCTCGCGGTGTAAATTCCCGTCCAATGCCAATAAGGGAGACGATTCCGAGTCCATTCAAGCGATTGCCTAGCTCGGCGGCAAGTGCTAGGTGATCGCTTCGTTGCATCGACGCAACTATTCGACTGGATACGGCTATGCGACTAGAGATTTCGAAGGTCGGCTTTTGAGTTTCGCGCCGCTGCGTTAAGGAACGGATTCCGCCTCCGACCCGTCGCTGAATCTCTGTCCAACGACTTTGCAGGCCTTCGGCTCGCCATGGGAAAAACTGAAATGAACCAGGATTCGCAAGACTACAGGGACACCCTGAAACTGCCGAAAACGAAGTTCCCGATGCGTGCCGGCCTGCCGAAAAGAGAGCCGGAATGGTTGCGGCGCTGGCAGGACTTGGAAATTTATGATCGGCTCCGGGAGAAAACCGGGCGAAAGCCGTTCATTCTGCACGATGGCCCTCCCTACGCGAACGGCCACCTGCATATAGGGCACGCACTCAATAAAATTCTCAAGGATCTAGTGGTTCGCTCGCATCAAATGATGGGATTCGACGCAAGCTACATTCCGGGCTGGGACTGCCACGGCCTGCCGATCGAATGGAAAATCGAGGAGAGATATCGCCAGCGAGGCAAAAGGAAAGACGATGTTCCAATCGTTGAGCTTCGACGTGAATGTCGAAAGTTCGCGGAGGAATGGATCGGTATTCAGCGGGAGGAATTCCGCCGTCTTGGCGTAATCGGCAATTGGGACGATCCCTATCTCACTATGGACTTCCATGCGGAAGCCGTGATCGCTGAAGAATTCATGAAGTTTCTGATGAACGGTACCCTTTACCAAGGGTCGAAACCCGTCATGTGGTCCATTGTGGAACAAACCGCGCTTGCCGAAGCCGAAGTCGAGTACCATGATCGAAAGAGCGATGCGATTTGGGTCAAGTTTTTAGTTCTTCGCCGCAGCGGCGCAACAAAGGCGGATCCGACTCTGGAACGACCGGTTGCAGTCATGATTTGGACGACAACGCCGTGGACCATCCCGAACAATCGCGCGATCTGCTATAATCCGGATATTGATTACGCGGTTTACGAGGTTACGGATGCCGACGACGGGAACTGGGCCGCAAAGGGAGACCGGCTGCTGATCGCCGAACGACTGGCCGACGAGTCCATGACGGCTATGCGCGTACTGGAGTACAAAAAGGAACAGCCCGTTTCTGCGGAATTCTTGTCGTCTCTGATTTGCGCCCACCCTTTCAAGGGCCTTGCGGGTTCCGGCAGCTGCGAGCGGAACAGCTGGGACTTCGACGTGCCCTTGCTTGCAGGCGACCACGTTACCGACGAGTCCGGCACGGGTTTCGTGCACACGGCGCCTTCGCACGGAGTTGACGACTACCAGATCGGGCTCGCGCACGGCTTGCCGATGACTCACAATGTTCTCGAAAACGGGGCGTTTCGGGACGACCTGCCGTTTTTCGGAGGCAAGCGCATTTTTACGGAAAAGGGCAAGGAAGGCGATGCAAACGCCGCAGTCATCAATAAGCTCGCCGAAGCCCGAATGATTGTCGCGAGATCAAGGCTAACTCACTCATATCCGCATAGCTGGAGATCGAAAGCTCCGCTTATCTACCGAAACACGCCGCAATGGTTTGCCGCGATTGACGTTCCGGCCGATGACGGGATGGACGAGCTTGGATCGACGATTCGTGAAAGAGCCTTGAGGTCCATAGACGATTGCGTGGCGTGGACTCCTGCGACGGGCCGAAACCGCCTGCATTCAATGATCGAGAATAGACCGGACTGGGTGCTGTCCAGACAGCGCGCATGGGGCGTTCCGTTGACGTGCTTCGTCAAAAAAGGCACTGCGCCGGACGATCCGGATTTCCTGCTGCGCGACGAACGGATCAACAGGCGAATTGTCGAGATATTCGAATCGGAAGGCGCAGACGCATGGTACGTGCCCGGCGCCAAAGAGCGATTCCTCGGAGAGCACTACGAACCGGACGACTACGAACAAGTATTTGACATTCTCGATGTCTGGTTCGACTCGGGAACGACGCATGCATTCGTGCTTCGAGATAGGCCCGACGGATCAGATGATGGAATTGCCGACCTTTATCTCGAGGGAACCGATCAGCATCGGGGCTGGTTCCATTCTTCGATGCTGCAAGCTTGCGGAACGATCGGCAGAGCGCCCTACCGAGGCGTACTAACTCACGGGTTCACGCTTGACGAAAATGGCATCAAGATGTCGAAATCGCTCGGCAACGTAGTTGCACCCGACCAAGTCGTATCCCAGTTCGGCGCCGACATTCTCCGACTTTGGGTGGCGCAGTCCGATTATACGTCAGACTTGAGAATCGGACCTGAAATTCTCAAGGGCGTAACTGAAAACTATAGGCGCCTGCGCAACAGCTTCCGATTCATTCTCGGCAACTTGGCAGACTACTCCGAGAGCGAAGCCGTAGCATTCAGCGACATGCCCGAATTGGAAAGATGGGTTCTGCATCGACTTGCGGAACTGGATGAACAGGTGCGCGAAGGCTACGCGAAATTCGATTTTCAGGGAGTCTTTCAAGCGCTATTCAATTTCGCGACGACGGATCTGTCCTCTTTCTATTTCGATATCCGCAAGGACGTGCTCTACTGCGACTCCGCAGGCAGTATCGAAAGAAAATCCGCCCGAACCGTACTGGATCTTCTATTCGGTCGGCTCACGCTCTGGCTTGCGCCGATTCTATCCTTCACAATGGAGGAAGTCTGGCTCGAAAGATCAACAGTCGAATCGGCTTCCGTGCATTTGCTCGACTTTCCGCAAACGCCCGACGATTGGCTTGATGAATCGCTGGCGGCGAACTGGAGCAAGGTGCGCTCGGTTCGCAAAGTCGTAACATCGGCTCTCGAAATTCAAAGGCGGGACAAGGTAATAGGCTCGAGCCTTGAGGCCTCGCCCACGGTTTTCGTCGAAAGCCTCGAAGATAAAAAACTTCTGGAATGCATAGATTTCCACGACATTTGCATTACGTCCTCAATAACGCTCAAGCGCGGCAAGGCACCGGAACATGCCTTTCGAGTTCCCGAAATCGAGGGCGTAGCGGTTCTATTCGACCGGGCGAAAGGCCAGAAATGCAGACGATGCTGGAAGATATTGCCGGATGTCGGCAAGTTCTCGCATCCGGGGCTATGCCGGCGCTGCGATACGGTCGTAGGAAGCGACTACGGGCTAGCGTCGTCGCAGTAGTTGCGTAAAGAATTTAAGCGAAACAGGCAATTCGGAATCGATCGGCCATCTTCTGTCAGCCCAAAAATGGGGATTATATAGGCTAGCAACCAAACCTGATTTTTTTAAGACGATTTCCGGCTCGCCAGCTTCTTCATATACTTCCATTCCCCAACCTTCTTCGGAGGCGTTAGGACGATTTTCCTAGCTACTGCTTCTGGCGTTGCGCGTAGAGGCTCGAAGTCCTCGTAGTATTTGGATTCTTCTTTGCGATTGATCGCGGCGCTCTGCTTCTGCGCCATATTATTGCTCCTTTGTGCTTCGCATTACCATGTTGCTTCGAAGCCTCCAAGCGGATATTATTCTCCCGCAACTTTCATCGGAACCCGCTCTGCCGGGTCGCCTGCCGAATAAGCCTGTCCCGGCAAAGGGTAGCTCCCCGCGCCTTGGCCAATAAGCGGGACTCTATCTTTCCGATGAAGTTGCAACGGCCCGGCACCAGCCGGTGCCAATTACAACTAAGCTAACGGAAGGAAACGAAATGAGTTTAGTTCGAATGGCATGCGTGTTCGCTTCAGTGTTTCTTCTGGCATCGTGCCGGTTGGGAGGAGGCGGCGGCAGCGCTCCGGCGGTTAATCCTAATCTTCCGATCCAGAACACCGCCCCGATCAGAGCGGCGACAGGAGGCGCGCCTTTGAACATGTCGCCGGCGCAGATAAAGAGTCAAGTCGCGAACCTGGCAGGAAAAGCCGACGAAGTTCTAGCGTCCGATATTATAACCGTAGGAGGCCAGTACTACACCTCCGCGAACTGCTCCGGCACCGTGTGCACTATAGGGGGCCAGCGAATTACGCTCAATGACCTCAACCTTGATGAACTGGACTACGGGCCGGTTATGTCCCGAAACGGCGTAGCGGTCGTGCAGACGCGTCAGAAAACGCCGTTCGGAGCCGGGGATTATATTGCAGATGTCGTCGGCGGGATCATGGACCATGCCGGGTTCGCGGTTTCAGCCCAGTACTATCAGGATGCCCAAGGGGCCAACTATCCCGTAGCCTACGCGCTCGCCTTAGGAAACGATACGGGCAGCAGGCCGAGAAGCGGAACCGCCACGTGGCGAGGCGTCATGACCGGCGCAAACATGTCGTCCTACGAAGGATTGATAGGCGACGCGACTCTAACCGCTAACTTCGCCGCATCCAATATCGATGCCGCGTTCACGAATGTCCATGAAATGAAGACTGGAGCTGACAGATCCAGCATCCTCTTCAACAACGTTCCATTTACGTCGGACGGGTTTGAAAGTGGAAGCGGAAGCAATCGCATCGAGGGCAAGTTCTACGGTCCTGACCACGCCGAAGCGGCAGGCGTCTTCCGGCGCGGAAGCGTAGTGGGCGCTTTCGGCGCGAACCGCTAGCGGTTAAAGAAGTGATCCCGCCCTGCTGCAACGGGCGGGACCACATCCATGACCAATGAGACGTGAAGGAAATAACTTTATAGCTACCCTACCAAATCCTTGTATCTGAGCTTCTTGTCGCGCATGCTTGCGGCTATGATCGCCATCTGGTCAATTATGTCCGACTCGCGGATACTGTGCTTCACCGCGAACTCGGTGACGTACTTCTGCAGGTGCTGCGGGAACATCTTGTGGAAAGTGCCCTTGTACGCCCGCTTGAGCATCGACCAGAAGGATTCAACGCCGTTGGTGTCCGCTTCACCTCGGACATATTCGCCCTTGGAGTGATTGACGGTCTCGCGGTCCCGATCGACTGAAAAGTACGAACTGGAGTCGTCGGTGTAGACCTTGGCATCTTCCGCCGTATTGGATTCAACGAAATCGTCAAGAGTGGTAACGTCGGTGGATTGCACGACTTTGGCCGTTACTCCGTTCGAGAGCCTGTCCTTCATGCCGACAACCGCCGTTTTCCCAGCCGTGCCGCGCCCGGTCAATTGCTTGCGCTTCGAATTGGGCATGCTCCTGCGCTTGCCGCCCATGTAGGTTTCGTCAACTTCTACAGGGCCTTCGAACATATCCGGGGCGGGATCCAGAAAGGTTTCGCGAATTCGGTGCGCGAGGTGCCATGCGGACTTCTGCGTTATTCCGAGATCTCGATGCAGCTTCATGCTGGACACGCTCTTGAGGCTGGTTGCGAGGAGGCAGATGGCGATGGCCCACGTCTGAAATCCGAGATTCGAGCCTTCCATGACGCTTCCGGTCTTTACCGAGAAATACTTTCGGCAGTCGCGGCATCGGTGCGGCATCGTCGGATGCTTGGTTTTCTCCTGAATCCGGCCGGAACCGCAGTTGGGGCATTCAAGCCCGTTTGGCCAGCGCTGTTCGGTGAACCACTTCTCCGCTACTTCGTTGCTTGAAAACATGCGCATGGCATCGAGCAGGGACATTCCCTCTTGATGCGATTTTCCAGGGCCTGATTTTGACACTTCGAATTACCTTTGGCTTAAGCCTGTCTAGCCAAGGGTAGGGTTTTGGTTACTAAAAGTCAAGAGGGTTTGGTTACTATCGTATATAGCCCCCTAAATTATTACTGCTCGGAATCCCCAACCGCTTGCCACAGAAACGGCGCAGCGTATCCGAGGCTTTCCTCTATAGCTTTAAATTACCGCAAAGTCGCAAATCGTCTAGCTGAGTTCCCGTCGGTAGAAATAGCCTTTGCAATAGGAGGCGACTCGCCGAAAATTCTGTTCCATCCAGGCGGCCGATCCGGGTCTCCGCTCGGTGTTTTCCGGATGCGCCTCGAACAACACTGCCGTCGGAGCGCCAGCCCTTCAGCGCGCTGCGCGACGACATTGCCGGCATCTATGCGGGCTTCAAATCCAAGCATAGCGAAAACTTCTCGAGCTGCTTTGATTTTTAGACCAATTCCGGCATCTCTCAGGAAGTTCGAAGGTCCGCTAGCTCTGCCGCTGGCTTCTCTCAATGAGAGCGGCTATCCGATATTCTCGCTCGAAGAGTTACCATTCGAGATTTGAATCACTGCTTTTCGGCCGGTCGAAAGCAGCCTCCGAAAAATACCGGATCCATTGGCGGACCGGACTCCACCGGCGCATCTCGTGCGTGCCGATGCCTTCGACATCAACTTGCGTCGTACCGGTGAAATTTCAAGATCGCGGGATTCTAGAGATAGACTGCGCTTTTTCGAGAGCGTCGACACGGGTCGCAGCCAATCGCATAGCGTCAGGAACCTGCCCAATTTCTTCTGATCCAGTCGAAGGCCGCAACCGATTGTTGTGCGAAGCGCTGTCGCCCGCAGATGATTTTCTGCATGTACTCGGCCATCCGTTCGCCGGCAAAATCGGGCGCATCTAGGCCGCTGAGGCAACCTCCGACTCCCCGGGCGCATGGAGGTCGCCAAGTCGCCCTCCTGACTAGCGTCGCCGTCCAACGCAAGGCGGTTGCATTCCCTCGACAGTAAAGGCGTGAACGAGCATCACGGCAGAGGATCCCCGCGGATCAGCTAGCCCAAAAAGGGCCCGCGCGGGATCGCGTCTCGGTTCGGCGGAGGATGTCAGAGTAGGGCGGTCGAAAAAATGCTCGGTTTTCCACACTTTTGAATGCCTGCGCCCTCGGTCATTTCGCGTATCCAGCGTCGGCAACCGCCTCTGAATGAAACAACACTAAACCGAGGTGCTATCGACGACGAGGTCAGTCACACCCGGCACATTGCTTATTGAAAAAACCAAGATTGCAGCAACGAAATTCCATCGAAGCAGCCATCTCGAAGCAACCGGCTTAGATGGTTTTTTGCGAGTTCGCTTCCACGAATTTAATTATTTGTCCTAATAGCGGAGCAAGGCGCGATACGAAAATTCAAGAAATCCCTGTTGTCGCTGCACCCGCATAATCAAGATAGGGACCGGGATGCCGCGAATGCCCTCAATACGTGGCGCGGCCTCCGGAGAGATCAAAAACTGAAGCGGTCGTAAAGCTGTTGTCGGCGCTCGCAAGCCATGCGACCATAGACGCGGCTTCCTCCACTTCGAGGAACCGGCCTCTGGGTATCCGTACGCGCATATATTCGATGAACTCGTCGGTCAGGGATTCTAGGATCCGGGTTTGAGCCGTTGCCGGCGTAACACAGTTTACTGCAATATCGTACTTGGCCAGCTCCTTGCCAAGCGATTTGGTCAAGCCTATGACACCCGCTTTCGATGCAGAATACGCCGAAGCCATAGGGTTTCCTTCCTTGCCGGCTATCGAAGCGATATTAACGATGCGCCCGTAATTCCTCATTTTCATAGAGGGAACGACGACTTTGTTGGCAAGAAAAGTGCCGGTAAGATTAATATCGATGACGGCGCGCCATTCGTCCGGGCAGTATTCATCCAAGCTGGCATTGCTGCCCGCGATTCCAGCGGAATTAACTAAAATCGAAACCGGCCCCGTTTCTTCTTCCAATTTCGCATGCGCCGCCTTCAGGCCATCCAAATCCGTTATTTCAATCGCGGCCGCAGAGGCGGCGGAACCAAGTTCGCCCTTCGCCGTTTCCAGTGCTTCCGCATCTCGGTCCCAAAGGCAAACGCGCGCACCCGAGTCTATAAACCGTTTGGCAATGGCAAATCCAATTCCTCGCGCGCCTCCCGTTACGACTGCAACCTGTCCGTCAAGCTGAATTCTGTTCATGGTCGCGATTTTCCTCTTGTTTGATCTCGTTTGGACCCGTGCGCGCTAGACCCATTTTGCTTTCGACCGGGTCTGCGATTATACATTAAACAGAAAACGGATAACATCGCCGTCGGCCACCTCGTAGGATCTCCCTTCCGAGCGCATCTTGCCCGCTTCCCTAGCGCCTTGCTCGCCGCCGCATTCCGCCAATTTTTCGAATGAAATCGTCTCGGCTCTGATAAATCCGCGTCGCATATCGTTGTGAACGCAACCAGCCGCGTCAAGAGCGGTCGTTCCTTTCGGAATTGTCCATGACCTGGCTTCCTTGGGGCCCGATGTAAAAAAAGAGATCAGCCCGAGCAGGCGAAATCCTGCGGCTATCAGTCGCTCAAGCCCTGACGCTTCCATGCCCGCGACCTCTAGAAACTCGGCGGAATCAACGGGATCAAGTTGACTGATTTCCTCTTCGATCAAAGCCGAAATCGCAATCGCCTCGGCATGATTCCTTCCAGACAGCTCGAAAACTCTTTTCGAAAGCTCGTTTCCGTCCGCGGCATCGTCTTCGCCCACGTTGGCAACATAGAGAATCGGCTTCGATGTAAGTAGATGGAGGGCGCGCCATGAGGCTTCGTCAGATTTTTCGATTTCGACAGATCTCGCCGGCAAGCCATTTTCAATTGCATCTTTGGCCAGCCGCAGGAGACGGTCTCTTTCCATGGCTTCCGCATCTTGGCCCTTCAATTTTCTCGCTAGCCCGTCGAGACGACGATTAATCGATGACAAATCGGCAAGCATCAATTCCGTTTCAACGATTTCCGCATCGGAAACCGGGTCGATTGGACCGCTGACATGCGTTACATCATCGTCCTCGAAACAACGCAAAACGTGAACGATAGCATCGACCTCCCGAATGCTAGCTAAGAACCGATTGCCGAGGCCTTCGCCTTTCCAAGCTCCCTTCACAAGCCCGGCGATATCCACGAATGTCATTTTCGCCGGCACGGTTTTGGCCGAGTCCGTCAATTTCGCCAATACGTCCAGGCGAGTATCCGGAACCGCGACCTCGCCCAGGTTGGGTTCGATGGTACAAAACGGGAAGTTGGCGGCTTGGGCCGCTGCCGTTCGCGTCAAGGCGTTGAAAAGTGTCGATTTTCCGACATTCGGAAGGCCGACAATTCCAGTTTTAAATCCCATTTCAACATCCGAAGGCAAAAGTTTAGGCGAAAGGTCGAGTTCATATCGGAAAAAAATCGAGACCGCCACATTTGTTCGACTTTTTCGGATCGGCCATCAATTTCGGAAATCGTTAAGTTTTTTTTCAACCGCGAATCAAACATGCCTGGCTGAAAGGTCGCGCGGCGCTTGCAGCCGGTAGACCGTGCTTTAGTTACTTGGCGCACGATGGCACTATTCGGATCGGCACCAGATCTGGATTCCTGTAGAATTTCACTTGAAGGCACTATATGGTGCTCGATACCCGTGCCTAGGAAGGCCAACGGCCGCTAGACGGGGTCAATCGGCGAATTGCATTAGGAGAGTTTGGCGAGGCGCGTTTTTCGGTAGGCGGAGGGAGTATCAGCATGCCGGCGGCTTCCGCCATTTACCGGTGCCACAATTTCCGCTTTTAATCATGTTCTCTCGCCGCTGCTCATCAATTTTAACCTACGGATTTTCCGCATCCGGCCTTCATCCGAAATCATGCATTCTCGTGTAAAAAATTGTGGAACGCTCACAGCCTGACTCGCCTCCATCTAACTCTACAGGGGCCTCTTTACGGCCTTGTCGCGGGTACTCGGCTATTCGTTAGTTCAGCTCCCGGTCCTTTCCGAAGAACCCGGCGACCTGCCGGCCTCACTTATCTAGTTGTCTTACGAACTCTGAATGTAAGCGTTCGGTAGAGCGGTGACGATCCGTGTTGTCCGACTGCCGCCGACACGCCCTAGACGCTGCCGAGAACGGTTGTCGGAGCGCGCGCCGCGCGGACTGCGCAATCGTGCAGGGTCTCCCTAAAAACCGTGAACGAGGGAACCGCCAATTGCTTCATTTAATGTGGTTGCTCAAACCAATGGCCGGCCGGTCCGGTCATGGACCGCGTAGCGCGTCCGCGCGCCGACTAGGCGCGCGTATCCGAGGTAGTGGCAGCGGGCGACGAATTCGTTCCAGAGCCTGCCTTCCCGAGTGCCGCCCGCGACGATCCCGATATCCAGCGGGCGGCGGCTCGATGATCCGGTCGCGTGTCAGGCGGCTTCCAAAATTGACCCGGCATCGGCTTCCAAAATCGACCCGTCTTGTGCCATTTTTCCTTCCCGGCAGCCCTGTCCTGGTAGCCCGCCCGGCGGGCGGCGTTTTCGGGAGAAGGAAAGATGGAATGGAAGTCGGATCACGGACTTCGGCGGCTGGGTGACGAGGTGAGTTTACGGCGGCGCCTCGAAGGCCCGCCTCCTCTCCTCGCTCATCGACCACGGCAGCCAGGGCGACAGGTCGGCGGGCGGGCGGCC
>MKWU01005710.1_pt1 | contig 13265 bp, 13 predicted proteins | sample 809101 | NCBI WGS metagenome assembly MKWU01 (sample SAMN05860141, study PRJNA318959) | sponge metagenome | host: Aplysina aerophoba | place: Slovenia: Piran, Adriatic Sea, Gulf of Piran | collected 2013-05-07 | reverse complement strand
AATGTTCAGTCTAAACTTACGGCCATTCAAACTGGCCCGGTTCAAGCATCCTAAGTCGCACTTGAATGAAGTGAAACAGCAGTTTCATCAAGGGGTTGAGAGGGTACTTCTTTACATCAAACTGGACCTCCACTTCAGGAGGCATGTCCTTAAATAGCTCCACCATGGTTTGATCATAGCCATCAAAAGGAACCTGGCATAATAACAGTGCACAAAGTCACCCAAATCAAATTGCATGTCATATAGTACAAATAGCGTACTTCCATTCCATTGAGTGAGTGCTTCTGCACTTTCTCCAGTGCAAGGGTTTCCCAGAGGGACAGAATGTGCTGCAGGGTACACTGAAAACAAAAGAAAAAATTTTTGAAGCAACTTTACAAGACAATGCAATACTTCGGTACATGTGATTGGCATAAACACAGACACTAGCAGTACCCTTCCACAGAATTCTGTTTTGCGAAGTCTGAGGACTTTCAGTAAGTACTGGCTGAGAGGCATGTCAAGACGACCCCCTTCTCCAGCCAAGAAGCCCATTGCAGTGGTGACAACACGCAGCGCTTCTTGGATGCTCCTCAGGTCCCTGCGAAGCCTAAGAAGCACCTCTTTCTGCTCCTCCGAGGAAAGGGCAACCTGTGTATTATGTGGTCCAAGGGTGACAGCCATGATTTATATAAGGGTGATACCATTAAAATGCACTAAAGTACCAACCTCATAACAGAACAGTTTCAAGAAAATTATGACCAAAATTATTATAGCAAAAACTGATATACTGCTGTCATCATACGTAGCTGGGACAATGAAACAGAGTTTCTCTGTTTCGTACTTACTCACTGTACCTAAAGGCTTCTTTACAAACGTTTCAACCTATTATGTACCACTGATGTCCATACAACTATACCTGAGGCTTGAGTTTTTCCTTAAGTTGTTGAAACACGCCTCTGCGGATGATGTCACTGGTGTACACCATCAGTGGCTGGCTGCGCCGGTCCATCTCTGGCTTAGTCACAAGGAACCTGTCATAGATGTGCTTCTCTAGGGCTGCAAAGTCGTACTCAACTTCCTGGCCCTTCCCAAATGACAAGGAGTACCGGCTGTGGGTCAGGATGACTGAGTCAATCTCCCCCTCGTAGGACACCATATGGAAGGGCTGAACCTTGACCAGGGGCACTGATGTTCTGCGGAATCTGTATATAGAATAAAAAAGGAAGTACGTATTACATTTCCCAATGGCGGTGGTGTTGGTGCTGTAGTGTGTGGGATACCATCGGTTTCACAGAAACGTAAATGCACAGAATTACAGGTTATATTAACTATGCTGTAATCATGTTCTAACCCTGAAAATTTCAGCTTTTTCTGCTTGCTGCAGAACTCCAGCAGCTTGTTCTGCTGACAGCTAAGAAAGTCACTCAATACCAGAGAACAGAGTCCAGGTCCAGAGGTGCAAGGGAGGAGGTGGGCCACATGCAAGTCTAAGGGGACATCACCCATTTTCAGTACATCGTCATTAGTGATTGCCCGGATGTCTGGTGAACTTGCTACACCACCCATAGTCAGTGCCTCATTAGCAATTGCCAGCTTGTTATCCACACACACTACATCTGTGAAAGAAAGAAGATCCTATAACTCACTCAAAATAAACATAAGTTGAAAATTCACTAACTGTGGTTAGGCAGTATCTCCTTGACTAATTTCCAGGCTTGTCTGAAGCTGTCAAGACAGCCATTGAGGGTAGATCCCTCCACATCTTCTATTAGATGGGCAGATGGCAGAGGTCGTAAATCGTGCATGCATGTATTCTGCCGACACACCTCAACCTACCTGGTGGCACAACCTGAGCTAGTGCACTTCTAATGGTGACCTTAGTTTGGCACTCGTTTCTATCAATCTTGAGATTGAAATGTGTTGTAAGAGTTCTCTGGAGTCTAATGATATCTGGCAGGTACTGTAAGGCTTTGAGAAGGGGTTCCTGTAGATGAAAAGATATTTACTTCAGTACCAAGTCAATGGTCGTGAGACTGAAACATGAAGCAAGGAGTCAATATATAAAATGTGGCCTATAATGCCACATCTGCCGGATAGCTATAATATACCTCTTGAAGAAACGTATGAAGCAGTGGGTGCAGTGTCTTTGCATCAGGCACTGAGGCAAAGGTTGTGCTCAAATTCTCCAGGCTGATTCGTGCTCTGAATGCCCACAGTGTCTGTGTCATGGTTGGTTCTCTCTTGCTCTTCTCATAAACTGCCAGAAACACCTCATCATGTGCTGTAGATATGGTATGAACAGGAACAATGGCAACCAGTGTGATTACTAGCTGGAAACACACTTGAGCTCCTTGGGTGGGTTCCTATCACGTCAACATTAGCACACATGCAAGAAGCACTTCATGTTAAAACCAACTCATGAGCCTACCAGCCCAAGCTTGATATTGCTCCCTTCAGACACCACTTGGTAGTATTGTAGTATTATGCATGTTAAGACACATAAGTACATGCATGTGAACACAGCTGCATGATATGCAAAGACAACAACGTGCATGCACTGTACCATTGTCTGCAGCAATGGTGTTCAGTGAATCTTGGATCACGGTATCTACAGACTAAAGTTTAGTGAGGAATGATAAAAGTCACCAATATGCAAGGAGACCCTACAAATGGCCTACACAGTACTATACCTGCAGGCTAGGTGCCAGTACCAGTCGCTGGAACTGGTCTTCCCACACCCTGCGACTGGCGTCTGAAATCATGGAGCCATCAACACCTACAAGTGTGGATGACACAATAATTATGTAGAATATACTCTGGTAATGAATTGTACATTTGAGTTACTACACTACCTACTTTTGCACACCTACCAATAGTGGGTTGCCTTCCAGCCAGTTGGTGAATGATTCTGTGAAGCACCATAACTACTTCATTCTCACCCTTAGACAAACACCTGCCAATAATCCTCAGATCTGTTTTCAGATGGTCCCAGAAGAAGTGTGGTAGATCTGGAACATTTGCTATTACTGCAGACCTCATAACTTGAACAGAAGCCTGCAAAATGCATAAATTACATAATATTGATTTCAAACATGAAAGAAACTTTGTATGGAATGGAGCTGCAATGCTACTGTACATGCACAAGGGCCAGTCAGTAACTTCACTGAGCAGTGTCCTATGATCAGCAGGTATTCGGGAGTACATATAGAATGAGTGTATGACATTAAGCATAGACAGTCACTGTTACAATACTGCATCTTGAGGATACTGTACCAGTTAGAGTGTGCACAGTGCTAAGTTAGCAGAAAACAGGTACATGACAATGAAATTAATAGCTTAAAATCATGATTCTACATTAAGCGACTTATGTGATTTAGAAACTTAAAGTACAATCATCTTTACTGGCCTGACAGCAAAGCAAGCACTGCACTGAATGTGCATTGGGAAATGAGATTGAATGGGTATTACTTGAATTATCTTTGGTTTATGGTAGTCTGACATTGATCAATAAACATCATTATGAACATGCATGCATATGTAATTGGATTACCATGAAAGAGATAGTGAATAAATATTATAATGAAACTATATAAATAATGTTGGAGTCATTACTACAGACTGCAATCATAGTGTAAATAGTAAGTCCACGGAACTGCAACGTGCTTCAAGAATGGGGACTCCTTTGTGTCTTAAGTTTGCCTCAGAATGTTGGACTGCTGTTCCATGCACCAGATCAACCTAACCATTGACCATGCTGTTGTGGTAGTGTGGTAGGGTCCTTAGTAACATCATTTTAGGGGAATGAAGATGTTTGAAATTGTTACAATTGTTTTTTTCCTGGTCACTTTTTGTTCAGTCTGTTCATTGTTTCAAATTGGTAGATTATGTAGATGTAATCAGTAGAGTGATATTAAAGTCGGCTCATAACATGCACTATAGCTCTTCTGATAATCAAGAGTAATAATATTAGCATTGGCAATGACTATTCCTTCTCTTACCTCTGTCTGATGGCAGGCTGACCACATAAAGCAGGCATGAAGGATGAACCTCATCACAGCACAAGTAAGGGGAGACAGGTTACGCTCAGGGATAGCCTCGCTCCGAGTGCTTGCTGGCCCAAGTAAGTATCCTGTTTCTTGTCGCTTGACACTGCCAGAATTATAACGAGGACACAAGGAGTATTGTAGCATTACAAAGTACTGCAAGTACCCAATTAAAAATTAGAGAAAAATTGTATCTAATTTAGTTGATGGCATCTAAACAGTCAGTAAATCAGTCTGTAATTAGGGCAATATTATCATGACTTTGATAAAACGGGCAAAATATCAATGTGCATGCTGCCCAGTTATTGAATTATACTTCACTTAGGACATTTGTTTTGCAAAAACAAGTGGATATGCTATGCTGGTTTGTTTCTTCTGGACTGGTGTGTGTTGTCTTTCTTATGAATATTTCCTCAAGCAAGCACCTACTCTTATCAATAAACACAACACCCCACAAAATAACTTCCAGTTTGAACAGTCATCCTGTTTCAAAAACCCTTTCCATAAACTATTCTGTATAGATGCTAGCATTTGTAAAGGTTTACAAACTGCAGAGCTACAGTCCATAAAATTTAGTGTAATGATGTTAAAGTGCAAATGGTAGCATTTTGTGCCATACCAATAGCACAATGTACCAAGCAAGATTTACCGTGGAAGTTCATAATTTCCTGCTTCTAGCTGATGATTCAATCCACCAATGGCAGCTCCACACTGTTTGCAAAAAGCTTTTTGATTAGGACGGGTGCACTAGGATAAGGACAGAAGGAGCACATATACAGTACTGATTAGAAATACGTTGCCATGTGTTAAGCGTGTTCAGTTCGCGAGTACTTGAGGGTATACGCGAGTACCCGTGAGTACTTGCAAAGATTCAGCACAGTAACACACCATTCACAGACATGTAGGCTGACATTAGATCTTAGACAGATTACTCACTTCTCCAATTGTATAGGGATGACCATTGGGACACGCTGTAGGCAAGCAGTATGGATAACATATTAATTATACCATGTGGACTAACATTATGAGGGTAATGTAATTCATGGGTATACTTTACCATAGAACTTCACACCACTGATGGTATTCATCGCTTGAAATAGGTTGTCTTCAGGCATGGTGGGCAAGTACATCACCTACATAAAGGGAAAGTGATGGAAAGCAATTATTCTAAACTAACTCAAAACATCATTTTTCATTTACCCTCTGCAGCTGCTGACACCACAATAGGCAACTTTTGACTGCAATTATTATCCTTAGAGCATGACATCACATCTATGAGTACATTCCTCAGTATTCCTAGGCCTGGAGTGTTGGTTTCAATGATGGTGCAATAACATTGTATCACAGAGAGATGGGATAGTGGGCAGATAGCATGTGCATGAGCCAGCGAGCTTAAGGTGGATGGTGGTACCATGAACATATCTGAGTGTACCACCGCACAGTCAAGCCACAAAACCCGGGTCATAAGTGGTCGCAGCATTGTGGTTTGCCTGTGACCATATCTACGGCAATTGGAGTGAAGTGACCAGGATTGGTGGCTCGCATGGCTAAGACTCCGCGTTAGAGCGTAGGTCACGCGTTTTCTCTCGTCACCACTTTCCTCAAACTGTGAAGTTTGTGAACACACTAGCTTGCAAACACTCACTGACAATCTGTAGATGCTCACCTTCAGTGCTTGTGGATTTGTGAGGATTGTCACAAATGGCTGCACCAAGGGGTCACTTTTCTTACTCAGAACAGCGGATACGACATGCAGGACTAGCGCTGTCAACATCCGGTCACTAGGCTCCTGAGAAGGTTGCATAATTCTGGAGTGTCCACTGATATTTCTGTCTAAGAGAGCCCTAGAGATGTCCACCACCTGCAATTAATGTAGGATTATGGTGAAAAACATTCTTGAAACACACATTTTCCTTATAGCCTAGACTAGGTAGGAGTTAAGAGTATGTAACCGAGTATTCCTGCACCTACAGAAGAACTTTTCTAAAATGACGCACAGCAGCAACTGGGTGTCATGCATTATGTTGGAACATTCCAACATAATGCATGAACACCCAGTTGCCAAATTGGGAGTATCCATGATTTGGTGCATCATACAAACTGCGCAGCTCTCACGTGTCGGGAATTGCAACAATGCCTAGGACAGCATTACAATGCCTGAATTGCCAATTGCAAAAATGTTTGCAAAGATTTGCAAACAAATGTTAATTTGGGCCACTCTGGATCATCACTGCCATCCACTGCTCTACAACATCCGGATTCTCATGGTAGCTACACAGCAGGCTCTGGGCTAGTACTATTGGTAGAACTCGTCCCATTAGTATAGTCTTCAGTACGTATCACTTTATGCAGCAATCACCATTATGCCAGAATATTTTAAGAACACATGTGGGACATGTCCACTTTGCTTACATAACAAGACCATGTGCAGTTTTAACACATTTTTCAGTGCTTCCGTGGCTACGGATGTGACTGTGCGTGAGGCACGTGTGCCTTGAGTGAGCAATTTTCACAATATGTGTCACTCGTCGCAAAACACCAGGTACGAAGAGAAACATTCCTTTCACAGCAAGACAATATCGTGCCGCTTAGAAAGGGCTATGTTATCACTTTTGTAGGTTCTGTTGAAAAGCAAGGTGGAAATTTTATTACAATATTGCGAAAATGACACGTGATATAGAGTCTTCGGCAATGTTGCCACTAATGCCTGCAGCATATTGCCATGTTGAGATTTATTATGAGAGGTTTGACACGGCGAAAGTTGTAATGGGTAGTAAAAGAATGGTATAACATTTCCATGTGGGATCATGCTGTGCAACACTCCTGTGCAGAGATGTAAGGTGCAGAATCTCTGCCATGCTTTAGTTTTTTTTGTAACTTCACTTTTTGACATGTTACACTTTGATTCCACATGAAAAAGGTGGATATTAGGATAGCATACTGTGGTATACCCTCAGCTTGTCATTCATCTGTTCCAAAAATCTCGACATCAGCATTTAGTGCTATTTTGTGGGGTTCATAGACGGCGATATTTCTCAGTCAGTAAAATAGTTATGGCCACGGTTCAAAGACTGTAGGAAAGTAGGTGGGTCAGCTTCACATCATTGTCAAAGACTGCTCTGATGCAAAAAAGCAGGAAGGAGAAATGTGGGGAGGCACGAAGGTAAATTTTTGTCCATGCGGTAGCCATTGTTTACACAACAGACATGTCCCACATGTAACAATGCCATGCCAACACATGACGTGTCACTGCGTCAGTTTTGGAAAAATGCTGTTACAGTGAGGATACTCTTATTTCCTACATCTCCTATCAACTCTTGTTGTATATAGCCCAATAGTTTGGCTCAATGGGAGCAATAAAGTACCTCTGGTTCACTGGTGCGAATTCTCTGGCAAGCACTGGACACCTCTTCCACAAACTACAGTCATAAAAGAAAGCAATGTATGCAATAGATTATAGGTAGCCTCATAACAAATAATGGTGGTATGAACCATCCAATACCAACCACAACTGTCTTGTACACATGTATGCAATTTCTGTACAGTTGTTCATGTTGCCAAAAGATTAATGTCCGAACATGCTGACTTAGTTATAGTCTTTCCCATTTAATAGCAGCATATCGGTACATTTCAGGAAATTCATCAGACAGTTCAGCAGCAGCATAGCTGCCTACATCAGTGAATAGTGACATTATACAAGTGGGCTGTTAATAGGGACATTCACATGAGGCATAGGTGATTAAAATTAAGAATAGAGGTATTTTATACAAGGCACATGTCAAACAAATGCTACAATATAAAAACATGTTTTAAATGAGTGTGTGTGTGTGTGTGTGTGTGGATTAGATCAGCCAGTTAGCATGGTTACATGAATTCCTGGCAGGGGCGTTTTTGATAAAAACTGTTGTTCTTCCAGCAATATGACAAAACCTGTATGACTTCAAACTGAGTCATGGAGTGGGCACCAGAACAATGGTACAATTTATGTACCCACCTTTACACTTGGGCTGCAGCTGCTCCCACTGGGCCATGCCAGCTTACTAAACAGCACCAATGGGAGCAGAGGGGCTTGAGAAGCAGGAAGCACCTACACAACAGTCAAAACACTGAAAGAGAGTTTGAAGTAATCACTGCACATGATGCACATTTACCTCCACATGTTGCTTGAAGTGGTCTGCTGATCCATCAACAATAGACTGTGTCAGAGCCTCTCTCATATCCAGGTATGCCTCCCCACAGAGAACAAAATAATCAGGGGCATGATTCACAGTCTGCATGATGGTAAATGAAATATGTATGTATGGTAAAAGGTGAAGTAAAGCACATAAACCTATACTTATAAATAGACAGTTAACACCAGTGAATGCTACAACATTTATGACAACTGTGTACAAGCATGTGGGAGTATGTTTTAAACAACCTTCCTAATGCACATTACCTGTTGATGTAGTGCTCTTGGCAGCACAAACCGATGTCCTTGGTTGTACAGACGCCTCAACATCTTCATGCTATGTCTTCTGGCGAGATGCTTTGCTAGATACAAGCTCAGATCTTGAAGAGTATCCCTCAACAAAACAGTTGAGAGATATTCTATTAGTTCTTCCAACATTTTAGAGCCCCGGTGAGTAAGTGGCAATTTCTCTGGAGTGTCTGCAACATAAGTGTTCAGCATATCAGCAAGCAATGCCAGGACGAATCTTAACTGAGCAATGCTATGCAACCATCTGTAGGTGACAGTTTTCGCTGGGTCATGTCGAACATAAACTTGAACAGCTGATTCCACAATATGTCCAAGAGTTTCCAAAGATCTCAATACATTTTTCTGTCTTTGATCAGCAATCCACATCTTGAATGCAGCATCCTGAATTGAAGAAAATACCATATGCTGCCTTATAATCATGTGGATTTCATGAGTGGAGCACTTGAGCATTTCTATCAGAAATACTCTATGCTCATAAAAATACTGCATAATACTGTATAGGTACATGCAGGCTGTGCTTGGAAGAGGCTGGAGTTCATCTTGGGTACGTATATATATTACAAGTGTTGAATGAAGTAAAACTTTGAAAAACTGCTGAACACTAAAGCCATTAAATTTATATACAAATTATTTAATCCAATTTCATAAAATACACCCACTGATGTAAGTTCAGAACAGTCTTGTCATAATAAAACTGTATCTTATTATAATGGAGCTAGGCCAATCTTTGTTTGCACTAATCTCCAAAAGCAACCAGAGATTTACAGTGAACGAAGATACGTAGGCATGCTAAGTGTTGTGAGTGAGACTCACACAAGATATTTGCACAAAAGCAGCAGCTGACATTTCATATTACATAGTCATGATTCTTTGGTACGCACTAGCCCACGCTCTACAGTAATTCAGAAGTTTATTGTTTTCTTAATTATATTCATACATTCCATCACCACTGTCACATTCCACCACATGTCAACACCTGTCACCACACCTTATTTATACAGTTTGAGTGTTTTGTATAGCCATTAACTGATGAAGGTGGCTGTATAGTCACCGAAACGTCTGAATTACTGTAAAATGCGGGCTAGTGTTCACCAAAGAATCATGACTGATTACCTAGCCACTCAGGACTCTACAAAATATTACATAGTTTAGGACATAAATTATTTTCATGCCTGCTTGCAACATCCACTGCAACGTGAATAGGCAAATAAAAGAAATAGCAAAGAATTTGAGGAAGAGAACTCTCAGGAGTCATCAAGAGCTTTTAGCAGTAAAAGACAAACCCTATGTTAAACTGGAGATCACCATCTGGAGCTAATCCATCCTGATGTAGGATGAGAGTTCAAGTCAGAGAGGGGGGGACGCTCAGGAGTTAGCTAAGACAATTCAGCTTAAGGGAACAACCAGGATTAGTCTCAAACCCCTTTCACATGGACCAAAAAAGCGAGTCAAATACAGATCGAATCCGAATTCAACCCGGATAACACCTTTCACATGCGTAAGTCAAGCCTGAATACAAGAGCAGGTTGACCCTTGGATCGAATCTGGATTAAAGATGGCAGACAAGAGAACAATGTGGCATGATGACGAGGCAAAGCCTTTGTTGGAGATTTTTGGCAGGTATACCTTGTCCTTGCATGAGAGTGTTTGATTGAGTCATTGATAATGCAGCTGAAACGTAGCACGCCACTGTGGCCAACAGCCTCTCCCAATTTATCTGCACATAGGCGTGAGTACGATCAGTGTCCCAAACCACCCTACAACTATTAGCGCATCTTTGTCAATCAACTGCGCCTCAGCTTGAACTAGATAAAAAGGAACAGTGTTCCTGTTACTTGTGAATACCATTTTGTAGAATACTAATTGTCAAGTTAAATGTGTACATGTACAAGCAAACTGGGTTCGACCATTTGCATTTTATCTAGGTCGAATCCAGATTCGACCTGGATTATAATTATATCAGTTCATGTGAAAGGAGTTTAAAGGGACAACTGGGATTCAGCTCAAGGGGTGGACTGTGAGTCAGCATTGTGCTCAAAATCACCAGCATTGGAAGAATGGCAGAGCATAAAAACCCATCTCTGCTATATGTAACAATGAATTACATTATCTTTTGGTTCAAATAGCTCGTGATATCAGTAGTGACGTATATTTAGGCATGTCCCCGATGGTGGCTCCTATTTAATGTATTAGCGGGCATCTGTAAAACTAGCCAAACGGTCGCAAACTGGAACAATTAAAGGCCATGGATAGCACTTGACACAGGACACCTACGAATCCCAGCCATACATGAGGACGCGCGGAAGTATCTGAACCTCTAGGAACTCAGTGCTGGTGGCATTCTTATTTGTACAAGGTTCAGGGGAATGCAAAGTTTGTTTCCTCAATGTATAAATATATCCCCAATGCCGCCATTTTGTTATGAGTCCTTATATATACAGATCTCGTCTCGAGAAGCCAGCCGCATTCTCCAGAACGGCGGAACATTCTGTCGTACATACGCAGCATCACGTAGCTAAACCCAGCATAGCTAGTCAAATAGTAGAAATTTTTCTCAGTAAATTACCAAGCTATAGCTAATTGCTGAATAGTATAGATATTTAAAAAGTAAGCAAATTAGAATGTTAAAGTTACCATTAAAAAATTCAAGGGATTTAGAAATGTCCAAAAAGCATAGAAACAAGCGGTGACATCTCGTACTTCGACCCATCACATTTCTTTGAGGATCAGAAGTCCAAAATCCCTTGTAGAGTGCACTCTAGGGGATTTAGGACTTCTGGTCCTCCAAGAAATGTGATGGGTCAAAGTAGTGAGATGTCATCACTTGTTTCTATGTTTCTGTTTTTGGACATTTTTAATATTCTAGTATATACACACATCCAGTAATACCACAATCTCTAACACACTAGCATGTCTCATGCATTGTGACACATACACATACCTCTAAACATTGAATTACCATGGTGTACAATCCATTCTTTGATGTTTTGTGCACATAATGCAAACTGGTATTCATAAATTCCTCTACCAATGCTCCTTGGCACTCATCCATTGCTTCTAATTGTTCATTGTGGGTACTACAGAAGGAATATATTTTTCACACTTCACATAAAATTGAGCATATGCAATAGCCAATGCATACTGATAGTAGTTTAACCATGGCTGATGCAAAATATGAGATATATGAAAGAAACATTACAACTATTGTGGAGTATACTCATTAAGCAGCGAACAGTAGCTAAAATGCAGAAGCACGAGGTGTTAAAGACACTTACAGTATATATGAATACAGAGCAACACACCTTCCCATCAGAATGAGCTGAAGCAGAACTGATCGCACTACAGGATTGGAATCAGGTTCTTCCCAAGCAAGAGGAGTAAGGTCCTGCGTGACCTGCTCTGCCTTGAAGATTTGCTTCATCAGCACTTCAATGAGTTCAGGAGTGGGGGACTCATAGCTGCCTTGGCCAAAGCACAGCACAGACACAACTTCCAGAAAGAGCATCTTCACTGCTCTGCAAAAAGCTCCATAGCCCTCACTACAAAAGAATGCACATTAAACACAGAACATTATCACACAGCACAACACCAAAATCCACAAGTTGTACAGTATACAAGACACAAATGCATAATTATTATAAAGAATTGTGAGAAATGTGATGCTAATGGGATGGCAAAGCAAAGCAAACGTCCTGTGCTGTGCTGTGCAATATGCAGGCATAGGTTGTAACCGATAACTAAACGGTTCCATCTCCAGTATCATCTGGTGCCATATATAGAGAGCAATATCGCATGATATCTAGTGACTTCCACAGTAGGAGTGACCAGGACCAGTAATAAAATAACTTTGTATCAGCACCATTCTCATAACTATATGTGCATACATGGGAGAGCAGGTAACATGCAGGAAGGACCATGCATGCAACAGTTTTACACAACACAGTTGTCTTTCATATGATTGATTTCACCAATGGCTATACATGCATTTATTGAGAAGCTAGCGCTTTGTATATTTTGTAAGCAATCAGAGAATTTTACTATCTTCATAAGTGATAATCTGGAACCACACTAGTTGGGCTATATAATTGACAGATGTCAAATGTCAATTACCAAACATTTTTACCCAATTTACAGTCCTCATCAATGGCAATAAGGAATGTGGAGTAGAAATTAAGGCAGGTGACTTATATACATAACCATGGCTGAGATTAAGTAATTATGTCATTGATAGATTAAATTATAAAATATTTACTGAATCCTGCAGACTAGCTGAAAGTAGTAAAAAACTGGGCCTCTTTCATGAAAGACTAACCTAAATTACCTAAACTCACACCTTGGATTTAGACCTTCCATTTCTGATAAGCACTTTCTACAGTACTACCAAGATATAGCAATAAACTTGTACGAATCTGAATGGCGGGAGCAGGTACGTAAATCATATTAGAGATAACTCAGAATCAGGGGGTAGGCTATAGGAATATTAAAAGTGATTTAGTAACAGAGAGCTATGTAGCCAATGAACGGTCTGTGGGTGCGAGGAAGGGTGGGCTGTCTGCCGCTGGGCGTAGAGACTGGGATACCTTATTACCAACGGACATGTCGCCTCTGTGATTTTGGGGAGGTGGAGGACCAACACCATTTCCTGATTATTTGCCCCACCATTAAAGACCTGAGATTGCAGCTATTCAACTACTACTATTCCTTATCACACACCTTTTTCCCAACTTCCCATGGCTAGTAAAACACTCTTTTTTTCAACA
>MKWU01005709.1_pt1 | contig 13268 bp, 14 predicted proteins | sample 809101 | NCBI WGS metagenome assembly MKWU01 (sample SAMN05860141, study PRJNA318959) | sponge metagenome | host: Aplysina aerophoba | place: Slovenia: Piran, Adriatic Sea, Gulf of Piran | collected 2013-05-07 | reverse complement strand
CTCGAAGAAGAGCTGTGGCTTGTGGCCATCATGTTCGAGGCTTCGAATTCAGGAGAGCCTGGTTCCCGGTTGTCTTGCCCGCAAGGAAGCAAACGCGGTTGCAGCGTAGTCAAGGCATCGCTTGTCGGACCTTGAAGCGGGTTGCAAGCTTGAGTGAAGTTCAAACGGCAGGCAATGTTTCCACAAACCGAGCTGAAAAGGCAGAAATGAATTGAAGACCTGTATCCACACATTTGCAGCAGCCGCAATTTTCCTACTGACTGCATTTCCTGCAGTTGCGCAGGACTTCATTCTCCAATGCAGGCATGAATTTAGCGAGAACGACAAAAACAGCCCCGACTTCGAGACAATGATGTACAATTTTCCCAATACAATGACCCACGCCATCAGTGGCGATGGAATAAGGTATGTTGAGCTGGACTTGGTTGGAGAGGGCGCAGTCTCGGAAGGAAGACTTATGCTGAGGTACTGGTCCACCAGCGTCAATCAACCGGTCAATTTCGACATTGCGCTGTTCTTTGGCTATGTGTTCGAAACGGGGGAATCCGTGATCGTGATGGCGCGTGAAAATGGAGACTCCGTTGCCAAGCCTGTTCAATGCATTCTTGCCGCGAACTGACAACCGCCAGGCCCCTTTTCCAGACAAGGCGCCGCCTGTCGAGCCTCGAAATAGTCGAGATTACTCTGCCAAGTGCGTGCAATGCACTCTGGCTGAGAATTGACAACCGGCCAAGCGACCTTCCGGACAAGGCGCCGCCCGCCGAACCTCGAAAAAGTGGAGATTACACTGCCAAGTGCGTGCAATGCACTCTGGCTGAGAACTGTCAATCGGCCAAGCGACCTTTCCGGACAGATTTTCCCAATGGTCATCATCTCGGCCTGCCATAATTGAACGACAGCCTCGCCGCGCCTCCCGTACGCCGACTGCAACTTCGACCGCCGTTTGCAGTCGACGCGTTCTTCATTGGTCAGGCGACAGCACGGTCACTCCAATTGCAGACTGTCGTATCAGTTCTATGTCGAGATTCATGCGAATGTACTCGCCACGGCTCCAGAGCTTTCCAAGATCGTTGTAGAACGGGGAAAGCACGTGTCCACTCTGACCCGTGGAGATGATGTAGACCGAGTTGTCGAGATCCGAAAAGTCATACACTGCACGAAAGCCGGGAGCATGGACATTTGCGAACGGCGTTTCTGCATCCATGCTTGGATAGCCGCGGTTTAGCGTGTGCGCCCCTCCAGGCGATGGGTGATAGATGTTGAAGAGCCACGACAGCAATGGCGAATCTCCCAGCACGTCGTGGCTGTGAAGCGCATAGTGGGCGGTTCCCCAGCTCCAGTCCGACATGTCCTCTCCGAATTCCGAACCGAGGTAGTCCAGCGAGTCGTCAAGCGCAATTCTGGAAATTTCGTTGCAGGACTCCTTCTGCGGCGTTTGCTTGATGTCGCACCAGACCGCCGCGCCCTTGACGTTGCGAAAGACTCGATCAATGAAGGCGATGTCCGGTTCGCTGAAGGCGGGAAAGAGCGATCCCAGTTCGTCTTTGGTCAACAGTCTTTGAAGCGATCGGAGCCAAGCCGCGTAAATGAGTGGTTCGGCACTGAGGACATCCATCTTGCCGTGCCAGTTGGCAAGGAGGCGCAATGCTCTGTTGCGGCGCTGCACCGTGCCGTCTGCGGTTTCCCGGTCCGCAAGATGCCAGAGATTGCTTGCCATGTTTGGCAACAGGTGGCGGGCTGCAAGCGAGACCACATCCGTCTGAATTGCGATCGTGCCTTCAAGGCTGTGAACGTCGCTTGCCGCAAGAATCCTTGTCAGCCGTTCTATGCGCAGTTGATCGCCCCAGTCGTGGCTTATGTGCAGTGGATAGTCCCGTTGGGCCATTCGGTTGTTGGTATTCGCAACATAGCCAGCTTCCGGACTTCGCACGGTCGGCAGCATGAAGTGCGGCACAACCCCCTGCCAACGGTTTCGGTTCAGCCAACCTTCGGATGGCGTAAGCCCTCGCGTCCTGTGCAGTTGGCTGCGCAGCGGCACAGTTCCGATCAATTGGTGAACAATTTCATCCTGATCAGCAATCACCAGATTGAACGAAGGAGCAGTTACCTTCTTGGAAGCTTCCAGCGCCTCGTCAAGCGTGGATGCCATCATGATTCCAACAGCTCCGCTCATTGTCGTGTTTTCGGCGTCAAGCAACGTCCAGGCCAACGACATCCTGTAGCCTTCTGGCTGAATGTCGCCAATTCCGTAGTGCATCGGATCAATTATGGGGCCGTTGTCCGTCCACATCAGGCGAGCGACATGTGGCTGTTCATTCTTCACTGGAATGACCGTGTCGCGGCTGCGGAAGGCCTTGTATCCCTGAGGAGAGAGGTACCGGTTGGAACTCTCCGGGTCCAGCTTCTCGAAGTACAGGTCTTGGTTGTCGACATAGGAATAGGTCAATCCCCAAGCGACCCTTGAGGTACGTCCGACGACTACCAACGGCACGCCGGGAAGCGTGCCGCCAATTACACCGCCATTTGAAAGTTCCAGCCGGGCCAGCATCCAGATCGAAGGCGCGCTTAGAGGGAGATGAGGGTCGTTTGCCAAAATCGCCTTGCCGGATTCGGTTCTAGTCGGCGCAACCGCCCAGGCATTGGAAGCGCCCGCGCGCCCAGCTGTTGGAGCCAAGGTCAATTGCGCCAGCCATTGGGTGCCGACGTGTCGATTCCACTGCGCTCCCCTCGCTGCGTCTGCAGCCTCGAGACTCCCGCCCGAGTCGAGGTTCGCGGCGACGTTTGTCAACTTGGATTCGGGGTCGGGAGGAATGAGGTCCAGAACTCGTTCGGGCGACACACGAGTCAGCGCCATCTGGCGACGCACCTCAAGATCGAGATGTGTCGACAGTCGCAAGCCCTGCAAGTTCAGTATCGCGAGACTGTCAACAGGCTGCCAGGGTCGGAACTCAGTTCTGAACATCAGAAACTCGGGAGCCAATCTGTCGAGCTCACCTCCGTTGACCGTTTGAACCCATGCATTGACGCCGGCGGAATAGGCTTCCAGGATTCGTTGTGTGCGGGCATCCTGCTTGTCCACTGCACCTGCCGCGACGCCGTACAGGTCCAGGCTCCTCATCAAAATGTCGGTTTGAAGCGTGGCGCTGCCAAACATTTCGGACAGGCGACCCTGAGCGGCACGGCGCCAGAGCAGCATCTGCCAAAGGCGATCCTGGGCATGTGCAAATCCAAGCCCAAAAAAGGCGTCTTCGTTGGAGTCGGCAATGATGTGGGGAACGTTGTGCTCGCTGCGCACAATCTCCACGGGGGACTGAATGCCGCCTACGTTGTGGCGCGCCGAGTAGTCTGGTTGCGAGCGCACCGCCAGATAGTAGATGGTGCCTGTAACGGCAACGACCAGCACTACCAAAACCAATAGCAATCTGGTCAGCCATCTGACAATAGTCTGCATCGTTCTGACTGTATCCAGCGCAACCGTTCTAGTCGGAAACCCATCCGCATTCGAAGGCTGCCAGGCAAGGGGAGAAACCAGTGACTGCAATTGCATTCATCGGGTTGGGAGTAATGGGTTACCCAATGGCAGGGCATTTGGCAAGATCCGGCCACAGCGTAACCGTATTCAATCGCACTCGGTCGAAGTCCGAGAAATGGGTGCGCGAGCATGGCGGGAATTTGGCCGACAGTCCTGCCGAGGCCGCGCACTCGGTGGAAATCGTCATGGCCTGCGTGGACAACGACCATGGCCTTCGCATGGTTTGTACAGGCGAGGCAGGGGCATTTGCCGGCATGTCCGGGGGCAACGTGTTCGTCGATCACACCACAGTGTCTGCTGCCGTAACCCGAGAAATGCGCGACGAAGCTGCGCGTCGCCACATTGGCTATGTCGACGCCCCGGTATCCGGAGGACAGGCCGGCGCGGAAAACGGCGTGCTGTCGATTATGTGTGGCGGCGATGCGGAAACCTACGCCAGAGTTGAAGATGTGCTGGGGGCGTACTCCCGCATTTGCAAGCGAATCGGCGATTGCGGGGCAGGGCAGCTGGCGAAAATGGTCAACCAGATCTGCATTGCCGGTCTGCTTCAAGGCTTGTCGGAGGGATTGCACTTCGCGGATCGAGCCGGCTTGGATGGCGCAGCCGTCGTAGAAGTCATTGCCCATGGCGCTGCCGGCTCCTGGCAGATGGAAAACCGTTTCCAAACAATGCTGAACGGCCAGTTCGATTTCGGCTTCGCGGTCGATCTAATGCGCAAGGACTTGGGCATCTGTCTAGACACAGCAGAGGAAAACGGCGCCAGCCTTCCTGTCACGGCGCTCGTCGACCAATTCTACAAGGATGTTCAAAACATCGGCGGCGCACGTTGGGACACATCCAGCCTCATTCAGAGGCTGCGTGTTTTGGATGGAGGCTCGTAGGCTTGGCGAAGCCATTCGTTCGCGGGAATCCGGCATGGTCGGAGGCATTGGCCTGACTGCCGAGCAGGAGACTTCGTGCACCTGCCGCCGCAGGCATTTGTTCTCCAAGCCCATGCTTCAATGACTTCCTCCCAAAGTCCTTCCCTGCGGTTCAGCTGTGGAAGGCGATGCACCGACTTCGCAGGGTCCTGCGCAGGCAAGTTGCTGCAATGCCGATGGCGTATCGGATCCACTCGGACAGCTAACACGGCAAATTGCCACGGTGTCTGGTCATTCTTCGCCGTGGATTCTCGAAACACAGTTCCGGCATCGCGCTGGCATGGGTTTTCTTCGTGGTAGAATCCGTCCGTTCGGCCAATTGAATCGGACCGCTCAGTGTGCGCAAGGTTCGCACACGACGATTCTGGTGTCCTTTAGTGAGTCAGGTCCGAAGGGAAGGGCGCTTCTCTCAATTGACAGTCATGCAACCATGGGCCAGAAAAATTCGTAGGGAACGACGAGACATTCGGGGCTCTGCACCAAGCTGTGCGCATTTGGCGCCAATAGTAGGCATTGGGTGCCCAGACGGTAGCCACCGAAAGCAGCGGGTTCTGACGCCAATCAATCTAGAGTGCGACTTGGATAGAGCCCATTGAGAGCGGCAGGGGATTGTTGTCACCAGATGATGATGTGCGGGCCTTACAAAATGTTGCAGGCACATTCAGGGAATGGTCCGCCAACGGAATCAAGACTGCCGCCTTAGTCAACGGTGGCGGTTGGCCAGTCGATGGTGGCGGCTGCTTTCTGACCAGTGTCAACTCCGAAGCCAAGTCGGGAAAGCCGATTCGGATTGGCGAGCCGTAACCGGATCGTCAATTCGGAAACCGCCCGGCCTGCAATCAAGTTGCACAGATCACAAGGGTCCGGTTCAGGATTGGCTCTTGTCGAGCCTGCTGTACTTTGTACCCGAAATGGAACTGCCGAACAGCAGTCCCGACTTGCCGAATGTGATTGCCACGATTTCCGTCCGGCCCTTCATGGTGTCCGTGCCGTGCTGTCTTGACTCGTCGAACAGCACAAAGTCCGATCTGGCGCCAAGCACGAAATTCTGCGCCTTGCGGAATTCGTCCAGCGCTGCATCCGTGGTGAAAACCAGAACCTGGGAGGTTTGGTGGGCGCCGGCCTGCAGTCCAAAGTTGCCTTGGACCGAAGCGTAGTAGTCCGCAACCTGGTTGTCTATCAGCAGTACACCTTCGCCATAGGCGCCGCCGAAGACAAAGGCTGCCTTGGTTACCACGGGGATCACCAAGACGCCTGCCGCATCTTCGACCAGCTGGCGCGTGCCTGGAACGGAATCAAACAGGAACAACAGCGAGGAATTCGCCTGACGTTCGAGTTCATCGAGGTATTTCGGTTTTGTCTGGGCGTTCGTCGAGGTTGACACAACGAGTGCCAACAACACAGCGACCGCCAAGCATTTTTGAAGCCTAGCCTGTACAAACATTGTTCTTATTATCGTTTTTGCTGCTGCGGATTGAATAGCACAATTGCGTGGCCTGTTCAACATTCTACAAATGCCGCAGGAAACGTTCGTTGCGAGTGCGGTCACTGCCATGTCCGCGTTGTAGCTGTGGATTGCGAATGATGCTGTTGTGAGTCTCTAACGGGCGCCAACACACGCAGGCCTTGCCACCAGACAAATGACTGATGCAGCCAAGTGTTGGAGGACAGGGAAGCAGCCTGCGAAAGTCCAAGAGAATTGCGGAGCGATTGCCTTGTCCATCGTTTTGCGCGGATTGGAGCGGCGACTCAATCCAGGTTTCAATTCACTGGCAATCCATTTCGCTTCACAGGCGCGACAGGGACTTTGCGAACCCACTGCCTTTCGGAAATCCGCATCAGGTCGTTCACACCAGCAGCGTGCACGCATGCGAACGGCACATTGTTCTCGGCCTCCATCGAGTGTTCCGCTTGTTGAACGACGCTCAAAGTTGGATGGGCATTCGTGATGTTTCCATGTCGTGGCAGCCCTGTGGCAGATCTCAACGTCAATTTGGAGGAAGAGTTGCCGTAAAGTCGCGATAGGCGACTTAGAAAAGGCAACTGCAATCTACAGAGTGCCGCCAGCCGCGCCGGAGTTGGCATGATGCCAGATCGGGCAGCTGCCGTCCCGCCAGAACGAGCGGGCTGTGTTTGTCAGGCGCCAGGACCAAGTTTGTAGTTCAAACCGCGGCAATCCAGCCAGCCAGGCATTTTTCTTGCTTGGCGAAAGCTTGCGTGGGCAAAGCCATGGTCCCGCTCGAACGCGGACTCTTCAGCGACGAGGTTCGACACCTCGCCGACATCTACCAACCGGCCGCGAACGATCGTGACGAGTGCCGGCGGTTTCCCGCTTGCCGAACCGCGAAAAGTTCTGTCCGAAGCAGGAAACTCGAAGCCCAGCGCTTCGGTCAACCTGAGGTGGTTTGGCAGGATCAACCCCTGCAAAATGCCCGGGCCATCAGGACCTCCCGGCATTCCTCCATACCTTCGTCGATGAAGGACAACGCCGAATCTCCAGGCCAAGTAGAATTGATCGCAGCAGTTCTAGTCCCCCAACGGCTGTGGCCCAGTTCTGCCGTGATATGCCGACAAGGAAGCTCGAATCCGTCTAAGATTCTCGGTTGTTTCCTTCGAGCGTGACTGCGCTACCGCCATGGCCAGCGCGTCAACGACAACAAGGTATGCATATCGGGACGCGGTCGGTTTGTGGATGTCCGGATCTTCGGGAAGGTCTGCGGTAATGGCGCAATCAACCCGATCCGCCAGGCTGCTGTCCCGCTTTGTTATTGCCAATGTCGTCGCGTTGTAGCCACGCGCGATGTCCGCGGCGCACAGCATCTCGTCAGCCTCTCCACTGGCCGAAATCAGGAGCAGGATGTCCCGAGACCGCAATGTGGCGGCTCGCATTTGCAACACGTAACTGTCGGAAACCGAAACTGCCGGAATTCCCAGTCGAAACAATCTGTTGGCGGCTTCGTAGGCCAACATCGAAGAGCCGCCGCCAACGCCGCCGACCAGAATGGATCTCGCGTTGACCAGCATCTGCTTGGCCGTGGCAAAGGTGGTGGCGTCCATTTGCTTGCGCAGGATGTTCAATGTGGCTGACAGTGCGCCCATTATCTGGTCGACTATCTCGGAGTCCGACTGCGGGCGCTCGATGTTCTTCATGTCGAGATATTGAAGGCTGACCGCCAGATTCTGCGCCAACAGCATCTTGAACTCACGATAGCCCTTGCACCCCATTGACCGACAGAAGCGCACAACCGTTGGAGTGCTGACGCCGCAGGAATTCGCCAGTTCGGCAATGGTCATCGTGCTGATCTTCTCCAGATTCTTCTGCACAAAGTCTGCCACCAGCAACTCGCGCACCGACAGCCTTTCATGCGCAGAACGCAGATTGGATATCACATCCACCGCAACCCGACCGGGCATCTTGTGAGTATGAAGTCGCTTGGTCATTGATCCTCCTGACCTGTCCGTAATTGCGTTACCGACGAAGGCCAATGTGTGGAGCCTCAATTGCGTCACGTCGGATTTGAGCCCAAATGTACTTCAATAACATATTTTGCTTGACATTTGAGCTATTCAAGCGATTATGTCTAATTAAGTTTCATTGAATTCAATGGCAATGAATGAGTGAAATACGATCCGATGCTGTCCGACCATGTGTCCGCTCCAGACATCGAAGTCACCGGACTTCGCACAAGCCATCTCGGAATGTGCGATGAAATCCGAGCGTGTCGTTGCGGAACGCACATGTGGACAGCCTCTGCCGTGGTGGAGATGATCGAACGCGTGGAGCAAAGGGTCGGCATCACTCCGAATCAGGCAGCATGCCGTTTCGAGGATGTCGTGAATGCAAATGCCTTGCCCTGCAAGGCAAATGAGCCCGGGACCACCAACGTCGCAAGTGCCCGACCATTCAAGGGTGAACGCCAAGCGCTGGCGACTGTTTGTTCGGATCTGGCGGTCGACGCAAGGTTCGAATTCGACGGCGCAACCATTGAACAGGCGGTTTGGCCTGTTTCCGCAACGGAAAGACAACGGCTGCGTCCAACCCTCAGTGAAAGGAGGAATCCATGACTGATTTGACCAGAAGACGCTTCATGCAGCACGGCTCTGCAGTTGCATTGTCGGCAGCCGGACTTGCCGCGGGGCTGTCAGCTCGAACTGCTCTTGCAAGCGGTCATGTGTCGGGCGACATCACCATGATCAAAGGCCCGCATTCAGCCGACGAAGCGCGATTTGAGGCCATGATCATCGACGATTTCAAGGCCGTCGAACCGGGAGTGAACGTGACGTTCACAACCTACGACTGGGCCAACATGAACGCCGAGCTTACGACGGGTTTCGCTAGCGGAAACCCTTCCGACGTTCTGTATCTCGTCGATCTGATCTACCCAAACTACGCACAGCAAGGCGCCCTTCACGACATGACCGCTCTGGTTGGTGCCGAAGATTGGTCAAGCGAACGGGCACAGATCCCGGAGTTTGCTTGGGATCTTGCGCGTCTTGACGGCGGAACCTGGGGCGTGCCCGTCCTTGGAGCCGTCTACAACATCTACGTAAACAAGGATCTGCTGTCAGCCGCCGGGGTCTTGGACACCTGGAACCGTTCGTATGCGGACATGATGGACGCGGCCCGAAAGACTACCTCGGATGGGGTATATGGTTTCTCGGTTCGAGCACGCACCGGAGACTTCGCGTTTTGGGACTGGCTGCCCTATGTGCACAATGCCGGCGCCGACCTGTTGAGCGAAGACTGGAGCGAATGCGGTCTTCGTGGCGCGGAGGATGCAACCCAATTCCTGATCGACATGCATCAGGCCGGCGTGACGCCGCCGATCGGAGCAATGTCAACCCAGGAGCAGTTCGATTTGTTCAAGGCAGGCAAAATCGCCATACATCACGGTGAAACGCCGCAAATCGCGGCGCTGATGGCGGACCCGCCGGCGTTCGAATGGGATGTTGCCTACGCTCCGCCAGGAGAGACGGCGCAGACGGTCATGGGCAATTTCGGGATTCTCTCGATTGCCGAAGCCAGCCCGAACAAGGAAGCCGCCTGGGAATTCATCAAGCATTGGGCGTCGGGGCCGCAAGTCGGTCGCTTTGCCGAGCAGGTGAATCTTCAGGTCGTGCGGGAAGACATTGTCGACGGCATGTTCGACGGCAATCCGGCAATGCAGAAAATTCAGCAGGAATTCGTTCCGCGGGTGGTCGGCATTCAGCCCCATCCCCAAATCCTCAAGATTCTTCAATCGATTTGGCCGGTTGCCGAGCAAGCCTATCGAGGCGAGTTTACCGGACAGGAGACCATTGACCAAATGTGCGATATCATTAACCAGATAATTGCATGAGCGTGTGTTGCGGAGCGGCTTTGCCGCTCTGCAACGGAATTCGAAATGATCTAGATGCTGTCAGACGAAGAGCACCGCAGGCTGAGAAGGAAAGCGGCAGTCCGCACCAACCTGACTGCGTTTGCGTTTCTGGCGCCCGCCCTTGCTTTCCTGCTGCTCTTCCTGGCTTGGCCAGTGGCGTCGCTGTTCATTCAAAGCTTCCATGCCGGCGGTGTCATGTCGCCGGCGAAGTTTGTTGGCCTTGAAAACTGGCGCCGGACGTTTCTTGATCCGCTGGTCGTCAAGTCAATCCGGAACACGCTCCTCTATTCGCTAATGGCCATCCCAACCGTGTTTGCGATAGCCATGGCGCTTGCCCTGTCGCTCAACTCGATCAAGGTGGGGCAGAACATATTCAGGACCATCATCTACTTTCCAACGCTCCAGCCAATCTTGATTGCGGCGTTGATGTTCACGTTCGTGCTGCATCAGGATTTCGGAATTCTGAACATCATCATGCGCGCCATCGTCGGAGAGCCGGTGAACTTTCTTGGCAACGCCTCGCTCGCGCTGCCCACGATCGCCATGGTGGAGGTTTGGAAGGGCGTGGGCTTCTGGACTCTCCTCTTTCTGGCTGGACTGCAGGGCCTGCCAAGAGACCTGTATCATGCTGCCGAACTGGACGGGGCCGGACCTTTGCGCAGATTTTTTCAGATGACCCTGCCTTTGCTCAAGCCCACGTTTTTCTTTTCCTTCGTCTTTGCGACGATCGTCAATCTTCAGATCTTTGATTCGGTTTTCATACTCACCGATGGCGGACCGGCACATTCCACCGTAACGACAACCTGGTACATTTATCGAAGCCTTTTCACTTTCAACGAACCCGGTTTTGGCGCAACGCTTTCCTTTGTTCTGGTGGTCCTGGTTCTGCTGCTGACCGCGATTCAAACCTACATGTTCAGGGAGAGGCGCTGATGCCACACTTCCGGCGCGGCGCAAGTTCGCCGGTCGAGTCGTTGAAGTCGACACCAACGATGTTGCTGGTTTCCTATGTGCTGCTGTGTTTCGCTGCGATCGTGTCCATCACGCCGTTTCTCTACATTCTTTCAACGTCGCTCAAGGACACAAACTCCCTGTTCAGCTATCCGCCCGACTGGATTCCCGAACAGCTGTTTTGGGGCAACTACGCAAAGCTGTTCGAGCAAACGAGTTTCGTTCGTTGGACGCTGAACACACTCGGCGTGGGCATTGCCATCACCGGGTTGAAGCTGGTCATGGACAGCATGGCCGCCTTCGCCCTGGCCAAGCTTCGGTTCAGGGGCAAAGCCTTGCTGACAACGTTTCTGTTGCTGCTGGTGGCGGTCCCTATCGCAGCCCTCGTCGTGCCCTTGTTCTTCGTCGTGCGGTCGATGGGATTGCTGAACACGTACTGGGCGCTGATTCTTCCTGCACTTGCGAATCCACTGGGCATCCTGATGCTTCGAAGCTTCATGGTGTCGCTGCCCGAAGATCTTGACCATTCCGCGAGGCTGGACGGCGCAAGCGAGTGGAAGGTCCTCACACAGATAGTGCTGCCGTTGATCAAGCCGGGGTTGGTGGTCCACGCGATCTTCACGTTCATGCTTCAATACACCAGCTTTCTGTGGCCCTTGGTGGCGGTGCAGTCTGACCACATGCAGGTTCTTACGGTCGGCATTTCCAGCTTGAAGTCCAACTTCGTCGTTGACTGGGGACTGATTTCGGCCGCGTCCCTGCTGGCGACGATTCCCATCACCGTTCTGTTTCTTGCACTGCAGCGCTTCTTCCTGTCCCAGAACCTGTCCGCTGCGTTGAAGCACTGAACATGGCAACTTCCGCGATTTCCTTCCGAGCCGTCCGCAAGTCCTATGGCGACTTTCACGCTGTCGAAAAGCTTGACTTGGAGGTGAAGACGGGCGAATTCCTGGTGTTGCTGGGCCCATCGGGGTGCGGGAAGAGCACGATTCTCAAAATGCTCGCAGGAATCGAAGCGCCAAGCGCGGGCGAAATCAAGGTGGATGGTCGGCTAGTGAACTACACCTTGCCCAGAGACCGAAACGTGGCCATGGTGTTTCAAAACTATGCCCTCTATCCGCACATGACGGTGTTCGAGAATGTCGCATATCCGTTGAAGTCACGTCGGAACAGTCGGGTTTCGAGAAGCGAAGTGCCAAGGCTGGTGAAGCAAGCAGCGGAAATCGTGGAAATATCCGATCAACTTGGCAAACATCCCGAAGCCCTGTCCGGCGGTCAGCGCCAGCGTGTTGCCCTCGCACGAGCGATTGTCAGGAATCCGGCAGTGTTCCTCATGGACGAGCCTCTGTCCAATCTTGATGCACAGCTGCGCAACACGATGCGGCAGCAACTTATTGCGCTGCACCGACGGATGGGCAAGGCCACGATCTATGTTACGCACGACCAGCTCGAGGCCATGACCATGGCTGATCGGATCGTTGTGTTGAACGCTGGGACGGTGCAGCAGGAAGGCACGCCGGAAGAGGTCTTCAGGAAACCGGCCAACCAGTTTGTGGCAGGGTTTGTCGGACACCCGAGAATGAACTTTCTCGAAGCGCGATCGCTTGGAGGAAGCGCCGTCAAAATCGGTGATCACGCCATGGAGACAACGGCATCGACGGCGCCGCCGGAAGCTCGGTTGACCGTCGGCTTGAGACCGTCCGACGCTCGATTTCACCACGGTGGCGAAAACGTGATTTCCGGGCATGTCCTGCGGTCCGAATTCACCGGTCCCGACATCTTTCTGACGCTGGACATCGGTTCGGGACTGAAGATCGAGGTGCGCCAGACCAACGATCAGCGGTCGAGTTCGGAGGAAGCGCTGTCGGTGGCGTTCCAGCCTGATGACGTGCACGTCTTTGACAAGAGGGGAAACAGGATGTGACAACTGGCGTTGCCTGCGACGTCAAGCCGCTTGCGGAACGGCGCAAGGACAGAAACGCCTTCTCGGGAATTTTTCTGATCCACGCCAACGGAGATGTTTGAGCGGCTTGAAAGTGGAATGGCCATGCTGGAGTCATTCCCGGGACGACCGCAGTGCAATGAGCGACCGTCAACTTGGTCGTCGGCCATTCGAAACCTTGAACAATGCCGAAGGATCCCGGCCGGATTCAGCCAGGCAGGGCGCGGACAATGCGAATCCCCTGGCGGAAACTCCACCGCATCCCGCGAAACAAAACCATGCCGAAGCGAGTGAACCGCAACTGGCGGTGTTGGATCAACCCGTCTGAGTCCGAAGTCCGGAGTTGCAGGCGTCCTGGCTAAGGTCAACAACAGCGGCTTGCCTTTCATCGGCTGTTGCGATCTGCCAGCTTGCGAGCGGCAAACTGAGCAAAATATGTGAGGATGCCGTCGCATCCCGCCCGCTTGAATGCAAGAAGGCTCTCCATGACTGCGCTGTCGAGATCAATGTGTCCCTGGTCCGCCGCTGCGCGCAGCATCGCATATTCCCCTGAAACCTGGTAG
>MKWU01005708.1_pt1 | contig 13270 bp, 12 predicted proteins | sample 809101 | NCBI WGS metagenome assembly MKWU01 (sample SAMN05860141, study PRJNA318959) | sponge metagenome | host: Aplysina aerophoba | place: Slovenia: Piran, Adriatic Sea, Gulf of Piran | collected 2013-05-07 | reverse complement strand
GCCGTGGTGCCGGAGCACGGCATCACCTTCTCCAAGGAGGACGCCAGCAACCTCGGCCAGGCCAAGGCCGCCAATTACTGCGGGCAGTACATCGTGATGCGCACGCTCGGTGTCGATCCCGCCGATGTCGAGAGGCTCTATCTCGCGGGTGGCTTCGCCAATTACGTGGATGTGGGGAACGCCGTCGACATCGGCCTGCTCGCGCCGGTGCCTGCGGCGCGCGTGATCAAGGCGGGCAATGCGGCGGCGCGGGGGGCGCGGGCGATCCTGCTTTCGGCCACTCGGCGGCGCGCACTGGAGCGCGAGGTCCAGACCATCGAGCATATCGAGCTGGAGACCACACCCGATTTCTTCGACCTCTTCGTGGACGGCTGCCAGTTCAAGCCGATGCCAACGCACCTCGTGCCGGAAGGAACCGCCGCATGACCACCCCGCCGCTCATCGTCATCGGCGAGAATATCCACTGCACCCGCGTCGCGCTTCGCAAGGGCAAGCGCATTGCCGAACGCGACGGCGCCGAGGCCATCCTCTACGAGACCATTGATGGGGAGGAGCGCGCGCTCCCGGTCACGGCGGAGGCGAAGCGGACCAAGGACTACGAGGAAGGGCGGGTCAAGCACGTCCAGGTCGCAATCGAGACCGCGATGGAGACGGCAGCGGGCGATCCGGCCGAGGGCCTGCGCTATATCGAGGCGCAGGTCCGCCATCAGGAGCGCGCGGGCGCGGCCTTCCTGGATCTCAACGTCGACGAGATCGCGCCCAAACTCGCCGTGCAGACCGGTGCCATGGCCTGGCTCGCGGCCACGGTGCAGGGGATGACTGACCTCCCGATTTCCGTCGATTCCTCCAGCGTCGATGTGATTCGGGCAGGGCTCGAGGCAATAGCGCCCGCCAAGGTGCGCCCGATGCTCAACTCGGCCTCGCTGGAACGGCTGGATGCGCTCGACCTCGCGCGCGAGCACGACTGCCGCGTGGTGGTGACCGCCGCCGGCGAGAAGGGAATGCCGGATGGCGCCGACGAGCGGGTGGCGAACGCATCCCGCATGGTGGAGGCGGCGCTCGACAGGGGCTTCGCGCTGGGGGATCTCTACATCGACCCGCTGGTCTTCCCGATTTCGGTCGACTCCAGCTTCGGCAACCACTGCTTCGACGCGATCCGCGCCTTGCGCGCACGCTTTGGCGACGAGGTCCACATCACCGGCGGCATGAGCAACGTCTCCTTCGGGTTGCCCGCCCGTAAGCTCCTGAACGAGATGTTCGTGCTGCTGGCCGTCGAGGCCGGCGCCGACGGTGGAATTATGGACCCGGTGGCGAGCCCGCCGGAGGCGATCCTCGCCATCGACCGCGCGGACCCGAATTACAAGCTGGCCGAAGACGTGCTGATGGGGCGAGACGAGCACTGCATGGCCTATATCCGCGCTTGGCGGAAGAGCAGGCGCAAAGCCAAGTAAGAAATGAGGTTCCCATGACCGAGACCGAACGGCCGCCGGATGCCGAGCCCGCGCTCCGCACGCTCGCCATGCCCGCCGACGCCAACCCCAACGGCGACATCTTCGGCGGCTGGGTGCTGGCACAGATGGACCTCGCCGGCGGCGTAGCGGCGGCGCGGTGCGCCGGCGGCCGCACGGTCACAGTGGCGGTGGAAGCCATGCGCTTCCATGCGCCCATCGCCGTCGGCGACCTCGTCACCTGCTACGCCGAGGTGGTAAAGACCGGACGAACCTCGATCACTGTCGACATCCAGACCTGGGCGCGCCGGCGGCGTGGTCCCGTGGAGGTCAGGGTGACCGAGGGCACCTTCATATACGTCGCCATCGACGACAACGGCCGTCCCCGCCCGCTCCCCGAAGAGACGGCGGAGAGCTGACGGCTGGAGCGTTTCCGTCTTTCACGGAAACGCCCTAAGTGCGAGCGCTGACGGCAGGGTCGTTGGTGGGGTCCAGGCCGCGGATGATGGTGCAGGGCATTGGCGCCGCGCGAAGCGCCTTGCACGCGCGGCCGGCATCATTCTTGTAGAGCCCCAGAAAGCGCGCCCGATAGAGGGTGCCACGGCCGTTGGTGCGAGGCGCGAGGGTCGCGGTCGAATCGGTCAGAAGCGGCACGCGCACCGATGCCCGGCGCATGGCGATCTCGGCCGCCGTGACTGACTCGTAGGCGCCCACCTGGATTCCCCAAGCGCCGCCCCCTGTCGACGCAGCCGCGACTTTCTCAGCCAGGGCCGGCGATGGCGACGGCTCTGGCGCGGCCACCGATTCCACGACCGTTGGCGTCGCGGACCCAGGCTTTACGGGTGGGGCTTGCGGAGACGGCGGGCCGGAAGCCACCTCGGCCGGCGCAGGCGACGGTTTCGGAGCAGGCGGCGGGTCCTCGGCGATCTCGATCGGCTCAGCCGGCGGAGCCGCAGCACCTTCCACCAACTCGGGCGGCTCGGTCGCCGCAACCATGATGACCGCCGGCTTGAAGCGCAGTGCCGGCGCGGCCAGACCGGAGCCGCCGGGCGGGCGCGGAATGCCTGCGTAGCGGACCCGGCCGCGCTTGGCGTCGTTCTCGGCGATCCGCGTGAAGCCGAGGTCGAGAAGGTTGGCCATGTGGGCATTGCGCGAGCGCGACGTCTTGCCGCCGAATACCACGGCGATGACGCGCCGGCCGTCACGCTCCGCCGAGGCCGCGAGGTTGAAGCCCGAGGCGCGGATATAGCCGGTCTTGATGCCGTCCATACCGCGATAGCGGCCGAGCAGCCGGTTGGGCGAGCGATGCATCCGCCCCCGATAGCGAAAGCGCTGGTCGTCGAAATAGTGGTAGCGGTGCGGGAAGTCCTGCTGCAGAGCCTGGGCAAGTCGCGCCATGTCCCGCGCCGTGCTGCGCTGCTTCCGGTTGGGCAGGCCGGACGCATTGCGGAAGGTGGTTCGAGACATGCCGAGCGCCTTTGCCTTCCTGGTCATTTTTCTGGCGAACTCGACCTCGGTTCCGCCCAGCGCCTCGGCGACCACCACGGCGATATCGTTGGCCGACTTGACAATCAGCGCCTTGATCGCGTCCTCGACACGGATTGTCGAACCGGCACTCAGCCCGAGTTTGGATGGCGACTGACCCGCTGCACGCTTCGAAACCTTCAGCTTGGAGTCGAGGCTGAGCTTCCCGTTGTCGACCGCCTCGAAGAGCAGGTAGAGGGTCATCATCTTGGTCAGCGACGCCGGGTATCGCCTGATGTCGGCGTTGCGTGAGCGCAAGACCTCGCTGGTCTCGGCATCGATGACGATGGAGGCATAGCGCGCCTGCGCCTCCTCAGTGGCGAAAACCTGCGACATGGCGAGGATGCAGAGCGCAAGGGCGAGACCGATAACGACCGAGCCCGGACGCAAAATTATTCTTCTTCGCCGTGTTCCCACGTCCGTCCGCCGCCACCACCGAATCGACTTGGCAACAGTTATGGGTTGAAAGCGCCGCGCCCGTCAAGCATCGCCTATGAATAAATATCTGGAAGTCATTGATTCAGCGCACTCTCTGGCTTTCCGGGACGCGTGCGAAAGCTGTGAGAAACGCGCACTAGAAGTCGGGCGGCTCGATGTCGCTCTCGCGTAGTTGGAACGCGAGGTTGTCCTTCAGCCGCCCCAAGCCGGCATCGTCCGCGCCCTCGCAGCGCGCCACCAGCATGGGCTGGGTATTGGATGCGCGCAGCAGCCACCAGCCGTCCTCGGTCTCGGCCCTGACTCCGTCGATGGCGGAGAACGTGGCGCCGGCGGCGCTGAGCCGGGCGCGGACCTCATCGGCGACCTGGAACTTGCGCGCGTCCGTGCAGGGGAAGCGGACTTCGGGCGTGCTCACCATTTGCGGCAGTTCGGCCCGGAGCGCGACGAGGGAGCGCCCCTCGTCGGCAATCAGACGCAAGAGCCGGAGGGCGGCGTAGAGCGCGTCGTCGAAGCCGTAATAGCGGTCCGCAAAGAAGATATGGCCGCTCATCTCGCCTGCGAGCGGCGCGCCGCACGCCGCCATCTTCGCCTTGATCGGCGCATGGCCCGAGCGCCACATCAGCGGCGTGCCGCCAAGGCGGGCGATCTCGTCGAACAGGACGCTACTCGCCTTCACGTCGCCGATCACGGTCGCGCCGGGCTGCGCGCGCAGCACCTCGCGCGCGAGCAAGGCTACGAGCTGGTCGCCCCAGAGGAGCGCGCCGTCGCCGTCCACGACCCCGATGCGGTCGCCGTCGCCATCGAAGGCAATACCAAGATCGCAGCGCTCGGCCCGCACCGTCTCGATGAGCTGCGCCAGGTTCTCCGGTACCGTGGGGTCCGGATGGTGGGCAGGGAAGGTTCCGTCGACCTCATCGTTCAGCAGGATGTGGCGGCCCGGAAGGCGGTTCACGAGCGCGCCGAGCACCGCGCCGGCAGCACCGTTGCCGGCATCCCACGCCACGGTGAACGGATGCTCCACGGCCTCGGTGAGGAGGCGCGCGACGTAAGTGGCGCGGACGTCATCGGCCTCTGTCGCCCTGCCGGCACCCTCGGCGAACGCGCCGTCCTTCGTGACTTGTGCCAGCGCCTCGATGTCCTCGCCGTAGAAGGGCTTACCACCCAGCACCATCTTCACGCCGTTGTAGGCCGGCGGGTTGTGCGAGCCCGTGATCATCATGCCGCCGTCGCACCGGCGGTCGCGGACCGCGAAATAGAGCATCGGAGTCGGGCCCACGCCGATGCGCAGCACGTCGGCGTTGGCGGCGGTGAGGCCCTCGACCAGATGGGCTTCGAGGTCCGGCGAACTCAGCCGGCCGTCGCGACCGACGCAGATGAGCGGTCGTCGGTTGGCGGTAGAGCAACGCCGCGCCATGGTGGCGAAGCCCCGGCCGATGGCGGCCATGTCGGCCCCGGTCAGGGTCTCTCCAACGATGCCCCTGATGTCGTAGGCACCGAGGATCGCCGGGTCGAGCGCGTGCCCCACGCTCATGGCGAAGCCGCCGGCCGGCCGACGCTCACATAGCGAATGCCGGCGCTGGCCACCTCGCCCGGCTCATAGATGTTGCGGAGATCGATCATCAGCGGCGTCTTGAGCACGTCCCTGGCACGCTCCAGGTCGAGCGCCCTGAACTCGTTCCACTCCGTGAGGATCACCAGCGCGTCCGCGCCCACCATCGCGTCGTATGCATCGCCGCACCAGACGACGCCGTCGAGTACGCGCCGCGCTTCCTCCATGCCCGCGGGATCGAAGGCGCGCACCTCAGCCCGTCGCTCGATCAGCCCCGGCAGGATCACGAGGCTCGGGCTTTCCCGCACATCGTCTGTGTTGGGCTTGAACGTGACACCGAGCACGGCGATGGTCATGCCCGCGACGGAGCCGCCGCAGGCCTGCACGATCTTGTCGACCATTGCAGACTTGCGCGCGGCGTTCCTGTGCAGCACCGCCTCGACGATGGCGCTGGAAGCGCCGGCTTCCTCGGCAATGCGGACGAACGCTGCGGTGTCCTTGGGGAAGCACGACCCGCCGAAGCCGGGGCCCGCGTGCAGGAAATACCGCCCGATGCGGCCGTCGAGACCGATGCCCTTGGCGACGTCCTGAACGTCCGCGCCGAGGCGCTCGCAGAGGTCGGCAATCTCGTTGATGAAGGTAATCTTGGTCGCGAGGAAGCAGTTGGCGGCGTACTTGATGAGTTCCGCCGTCTCCAGCGTGGTGAAGAGCACCGGAGTCTCGATCAGGAAGAGCGGCCTGTAGAGAGCCTGCATGACCGCCTGCGCTCGTTCGGACTCGACCCCGACGACGACCCGATCGGGGCGCATGAAATCGCCGATCGCGGAGCCTTCGCGCAGGAACTCCGGGTTCGAGACGACATCGAACGCCGCGTCAGTCCGCTGCTCCCGGATGATCCGGGCGATTTCACGCCCCGTGCCGACGGGCACCGTCGATTTCGTCGCGACGACCGTGTAGCCGTCGAGGGCGTCGGCGACCTGGCGGGCCGCCTCGAATACGAAAGAGAGGTCGGCGTGACCGTCGCCGCGCCGGCTGGGCGTGCCGACTGCCAGCATCACCACATCGGCTCCCCGCACGGCGTCGGCGATGTCTTCGGTGAAGGAGAGGCGACCGGCGGCGACGTTGGAGGCGGCCAACGCCTCCAGCCCAGGCTCGTAGATCGGGACGTGCCCGGCCTGGAGTGCAGGGATCCTCCCCGGCTCGGAATCGACGCAGGTCACGGTGAAGCCGAACTCGGAGAAACAGGCGCCCGACACCAAGCCGACGTATCCGGCACCAATCATCGCAACGCGCATGGCGATGCTCCTCGATACAAGAAACGGCGTGGGGTGAGCCGCCCTACGAGGGCGGCATGGCCTCACGCAGGAATGACAGCAGATCCTGCCGCAGCTCGGGCCGTTGCAAGGCGCAGCCGATCGTCGCCTGAAGGTAACCGGCCGGGCTGCCGCAATCGAAGCGCTGCCCGGTGAAGCGCACTCCGTGGAACGGCTCCTCCCGCACCATCGCGGCCATGGCGTCGGTCAGTTGAATTTCGCCGCCCGCGCCCGGCCCCTGCGCCGCAAGCCGCGCGAGAATTGTCGGTTGCAGGACGTAGCGGCCGATCAGCGCGAGCCGGGAAGGCGCCTCGGCGGGGGCGGGCTTCTCCACCATGCCGGAGAGCGTGACGATCCGCTCCTCCTCGGCCGCGACCTCGACGATCCCATAACGCCCGGTCTCGCTTTGCGGCACCTCGGCCAGCGCCACGACGCTTCCCCCCGTCTTGCCGTGAACATCGACGAGTTGGGCGAGTCCAGGCGGGTCGCCGAGGAGCAGCTCGTCCGGAAGCAACACCGCGAACGGCTCGTCGCCTATCAGATCGCGCGCGCACAGGACGGCGTGGCCCAGGCCCAGCGGTTTTTCCTGACGAACGAACGCGGCAGTGCCAGACTCAAGCAAGGCGCCCGCGGTCGCCGCCAGAGCGGCATCATCGCCGCGCGCCGCGAGATACGCGTCGAGCGCGTCGTCGCGCTCGAAATGGTCCTTGATCGCCGCCTCGCCCCGGCCGGTGACGAAGATGAATTCGTGGATCCCCGCGGCTTGCGCTTCTTCGACCGCGTACTGGATTAGCGGCTTGTCCACCACTGGCAGCAACACCTTGGGTACCGCCTTGCTCGCGGGCAAGAACCGCGTACCCATGCCGGCGACCGGGAGCACGGCCTTCCTCACCGATGTCGCCATTTCGAGAACCTCGCCACGCTGACCGGGGGCGGTGGAGGCGGAGGTGTGCCACGGCGGCCACAGCGCGGCAAGCAGGACCGCAAACGCCCCCCCCCCTCAGCCGCCGAGCAGCAGCTCCTTCGCCTGATTGATCTTGGCTGCGAGATAGTTGGAGCCGCCGTGATCGGGGTGGAGCTTTCGCATCAAGGTGCGGTGCGCCTCCTTGATCTCCTCCGCGCCGGCACCGGGCTGGAGACCCAGGATCTCGTAGGCCTCCTCGCGGGTCATCGGCGTGCGGGCGCCGGCGGCCCTCTTGCGCCCCCAGCCCTGCCCCGCGCCGGCACTGGCGCTTTGCTCCTGCTCCGCCCGCGCCTCGGCGCGCTCGCGCCAATCGGCGCCGAGGATCCGGTCCATATAGGCCTCGAGCAGCCGCCGGCCCTCGTCATCCCGCAAGCTGCACTCTTGGAACAGGTCGAGAAGCTGAGGCTCCGAAAGCTCGTCGAGGGGAGCCCCGGCGTAGCGGCCCTGAAGTACCGTGCCCTCCATCTCGCCGCTGTCATGGTCCAACGTCATGCGGAGATAAGGGGTTTCGACATCCGATTTCTGGCCAGCCGTGGGATGCGGGTTCATCCGGCCCGCGGCAAAGCGGCTCATGAGCCAGGGCAGCCCGGTGATCGCGAGCGGCAGGAAGGCGAGATTGGCCTTGCCGGTCACGGCGAGGAAGATGGTGGCGGCCGCGCCTGCGGCGATGAAGACCCACTTGACCCACTTCGCGAGGCTCGAGGGATTGGCCGTGGCGAACCAGCGGCTGAGAAACACCACCAGCACCAGGAGTGCAATCCCGAGAAGGACGTAGCTGATCATCGGAGGGCGTGGTCTAGCGAGCCGGGCGGCGGAAGCGCAGGAGGGGCAGGCTCATTTGATCTGATGAGCGATCTGCAACACCGCCTCGCCGCGCTGGCGGCCGTAGTCCGTGAGCGCCTTGCGCCCGCCGGCGGCATAGACCGCAACCGCACCCAGGAGCTCCTTGAGCTGGCGCGCACTCGATGCATCGAAACGCAGATAGGCGCCGTTGGTGAGCCGCGCGATCTGGCGAAAGGCCAATGATGCCGACGGGTCCGGCCCCTCGTGGAACATGAAGGCGGGAACTCCGCGCAAGCCCAGCTCGCCCGCGATGGCGCAGAGCTCGTCCACGTTCTCTTCCATCGCATCGCCGACGAAGACCAGCGCGTGGACCTTCTGGACCTGAGTCTCGTCCAGGGCGTGGCGCAGCACCTTGCGAATCTGGGTGTGGCCGCCAAGGCAGCGGACGGCGGTCATGACGCGGACCAGCGCCCGCGAATCCCGCACCCACTTGCTCGCCTTGCACTCGCCGAAGCCGCGGTAATAGACCAGCTGGACGGAGAGCCCGCCGAGCGAGGCCGTGGCGTCGAACATCTCCCCCTGGATCTGGCAGGCACGGTCCCAGGTCGGCTCCCGGCTCGCCGTCGCGTCCATCGCAAACATGAGGCGCCCGGTCTCCCCCTGCTTGACCGGTGCGGGCGTCGACGCGACCCGGCGCAGAAAGGCATCCACGTCGGCGCTATCGTCCTGGCCTTTCGTGGGCAGTTTTCGATCGCGGCTCATCACGGGCTCCCCTACCTATATGGGGTCGACCGGCAACCGCGCCAGACGCTCGGTCAGCATGGCGAAGAAGCCATCGGCGTCGACCCGCTGCAGTACGTGGGCGTTGGTGGCGGCGCCGGTGCGCCCGTGCAGATCGCAGACCGTCCGCCCGAAGCAATGGCCGTCGCCGAGCTCCACATCAACGCGCATGTCGCGGCCCTCGAAGAGTTCCGACGCCAGAAGATAGGCGATCACGCAGGGATCGTGCATGGGCGCTCCGTGGTGATAGGCCTCGATGTTCTTCTCACCGTAAAGGTCGAGCATCCCGCAGACCGCCGCCGCCGGCGCAGTGCCGAGCGCACGGATCGCCTCCAGCCGGGGCGGCGTCGCGATTGCCTGGTGGGTGACGTCGAGCCCGATCATGGTGAGCGGCACGCCCGCCTCGAACACGACATGCGCGGCGTGAGGGTCGGCGTGGATGTTGAACTCGGCCGCCGGCGTGACGTTGCCGAGTCCCATCGCACCCCCCATGGTGACGATCTCGCGTACGTTGCCGCAGATCGCCGGATTCTTGACGATGGCGAGTGCCACATTGGTGAGTGGCCCGAGTGTCGCCAGCGTGATGGGTTCCTGCGTCGCGCTCAGTGCATCCACCAGGAAATCCACCGCGTGGGCCGCCTCGGCCGTGCGGCTCGGCTCCGGCAGGTCGGCGCCGTCGATGCCGGTCGGCCCGTGTATGTACTCGGCTGTCTCCGGCTCGCGCACCATGGGCCTGGAGCAGCCGGCATAGACCGGCACGTCGGGCCGGCCGGCCAGATCCCTGATCCGGCGCGCGTTGCTCTCGGTCCGGGCGAGCGGCACGTTGCCCGCAACGGCGGTGACGCCAAGAAGGTCGAACTCCTCGGCGGACGCAAAGGCGAGCAGCAGGGCGACGGCGTCGTCCTGGCCCGGATCGCAGTCGATGATCAGCGGTCGTGCGCTCATGGCAGTGCCGAATCATACCTAGCAGTGCCCGCGCCGGATAGTACCCGAGATGGAGAGTATCCGCTGGGTTCCGCGTGGCCGTGCGGCGTTGTCCCGCGCGCGTGGGCGCGCGACGCCCTCCCGCGCGCGTGGGCGCGCGACACCCACCGTGCTCCAGCTCTCGCCCTTCAGCCGGCCGTTCCGGCGTGTCTAGTCGAGGGGAGCGCGCTGGAGGTGCGCGCCGGCGTCCTCCTCGTCACCGGCCTTGCCATCGACCCCTTGTCGATCGACCGGATCGGGCGGGCTGGAGACGGACCGGTGACCGGGGGTGTTGCGACTGCTGTAGTCAACGCCCTTCCCCCAGGCATCGGCCGCTTTGCGCACTGCGTTCCAGTCCAGCTCGAAGCCCAGTCCCGGCCCGCACGGCACCGGCAACCCGCCGCCCTGCAACGTCAGATCGGGCATTCTGACGATGTCCCAGGCCAGGAAATTGTTCATGTACTGGTTGCCGTCGTCCAGGTTGGGAGTCACCGACGCCGCATGGATGGCCGCCACCGTGGTAATTCCCGTCTCGTGCAGCCCGTGGACGCAAACGTCGACGTTGGCCGCCTCCGCTATGTGCGCAACCTTGCAGAATCGCATCAGGCCCCCAGTCTCGTGCAAGCCGACGACGATCAGGTCAGCGGCGTGCAGGCGGCAGACGTCGAAGGCGTCGCCCAGCGCGATAACACCCTGATCCGCCGCAATCGCGACCGGGCTCCCGGCCCTGACCCGCGCCAGCGCCTCGACGCTCTCCGCATCGATCGGTTGCTCCACGACTTCGATGTCGAACCGGGAAAGCCTACGCATCATGCGGGAGGCCTGGACGGGGTGCCAGCCCCCGCTCGGGTCGAGACGCAGGCGCTTGTCGGGTCCGATGGCAGCCCGGACCCGAGCCACGATCTCGGCGTCCAGATCGTCGCCCCGTCCACACTCGACGTAAATCACTTCGTGGCCTAAAGCCACGAGCCGTGCGGCCTCGGCGGCGATTTCCTCGGCGGTGTCGCCCTGCGGGAAGCCGAAGTAGCGCACCTCGTCGCGAACCGCGCCGCCCATCAATGCGTGAACGGGGCGGTCCACTGCCTTGCCCATGGCGTCCCACAGCGCCATCTCGAGTCCAGCAAGCGCTTTGCCTGCGAATTTGGAGGCCCTGCAAGCCTCGTCGCGCCCGAACAGCGCGTGGTAGGCCTCGCCGACCAGGCGGGCGTTCTCGAAAGGACTTCGCCCGATACAAAAGTCCGCCGCGAGCGAAAGATGGGCCCGGATGGCCTCGGCCGATGGCGTCGCAATCGACTCGCCATAGCCGACCACGTCCCCGTCGGTGTGGACCTCGACCAGGATCACCTCTGCGCCATGGGTGACGCCCTGGGACCAGTGAAACGGTTGCTCGTAGGGGATCCAGAGCGGTGTCGTGACAACCTCGCTAATCTTCATGTCCCTTGCTCCGGCGCTCGGCGCCGTCGGTCGAAACTGAATCGGTTTAGAGAGCCAAATTTCACGTTTAGTCCTCATAAATTGCGATGAGTGAGCGCACATCGTTCAAATGTAGGTGTTGGTGGTCACAGTTGGGGTCATTGTTGCCAACGAACCGCCGGTCTCGAGCCAGTTTGATTGTGCCGAGGCTGTTGCGATCGAGCATGGCATCGTGCAACGGCGCCGGGATGCCATCGAACACGTCTCGTTCGCTCATGATGAGCTTGCGACCCTCGTTGTCCCGGTTGCTCCGCGGGCTCCGGCAAGGACCGTACCTTGGAGGGACTCAAGCGCCGGTCCTGGCCAGCCTCGCCGGACCTCCATGACAACGGGGCGGTTAGGCTGGCAGATTTGCCAAAAAGACGAGCCCCACCGGGTGGTCCTGCTCATATAGTAGTCAATCGTTTCGGCTAATGCCATATCAGAGATAACAATATGTCTGTATTAGTTTTTGATATGTCCTACGCGGCAATTTGAGCGCCTTCCGACGCGGCTGCCAGCGATCTCGGCGGCGTTGTGATCGGCTGGGCACCGACGCGATGTGCTATCGTGAGCCATGACCCGCTCCGGCGCCCGCGACGTGGCGCTCCTCGCCACCTGCCAGGCGCTCTTCCTCACCTCGATGTCCGCGGTGGTGGCTGCGGCCGCCCTGATCGGGCACCAGCTCGCCGATACCAAGGTGCTGGCGACGCTCCCCATCGGCATCCAGTTCGTGATGACGATGGTGGCTACGGTGCCGGCATCGCTGCTGATGAAGCGTATCGGGCGGCGCGACGGCTTCACCGTGGGTGCCTCCATTGGCCTTGCCGGGGCACTCCTGGGCTTCTGGGCGATCATGGAGGCGAGCTTCGCGCTCTTCTGCGCCGGCCTTGCGTTGATCGGCGCAGCCAACGGCTTCGCCCAGTACTACCGCTTTGCCGCGGCGGACGCAGCGAGCGAGGCCTTCAGGAGCCGGGCGATCTCGCTGGTGCTGGCGGGCGGCGTGATCGCCTCGGTAGGCCCCCTTCTCGCCGACTGGTCCAAGGACCTCTTCGCGCCGATCGCATTCGCAGGCGTGTTCGCCACCATGGCCGCGCTTTACGTGGCCACGCTCGTCGTGCTGCGCTTCATCACCATTCCACCGCCGGACGAGGAGGAGCGCAGCAACACGGGCCGACCCCTGCTCACGATCATGCGCCAGCCGACGTTTGTCATCGCCGTGCTCGGCTCTCTGGTCGGCTACGCGATGATGTCGCTGCTGATGACCGCGACCCCGCTCGCCATGATGTACTGCGGCTTCGGTTTCTCCGACTCAGCTCAGACGATTCAGTGGCACGTGCTTGGCATGTTCGCGCCCGCCTTCTTCACCGGCCACCTGATCAAGCGCTTCGGCACGAAGACGATCATGGCCTGCGGCGCGCTGCTGATCGGCCTCTGCGCCGCGGCCAACCTCCATGGCGTCACGCTGCTAAACTTCCATGTCGCCCTGGTCCTGCTGGGCGTCGGCTGGAATTTCCTCTTCACCGGCGGCACGACACTCATAACCGAGATGCACAGCCCGGCGGAGAAGGCGAAGACCCAGGCCGCCCATGACTTCACCGTGTTTACCGGCGTCGCGGCGGCGGCGCTGCTCTCCGGCGCGCTGCACGAGGCGGTAGGCTGGCAAACCATGAACTACGCGGTGCTGCCGTTCCTCGCCGCGGTGCTGATCGGGCTCGCCTGGCTCGGGCACAGCGGGCGAAGGGCCGCCGCTTCGTCGGCGGCCGAGTAGGGGCTTCTCGGCGTCGAGTTATCCGCCGCCGATCCGAGGCAGAAAGCAGAGCTCGCCCTCGGGCGAAACCGCGGCGAACAGGTCGTCCTGATGGATGTGGCCATCCACCGCGACGGCCATGCCCTCCTCCAGCTCGCGCCCGATGCCCGCGTAGCGGGCCTCGAGCGCGCGGATCACGCCGCGAATGTCGGTCGCCTCGACCTCGAGCTCGGTCACCCCACCGGTGTAGCGGGCGAGGCTCGAGGGCAGGACGACCCGTGCCAACGGGTCAGGCGCCGCCGTTGG
>MKWU01005707.1_pt1 | contig 13278 bp, 10 predicted proteins | sample 809101 | NCBI WGS metagenome assembly MKWU01 (sample SAMN05860141, study PRJNA318959) | sponge metagenome | host: Aplysina aerophoba | place: Slovenia: Piran, Adriatic Sea, Gulf of Piran | collected 2013-05-07 | reverse complement strand
GGTTCTCGGGCCCACGGTCGCTCTCGGCCCGACCGGCTGGTTCGCCGAACAGGTCTACCTGCCCCGTCTGTCAGGTCCGTACCTCATGGGGGCGCTGGTCTTCGCAGTCGCCGGGCTCGTCGTGCATACCAAGCTGCGCCCCGATCCTCTGATCCTGGCGACGGGCCAGTCCGGGCCCGCGGAGAGCCCGCCAGCGCTCGTGGAACGGCGCAACCTGGACGCGAAACCGAAGCTCGTCGACAGCTTCCGGGCCATCGCACGCCATCAGACGGCTCTGATAGCAGTCGGCGCCATGGCCGTGGGCCAGGCTGTGATGGTGGCAGTCATGACTGTCACTCCGCTGCACATGGACGACGGCGACCACGGGACGCAGATCATCGGCCTGGTCATCAGCCTCCATATCGTCGGGATGTTCTTCTTCGCTCCCGTGGTCGGCTGGTTCGTGGACCGGCTGCCCACCGAGGCCATGGTGGCAGCTGCTGGTGTGATCCTGTTCGTGGGCGGTGAACTGGCATCACACACCGAGCCCGCCGACAGTCTCGGAGTGTTCGTCGGACTGTTCCTGATCGGCCTGGGATGGTCGTTCGCGATGATCGCCGGAAGTTCCCTGCTGACGGGCGCATTCCCCGCACACGAACGGGCGAATGTGCAGGGTGCCGCTGATTTCACGATGGTCGCTTCAGGTGCCGTGGCCAGCCTCGCGTCGGGCGTGATCGTGGAGGCAAGCAGCTTTCACAGTCTCAGCCACTGGGCCGGAGTCGCCGCCCTCAGCCTGGTGGCCGCCGCCCTCTACCCCTTGGTCACCAACTCCCGCCGACGCCACTCACAGACTGTTTCCTAGATGCTGTGCAACAGACCGACTCGTGCTTTGAGAACACTCTTGGTTGCTCTTCTGGTGTTGTCGGCTTGCGCGACCAACGATTCTGCACTGGAGCTCGAACAAACAGAATCACCCGCAACAGTGGAGTCTACCGAGCTGCCGGCGACTGACCCGATAGACACTACTTCGACTTTGCTTGGTGTCGAGACCGGCATGAAAGACAGCGCTGACGATACCCGAGACCAAGGTCTGGTATTGCCAAGACTACTTGATAGTATTCTGATCGATCATCCTTCAAGTCAACAACCGCTTGCCCCCACTGGTGACATGCCTCCTTCAATAATTGCGTCTACGGAAGCTTGTGAAATGGTCATGGTCGACTCGGCGACCGGTGAAAAGACCATACTGTGGAAATACCAATACATCGACACTGCTAGTACGCCATTCTATTATTGTGAACCGCTTCCTGAGGATATTGAATCGATATTGCCGCCAAATTATGAAAGTGGGCCTTCATACATCGAAGATCTCGAATGGATCGACTCGGGGTACATTCTGATCAGCATGTGCTGTGAGCCTGCGGTCGGACGCTTCGAACTCCTTGCGATGCCTGGCAAATCCGAAACCGAAGAATCTCCTCGCCTGGCTCTCCACGGTAGATTCCCGAATATTAGCGACGACGGTTCGCTCGTGTTCGTTGGTTTTGGCACAATCGGGTACGCCGACACCAGGTTCCCCGACGCGGTAAGTGTGATAGAAGAGTTTGGTGTCAGCACCGACGACAAGTCCCATCCAGAAGATCCTCGCTATAAATTCACTGGAGAAGTGAGAAATTATGGCTTGTATTTTAATCCAGATGAAATTTCGTCTGATCTTCGTGGTCATGTTGGTGACGTAAGTTGGCTAGATAATGATCGCATTGCGTTTGACCTCTGGTCTTTCGATCTTGATCTATCGGATTCCGGCCTGTTTTCTTGGATAGGTGTTATTGATCTGACCCAACAGAGCGTTTCGCTGCACTCGCGGAGCCCAGGCTGGTCGAACCCGACCGGCGATGGACTCGGCAACCTTGTGGTGGCCGAACAGTCATGCAACTCTCTCATCGGGACATGTGAACTGGATGGCTCAAGAATCGTGACTGTCGATTCTCAGACGCTTCTACCGGTCCACGAACTTGAGGTGGACGGAGAGATTGCCGACATGGACTTGGTGCGCGGATGGCTGCTGGTCACTCTCACTGACGGCCGGATGGGAACCGTTGACTTTGCGACTGGCGAATTCTCCGTCATCGCCGACGGCATCACCCACGCCGTCTGGATGGACTAGGGGGAGGGGTCAAGGGCCGAGCGCGGCGATCGGTACCAGGGCGACGCCGTCATCCTCGCGGGCTATGCGAAGTCCGGTGTGCGCCTCGGGTGCGTTCACCCCGAACACTGCCAGCAGCTTGGAGGGAGGGCGCTTGCCCGCTTCCTCCGCCCGCCCGGCGAGGAGCTTCAGGACCCGCTTGGCCTTGTCTATCGAAACGCGGTTGCAGCTCAGCTTCACCTCCACAGCAACCCACGACCCGTCGCGATCCTCCACTACTGCGTCAACCTCGAACCCGCTCTCCGCGTAGTAGCGCACCTCGGCATTGTTGGCCTCCGCGTAGGCCCGAAGGTCGCGCATGACCAGCGACTCGAAGGCACCGCCCATGAACTCAGACTCCTCCGCCAGACGGCGGGGGCCGACCCGCAAGACTCCCGTGGCCAACGAAGGGTCGCACAGAAAACGCTTGGGCCTGACCCTCATCGCCTGTTTCGAGGCGGGCTCAAATCCCCACGGCCAACAGTCCTCGCGCACATACACGTTCTCGAAGGCATCCAAGAACGCCGGGAGCGTCTTGCGGTCCAACGGAGGCACCGGCTCACCCGATGCCGTGTCACGAGCCAGTGCGCTGACCGACGCCGCGGTGCCGCTGTTGCGGGCCAGGGACCGCAATACCCGCCGGGCAGTCTCGGTGCTGCGATAAGGAGCCGAGTCGATGCTGCGCCTGACGTCGATGTTGCACATGGCATCCACATACGCCTCGACATAGCTGAGCGCCTGCTCCAATGGCATCTTGCGCGAGGCCGGCCAACCGCCCCGACAAATCGCCTCGGCCAGATCCAAGCGGGACGGGGTCAGTTCCGCAGCCGCGTCCGCAACCTCCCCCCGCAACATGGCGCCCAACGACACCGCACCGTTGGACATGCTGCTCTCGTAGGAGGAGAACGTCCGCAGACGCAGCGACGCGAGCCTGCCCGCGCCGGAGTGGCGGATCGGGTTGTCGGGCAGCGTCGACGAACCGGTCAATATGAACTGACCCGGTGCGCCTGCGCGCCGGTCGCTCTCGCGCCGTACTGCGTTCCACAGCGCCGGGGCAAGCTGCCATTCGTCGACCAGCAAGGGCGGAGCTTGGCCCAACAGAGCACTCAGCGCGCCCGCAGAGGCACCAGTCAGGTCCACCTCGTCCATTGCCAACAACGACGATGCCGCTTGGCTGCCCGTGGTGGTCTTGCCACACCCCCGAGGGCCCTCGATGACGACCGCGGGCGAGTACCGCAACGTGTCCCGCAGCCGGGCATCGAGCAGCCGCGGCAGGTAATGGCCCTGCTCCGTAAGAGTCACACAACCAGACTACCCAATATATTGGGTGGTGACTACCCAATATATTGGGTGATGTACCACATGGCCGCCCGAGCCACTACCTGCGGGTGGGGGGTTGCACGTATTGCCAGCCGAAACGGCCTTTGATGCAGAGGTGGCCGTGGGTCACAGAGTGGTCCGCCGGTGAGGTCACCTTCACAATCTGGTCGTCTTGAGTGTGCAACTCGAGGTTGCAGCCGACGCCACAGAACGAACAGACGGTGGTGGTGACCTCCTGTTCATCAGGCCGCCACTCCCCCGCTGAGCGCATATCGAACTCGGTCTTGAACTGGATCGCCCCTGTCGGACACACACCGATGCAGTTGCCGCAATAGACACAAGCCGAATCGGGCAGAACCGTGTCGAACTCGGTGGAGATCCGTGCGTCGAAACCCCGGCCGCTGACCGCGATCGCGAAGGTGTACTGCGCATCGTCGCCGCACGCCTCCACGCACTTGTAGCACAACACACACTTGTCGTAGTCGCGGATGTAGAGGTCGTCCTGGATCTTCGGCTCCTCGCTGATCCGCTCAGCCGGCAGGTCCGGCTGGTCGTAGCGGTCGGGGTCCGCGCCGTAGTGACGCATCCACTCAGCCAAATCGGTTGCCTGGCTCAAGTCGACGCTCGAGCCCAGGAACTCGAGCACCATCTTGCGGCTGTGGCGAACCCGGGGGGAATCGGTCTGCACCACCATCTGGTCCTCCACCGCACGGGCGCACGAAGGCACCAGGGCCCGCGACCCCTCCACCTCCACCACGCACACCCGACAGGCGTTGACCGGGGTGAGGTTCTCAGCCCAGCACAGAGTCGGCGTCGGGGTCCCGGCCGACTCGCAGGCCATGTGGATCGAAGTGCCCTCAGGAACCGAGACGGCCTGTCCGTCGATGGTCAGGTTCACGCTGACTTCAGTGGTCGTCATCGTGTCCTCCTTCGGGCAACAGGCCAAGGGCAATGGCAGAATTGATGGCAGACGCGGCAGTGTGGCCGAGTCCGCAGATCGAAGCGTCGACCATCACTTCGGCGATGTCGTCAACCAGGCTGCGGCGCTGCGCCGACAAAGACCCCTTCGCCTGGATCTGCACCATCGTCTCATGCTGGCGGACGGTGCCGACACGACACGGCACGCACTGACCGCACGACTCGTTGCGGAAGAACTCGGCGATGCGCACCGCCACGGCGACCATGTCGATCTCGTCAGTGAAAGCCATCACCACACCCGAACCCAGCGTGGTGCCGCGTTCACGCGTGTCCTCCAGTGTCAGCGGCATGTCGAGCGCGTCAGGGCCGACGAACGAGCCAGCAGCGCCACCCATGAGCACCGCGGCCAGGGTGCCGCTGCCCGTCAACGGTCCGGCCAGTTCGAGCACTTCGCCCAGCGTCGTGCCGAACTCGACTTCGTACAGTCCTGGCTTGGAGACCCGTCCGCTCAAGCACAGCAGCTTCGTTCCGGGCGAGCGCTCGGTCCCCCTGCTGCGATAGTCCTCCGCGCCGTTGAGCACGATGTCGAGCGTGTTGATCAGCGTCTCAGGGTTGTTTATCGCGGTCGGCTCGGAGAACAGGCCATGCGTGGTGGGGAACGGCGGCTTGCTGCGCGGCTCGCCCCTGAAACCCTCGAGCGAAGCGAACAGAGCGGTCTCCTCACCACAGATGTAAGCACCGGCGCCACGACGAATCTCGATGTCGAAACTGTGCCCCGAACCAGCCGCGTCGTCGCCCAACAGACCCGCTTCACGGGCCTGGCCCACAGCATTGCGGAGCCTCGCCGTGGCCAACGGATACTCGCCGCGAATGTAGATCCAGCCGTTCTCGGCACCAGTCGCGAAACCTGCCAGCGTGAGCGACTCGATCACCGCGAAGGGGTCCTGTTCCATCACGACCCGGTCCTTGAACGTGCCCGGCTCGGATTCATCGCAGTTGGCCACGACATGCTTGGGCCGCCCCTGCTCCGCGGCGACGGCCCGCCATTTGATTCCCGTCGGAAAGGCCGCCCCGCCCCGACCGGAGAGCCCGGAGTCGGCCACCGCCGTGCACACCGCCACAGGCCCCATCTCAATGGCTCGTGCAAGCGCCCGATAACCGCCGTTGGCCCGGTAGGCGCGCAGCGAGGTGGGGTCGACGACACCGACATTGCGCAGCAGCCGCAGCGACGGGCCACCCTGCTGCGGAATCTTCACGGCAACCTCGACAGCATCAGCCGGGACCGAGTCGGCCTCAACAGCATCAGCCGGAACCGTGTCGGCCGGGCCAGCATCGGCCTCAACAGCATCAGCCGGAACCGTGTCGGCCGGGCCAGCATCGGCCGGAACCGTGTCGGCCTCAACAGCATCGGCCGGGACCGAATCGGGCCTGCCGATTCCCTGGTGGAACTGCGCGGGTGCCCGCTCGCACTGTCCCAGGCAGGGTGAGCGGTGAACATGAGCCCCGCGCGCCTCGAACTCAGCGATCAGCTCCTCGTTGCCAGCGATCTGGCAGGCCGCATCGACGCAGACATGGGTCACATGGGTGGTCTCAGGCCCGAGTTCGGGCTCGTCGAGGCGGAACATCTCATAGAACGTGGCGACACCGTACGCCTCCGCTGGCGGCACCTGGAGCACTTCGCAGACATGGTTGAGGCCACCCGGGCTGATCCAACCCTTGGCGTTCTGCAACCCGTGGAGAGCCGGAAGCAGCAGGTGGCGGTGGTCGCGGCGACGGTGGATGCCTCCATAGACGAGACGCTCGCTCTCGCGCACGACCGCAGTGGGCGTCCCCACGGCAGCGGCGACAGCGGCAATCTCGATCTCGTCGGCTGTGTCGTCGCCGATAAAAAGGTCAGCCATCAGCGAATTCAGTTGCCGAGTCGACGTCGGGCACTGGGGCGTTCACGCGGGTCGAGGCTAGGCGCTCGATCCGCACTGCCGCAGCCTTGAACTCCGCCGTTCCGGAACGGAGGTCCCATTCAGGGTTGGTGAGCTGGTTGATGTCCACCAGTTCGGGGAAGTGGAAGGTCGTGAATGTGAGGCCCCTAGGGATGTCGGGCTGGATCCGCACGCAGGTCTCGACTGAGCCCCGCGGTGAGCACATGCGAACCCGGTCGCCGTCGCTGATTCCGAGCTGTTCGGCATCGGCGGGATTCATGTCGACCCCGTCGCCGTAGCGGATCGGCGAGGCGAACCCTCCCGACTGCACGCCCGTGTTGTAGCTGTCGAGCGCCCGACCGGTGGTGAGCCGGAGCGGGAACTCGTCGCTGAGCTGTTCCTTGGGCCCCTCGTGGTGGCACACACTGAACGGCGCCGGGTCGCGGCCCTCAAGGTCGTCGGCCCACAGCCAGCTGTGCAGAAAGATACTGCCGGGGTCGTCTTCGTCTCTGCACGGCCATTGGAGTCCGCGCTCTGATTCCAGGCGGTCCCAGCTCATGCCGGCGTGCATCGGTGACAGCGAGCGCAGTTCGTCCCAGAGGTCTTGAGGTGTGGGGTCGCCCCAGTCGACTCCGAGACGCTTGGCGAGGTCGCCGATGATGTCTGTGTCCCCGCGGGCCTCGCCGGGCGGTGAAACCGCGGCGCGCACCCGCTGCACCCGTCTCTCTGAGGATGTGACGGTTCCCTCCGACTCGGCCCAGCCCACCGCCGCGGGCAGCACGACATCGGCCATCTGTGCGGTTCGGGTCATCAGGATGTCCTGCACGACGAGGATGTCGAGACCGTCGAGCAGCTTGCGGGCGTGTGCCACGTCGGCCTCTGAGTCGGCGGGGTTCTCACCGATCACGTAGAGGCCCTTGATCGCACCCTGTTCCATCGCCTCGAACATCAAGGTGAGGTGCAGTCCGGCCTTGTCGGGCAGAGACATGTTGTAGGCGGTCTCGAACTTGGCGAGCGACACCGGGTCCTCCACGTCCTGGAATCCGGGGAACTTGTTGGGCAGCGCGCCCATGTCACCGCCTCCCTGCACGTTGTTCTGGCCGCGCAGGGGCACCAGGCCCGATCCCCAACGGCCGACGTGTCCGGTCAGCAGGGCCAGGTTGCACAGCGACAGGACGTTCTCGACTGCGTTGTGGTGCTCGGTGATGCCGAGGGTCCAGAGGATCTGTGCGGTGTCGGCGGTGGCGTAGTCATGCGCCATCTCAGCGATGGCGTGGCCCGGCACACCGGTGATCTCCTCGGCTCGGTCGAGGGTGTATTGCTCGACCGCGGCCTTGTAGTCGTCAAATCCCTGCGTGGAGTGGGCGATGAAGTCGGTGTCGTGCAGTCCGGCGGCGATGATCTCTCGTCCGACGGCGTTCGCCAGCGCTATGTCGGTGCCGACGTTGAGTCCGAGCCAGGCATCCGCGAACTTCGCTGAGCTCGTGCGCCGCGGGTCGACCGCGTACATCCGCGCCCCGTCGCCGAGCCCCTTGAGGAGGTGATGAAAGTAGATCGGATGGGCCTCTCGGGCGTTGGACCCCCACAGCAGCACGATGTCGGTCTGCTCGACCTCGGTGTACGACGATGTGCCCCCTCCCGCTCCGAACACTGTCGCCAGACCGACGACCGAGGGTGCGTGTCAAGTTCGATTGCAGGAGTCGATGTTGTTGGACCCCATGGCGCAGCGCATGAACTTCTGTGCCGCGTAGTTCATCTCGTTGGTCGACTTCGAGCAGCTGAACATGCCGACGGCTTCGCCGCCGTGCTGATCCCGGATCTGCGCGAGACCTTGCGCCGCGCGGTCGAGTGCCTCGTCCCAGGTCGCGGCACGCAGTTCGCCGTTGACCCGCACCAGCGGAGCAGTGATCCGCTCCAAGGGCTTAACGTAGCGGCGACGACGATTGCCGCGGTCGAGTCCCCGTCGGGCAGGTCCCCGTTGAGCGGGTGCCGCTGGTTCTGGTCGGGTCTTCGCTTCGCTGGCTTCTACACCGACGTTGTGCACATCGGAACAATACCGCAATGCGGAACGGGTTTGTCTTCTGGAGGCGAATCACCTGTGAACAATCACCCGCTCCGCACCGACGGCGTGTTCGTGAAAATGTTCCCGTGGCAGCCGGGGTTCGGATATCGTCGCTCAATGCGCTGGTCGAACCTCTTCGTGCCCACCCTGCGCGAGCCGCCGGCCGATGCCGAAGCGGCCAACCACAAGCTGTTGATCCGCGGAGGGTTCATCCGTCAACTGCACTCGGGGCACTACTCGCTGCTACCGCTCGGGCTACGGGTCCACAACAAGGTCGCAGACATCGTGCGCCGCGAGATGGACGCCATCGGCGCCCAGGAGTTCCTGCTGCCGGCCATGCATCCCGCCGAGATCTGGAAGAAGTCGGGGCGCTGGCAGGCGGTGGGCGAGGAGATGTTCCGCCTCGTCGACCGCAAGGGCACCGACAATGTCTTAGGGATGACCCATGAGGAGATCTTCACCGATGTGGCCTCGGAGATCACTTCGTACCGGGCGCTGCCCCAGATCTGGTACCAGATCCAGACGAAGTTCCGTGACGAGCCCCGTCCCAAGAGCGGGCTGCTGAGGGTTCGAGAGTTCGCCATGAAGGACTCGTACTCGTTCGACATCGACGAAGCGGGGTTGGACCACAGCTTTGAGGTCCACCACGACGCCTACGTGCGCATCTTCGAGGCTCTGGAGCTTCCGGCGATCGCCGTGGAGGCTTCATCGGGGGCGATGGGGGGCTCGGGGTCAACCGAGTTCATGGTTCCATCGAGCGTCGGCGAGGACGACGTGGCGATCTGCGGGAAATGCGGCTATGCGGCCAACATCGAACGGGCCAGGGCGCGGTTGGCCGACATCGAGGACCGTGACCTCTCCGAGTTGGTGCGCTTCGCGACACCGGGGGTGCGGACCATCGCCGCGCTTGAGACCATCGAGGGCGGCGCACCTGCGGTCCATCAGATCAAGACCATGGTGATGGTGCTCGACGGTGAGGTGACCTTGGCTCTGCTGCGCGGCGACCACGAACTCGAGGTGCAGAAGCTGGCCGATTCCACGGGCGCGGTCGACATTCGTCCGGCCACTCCCCAAGAAACCTTTGAGCACCTCGGCGCCAACCCCGGGTCGCTCGGTGCGGTGGGCGTCGAGGCTCTGCGGATCATCTGTGACTGGGCCCTCGAGGGTCGCCGGGGCCTCAGCACCGGTGCCAACGAGGACGACTGGCACTGGTCCGGAGTCGACATCGCCCGCGACATCGCCGTTGACGAGTGGACCGACCTGCGCCGGGTCAAGGCTGGCGAACCGTGCCTCGGTTGCGGCTCTCCGCTGGAGATCGTCCGCTGCATCGAGACGGGCCACATCTTCAAGCTGGGGACCAAGTACTCAGAGCCGCTGGGGGCTTTCGTGCTCGGTGCCGACGGCACTCAGAGACCTCTGGAGATGGGCAGCTACGGCATCGGCATCGGCCGCAACGTTGCTGCGGTGGCCGAGGTGCACCACGACGACAAGGGCCTGGTGTGGCCGTTGAGCGTTGCTCCTTTCGAGGTCGTGATCACGATTGTCGCCAGCAAGGACGAGGCATCGGTGACGGCGGGTGAAACGCTGTACGACGAGCTGCGCTCCCGTGGTGTCGATGTGCTGTTGGACGACCGTGATGCTCGTGCGGGGGTGAAGTTCGCCGACGCGGAACTGATCGGCATTCCCTTCCGGGTCACGATCGGGCCCCGCGCCCTCGCCGAAGGGGAGGTCGAGCTGACCCATAGGCCCACGGGCGACACGACCCGCGTGCTGACCGACACCATCGCCGGCTCGCTCACCGCGACCGTCGAGACCGAACGCCACTGAGCACGCCCCTCCACCTGCCTCGTCTGGTTGGGCACCCCGCACACCGTGTCAGCGAACACCGTGTCAACAAACACCGTGTCACAGCGCCGTGGTAGCGTTGCGCCACAACGATCCACTTGAACTCTGAAGGAGCCAGCCATGCCCGACACACCGCCCCCGCCGCCCCCGCCGCCTGATCCCGAATCATCCTCGGTGCCGCCGCCCCCACCCGACCCGTCGTTGCATGCTCATCAGGCGCCGACCCCCGGTTCACCATCCGGTTCAGACACGAGGAGGGGGAACGGATTGGGGATCGCGGGTTTCGTCGTAGCGCTCGTTGGGCTACTGCTCTTTTGGATACCGGTATTCGGCGTGGTCCTCGCCGTGGTCGGCGTCACACTCTCGGCGGTCGGGCTCAGGGCATCTCGGAAGTACTTGGCGCCCCACAAGGGTCTTAGCATCGCCGGGCTAGTTCTCGGCTTGATCGCGCTGGTTGTATCGATCTTGTTCACAATCCTTGTGTTTGTTGTTGCTGATGAATTTATCGACTGTGCAGACATATTGGAGGAGGCTCAAATGGCACCCGCAGGATCCGCGGCTGCAGCAGAGGCCCTTGAACGCTGGGCCGAATGCATCGAAAACTAGCGGTGTGTCGACTCCTAGTGGCGCAAGTTTGAATCCCTGTTGCGCGTAGGAGCTTTCCGTTGTCTGGCATGCCCCCACCTCCGTCGTGCGAACCGCTGCCTCCACCCGGGAGTGCAGCCCAAGGCAGCGAACCGATGCGCGGCCAGACCACAACAGACATCGGTAAGGGCGTCGAGGTCGCCGGAGCCGGGGGCCGCTTACTCGCCCGGCTCGTCGATATTGTTGTCGTCGCCCTGCCCGCCAGCATCGTGGCCAGCGTGATCATCGGTCCCGATGTCGTCGTTGTCGGCCTGACCGGTGGCATTGAGGCCAACCTGACCATCCGTCAGGCCGGTGACACGGCGCAGGTACCGGTTGGGATCAGCCTGGCTGTTACCGCGACCTGGTTGGTCTACGAGGTGTCGATGATTGCTCTCAGAGGCCAGACCCTCGGCAAGTGGTTGACACGGATCAAGGTCATCCGAGCGCACGACAGTGGACCGCCGGAGTGGAGCCATTCACTCCGCCGCTGGGCCCCTGTCGGTGCATGCACCATTATCGGCACTTGGGTTCCGATCGTCGGACTCGTGTCGCTGCTCATCTATCTGTCTTTGGTGTGGGACCAGAAGAGACAGGGGTGGCACGACAAGGCGGCCGCTACTCTCGTTGTCAAGACCTGAACCGAGTCGTTCAGAATGCGTTGTTCGGTATCGCGGAACAAACTCCTATCGTCGCATCAGCCATGAAAACCGAGGAGGACGGCACGGTGGAGGCGGCTCTGCACATCCACGGCCGGCCTACCGCTTCCCCAACCCTGAGCACACCCACGACCTCGGCAACCTGGTGATCAACGCCGCAGCCGCCCTCGCAGAGAACCTCGCCTCCGACTGAGCACCGGATTCGGAACGAGCACACGCCGGCCAGCGACCGGCAGCGTCAACCCACACCACTGAACAGCGCCGGTTGCGTGATCAGGTTGATGTTCGGAGACCGTCCCGCCGAATCCTCGGTGGTACTCGGGGCCGCCCTCAGGGTCCCAGCGAAGTGATCGGCGCCACGCCCACGCCGTCGGCGCGCAGGTAGGGCTGTCCGGTCGATGTGACGACAACGAACGCTGCGGGCGGGCCTGTCACGCTGGTGTCGACTTTGGCTTTCAGCGCCAGGAGCGAGTGCGCGGCATCCTCGATTGCTTGGGGCGTTCCCAGCTTGACTTCCACCGCGATCCACCGACCATCGTCTCGTTCCACGATGGCATCGACTTCGAGACCGGCCTTGTCGCGGTAGTGGTACACCGTGGACCGGTTCGCCTGGGCGTAGACGCGCAGGTCGCGCGTCGCCATCGACTCAAAGAGCAGTCCGAGTGCCTGCCTGTCATCGAAGAGTCCTTCCACTCCGGCACCCAATGCCGCCGCCGCGAGCGACGGGTCGACAAGATGGTGCTTCGGTGCCGAGCGCAACGTCGTTCGTGAGGACAGGCGCCCTTTCCATGCGGGCTGGCTCTCATAGAGGAAGACGCTCGTCAGCGCGTCCAGGTAGACGCTGACTGTCTGGCGAGATGCAGCACCGTCAGTGCCCATGTCAGCTGCCAGTGTCGTGAGGCTGGCTTCCGACGCACTGTTGCGCGCCAGCGAAGCCAGCAGTCGGCGCACGCTGAGCGGACTGTGGCGGGTGCCGCTGGCCTTCGGCACGTCAACCCGGGATACTTCGTCGAGATAGTCGCGAGCATAATCCTGCGCATCGCGGGCCGCCATCTGTTGGGTGAGCGGCCAACCTCCTCGCAGCAGCCAGTCGATGATGTTGCGCAGTTCGCTTTCTGGCGTGCCGTCGCCGCCGGAACGCGGTCGGTATACGGCCTCGAATTCGCCTTCGAAGAGCCGTGACAAGCTCATGGTCCCGTTCGACGCGCCGCTCTCCCACAGCGACATCGGCCGCATCCGAACACGTCCCATCCGGCCCGCGCCGGAATGGGTCGTGATGTAGTCTGCCGGTTGCGCCGACGCGGAGAGTATGAAACTCCCGGGACGGCCCAGACGGTCGCTCGCTCGCCTCACCCGGTCCCACAACCCGGGCACAAGCGGCCACTCGTCCAGCAACATCGGGTGCGGTCCGCCCAGCAGCGGCAGCGTTCCTTGTGCAGCATGGCCCCTTGCCGTCTCATCCTCATCGAACAGCACTTCGCTCGCTGCGAACTGCTGGGACGTGGTGGTCTTGCCACAACCGCGGGTACCTTCCACGAGCACGACGGGAGTCGAGCGCAGCTTGCCTGCTACCTGGTCGTCGACCACCCGAGGCAGGTACTTGTGCATTGACCCACCCTACCCTCTGACAGCTTGAAATTTGACAATTTGGCACCCTTCCATCTAACACTTCGGCAGCGATCTGTCTAACAAAATGGCACCAACGGGTCAGCCGACCGCGCTGCTCGTGCGAGGGTGAAGTTCGCCGACGCCGAGTTGATCGGCATT
>MKWU01005705.1_pt1 | contig 13281 bp, 13 predicted proteins | sample 809101 | NCBI WGS metagenome assembly MKWU01 (sample SAMN05860141, study PRJNA318959) | sponge metagenome | host: Aplysina aerophoba | place: Slovenia: Piran, Adriatic Sea, Gulf of Piran | collected 2013-05-07 | reverse complement strand
CTTGCTGTTGCCAACAGTCTTGTGCGCCGTGTACGCCTCCATGGTGGCGCTGATAAAGAAGTAAGGGCTTGAGGATGAAGGTCTCAAGCCCTGTTCAAGGTCATTGCTTCTCTGCGCTGAAGACACCAACAACCCGGTTGGAATTGCCGAAGTCTCCACTGAAATCGCCAACAGCGGCTAGGGGGAGGTCATCCGTTGTTACTGTTGTGTCCAGGTTATCCTTCCCGTAGAACTGACCTTGCCAATTTCCTTCACCAGTAGTAGTACCACTAAAACTACCGTCAGAGTTGTTGACAGACGACTGATTCAGATCCAGAGTCCAGGCAGAAAGATCATCGTCACTACGCGTTACGGATTCAAAGGATGTGATTGTACCGTTCACTGTAAAAGCATTATCGTTACTGGATGCGTTTGATGTCCCGAAATTAGCCTGTAGAGAAACGGTTGCCTTGAATTCTCCATCATGAAGGTCCAGGTTGGTCTCGTCTCCTTTGTTCATAACATAAACGCCAACAGCATCTCCTGCGTATGTTGCTGTACCGGCAAGTTCTCCTATGTTTTCTGTTAGTCCTGTGCTATCTCTAGGCCCATATCTTGCCGTAGCAAAGGTATCTATGTTATAGCTATCGCCTTCTTCGTCCATCCAATATCCCATGACCGTATAACTCGTGTCGGGTCTTTCCAAAACTACTTGTTCTGACGCCAAGGCATTTGTTGTGCTGGTCATGCTAAAAGTTACGACTCCTTGTGTAGAAGCACTTTTAATAAAAAGGTGGCCGTCTGGATTAAGAGTTACTTCACAAGTAGTCCCTGCCGTATTAGGTTGACCACAAAAAGCTTCTACTACCGCTTGACCAAAGAGAGAGAAACTTGCGGTTCCTGGTGTTACGTCTCCAAAAGAAGCAATATTGCTTGCCGAGCCGTTAGCCCATGTCAGTGGTGTAGTACTTGATAAAGTGATGCTTTCTCCGCCAATATTTACATCGATATCGCTAACATGTATTGCTGAAGACGATCCTTCGTCTGTTGTTGTAACCTTAATTTGTGGTTTGTTATTTTCAACATCGAACTCAACGTTGGGGTCTCCAAAGGCGTCTTTATAGTAATTATAGTCATTGCTTGTAAAGTAATTAATGTTACTATTAGCATCCCCAAACTGCTGCCAAGTTTCACTGAATATAGTTTCCGCCCCACCATGATTAGTAAAGATTTTGAGATATTGTCCGCTATCAGTCTGGAATGTTCTTGCTATCCAGTCAGTTGGCGCCTCAGTCGATACTCCATCACCAAGATTTTCCCCTCCTGGATCCCTGAATGCACTGATTTTAGTAGAAAGACCAGATCCAGCTTTATCAACAACATCATCAAACTCGGGAGTACGAACATTCAGCCCGTCTTTCAGATCCAGACTGACGACACCCTGGTCGCCAGTCTCATCGTCCCAACGATCAAGCGCATCAATCCACGGAGAATCTAAAAGCATTTCTCCTCCGCTCCCCTCCTCACGTTGTGGTTGCCCAGTTTGCTGTTGCCCAGTTTGCTGTTGCCCAGTTTGCTGTTGCCCAGTTTGCTGTTGCGCAGGTTGCTGTCGCTCACGTTGTTCTCGCTCACGCTGTTGTTGTGCACGTTCTTCTTGTGTATCTTTTATACTCTGAACGACATCTTTGAGTTTCTCATACTCATCCATGTATTTTTCTTGGTCAGTTGCAGAAAGGTTCTCGTCCTCGGAGGCTCTCTTGAGTTCCTCCAGGGCTGCCAGTGCCAGGTCCTGATCCCTGCTCGCTGAGTAGGTGTCGAGGCTACCAACGAGATCCCTTGCGGTAGTCAACGCCTCTTCCGCAACAGCTTCGGGGTCTTGGGGGTCAGGGTCGGCAGAAGATGGAGGTTCCGGAGTCATGGTGGGCTCCCCGGTCATGGCCGGGCTCCCGACAGTGGTACTCCCACCGCCACAGCCGACAAGGACAGTGGCAAGTCCCACAGCCGCAAGCGCTTAGCGCTTGCGGCTGCCGAAATCCCTGGTCGTTGTCGTTGATGAAACTTGCTTAGCGCTGGTCATGACAGGAGGCAAAACGGACAACACTATAATTTAGCAATAGTGGCTACGGATGGGCAACGTGGAGCAGGGACCTCCGGCAGATTTGTCGTCCCGCTGCCGCGCCTGCCGCCTCCCGAGGGAGGGGCGCTCCTTCAGGGAACTACACATACCCAGGTTGACCGCTTATCCCTTCCCTTGTTGACTGCTCTCCGTTCCGCCCTGGTCTTGCCGCCTTTGCTGCGGTTGCAACCGCAGCACGGCAGTCACCTCGCCAGTGATGGGGTTCCGGTGGTCAGCACAAGCCGCTCCGATCCGCTGCTGAAGGAACCAGGCACTTCTTCCGGGTGATGCCTGGTTCCCTGGCAAGCTGCACGCTGCTAATGCCCTTACGGGCTGTTGTCGTAACGTAAAGGGCCAGCAACCACGTTCCGAGCGGCAGTGGGAACATTCCGTCACCGTGCCCATGCGGACGCTGAAGTGCCTCTTGCAGCCAGCGCGCACTTGCGGCCCATGGAGTCATGGACGCGCCAGACCCTCTAGTGGGGACACTGTGACTGCCGCGCCACTGCTGGCTGGCAATGAACTCTACACGGGTTTCCTCTTCGGGGAAGCGCTAAAGAAGGCAGGGAGTCAATTCAACCTCCCATGAACCGGTCACTGTAGCGCTTGTTGGGTGAGCAATGCACTGTAAAGCCTCTCAAACTTGTCCCCGGTGTCGGTGACAATCTTCCTGAGCTCGGCATTCTGGGCATCAATAGCCCGCCTGAACTCGGCATTATCCTGCCTGAGCTCGGCCCTGAGATCAGCATTATCCTGCCTGAGCTCGGCCTTGAGATCCGCGTTATCCTGCTTGAGCTCGGCCCTGAGCTCGGCATTATCCTGCCTGATCTCGACCCTTTGGGCATCAATCTTGCTGTCCAGGCTGATGAATCCCATTACTGCCAGGCTGAAGATAGCTACGATCACGGTGGAGATAGCTATGATCACAGCGATGTCACGCCAGAACACCGGTTGCCGTGATTCCGCCGTCAGATTAGTGGACATGGCTTCTGCCTCCTTCGAGGGGACGGCTGAGCTGGGGGCGGCGGCAGTCATACACTCATCGTCGTTGCGGATAGGGACTTCCATTTCCATTATGGCCATAATATGGCCACTGTGATGTTACTCTGTCTGGTCTACTGAAGTCTGTAATTCCCCTCCTTTACGTCCTCCATCGCCCACCCTGCAGCCCCCAGGCTGCTGCCGCTGCCAGAGCGTCACCCATGGTGGACGCCACCCGGTAGCCCAGGGCAGTGGCCAGTAGGGCCGCCTCGTTCCCCACGAGGCCACCCAGCCACAGCACCAGCACCAACTCGAAGACCCCCAGCCCGCCGGGGGCGCCAGGAACGACCAGACCGGCTGTCCACGCCAGGGCAAAAGCAGCCAGCAACGATCCCGGCGGCACACCGGCGGGGAGGAACGCACCGGCACAAAGGGCAAAGCCCAGATAACGCACCAGCACAAAAGTCGTCTCCGCCATCAACGGACCGCCTGGAAACGAGCCGGGGAGCACTTGAGCAGGGGGGAGTTCCCCGGCTGCCCCTGCTGTCCCGAGCCGGGACAGGTTGACACGACGCAGGAGGCGTCTCGTGACGGGCTCCTGCCATCCGGGTAGCAGACACAACACCGCCATAGGCCCCAGCAGGCCCAACCCCTGCTGCCAGCCCCCCAGGGGCACCAGCAGCAGGGCGGCAACGGCCATCAACAGGGGATCCAGCAACACGGCCATGGCGGCTTGACCCCAGCCATGCCCGTTGCTCCGCAGCAGTTGAATCCGCCCTGCCAGGTGCCAGATCCCGCCCGGGACGTACTTCAGCAGATTGGTCCTGGTAAAGACAACCACCGCCTGGCCCGTGGGCAGAGGGCAGCGCAACCAGCGCAGCAGCACCGTCCAGGCCACGCCGTTGACGACCACCGCCAGACCACTAACCAGTGCCCCGGCCAACAACAGCCACCAGTCCGAAGGGCTTGGGGTCAACTCCAGCAGTTGACGGCCCTGATCCGCCATGGCCCAGGCGAGACAACCAAGGCACACCAGGCTGACGGCCCACCGGACCACCAGGCCTTTTCTCCTCTTCACAAAGGACGTTGCAACCCTCAAGGTTCCAGGAAAGATCGGACCTGCCGGCGGACCTCCTGGAGGGGTAGCTGGTGGTGACGCGCCAGGGACGCCAGGTCTTCGTGTTCCGCTTTCCCCCGCCTGCTGCCGTCCGGTAAGATGGCCCACTTGATCCGCACCGTACCCAACGGAGTCTGTCGCTGCTCCTGGCGCCGCGGCAGGATCCAGCGGTGGTGCCACTGCTCCCGTAACCCCAGGGTGCTGGAGTGGCTCCACAGCAGTTGCCGCAGCGCTTTTCGCTGATCAGGCCGAACCAGAACCTGAACCAGGTGGCCGGGGCGTTGCTTTTTCATGTGAATGGGCTGTAGCCAGGCATCCAGTGCGCCAGCTTCCAGCATCGCCTGTTGCAGGGTGGCCAGGGCTTCCCCGTCCATGTCGTCAATCTGGCAACCCATCAGCACCACCCACTCCTGGAACGGCTCCAGCGCCGCGGCGGGATGCCCATGGCTGGGCAATGCCTCTGCCAGAAGCAACCGTAACTGGTTGGGGCGATCCAGTTGACGTTGTCCGAGACCGATGCCCACCTGGTGCGGCACCAACGCCGGCGCCGCACCGAATCGCCGGACCCAGGTGACGGCCAGCGCCAAGCCCGTGGGGGTCACCAACTCCCCCTGGGGCCAGCCTTCACAGCCCAGTAAAGGAACACGGTGGGCACGGGCCAGTTCCAACACCGCCGGAGCGGGGATGGGTAGACGGCCATGGGCTGTGGTCACCGAGCCGTGACCCGTAGGCAGGGGTGAGCAACTGACGGTCTCCACACCGAGATGGCAAAGGCCGGCACAGGCGCCCAGCACGTCGGCAACGGCATCCAGGGCGCCCACTTCATGGAAATGCACGTCATCCACCGGGCAGCCGTGTACCCGCGCTTCCGCCTCCGCCAGCAGCCCGAAGCAGCGCAGCGCTTCCCGCCGCACAGGCTCCTCCAGGGGAGCGTTCCGCAGGAGTTGACGCAAGTGGCGCCAACGGCGGTGATTCTGCTGGGGCGTCAGCACGTCCACGTGGGCCTTGATCCCCCGCAGTCCTCCGTTGCGCCCGGGCCGGGTCACGATGCGGCATTGATCCGCCAGACCCAGTTGTTGCAGGGGTTGATTGAGAACAGCCTCCGGTACGCCTAAATCCGCCAGGGCCGCCAGCAGCATATCTCCGGCAATGCCGGTGGGACAGTCCCAGTGGAGCAGGGATGGGGTCATGGGTGTTGGTGGGGTGCGCCCCTCGTCAAGACGCAGGGGAATCGTCCCCGCCACCGGTGGCCGGAAGGGCTTCCAGTTGCCGGTTGAACTCCATCAGTTGCTCATCGCTCAGGGATTGACGGCTGGTGTGACCAAAGTGACGTTTCAGGAAGGCCCGGCCTTGCTGTGTGGTCCAACCCAACCGGCCCAACAGGCCGTTGCCGTTTTGTATCAGCAGCTCTCGCGATGGCAGGGGCGGCTGATGCTGACCAGGCAGTGGCGCTGTACACGGATCCGCAGGGGCAGAGAGTATCTGCAAGGCGTCAATGTAGAGCCGTAGATCCTGATAGCGGGTAATGTTGCTGCGCTCCATGTAGCCAAAACAGCGCTCCAGGTACACACTCTCCTGGTCCCGATCCCAGCCCAGTTTTTCCAGTTGCGCCTCCACCACGGCCAGGTCTTCACTCCAATCCGCAGGTTCGGAGACGCCATGGTCGGGAGGAAAGTTCCGGGGAGACGGCGCAGTGGGTTCCGGGGAGACGGCCGGCTGTCCGGGGTCGGGGAGTGACCCGTCCGGCTCCGGCGCCGGGATGTCTGCCGGCGTCACTGGCGCGTCTACAGGGGCAGGCGAAGCAGGAAGGGAGGACGATGGTGGCTCCGGCGCTCCGGACCGGTCTTCTTCTCCGGATACCGGTGGGCTTCCGGACAACGGTGGTGCTGGAGCCAGGTGTGTCTCAAGCAGCCGGGCGGCCCGGCGGCGGGCTCGGTCTTCAGCCACCTCGGCGGTGGTGGCCTCACCAAACGCCATGGCCAACACCTGCCCCCCCTCCTCGCAACTGGCTTCCACCACCCGTGCCCCCAACTCGGCATGAACAAGCCGTACCCGCCAGGTCGTTGTGATGGTGCTGGAGGTCACGGGACGGTTCAACAGGATGGTTCCATTCTGTAACGGTCCCCAAGGCGCTGCTCAACCTGCCAGGGAGATCCCCGTCAGGAGCGCTGGCCAGACCGTTAACCCGTGCGCCGCTTGCGTAGCTCCGCCAGAACGTCTACAGGATCCGTCTTGCCCGTGGCCGCCTGTAAGGCGGGGGTATGGCAGCGCAGGAAAGGGTTCACCTGCAGTTCCGTCTCCAGACGTGACGGGATGGTTGGCAGTTGGGCCTGGCGCAGTTGCTCCACGTGTCGGGCAAAGGAGTGCAGGACCGGGTTGTGGGGATCCTGATCAAGAGCAAAGGCCACGTTCCTGGCGGTGTACTCATGGGCACACCAGATGCGTGTGTCAGCAGGCAGAGCCGCCAGGCGCTGCAATGAACCGAGCATCTGGGCCGGTGTCCCTTCAAACAGGCGGCCGCATCCGCAGGAGAAGAGGGTGTCTCCACACAACAGTTCAGGCGGTTGCCTCTGGCCGTTCACGACACAGGCCGGTAAGACGTAGACAACGTGGTTCGCGGTGTGGCCCGGCGTGGCCAGCACCTCCACGGAACGACCCAGCAGCAGAAAACCGTCCCCGTCTGTCACGGGACGGGAGAGGGGCGGTAGGCGGTGCCGATCCTTGCGGTTGCCCACCACCATGGCCCGAGGCCAGCGTCGCAGCAGCTCCCTGGTTCCGTCAACGTGATCCCGGTGGTGATGGGTGTACAGCACCGCCACCAACTCCATCTCCCCATGCTCCAAAGCCGTGATCACCGGTTCGGCGTCTCCTGGATCCACCACAGCGGCTTGCCGTTGTCGGGGGTGCTCCAACAGAGGAATCAGGTTATCCTGCAGGGCAGGAAGCCGACGAATGCGCAAACCGGTCACCATTGACTCTCAGCGTTATCCTATTGCCTCAAATCCCGGGGAAATACCGGAAAGCCTCAAAAACGGTTCCTTTTGTATGATTGCCGCATTCCGATCCAAATACATGGAACCGGTTTTCTATCAGGCAAGCAACCAGGAGCAGAAAGAAAATAACGACTGTTTTCTCCTGGTTCATGGCATTCAACGGCGCTGCAATCGGGATATAGTCACGTCATTGGTTTCAGTGTCCGCCTGTGATCCGGGCTTCACGATCCAGCCCCGGAGTTCAGACCTCCATGCCCCCCGCACCTCATCCGGATTTCTCCATGACCTCCAGAGAAGACCGTACTCCACTCCACGAAATCCGCAGAGTGGAGGTGGCCTATTTACTGTGGACTCCCTCCCTGTTGGGGGTGGCGGGCCTGCACCGGTTCTATACGGGACGCTGGAAAACAGGGCTACTCTGGCTGTTCACAGGCGGGCTTTGTGGGGTGGGCAGTTTGATTGACCTGTTTCTGATCCCTGCACAGGTGCAATCGTTTAAACAGTTACCCTTGGCGCATGGCAACCAGCCGCCGCCGACCCTGGATCAGTCCATTCTGGCCCTGGCCCGACGGCGCGGTGTGCGAGGGTTCACGTTCAACGACGCCGTGCTCGAGCTGGGGACCTCTCCCAAGCAGATCCGCCCCGAGCTGGAACACCTGATGCAGGAAGATTGCCTCCACGTCACCAACGACGCGGAGGGGCGGATCATTTATCGGGAGCCTTGATCAGGCTTCCGTCTCGATGCGGTTCAGCAGTTCCAGTTGTTCGTCGTAGAAGGTTTTCAACTGATCCCAGGACTTCACGCTCTGGCCGTAGCCGTAGTAGCTACGTCCCGAACGGGTGGGCAGGGAGGCCCATTCCGGAGCCAGTTGATGCAGGGCTTCACGGGTGAGGACGCCCCTGTTGATGTTGGCCTCTTCCCCGCTGCTGAGACGGTTGAGAATCAGCCAGCGGGCCACTTGGTCTTGCCGGAGGGGGGAGAAATCTTCAATGCCCAGCCAGCCTGCAACCCGGTTCCAGGTTGTCCCCATGAACTGGTAGGCGCCAGCAGCCTCGCTGTCGAGGCCGCTGTGCTTCACCACAACAAACTCCGGGTGTTTGGAAAAGGGATCGGAACCAGGGAACTGCTCGGAAATCAGACGACCCCCGTACAGCACCTGATAGCCAGCCTCTGTTCCACCTCTCCAGGTGCCTTCCGCAAAACGGATGGTGCGCAGCAGCGCTTCCATTCCGTTGCTGATGTCATGGAGGTGGCGGGTGGGGAGAGAGGCGGCTGCGTTGTTGGCTACGGCCACCGGTTGGGAATGATGGGGTGCTGCCGGAGAAGGGGAAAAGGAAAAAGCCGGGGCAAACAGCGACGTGGAGGTCAGGGTGACAGTCCCGAAGATCGACAAGGTCAGGCCTCGGGGAGGCGCACACAAGCCCATAGAACGCAAAGGTGAGGACACAGGCCAGCAGCTTGACCGATTTTTTCTACAACGAATCGTAAAATGTTCGGTTCGAGAAGCGCACCCTATTGACGTCGAGGCGTTAGCCCCAGGGCCGTACGTACCCGCTCCAGAGAAGCTTGAGCCACCGTCTCCGCCCGCTGTCGTCCCTGGCGCAACACACCGTCCAGGGTGCTGGGGTCGGCCATGAGTTCCCCATAGCGTTGCTGAATGGGACGCAGGGCATCAACCACCACCTCACCGAGAAGTCCCTTGAATTGTCCCCACCCCATCCGGCCACACTCCTCGGCAGCCGCAGCGCGACTCCCGACACCGAGAAGGGCATAGAGCGCCAGGAGATTATCCGCTTCCGGTCGCTCCGGATCGTCAAAGGTGAGACCTGTGGCCGCATCGGTCCTGGCCCGCTTGATCTTTTTCCGCACCAGCTCGGGGGCGTCCAGCAGGTTGATGCGGCTGTTGTCGTTGGGATCACTCTTGCTCATCTTCTTACGTCCGTCCGTCAGACTCATCACCCGTGCGCCCTCGGGAACAATCAAGGGCTCCGGCACGTTGAGAACGGTCTCCCCATGGGCGGCAAACTGGCCGTTCAGCCGCTGCTGGGCAATGTTGCGGGCCAGTTCCAGATGCTGTTTCTGATCGTCGCCAACGGGTACCAGGTCGGCGTTGTACAGAAGAATGTCCGCAGCCATGAGCACCGGATAGTCCAGGAGACCCACGGAGGTCTGGCTGCCCTGTTTGTGGGCCTTTTCCTTGAACTGGATCATCCGCTCCAGCCAGTTGAGAGGGGTGATGCAGTTGAGCAGCCAGCAGAGTTCACTGTGGGCTGGCACATGGCTTTGCACAAAAACCGTGGCCCGTTGAGGGTCGATCCCGCAGGCCAGGTAGAGGGCCGCAGTTTGTCGGGTCTGACGCGCCAACAGGGCCGGATCGTGGGGAACGGTGATGGCGTGCAAATCCACCACGCAGAAAAAAGCGTCGTGCCGATGCTGCAACTCCACCCAGTTGCGAATCGCACCCAGCCAATTGCCCAGGTGCAGGGAACCCGTGGGCTGCACACCGGAGAGAACCCGCTGGCGGCCCATCACGTCTCTGCCAACCCGGGGGAGTCCGTGGCGGAAGCAGTGAAAACATCTGCTTCCGCAGCTTCGGCAGGTTCGGGCGGCTGATCCTCGTTCGCAAGCTCGGCTTGCTGCCTGGCGGGTCGGGCCAGGGGATCGGGACGCACCGCTGGCGTCCGGGGTTTTGGCTGGCGCCCTCCACGTTGTGGCAGTTGGTCGGCAAAGCTCGCTTCGCCCAGTTGACCTTGCTCCACCATTTGCGCCATGGTCCGCAAGCAGAATCCCAACGCAGCCACCGTGGAGCGCAACTGAAAACGCTCCTGAATCAACTGGGCCGCACGCAACTCGTTGTCGCTTAAACGAATGCGCAGACCCCCCTGCTCCCGACTCGAAGAGCGGCTCGACCGCTCGCCGGACACACGCCGCGCGCCACGGCGCTCAATACCGGGAGGGAGGTCCTGCAATTGCTCGTGCAACTCCGGAACGAAGCCTTCGTTGATCGATGGATCGCCATCGCCGGCTCTATGCATGGGAGGTCCGTGCCGAAAACAGGCCGCTACAATCTTAGGGAAGATTACCATTGGGGGTCCATGTCCATGTGCGCGGATCGGCCCATGAGATGACAACACGCCGGCCTCCTCTTCTTTTTCTTTTCTCCCTGACGGTGGCCGTCACCCTCGTGGGACTCCCGGGCTGCACAACCGCCAGCCCGTCGCGACAGCAGGACGCCACAGGCCCCCCCAAAGTGCTGGCCAGCTTCACCGTCCTGGCGGATCTGGCCCGGGCCGTGGCAGGAGACCACCTACAGGTGACATCCCTCGTCAAGCCGGGTGCCGAAGTTCACAGCTACGAACCCACACCCAGTGACCTGCGGCAGGCTGCCGGGGCTGTGCTGATTGTGGATAACGGTCTCGATATGGAGAGTTGGCGGGAGCGTTTCTATACAAATTTGCCGGACCGTATCCCGCGGGTGACCCTCACCCAAGGCATTGAACCCCTGTCCATCCGTGACGCGGCAGTTGCCGGTCGTCCCAATCCCCATGCCTGGATGTCTCCACGGCTGGCCATGGTGTACGTAGAGAATCTGCGCCAAGCCTTCACGGAAACTGCACCGGAACACGCAGAATCCTTCGCTGCCAATGCTGCAGCCTACAACCGGCAACTGCTGCAACTGGATGAAGAGTTGCGGCAGACCATTGCCCGCTTACCCCGGAAACGCCGTCTGCTGGTGACCTGTGAAGGAGCCTTCAGTTACCTGGCCCGGGACTATGGCCTGGAAGAAGCCTATCTCTGGCCGGTGAACGGCGATTCCGATGTCACGGCGCAACGGCTGGCGAAGGTCATTCGCCTCGTGAAGGAGCGCCAACTGCCGGCCGTGTTTTGCGAAAGTACGGTGAACAGTGCCGCCCAGGAGGAGGTGGCCGCTGCCACCGGCGCCCGGCTGGCGGGTGTGTTCTACGTGGACTCCCTGTCCGGACCCCAGGGACCTGCCCCTACGCTTCTGGAGTTGCAACGTCACAACATCCGCACCCTGATGAACGGCCTCCTGCAAGATCTCCAACCGGCGCCCATCCAGGCGACTCCCTGAAGCGCCCGTCAATCCATCCGCCATGGATATCCCATGACCACCACTGCCGCCGCCACGGAACCACCGCACATTGCAGTGGAACACCTGAGCGTGAGCTACGCCGGAGTGGTGGCCCTCTCCAATGCCAGCTTGCGGCTCGACCGGGGCACCATTTGCGGTCTGGTGGGCATGAACGGCGCGGGGAAGTCCACTTTGTTCAAGGCCTTGATGGGCTTTGTGCGCCCTTCTACGGGAACCGTTCGCATCAACGGCCAGTCCGTAGCCCAGGCTCAGCGTCGTCAGTCCGTGGCCTACGTTCCCCAGGCGGAAAGCGTGGACTGGGATTTTCCTCTCAGTGTCACCGACGTGGTCATGATGGGACGCTACGGATCCATGGGACCCCTGCGCAATCCCCGGCGCCGTGACCATGAGGCCGTGCGCCACAGCCTGGAACTGGTCGAACTCTGGAACCTCAGACAGCGGCAGATTGGCGAACTCTCCGGCGGTCAACGCAAGCGCGCCTTCCTCGCCAGAGCCCTGGCCCAAGGGGCTTCCGTGCTTCTGCTGGACGAACCCTTCAACGGCGTCGACGTGCGCACGGAAAAATTGATGGCCCAGTTGTTCATGGCCTTTCGTCGTGAACGACGCACCCTGCTGATTTCTACCCATGACATGGACCATGTCACCGGCTTTTGTGACCAGGTGGTGCTGATCAATAAAACCGTATTGGCCTACGGGGAAACCGGCGAGGTGTTCACACGGGAAAACCTGGCGCTCACCTTTGGCGGCTGCCCCCGGTATGAAGAGGGGTGGAGTTGATGGATCCCGTCGGTTGGTTCATGGAGCCGCTCCACCATGTCTTCATGGTCAAGGCACTGCTCATCAGCACCGTGGTGGGAGGGGTCTGTGCTTTGCTTTCCTGCTTCATGACCCTCAAGGGCTGGGCCTTGATGGGAGATGCCGTCTCCCATGCCGTGCTGCCCGGCGTGGTCATTGCCTATGCCCTGGGGTTGCCCCTCGCTGTGGGCGCCTTTGTCTTCGGTGTGGGCTCCGTGGCAGTGATCGGTCTCGTCAAACAGAACACCCGGGTCAAGGAAGACACGGTGATCGGTCTGGTGTTTACGGGATTCTTTGCCCTGGGCCTGATTCTGGTGTCCAAGGTGCGCAGCAGTCTGGATCTGATGCACATCCTCTTTGGCAACGTGCTGGGCATTCGTCCCCAGGACTTCCAGCAAACCCTCGTGATCTCCGCATTGGTACTGGTGGTGCTGCTGGTGTTTCGGCGGGATCTGGTGCTGTTCTGCTTTGACCCCACCCACGCCCGGTCCATCGGCATTTCCACGGGTTTTCTCTACTACCTGCTGTTGTCCAGTCTGTCCCTGGCGGCAGTGGCGGGGCTGCAAACAGTCGGCATCATTCTCGTAGTGGCCATGCTGGTCACCCCCGGCGCCACCGCCTATCTGCTAACGGACTCCTTCGGCGCCATGACTGTGCTTGCAGTGACATCGGGCATCTTCTCCAGCCTTCTGGGGGCCTATCTGAGCTACTGGTCCGATGCGTCGCCAGCGGGCTGCATCGTGGTGGTGCAAACCCTGCTGTTTGTCATGGCCATGGTCTTTGCGCCGAAGCATGGGCTCTTGCAACGAGCCTTCAACAACCAGCCGCCCCAATGACCGGCGCCCCATGGCCGGGACCGCAAGTCCTTCTCAAGCTTTAAGAAGCGTGAACCGTTGTGGCCTGAAGGTTCGAACTCCTTAGCCTGAATCTGCTGCCCCTGTGGCAGCTTTTCCTACACTTCTACCGCACTCATGACAACCGTCATTCGTAGCAGTGGCTCGGTTGGCAATTGGCAACGGTTCTGCCAATGGGTGACCAGCACCGACAACCGCATCTATGTGGGTTGGTTCGGCGTGCTGATGATCCCCACCCTGCTGACTGCCGCCACCTGTTACATCATTGCCTTCGTTGCCGCCCCCCCGGTGGACATTGACGGCATCCGCGAGCCGGTTGCCGGCTCCCTGA
>MKWU01005703.1_pt1 | contig 13286 bp, 9 predicted proteins | sample 809101 | NCBI WGS metagenome assembly MKWU01 (sample SAMN05860141, study PRJNA318959) | sponge metagenome | host: Aplysina aerophoba | place: Slovenia: Piran, Adriatic Sea, Gulf of Piran | collected 2013-05-07 | reverse complement strand
TGATCCAGCTTTCCCCCAGCGGTGCCATCATCTGCAAACCATACCTGCTTTGCAGCAGTGCTTAGTCTTTGGATCATTGGTAGGATGCCCAGGGCATACATGGGCATGGCGAGAGGGTGTTGTTTCTTCTCTGGAGTAAATGACTTCTTCGCCAATGAATAAAGAAGACTGCAGACGATAAGTGTTGGTGAGAATTCAGGCTAGAGGAGGGCAGAGGACGTGGATGTTCATTGTACTACCGTATTCGCTCAAAAAATTCATCATTCAATTTTTGTCCGGAAAAAAATATTCGTTCAAGTGTATTCTAATCCTGACGAATTTCCTGTTTCTCTAATTTCTGCCATTTGACTCTAATATTCGTCACGTCTGGCAGGAAGCAATAAAATTTTCCATTTGCCACAAAATGGCTGCGTGGGACAGAAGTACGCGCAGTCAACGACGACGCTTTCTCCCTGTGATAGTTCTTTCTTCCATAAGGCACGTAGGTGTAGTCAATCTAAATGGTGGCTTCTGTTCGTTTTCCTTCTCAGCAGCTCGACAATGGTTTTCAGTGCAATTAAATCATGTCCAGATTGTAACTGCGTTCGCACGACCCCTTTCCAGAGCGGCCATTACTGCACGGGATTTGACTATAAATGCGTTCTAATGATTCGCCTTCTCTCTAATGTTTCGTTCGAAAATCTAAATGTTCGTCACCTCCAATGGTTGTCTTCATTCTAGCTCTAATGGCCACAAATGACAAATGTTTTGGTGCACAAAAGGTGACGAATGTTTAGAGTGAATACGGTATAGCAAGACAACAAATCACACTGCTAACAGTGACCTAGACAAAGGGCCTATTTTGGATCCAGTAGTTTGAAAGATGACAGACAAAAATGCTTTAAATCCTTCATCTAAACTGCTTAATTGAATTGAGAAGTGCAATAAAAAGAGAGAGAGGGGGACAATCCAAATATATGGGCAGTTTGATACACTTCTGCTTTGGATGTGTTCCAAAAATTAAATCTGACCAAGTTGAAGTACAATGGGGAATGATGTACCAGTATGTCATTCTTGTGAGGTGGGTATACATGCATTGTACACAGAGCTACTATTTGTGCATACACTTAACCAACTAACGCAAGATGAGGAGTTTATACACTGTATCCCAATGTGAAGCCAAGTGAGGAATGGCAATCATCACTCAGATCTTATGTCAAAGGGCTTCAATAAAATAGTTTAATTGCCAGCAGATTGAACTCCTCCTACGGCAACCTTTAATCACCTTCCATCCAGCAGTTATCATAAGTAAGCCACACTGATATAAGACCAAAACAGCTGTCTGTGATTCTTCCATCTTTTTGGCGGATGACTGGGGAGGCAATCACTGATTGCCATAAATTCACTTAGAACATGATAATTGAATATTTTAGCAAATAGTATATCACATTGGCTACTTTGAACACATGTGATAGTTTCTTAATTATTATAGTAGCAAAAGATTAATTTGTCTATTGCTTAGGAAGTGCTGATATTAATCAATGAAGCAGTTTTGCTGTTTCAAGATGATGCATTTGCATGTTATGGTGAACACGTACATTGGGAGATTAATAGATGAAAATATGGATATGTTCAATTCCTAAACTGTATACATAGCTAATGTATTGCACATTGCTTTAGGCCATTACAACTACAATATTAATATTTGTTCATATGTATAGAGGCTGAGCTTAAATTAAGGTCATGCTCAAAACAAAGGCCAGGTCTCGTTTAGAGGCAGGACACAGCTGAGTCATTCTAAAATAGAGGCTGGGTGTCAAATAGAGCCTGGATCCAAATCAAAGCACAGCATCTCCAGGATCCTTGAAGCCAAAAGTAGTAGACGCAGATTTGGTAGACAAGTGGGGCGTTACATCTGTTTTCGGATGCCATATTAAATCGGTCACCGGATGTCAGCGGAGCAGGGTCCTAATGCCTTGATTCTTGGTCCATTTGTGGATCACAAGAATCGAACATGGCATGCTAGTCTAGGTTTGAATGAGTCCGTTCACTCGCAAGCAATTTTGCAAAATAGCAAGTAACCGAAGTAATATTACTTCGGACGATCCATTGTACGTTGCGAATCTACCAGGTAATTATGCGATTACATCGTATCCACTTAGGCATATTCACGTCTTACCCAAAGACCAACTTTCGAAGAAATTCTCTTCTCGGCAACGGAGCAGCGCCTGTTATACCGGAAGTTGTAGATGCATCAATATTCGGACGCTGGTCTATCCCATATTATATGGCAGTTTGAATTTGCAACCTGTTTGCGACTAGTCTAGCAGCTTGCTCAGCTGCGTTCAATCGCGTACTGCAAGGAACAACACTCTTCCTCAAAGGTAATGCATGCATACTGCACCAGCATGCACATGAAAGTCACATGACACGAACCCATAGGAATCGCTGCTATAGCTACTTATGTAAACAACACCATTGGACTGCACAGTGAAGTAATAGGTTACCATTACTGGATGGAAAAATATTAAAAGTAAATTAACAGCTGGCAATTAGGAAAATGCATGATAACACAATACATGAAAGATAAATTTTCCATATTCTTTCTTAGACATGGCTGGCTGTGTCCCTCTTCTTGCTGCAGGCCAAACACTGCCCATTCATTTGCGAGTCGCAAAAACCTCCTCTAAGACTCCTCTGAGTGTGCCATTTCAGACGAATTGCCTCCCAACATACGGCGGTTATGGCAGTGGGAACATGGAGAATGCACTGGAGGCAGTGCTTGCAGGGAGAATGTCTGTGCACAAGGCTATTCCTAATGAAACGTCATATTACGTAATTCACAGCCTCGTAAAATGGCAGGATATGCCAGTGCGAAGCCACGCGCTACTGTTTTCATGCAAACAGGAATGCTTTCCTTCGCGAATGGTGTAGATTTGTGCAGCAAAATGCAGCATTAAGCAGCATTCCTCTGAGTCATGCGCACATCACGCAGAGTCACATTTGTGGCCATGGAAACGGCAATATTTTCACTGTTATTGAAACAATGAAATGTTATGAAAACATTTTAGCTTATTCAAAGTATCTTCTTGGCAATTATGCGGGCCCTTCATGAAGTGTTCGCGGATCGTTCGTGAGGTGTCTGCAGATACTTCATAAATGACGGCACTTTGCTGTGCGTGAATCTGCAGATTATCTATACGGCAGTTCCACGGGAAATAGTAAGTTACTTGTGACATGTATCATATTTCAAACTCTGTTTCAGTGACAGTGAATCAGCATACGTATTAAGGGTAGTGGATTCTTAAGTGCTGCAGCAGTGTCATGTCATACCTGTACATGCCAAAATTGAAATGTACAAGACTGTACACTGTATTGTAGGGCACTAGCACACACTGCATATGTCCACATATAATATACTGGCAAGATTATTAAGTGTTACTTTCATAGCTTGCTTAATCACACTAAACTACAATATGGTCTTTAACGTTACAGTACACACTACAGCACTTACTAAGGTACAGCAAAAGGCTAGTGCTATGGCACATCAGTGTTTTAGGTCCTCATGACTAAAGCAAACTACATATGCAAGCACAGACTGAGGTGCCATGCATGAAGTTCGAATAAAACAGTACATTTACTAGCTCACATGATTTTCCACAATTCTGTGAATGTATGTTTGTTCTGTAGCTGTGCAAAGACTTCCATAGTCATACACCAGTGGTTTCATGCTGGCTGGGAGGTCCAGCACACGGTACACAAGATGACGCAGTGGGGTCGAACCTGCACATAAAATAAGCAATAGGCCCTTTCCTTATAAGATCATGTTTGATAGACCATTCTAATAGGTGTTGCAGTGCCTTACCCAGCTTCTGCTTTGTCTCTTCTCCTTTGATGAAGAACCCTAAGCCAGCAGACTCCAGTTTCTCAATCATATCATCAGAGTGCCTTGTGACACATACACAGAGAACCAACAGTGAAAGATGTGAAAGATGTGATTATGGATGGTGTGCTGTATTGAATGCAAGTACCTCTTGTATGGGTTACAAGCTGCAATGAATTTGACACCTTCCTGGATGGTTTCGCCATTTAGCCGTCTGTCACACATGATCTCCTTGATTAGTTCAATAGCATCAGATGTATTGGCTTCATCAAAGAACATGACTGTGTCTAAATTACTTTTTTGATTCTTTATAGCAACCTTTTGGACACGACTAACAAACTGAGTTATTTCCTCTTCTGTTACACCTCCATGAACCTAAAATAATGAGACACCAGTAAAAATCACTTATACTGATTCTGTGTCAACTTCAAATCTTACTTTCATGATGAAGAAGTTCTGTGGTGGTTCACCGGGAACACTTGGGTCCATGTTTAGTCTTGACTGCAACTGGCACATGTAGCGAACAAGCCTCGTTTTGCCACAGCCAGTCTCACCCATGATCACCACTGGTATGTTACACCTATATGTACAAAGTGGACAACAACAAAAAGGGAAAGCCATGCAAGCATGTCACAACCAGTACGTGAACCTTGCACAAGTACCGAAATCTCATCTGGATGGCCAGCATCTTCACCAAGTTGTCAAAGGTAAGAGCGTAAGAAGGATCAGGGTCAATCATTTCAAAGTAAAAGTCATCTGGATCCAGTGTACTGCTCTCAAGGACTCGGTGAAGTTTCTTCAATATCTCTACCCTGCAACGTGTTTTTTACACAAGACACACAACACTTTGAAGAGGTCAGTAATATTCATGTATATTCTGAGTGCCATAACCTTTCGACCATACCAACTGTGCTTATATACAGATAAATGCTCATGAGACGTTTGACACCTCTAGGAAGTGTTGTATACGTATACTGCATAATAGGTGCAAAAGGCCTTTGACTGAGGTACACTCTAAGTTCACAGAACTTACTTTGTCCATGTGTTTGGATCCTGACGTGACTCAACGCCACTTTCACGCATCCAGCGATACAAACCAGCAGTCATGATGTTCTCCTCAATGGTGTACATTTGTAAATCAATCAGGTTGACAATTTTGCCAACCTGCTGAAAATTGAAACCTACAAAAGTCATTGAATCATAATACACATCTCTGACATTTGATGCGTCTCGATTGAAGAAGATGTATGGATGAACACTGCAAAATGAAAGCATATACGGTATAATATAACAACAACCATCAGAGATTCATCAGAGATATCCGAAACACACATTAGCTTCACCCCATTGACATGGCATTGCACAAAGGTGTCCCATCATTATTTTCCAATGCATTATCTGCTTTTGGTGACACCAACTGAATCAGTTTTATTTTTTTAGGCCTGCCTCTGTCATAACATGGTATGCAACTACTGGGAACATCTCTCTAGGGTAATTTCCCACCAAGCGGCTGTCATATCATGTGTACATCATATGATAGTGTAAGAAAAGCCATGGCAACACAGGAATTCATTCCCAAGGTACATATTTTAAACTGTTATTATATTCACAAATACTGCATAGAAATGCTCCACATGTAGCTATATAGCTATAATCCATTCTGCACCTTAAGCCTATACAGTGAAATCAGATTTCCCATTTACTAATTACTCTGAGAGAAATCACACATACTTCTTTTCCCAAGCTCTTCTTTGCACAACCTGATATTCTTCAATGTCTGGGGCTTGTACTGCTTGGACAATAGCAGTTCTTTCAGAAACCATCTGGTTTCTGTATGCTGACTGAAGTGATGGAACAGTAAAATCCTACACACAGAGAAAAAATTAACAATTTTCATTAATGCATTTTCAAGATGTACGGTACATGTCACAAGAAACTTTACAAAATTCATTATGTTTTACGTATATATAATACATATATATATACATTGCAACTTGCACTGTATATATATAAATATGTATCTGGCTAAAACCACTCACAGACATGCCCCTATACCTCCCACAACCCCGTACTTACCACTGCCATTCGAATCATAAACTTCACAACAAATGACTTGAACCCGTAAACTCCTTGACTCCTGTCACTGATCATAGCTTCATCACAGTACACGGAATATTCACATGCCATCAGTTGAGTGTTCAGGAACTTCACAAAATAGTGCAGTTCTGCCCATGATGGATCTGGAAGCTCAAAGAATCTGTTGTGAGAAGTGGACAAAGATTACTCAAGTATACAACTATGTTATAATCCTATTCTAATGTGGAAACAAAATGGGCTAAAAATGTCAACAACTAATACAAACATCTAATTTCCTACAGCATTTGAACTGTGACCATAACCATCCTACTGAGCGAGAAATATTGCTGTCTATGAACCCCACTAAATAACACTAAATGCCAAAGAATGGAACAGATCAATGACGGGCTGAGGGTATAGCACGGTGTGCCATCCTATTATCTAGCTTTTCCATGTGGGATCAGGGGTAACATGTTCAAGAGTGAAGTCACAATAAGAAAACCAAAACATTTGCTACGGCAAAAATGTCACACCTTATATCTATATATCTATCCACCTGCACAGGAGTCCTACATGGCTTGATTCCACATGGAAACACTAGAGCATTCCTTTCGCTACCTTTTACAACCTTCATTGTGTCAAAACGTCTTGTAGCAAATCTTGACACGGCGATTTACAGAAGGCACTAGTTGCAACCTTGCTCAACACCCAATGTCACACGACATTCTCGTGTTATTGCAATAAAATGTCCACCTTATGTTTGAAGGAAGCCTATGAAGGGATAACATAGCCCCCTTGGCATGTTGTTGTTTTTCTGTGATAGGAACGTTTTTCTTTGCGACTGGCGTAGATTTAATCTTCCGATGACGCATATTGTGAAATTGGTTTGCTCGAGTCTCGTGTACCTTACACGCAGTCACATTTGTAGCCACAGAAATGCCGATGAATGTGTTGAAACTGTACAATGTATTGTTAGTTATGTAAACAAAAGGGACATCTCCCCCATGTTCATATTTCCCACTAAACATCCAAACCTAGACTCAAAATGGCGGAGTATGGAAAGACTCTGGTAGCAGCCACATATCACACTTTCTACTGCTTTGTTTTGGCTGAAGTGGTGACAATAAGGAGTTCGCAGGTGTGACATGTCAAAACCGAAAGTGCAATGACATATCACGCACTGTTTTTATTTGTCTTTGTTTCTTATTTTCTCGCTGCAGTAATAGGGTAGAGAAGAACTGTTTGTAGAAATGAAAACCGTTGACAATCTTTTTTTTTATCCATGTACTTCCCGCAGTTGAATTATGGCTACATTGTTCGTAAGATGTCAGTCTTTGGGGGATACGCAAAAGGGTTTTTCGCCTACCCGGTCAGCTGTGTGAACGCTAAACGGCCAAGACTAGCATGAATGGATAGCTCATACTGTCACACAAAAGTGTTTGATGATGGGATTGTACATAGATGCTAAACTGAAAAGATACGCTTACTTTTCCACTTTCAGTCACAATTGGCTGCCATTGTTGCTGTGACATGTCGAGATAGGAGGTGTACTTCAAATTCTCATTATCAAACACCTAAACTACAATACATTAGCTTACAAATATCCCACCGGGCAAAGACATAAACTCCATGTACTACTCAACCATGTTCTTGGCTGGCTTGTCACATGCTCGTATGTGAACATCAGGTGACTTGACTCGCTGGTTCCAGAAACAGTAGCACGCTAAAATTCTGGATCACTCATCGACATGTAACTAAGCACATGCCGCCTACACATTTCAGCCCGAATATTATTAACGGCTAGTTGGCCGTGGAACTTCCTGTTTTGACATGTTGCACCTGCGTTCTCTGTGTACTGCTGTCATCCAGAAGGATTGTTCGTTGCTCTTTCCTTCACAGCTTTCATACAGTTATGCACAAAAAGAAGATGGTCGGTCAATTTGAGGAAGATGGGCGTGTTGTTGTCACTATATTGTGCAGTGGTATGGTGAAGGTTGGTGTTGAAACAATTAGGTACAATCACCAAAGGAAGTTCTTCCACTGCTATAAGCTGCTATGGAATAATGTACTAGCTTGTGAAATCTATAAAATGCAGTCAGAAGCTGTAGCATGGGTATGTGCAGAACATGTTTGCAAGCTGGAACTGTAACTTAACTTTGTATGCTGCAGGACACCACAGCTCAGGGAGGAATGTGGGGGTGCATGTCACCAATAGTTATTATCAGACGTCACGGTAGTGATGTCTATTTTGGAATGTCCCTGGTTCAAAATGGCAGCTCCTATCTAATGTATTAGAGTGCATCGGCAAAACTGGCAAAACGGTGGCGAAGTGGAACAATTCAAGGCCATGGATAGGATTATTGCAAGGTGCGAAGTGCGACAATGTTCCCAAATTCAACCTGGAGTTCGTGCGAGGGTAAAGCGTCGTAGTCGCTCTTACCTCATTTTCACCTTTTCATATTCTTCTTCTTATTCTTCCCACCAAATTTTTGCGCGCTTCTAGAGCTTAACACAGGACACCTATGGATCCCAGCCATATATAGATGAGGACACACAGAGGTTACTGAAACTGCAGCCAGCCACATTCTCCAAAACTGCAGAACATTTTTCTACGTACATGCGCAGCACCTTGTAACTAAACCCAGCATAGCTCACTAAAATTAATAGTAGAAATGCTTCTCAATAAATTAGCTAGCTAATGGCTACACAAAGCTAAGTAGCTACAATTAGGAAAAACCAAGGATGGTCCCTACAGAATCATGTGTGCATCAGTAGCTATAGCTATCTAAAAAGTAAACAAACTAGAATATTAAAAATTTTCCATCACATTTCTTTGAGGATTAGTAGTCCTGAATCCCTTGCAGAGTGGTCCTCAGTGCACTCTAGGGGATTTAGAACTTCTGATCCTCAAAGAAATGTGATGGGTCAAAGTACTGTGAGATGTCACCACTTGTTTCTATGTTTTTTCGGACATTGTGAAATCCCTTGAAATTTTTAATGAAAATTTTTAATATTCCAGTTGTCTATAGTAATGACTACGCAGCTGGTAGGGTTCAGGGTTTAAGAACAACAGGATACAAGAGTGTATACGAATTCCAGAATCTGAACAATAAACATGGTGGGTTGCTAAAAAAACAAGTTTTTGCACACACAAGAGACAATCAGCACTGGGAGATAGCCATGTACACCAAACAGACATGGGATGTCCATATAGTCAAAGGTACATTTTTCAGCATAGAGTAGTCACTCACTCAAGCAGCAACTGAATGCAGTCTGTTTCATTGCCTTCAGTATTTGCACTGTGGTATGTGAATTCATCTACTGACATGTTGTGGTGATATCGGTTGAGATACTGGAACACTCTTTGGTATGGTTCACTGAGTCGTTCTTTCTCATCCATTCTTACAACCTCATCAGTAGTTGGGGCTGGCAACACAACAGGAAATGTTGAAAATTATATCCAATGCAAATATTTATGTGTATGTGTAGCTCTACTCACATTGCTCATGTAGACATTCATAAGGAGAAAGGCATCTTGTCGTTGGCAGCAGGTGGATGAGATCTTTAGAATTGCTCCAATGCTGTAACTGACAGTGGAAATTTTGCAACTTCTGTGTTAACTGCTATCATGCAAACTGGACAAACACTTGCTTCTGCTTACCTTTGCAGAACTGGGTCCTGTTTCAGGAACGGTTACCTCAATGAGGTGCACATTCTTCAGCTTGCATCTCCAAATATTACCCTCTGAATCTTGAAGTCCACGAAGGATCATCATGCTAAACAGAATTGAGCCAATGTCATCAAGGACCTGAGATGAATATAGTTTTAATTAATACATATGAAGGAACTAGTACTATTATTATTAATATTATTAATATTATATTATAGTCTAGTATTCTCATCTTGTATAGTATTATTTATTCTTCATATAGTACATGTGAAGCACACATTGTTCCTTATATGTTCACGAGAAGTATGAAGGAACTATATTAACAATTACAGTATGGTGCATACAACTAGTAGTAATATCACTTGTCATGTATATAATGGTTTTCGTCATTTATGCATTAAAATTGCCCCTTACTGTTACTGGTTATAAGCAGTAATCATTACTGTTATCGCTACATATTCCAAAGTGACCATCCATAAGTCAACTAAAGTATATATGTCAATGCTGTATATTCAGCATCTATTGTGCCAGTGCAAAGCTACACAGATGAATTGTGGCAAAATGTTTGCATTCATCTAGTGCTGGAGACAAGCCAGTCCCACACCAGTGCAGTGCCAGTGAAGAGGTCAAAATTTACCTGGGACTTGTTGCAGTGTGGAAATTCACACAATGAAATTAACACAATAAATGACACTGTTTGCTTGTAGTGCAGTTGCAAGATTTGCAGCCTGCATTGCCAAAAATGCTGCCATTGAACAATTGAGATGGAATGCAACTATTAACCCTTTATCGGCGAATACCTGTAGACGCTGAATGACACATTAGGTGTCATAACAGAGCGTGCGCAATTTGAGTTGTTTTCCTGGCACTACAAAGTTGGAACGGCAACTTACGCTTCAGGGATCATGTAGCATGGTGATAGCTTTCACTCGGCATGCCTACCTGCTCTTCTCGTCACCCACACGGCAAACCATTAAGCGGCACCATACTGGCAGTGCCTTCTTCGACGAATGTAGCCATCCACATTTTTGCGTGCAGGTGCATACATAGCGTGAGAGTCAACAGCGACAAACAATCCTACTGGATGACAGCTGCAGACTTACCTTCAACTTTGCACTCTACACTTGCATCAACTTCATGCTAATCTCTCCGATCGAATGGGCTGTCTACATCTTTGCCTTTGTTGTGTTTAGACAATGGTGAAGAACAAGAACTAACAACAATCCTTCTGGATCACGGCCATACACGAGAAAGTCCTTACTGTAACCATTTTGACTGTAAGAAAGCATTAGAAAGTGTAATGCGCACCAACACCTGTTGTCACCTAGGCACTATAGGGTTTGCCAGGAGCTAAAGGGTTAATGGTAGTGCCTATAGTTCTTTAATACCTGCTAACAGAAATCACACAATAGTGCCATTTATGGTTTGCAATTACCTATTCTATTCACGATACTATACACATTTCAAATGTAAAGCAGAACTCACCCTGTCAGAAACTTCCAAATGATAAATGTAGGGGTAATTGTCAGTTTCTTTTGAGCTAGCAATTCTCAGCACCTTGACAGCATTATCTCTGCTTAGTTCAGGCCCATGTAGTGTGGCCGATCTGATTCGATTATGAGACATTAATGCACAATCAAGTTCTTCCACCTTTCTGGAAATGTAAAGAGATTTCCCCATTCCTGCACGTTTTGAGGTGACAATTCTGACATAGGATCTGGAAGAGAAAGGACATTATTATAGGCTAATCAGTAAACCTCAAAACACACACACACAGAGTGAAGTGTTGCCACCACATAATATAACAAAGTTCTTGTACCAGTAGTAAGTGCTTATCTGTGCAAAATGAGACCGTCATTGAGGTATATAGTTGCATGATATCATAGAGGTTCACTGCTGTGTGTAGTTAGAAAGGACAGGAACAACAACCCCTCAACAACAACATCTCTGTCTTCTGAAAAAGGACACACATAGACAGATACCACAATTCTAACTCATGCCCTCCTGCCAAGGTACTCTGAGGTGTCATGTAGTGCTTGAGGGTCAGAGCAGAGAAGGTATGTGATGATGGAAAGCAATGGCAGGAGATTCAGCACCTCAGACAAGTGTTCAGGGCCAATGGCTATCCTGAACCGGTGGTAAAGAGGCAGACTGACACATAGAAATCCAGACACCGCCCAAGCTCCTACACCTTCCATATGCCAAAGGAGTCAGTGAATGGATTGAGAAGATGTGCAACCACTAGGAGTGAAAACAAGCACCCTCAGGGGTGTTCTAGTGAGAGTGAAGCAGGCCAGGCCAGACAGGACGAAGGAGGGTGTATATAGTCTATGAGGTTCCATGCAAAGAATGCCCATGAGTGAGAAACAGGGAGAACCTCAGAGAAGTGATTTAGTGAGCACAAAACAGCAATGAAAAAGCAGGACCCCAAGAATGACATTGCAGTACATGCCTGGGCAAACCAACACAAGGTTGACTGGTAAGCTGCCAAGGACGAAGAAAGAGGTTACTGGAAACAAGGGTGCTGGAGTCTCTACAAATCTACGAACAGTTTCAGACCTCAAATATGGATTGTGGGCTATAACCAGCAACACCTCCTGGCTCCCTCTGCTGAACTGACCTCTCTGTCACCGTTGAGTGATCTTTCAACTACTTCACCTACCTCCAGTACAGCCCACTTCCACTTCAACCCTCCTCCCTTATGACAGCCATTGACGCATACACCTCTATTTAACGAGTCGCACCAGTTTTGTACAGCTGAAGTTCTATGGATCAAAATGTTCTGTGTCCTATTAAAGTAGATGCTGTGATTTACGCTCATTAACTTGCCCTTTCATACAGTTGCATGATCCAGCATCTGTTGCATGAGCTACAGTACTGATATATACACTTACATACCTGCCTCCTAAAGGCATCCTTTATAGAAGCCTCATTACATTATAGTATAGGGGCTAATCTTGGCAATTACTGTCTGTTTAACAAACAACGAGAGTGTTCTATGTAATAGTTATTATAACGGTAAGAGGTGTAAGTGGGATTCACAGCCTAGTATTTGATCGAGGGTATGAATCAACTATATACGAGGACTAAATTACACAGATACCATCGACAGTCTATAGCTAGATCCAAATTCTCACAGTTCAACATTTCTACTTTCTCCTCCTCAATTGTTGTGCCTTTAGCAGCTACGTAGTTAACAACCTGGGCATCACTCCATCAATGTGTTGTGCTGGCTGCACACATGTGTACTCGAAACAGACAACAGACTATATTCAAGGAGTCTGGTCATCCACAAGCTACTGGATGTCTTCCATCAAACTGCTAGGTGGATTGTCAAATGAAGCGAGTTTTATAATGAAGTCACATTAGGACATTAGCTCCCAAGAAGAGCTGCCCACAGATGTATTTTGGGAATTAGATGCCCCATCCTCCTGGGGAACTGTCTGCACATTTATATCGAATGGGTTTTGCAGCACCACCATGCTTGTTGGTGTGTCTATGATTTGTCATGTGCATGAAATGCTTGCAGGATGTCTAATAGATTTAGGTGCTGCTTTAAGATATTCAATCCTATGGCAATTAAATATATAAACAGCTGTACATAGTGCCTTGTTATGAAGTTTATCTGTGTGGTTCTGGTTCTGTGTGGTTATGCATCACGTCTACATAGAATGTTAA
>MKWU01005702.1_pt1 | contig 13286 bp, 13 predicted proteins | sample 809101 | NCBI WGS metagenome assembly MKWU01 (sample SAMN05860141, study PRJNA318959) | sponge metagenome | host: Aplysina aerophoba | place: Slovenia: Piran, Adriatic Sea, Gulf of Piran | collected 2013-05-07 | reverse complement strand
TTGCTGGGCGCCTTCCTGCCTCCGTCTCCGGCGCGGTAGGTGACGATGTAGGACTTGCGGCCCGAAGGGTAGACGCGGACGCCGAAGCCGGTGAGCCTGTCGTCCCAGGCGATCCAGGCGGTGTCGGCGGGCTCAAGCGCGTCGACGGCGCGCTTGGAGATGTTGACTTTGACGCGCGCGACGCGCTTTCCGGTGGATGCGACCATGGCCACGACCCCTCGATGGACCGGATCGAGATTGGGGAGCCATGGTAGAGGAACGAGGTGTGGACGGCAACACTAAAGGCAACACCAGAAAGCAAACTGGGGAGTAGCGGGGAGGGCTTGGTAGGAGGTGGTGTTTCCTTAACCTATTGATCAATAATACTCCATAGGGCTCAGGAGGGCTCCAGGAAACTTGAGAGGACAATCCTCCACCTGATCCCAGCGGAGATTGAGGATCTCACCCTTGCGGCAGCCTGTCAGCAGCAGCAGGTAGATCGCCGCCACCGCATGCACTGACACCCCTTTGCAGGTCTCCGCCTCGTGCAGCACCCGCCCGAGGCGCCGGAACTCCACGTCGGTCAGGAACCGCTCGCGCCTGCGTTGGCGGTTCCTCACGACCAGCCGGCACGGGTTGCTCCCCTCCGGAAGCTGCCCCCGGTCCTCCGCCGCGTTGAAGATGCACGACAACAGGTCGACGACCCGGTTCGCCATCACCGGCTTTGCGCTCAGCGCGTGGTGCAGCTCCGTGACCTCCCGGTGCCCGACCGCCAGGGCTTGGCGCCTGCCGAACGCCGGCAGGATGTATTTTCCAACCACCAGCCGGTACAGCGACCCGGTCTTCGGCTTGCAGCGCACCGCGACATGCTCCTCGAGGTAGCGCTCTGCAATCTCCGCCACCGTCGGCCCCTCCGCCGGCTTCGCCGCAAGCGGCTCCGGTACCGGAGCCTCGCCGGCCATGATCCGCGCGATGACCAACGCCGCCCGCCGCCGGGCTTCCTTCGCCGTCAGCACACCGTGCTTGCCCAGCGTTACCCGCGTCGCCGTCTTGCCGGGCGCGCGCTTCTGCACCACGTAGACCTTCCGTGCCGAAGGGTGGACCCGCACCCCGAAGCCGGGCAGATCCCGGTCCCAGAAGATCGTGTCCCGGTCGGTCTTCAGCGCCTCGACGGTCCGCTGCGAAATCGTCCTCTTCCGAAACTGTGCCATCTTCCCGCCTTCCGCCCCGCTATGCCGCCAAATCCGCCCTGCCGTTCAGGATGTGCGCGCCAATGCTGCCGCTCACCTTCGCCGCCGACGCTCTCTGCCGGGTTCTGAGCAACTCGGACAAAACGGCGGCCTCCGCAGTCGGGGTTTCGGTCGTGGTGCTTGTGCTTGTGTTCGTGTTCTTCCCCGCGGCCGCTCCGAAGCGTGAGTGAAGACCGGGGGTGTAGAAGCACGTTGACCACCTCAGCATGAGCCGGACTGCCTTCTTGCCCGTACCGATTGGTGAAGCCGCTGCGGCGCCAACCAGGGCGTCCTGACCGTTGACGGCCTCGGAACCTCGCTTGGCCGATGCAGCTAGCACCCGGTGGCCAGAAAATACAATGCCTTCCGAAACCAGCTCCATGCCGGTGGTGCCGCATACCGCATTGAGGGCTGCCCGCTCGGCAGCACGATCTCGATCCGACCGTCCGATGAAGCCTGCGGCGCCGAAGCCGGCTCCGGCACCACCTCCACCGGCACGAAGGACAGCGCGCCCTCGCCATCCTCCGTCGGCCGGTAGCGCGGATCGCGGCGCCACTTGAAGATCAGGTTCGCGTTGACGTCATAGCGACGGCCCACCTGGGACACCGAAACCCCCGGCGCACAGGTCTACGCCACAATCAGGCGCTTCTCATCCTCCGACCAGAACCGGCGTACACGACGCGCCACCGCAAAGCCTCCTCCGATGGTGTCCACCAGCCGATGGTGGACACCATCGACCTCTAAACCATCCCATCCGAAACTGAGGCTTCAAACAGACCCGCCGCAAGGGCGGTCAGGCCCAACGCTTACCTCCGGGGCATCGTGTGGCGTCTCCTGACAGCTGAGGTGCGAATCAAATTGTTTGCCAATAGTTTGCCAGACTGCCGAATCTGCTTGTCTGGAAATGAAAAAGCCCTTGAAAACATCAATGTTTTCAAGGGCTTCAGTGGTTGCGGGGGTAGGATTTGAACCTACGACCTTCAGGTTATGAGGATCAAGGTCGGTGAGACATGCGGCGCCTCAGGTAAGCTGACGGCGCCTACAGTATGATACTGAGGCGAATCAACAGTATTTTGCGATCAACAATGAGGCGTCTGTAGGCGGCGCATGCGCCGCCTCACTGTTGAACGGCACGCAGATTCCTCTCCGGTCGGCGTCGCAGCTCCGGTCGGCGTGGCAGCCTGTTCACTTGCTTCCGTTCCGAGAGGTCATGCGACGCGGCCGAACGACAGGCTGTGCACGCAGCTACCGGTGCGCCGGTTCGCTGCCTTCGGCCATCAGGTCCATTACGGAGAGGTTGAGCCTGTATCGTGGATCCTCCCGACCGGAACTCCAATAAGCCATCCTGGCAAGAGCCCACTGCTTGACGTTCCAGGTTCCCGGTGCCATGTGCTGCTCAACAGAGCATTGTGCTCCGGGGTCGGCCGTGCCGGCTGGCATGGGGCCCGGGTAACCGGGCCTCATGTTTTTTTTGTCCAAGTTCGTTCTATCAAGGCGGCCAGGCCTGATGCCCACCTCGTTCGGCGCTCGCGACAGCGGTTTGAGAGCCGATCATGTGTTCCGACATGGCCGGCGTCGTAGACGAATCCCTGTCGTGTCTGGTTTCGAATTCAAAGTTCGTCAGCCGAAGGGGCAATTCACCACTGTATCGTCGCCCCGACTTGTCGCCGCCATTTCAAGGCCACCCAAAGGCGGATGCCGCATGTATCCCGCCGCAGGGCGGAGGCTGGCGACTACCCGGCTTACGTGCGCGACACGGCATTCACCTCGCCAACCGGCGCCGCCGGACATGTCTAGGACCCGCATCATTCCCAATGTTCGATCATCCGGCTCGACGCCTCGCGCCTCACGGAATGGAATAGGAGACCGCTGGTTCAGCCGCCATCCGTTGTCGGTCTTTCACATCATTTAGCCACGCCTCGAGGATCTTGAGTTCGTTCAACAGCTCCACATGGGTCGTTTCAGCCGGATTGATGGTTTCGGGCGACGCGTGCAGGTCTTCCGATAGACGTGCGCGCGCCGACCGTACCGCGATCACGTCATCGTCGTTGACGATCGCAAGCTTGTGGAGCGACGAGCCCTTGATCTGGCTGTTGAATCTCGACATGACCGGCTGAATCAGATCCGCGATACCCTGTTCCCAAGCCTTGCGGAGCTTTCCGATGAAGCCGTCGGCAAAAACGGAACGACGCGCCTCCGGCCACTTATCAAATTCGCCCCGCACCGTCTTGAGTTCCGAGCGAAGCGCCGCTGCCAAGGGTAGGGCAGACTTCGCGTCGATCGGCAGGTCGTCGCTGACATGCCCGGGTTCCGACTGGGCGCGATGGACATTCTGGTAGTGCACATCCTGCCCGGCCGCCTCCGCCTCTCGCTGAAGGTCGAACAGAAAGGTCAGGTCGTGCGTGAACACGATCACCTGTCTGTGGGCCGCCTCCTCGACGAGGCGCTCCGCCACCCGCCGCCGATACTTGTGATCAAGTGACGACATCGGATCGTCGAAGACGATGCCCGAATAATCCTTCGACGTGACGAGCTCGGCCAAGAACGATGCCAGCGCAACGCAACGGTGCTCTCCCTCGCTGAGTATTTCGCCGACCGGCTCATCCGGCTTGTCGACGAGTGCGACCTGGAAAAACGACTGGAAATCCCGGTCTCGGACTTTACGGAGCTCGATCGGCATCGAGCCGATATGCAGCTTCTGTACTTCGCGCGCGAAGCGCCCCCGAAGAACGTCTGAGACGAGCTTTTCTGACAGGTCCTTGTTCTTGGTCGTAATCCGCCGCTTTGTCGCTGTTCCACACGTCTTCTCGGATTTCCTGAGCACGGCAATCTCGACTTGGCGCTCGATTTCGGCGCGGACATCGTCGGCAATGCCGGCGAGAGACACCCTGTCCTTCAACCCTTCATGTTCGGCGACCAATGCCCGCCGTTCCGCGCTGTCGGCGTCGCCGGATAGTGCCCTCGACCGTCCTGCAATGTCCTCGCGCAGCCCCTTTAGATCTTCAGTTGGAACCGGCACCTGCGCCGTCGTCTCCGCCTTACCGGATAGCAGCGCCCTGAACCGCCAAGCCGCGGTCGAGGCGGCGCGGCGCACGTCCGACGCCAACTCCGGCCGGTCGAGTTCCGTCTTAAGGAGTGTGACAAGCGCCCGGATATCGCCCATCGGCATCCGTGCGCTACCCAAATCCCGCCGGTAGTCTTCAAGTCGTCGAACGGCGTCCGCCGCCGCCTTCTGCGCTGCGCCCTTCACGAAGCTTTCAAAGCTGGCGTGGCGATGCAGGGCATCATCATCCAGCAGTTGCTGACACAGCACACAGCGCTCGTCATCGACCGGAGTGGGAAACGTCCGACCGGGATAGGCCACCTGGTCGGAATAGGTGCGAGCTGCCTCCCACAGACGCCGCCACGCATCGCTACCAATCCCGGGAAGCGGCGCTTCCCTGAAAAGGCTGTCAGATACAAGCTGCGCAGCTTCCGCTGTGGCCTCCGCGTCCGACTCGAGCCGGCGCAGCTCAGCGAAGTTCTTCACGCCGGAGGCGGCGACGAGCCGGTTCAGGGCTTGGAGCGCAGACTCCAGTCGGGCGTCGCACGCCCTGAGCTTTTCCGCTGCTTTCGCGGGATCCTGTGCAAGGTCCCCGTCCAGCGATGACAGGCGGGCTTTCTCCTTCCCACTGAGCGTGATGAGCAAGTCCAGTTCTGCCGGACTGGACTTCGCGGACAAATCATGAAGGAAGGCGCCCGCAGCGGTGTCCCGGCTCAACGACGGCTTCCTGATCGCGACAGGGGTCTGGGCGGCGAGCGCATCGACCCGCGCGTTCACCCGGACTCGGAGTTCGTCGCAGGCCCGTCCGAGCCGATCAAGTAACGCCATCGCGAACGGCACGTAGGCGACGTTGTTCGTCTTCTGCACATGGATGTTGGCGCTTCGAGCGTCGAAAATGCTGACAGCCGGCAAGTCCGCGTGTTCGCCATGCTCCGGGCGCCAATCGAATGTCTCGGCCCGCCCGGCCACCTCGAAATCGATACAAGCGGATTGCGGGATGTCGTCCGCAGCGTTCACGTCCCGCAAGATTGCGGTCTTTTCGTCCCGCGACCGGCACGCGCTCTTGAGCACGCGCACGAAGCCTGATTTCCCGGAGCCGTTGTCGCCATAAACGATCGTCAGACCGCTCGCAGCGAACGTGAGACCCTGGCCGCTCGCCAGCGCGTTCACACCTAGAGGATCGCGCAGCCCCGTGATCGCGACCGGCTTGCCGGCCAGCCGCTGAGGCGCGATATGCTCGTCGGACAGGGGGAAACTTTCGCCCCCGTTCCCGAGGCAAATCTCCTCAAGCTCGTCTATGTCTCGATCCGACAGCTCGCCGCCCACCAGCAGGCGGCGCAGCGCGTCTCTCAGCCATCCGGGCCTGTCTCTCGACCACTCGAGAATGTCTTCGAGGGCCGACGTCTCCGTGTAGGGGCGCATTTCGCTTTCAGGTGTTCAGGCCATTAGAACCTAATCGGTCGTGTCCAGCCGGTAGTATCTGCTCAGCAATGCTATCGCGTCGGCCAGCGTGATCGGCAACTTCAACGCCTTGTAATCGAATTCCGGAGCGTCGTAGACCCGTTCGAGAAGCTCGGCCAGGTCAGCCCGTATGGGGCCGGCGACATTGAGCTCGCCCTCACCCGGCAGCAACTGGATCAGCCGGAAGACGTCGCCGCGGTGCTTTCGTGTATGACGCGAATCAATGTCCTGGCCTCCCGCCCTGAGCCCGGAAAGATCGAGAAACGCGCGCGCCTTGAACGGGATCAGGATCCTCTCGTCGATCAGGCTGATCCCGTCGATCACGACGCGCATGTCCCGGAGCGCTTCGAAATAGTCATCGTCAAGCAAAATTGCCGAGAGGCTGATCACATCCTCTTCAAGGGGTATCGGCGAGAGCTTGACACTATCGGGAAGCGGCTGCGTCTCCGGGCGGCGTGCGAAGGGCTCGATCATCGCAGGGTATGTATCGTCCGAAGGGCGATGAAAACGGTAGAATTCGCGCTGGCCGCTGGAGCGTTCCCGGGACCGGTATCCGCCGGCGTCCAGAAAGCCCGCGAAGACCGTGGAAAACTCGGCGCTCACCGCATCCACACAGAGCACGATGTCGAAGTCCTTGGTCGCTCGAAACGGAAGTCCGACTTCGCCGAAAAGAATGTCGCAGGCGGCGCCGCCAATTAGCGCGTAGCTTTCTTCGTACCCTGCGAAATGTTCCCGGAACCACGCAATTGTCGAGCTCCCGCACTACTCTGCCTTTGCTCGCTTTCTACTCGCTTTCAGGAAGTCGTCAATAAGGGCCATAAGCTCGTGAATCGTGGCAGATCCTCCAGCGATCAGACCGGCCGTAATGACGATGTCAGCAAATTGAAACACGGCTGTCTGGAATTCCGAGGTCGTCCCTCCCGAAACGTCAAAAATAGGCCCGAGCAGCCTGACACCGGCCAAAGACACCAAAATACCCAACGTAAACCCTGCGAGGAGCGCCCGACGTTGCGTGCCCGCCTTGTACTGCTCCAGCTCTTTTTCTTTTCGGACCTTTGCTTGGTCATCAGGTTCCGACCGTACTTCTTCCTCCAGAAGAATGCGCCCGCCTTGCCGCCAAGCCTTTATGAGGACTTCGAGGGCTCGTTCAACAAATAAGGCAACAATGTACAGAATTCCCAATTGTGTAAGTGCGATCAGGAATGGTGCTTCTCCCTGCGTGGTTTTGATAGCTCCCAAAGAGTCACCCGCAACCCAGATGATTACTGCGATCGCCAGAACCGCCAAAGAAATCCAAATTCGGCCAATGTTCTTTTCCATGTTCTTTCTCCCGAAACTACTCGTGGTGTTTGACTGACATCGGCAAGCGACATCTGCCTATCACGTCACCCAACAACTAACCTCGTTTCATCGCCGACATCACTTCTTCCCGGTTCACAAGCACAATCTGTTGGTCTTGCGGTCGCTTTTGTTGCGGATCCCCATCGAGTCCCATGTGCTTTAGGAAATAGTAGAGGAATGCACTCGGGACCGTAATCGCCCGCACTCCTTCTGGCATGTCATAGTCGAGCTTTATTGCCTCCGCCTGGCTCTTTGAGAGACCGGGATGGGGAGAGATTATCACCGTGACCGAATCGAACCAGGCTTCGTCAGCACCTGAATCCATCGCATGTGGCTGAGATTCGCCGATTTCGTAAATTCGGGCGAAGACGAAGTCCTTGAAGGTTTCGTCGTTGTGGCACAGTGCCCGCACATGCCACCGAAAGCCATCGAAACCCAGCGCGTGCGGCGTGATCCAGCGCCAATGCGGTTCCGGTCTTGACATGGACTGGTATCGAATGCGGAGCGCGAGGCGATCTCGAATTCCGCGCAGGACCGCCTTCAAACTCCGACTATCCACACTCCTCCCTGGTGTCGGCACGATCCGGAATTCCGGCGTCTCAGCTAGCCAAGCTTCTTCCTGTGCAATCGTGCCGCTCGCCAGGGAATTCAACTGTGCGAGATACCGCCCTGCATCTTCGACCTCGAACATTGGCCGGTATGCTTGCGTTGCCAGATAGCACTTCAGGCTCGGGTCGTAGCCCAGATTGTGCGGCGCCATCTCCTGGTACCGGGCGAGATCGGCTGAGGCTTGGGGAACGGAAATTCCAAACTGCTCGGTGAGGTCACCGCGGTTTATGCGACCGTCCCAAAACAGACGGAAATCGATGAACTCGAGCCGCCGTTCAACGCCCCACCTCAGTCCTTTGCGGGCCTCGCCTTCCACCTTCTCGGTGTCAGGTTCCTGCGCCAAACCCGTTCCCCAGTCCGTAGAGAAACTATATTGACTTCACGCCATATGCGTATATTCTCTTACCTGATCGTCATCGGTCTGTCAACCGCACTTCTCAGAGGAGGCCATAGGGATGGCACGCAAGACGAACACCGAAGTCACCAGCAAGAGGGCCGCGTCGGCCGCTTCCAAGGTCCTGCGAAACCCGCGATCCAGCAAAGCGGCCAAGACTGCCGCCGCTTCGGCGCTGGCCCAGAGGCCTAACCGCCGCAAGCGGTAGGCCGTCTCTCACGGTGCGGCAAGACAAATCGGTTCCGGCGACTGGGAACACTGCCATCCCTTGAAGAATCGCACGTCGTCACACGCCGCGGGAGGCGCAACCCCATCACGCAGGGGCAACGTCGGCAACGATTCGGTGAAATGTCGGTACCACCATGCCAGCGACAGCAACTGCTGCCTGACGACAGCCACGCCAACATCCCACGCCCGTCCAAGGGCCTGGAAAAGGAGAGCGTCCGCCGATGACGGTACCGAAACACACGGAAGAGCTTCTTGAGGACCTGGCGGCGTCCCTGCAGGTACCGCCAAGTCGCTATGAAGCTGCGGAGCGCAGCTACAACTCTGTGGGTGAGTGGTTGCACCGGGCAGCATCGCGTGTCCGCCGGGCAAATCCCAATGTTTATGTTCAAGGGTCGTTCCGGCTCGGAACGGCCATTCGTCCTATGTCGGACATGGAAGACTACGACGTTGATCTGGTCTGTGAGCTATCACTGTCAAAAACTCAGCTGACGCAAGCTCGGTTGAAGGCGTTGCTCGGCGAAGAGCTTCGTTCCTATGCCGACGCACATGGCATGACGGAGCCGGAAGAAGGCCGTCGTTGCTGGACGCAGGACTACGCGGATGGGGCGCAGTTTCATATGGACACCCTCCCCGCACTACCTGATGCGGCGGGCCAGCGCTTGGTATTGGCGCAGCGTGGCTTCTCCGACGAATGGGCGGACACCGCTATAGCAATAACGGACAGGGACGATCCGAATTTCAGGACGCTCACAGAAAACTGGCCGCACAGTAATCCCAAGGGCTACGCGAACTGGTTCCGCTCGAGAATGCGTGAAGTCTTCAATGCGCGTCATCAGGCTCTGGCGCTGGAGGCGCGTGCAAGCGTCGAAAATATTCCCGAGCATAGGGTGCGCACACCCCTTCAGAGTGCCATACAGATTCTCAAGCACCACCGCGATGTGATGTTCTCGGAGCGGGGCGACGATAAGCCGATTTCCATCATCCTGACGACACTGGCAGCCCATGCCTATCAGCAAGAGCCGACAATTTCGGGTGCGCTCTACAGCATCCTCGATCGAATGGATGCGCATATCGACAACAGTACCGGTGTCGCTTGGATAGCTAATCCCACTGACCCGGCTGAGAACTTCGCCGATCGCTGGCAGGTATATCCGAGACGCGAGGAGGCCTTTCGAGAATGGCTGGATCGGGCTCGTGAGGACTTTGCCGCCGCAGCTCAATCACTAAATCGCGAGACGGCCAGTGCCGCCTTGCAGCCCCGACTTGGACGAAATCTTATTGAGGCCGCTGCCGCGCATCGCCGCGGTTCACCATTGGCACGAGTAGTCAACAGCGCACGTCTCCTGCTCAACCCCGCACACCGGAAGGCACCTCCGTGGACCCGGCTTGATCAGGGCCAAGTGCGTATTGAGAAAGCAACGACGCAACGCAATGGCTTCCGACCTGAGACATTCCGCGGTGACGGCGACCCACTGCCAAAGCGTTGTAGCCTCGTATACCAGGCAAACACGGATATCCCGAGGCCTTTCAAGGTGTATTGGCAGGTGGTGAACACCGGCCGGGAGGCGGAAGCCGCCAATGGTCTACGCGGTGGCTTTGATGAAGGCCTTGTGACCGCCGGGAAGCTCACCAAGAAAGAGACGACGCTCTACACCGGGAGGCACAGCATCGAGTGCTTCATCGTCAAGGCCGGCTACCTGGCAGCCCGGAGCGGTCAGTTCATCGTCAATATTCGATAAGATGACATCTCGCTATGAACCTGCGCCAGCACTTCATCAGATCGTTGATCGATTGGATATTCAGACGGCGCTCTCCCGCTCTGTTGATTATGCGCATCGGCCTTGCCTGTCTGTCGCTTGCCTTTGGTGTTGGCTGGGTATTGGACGTCTCATTCCCGTTTCAGGGAGGCCGTATCGATGTTGGTCTTGACAGTGCAGGTGGAACACCGATCGTGTTGGTCTGGGCAGCGGCAGCCATCGGGCTGGTTCTGATTGGCGCGGGATTCGTCTGGGAGATCATTCGCTACAGTGCAGAACAACGCCTCCTCGCTCGGAAAAAGATTGTTGTCGTTGAGGCTCGGGGATTGCGCGATACTGGCGGTGCGCCTCTAATCGAATCCCTTCCCTCAAGGTTCCAAGGACACCGAGAGCAAGTGCTTGTTGATTTGCGCCAGCGGGTCAAGGATGGCGAGATCGTCGCGCCAGAAGCGGCCCTTGAGGATCTCGTCTCGCTGCCCGCCGACTTGAAGCGGAGAGAGAACGGCTACGATCGCCGCGACCTCACGCTTGTTTACGGTGGATTGACGCCCGTGCCGTTTACATTTCTGACCGGAGTCCTGATCGACGACGAGGGAACGGCCTTTATCCTGGACTGGGATCGACACGCGGAGTCTTGGCGAGAACTCAACGGCGTAGATGACGGCAAGCGCTTTCGGGTAGACGGCCTGGACAATGTCCCGGTTGGCACAAGAGAAGTTGCATTGGCGGTATCTGTATCCTACTGCGTGAACGCCGATGATATTCGTGCTCGCCTATGTGACATACCGGTCATTGAGCTAGTCCTCGAGGAAGGCTCACCAGACTGCCACTGGTCCGCAGAAAAGCAGCGTGCTCTTGGCAAACAATTTCTTGAAGTGACAATCGCCTTGGGCAATCGCGGCGTGCACCGTATCCACCTGTTCCTTGCCGCCCAGAATAGCATCGCATTTCGCTTCGGCCGGCTCTATGATAAGCGCAACCTGCCTGAGGTCGCCGTTTATCAGTACAAAAGGAGCGCTGTTCCTCCGTATCCGTGGAGTGTTCTAATGCCCGTATGCGGAATTGATCGGCCTACGGTCATTTTGTGAATCTCACTGGCACTGGGTAGAACTTCGCACGAGTTCGGCAGAAAAATTGCTAACACCCGCATGCATCGCGAGAGTTGCCGCAATAGCCGCAATATTTTTCGGCCGTTGTGTATATTACCGCGATACGTGCATTTCGTACGGTGTTTATACTGGTGGCGAATAAACTAGGAATTCATATAATTGCCGACGCATGCTGTTGATCTCGGAGATTGGGATGAAAGAACAACAGTGGTTGGATAAAGTTGAACAACTGTCCTCGACATGGTGGGGTCGGTGTGAGTTAGTAGTTCCCACAACACCGAAGTACCAGATCAGCCGTATGATTTTTGATGCGGTTTGGCAGTTTAATAAGTGGGATCTGAAGATTTTACGAGAGATTCCGCAGGATAACCGGGACCGGATAGTCTTTGAGGCTCATCAAAGGCTGAAGATTGAAGGTATTCTTAGAGGATTTTGGATAGAAGAGTGTGCCACAGATGACCAACTGGAAAATCTTTTCCGCATAGATAAAAGTTCAACAAATATAGATAAACTAAAGTTAGTAACTCGGCGAGATTTTCCCAAGATTCACAAGGTAATATCTGACTTAAAGCTTAAAGAGGTACCGTACGTAAACAAGAGACGTGAGGGGTTTATTCAATTGTATGAGGAAGCGAATGGCGCGGCGCATATGTCTGTACGACTAATATTGAGTTCGTATATAGAGAGAGAAGTGTGGTCTGAGCTTAGGTCGTGTGTATTTCAAATTGGCATTTGCGCACTAAGAATATCGAGGATTTCTTTGGATGAAAGCTACGTAAGTACTATTGAGACCGAACTTAAGGAGGCGTTGACAAAATTAGATTCGCAAATTCAAGAATTACCTGATGGATTTGTCTGATACTGTTCTGATTTTGGCGGAGGAGAAGTGATTCGAACTCCCGGGATGTGGGTCAGCACGCTCTACGGATTTTCGGACCGCTGCCTTCAGCCACTCGTGAATCCCTATCCCTATGCGCCCGGCGCGGACATGCCGTTGCCGGAGCAAGCGGGGGGATGCTGTCCTTGCCCACACCCGCCTTGCGGTTGAGCGCAACACATGGAGGCTGATCGGACGAGAGCATGGTCAGTGCAATTTACTTCATGATTGACGTATGGAGCTATAATCAATATATGGCTATAATCGAATAGCTTGAATAACTTTCCGAACCGTCATGCCCCGGCTCCTCTCCGCGCCCTTCTTCAGCGCCAACCCGGTCTTCCGGCGGGCCGAATACGCCGCGGCGGTTGGTCGGCGACCAGATGACAAGGTCGTCACGGCGATGCTCGCCCAGCACCTCCAGGCCGGCAATATCCGGCGCATCGCCCGTGGCGTCTTCGCTTCAGTGCCCAAGCATGCCGACGCCGCGACATGGTCGGTCGACCGTTTCCTGGCCGCCTCCCGTCTGCGACTTGGCGGCATGATCGCCTATCACTCGGCCCTTGAGCTGCACGGTTACGCCTACACGGAGGGGCATGACGTGCAGGTCATCGCGCAAGGCGAGCCCGGCATGTTCGAGGCGGCCGGTTTCGCCTGCCGGTTCGTCAGGCCGCCCCGCGGTTTCGCGCCCCCGGATGGCGTCATGGCGGTCGACCGCATGGGGCAGGAGGTCCGGGTGACGACGATCGAGCGGACGATCGCCGATCTGTTCGACCGCTACGATCTGGCCGGAGGCGCGGAGGAACTCTTCAACTCCCTGGACCTGGTGGTGCGGATCGACGCCCTGGCGCTGGTCCGGTACGTGCGCGCGCTCGGCAAGGCCACCGCTGCCGGCGCCATGGGCTTCTGGCTGGAGCGCGAGCAGAAGCGGCTGGGCGTTCCGGATGCTGCACTCGAAGAACTCCGCACGCTCATGCCGGCTCAGCCCCGATATGTTCTTGGCGCCAAGTCGGGCGAGGGAAGGACAGCCAGGGACTGGAACGTCATTCTCCCCATCGACGTCCTGGAACGCCGCTTCGAGGGACTGTAGGTGGCGGCGCCGTCCGCACAGGCCCTGCAGCGTCTCGCCGACGAGACCGGCCACCAGGCCGGCACGCTGGAGAAGGTGCTGCGGCTCCTGGACCTGTTGCAGGAGATCGCGCGGGATCGGGTTCTGGCGGACCGTCTCGTGCTCAAAGGCGGGACGGCGCTCAACCTCT
>MKWU01005701.1_pt1 | contig 13290 bp, 12 predicted proteins | sample 809101 | NCBI WGS metagenome assembly MKWU01 (sample SAMN05860141, study PRJNA318959) | sponge metagenome | host: Aplysina aerophoba | place: Slovenia: Piran, Adriatic Sea, Gulf of Piran | collected 2013-05-07 | reverse complement strand
CGCCGCTCGCCCCGTCGCTGCCAATCGCCGCCAGGGATCCCCGCCTGCCCGCCCGCACGGTCGCGTACGCCTCGTTCACCGTTGGCGTGATCTTCACGTGGGTCACGGCGTTGGCCACGGTCGTCGCGTATTCGATGTCGTTCACGGCAAAGGCGCCGATGTCGAGCGTCCCGCTGAAAACAGAGCCGTCCGTGCTGGCGCTGCCCGTCAGCGCCTTCAGCCTCGCGTCGGTGGATTGGGTTGTCGCGTCCACCGTGAACGTGACGCTCGCCTTCCTGCCCCGGTTGCCGACGGCGTCGTGGTAGCCGTTCGAGATCGCCACATACACCACACCATCCGGAAGGGCGGACGCCGGATCGATCGCGATGGCGGTGCGGGCCTGGTTGATCGTCGCCGTGAACGGCAGCGCCGTCCCGCTGGCGTTGGTGGTCCTCAGCGTCAGGACGTTCGCCAGGTCCGCGCCGGAAAAGTCGCCGCCGACGGCATCCTTCTTCACCGGCACGGCGAAGGCGATCGTGATGTCCGTGTCCGCGTCCGTCACCGTGAGGCTGCCGTCCGGATCGAATGCCGGCAGCGGAACGTCGTCGTTGGTCACGGTGAGCGTGGCGCGCGACCCGTTCGCATTGCGCGCGTAGTAATCGCCCAGGTCGTCGACGGTTTCGTCCGCCGCGGCGATGCGCAGTTCGATCGTCTCGGCCGACTCCCAATCCGTTTCGTCCAGGATCGTGACCGTCAGGTTCTGTGTCTTGCCGGTGTCCGGGCCGAACGTCACCGACTTCGTGCCGATCCTGTAGTCCGCACCCTCCGCCGCCGTGCCCGCGGCAAGCACCTCGACCCCGAACGTGGTCGATGACCCCGGCAGGTGGCTCACCGTGACCGGGACCTCCAGCGTCCCGCCGTTCTCGGCCACCGAGGCAGTGTACTTCGACGTTCCCGCCGCGGAGTCCCCGAACGCGATCCTTGCCTTTGCCGCATCGTCATCCACGATCGTGACCGTGGCGCTCGCAATGGCGGGCGCCGGCCAGCCGGCAGGCGGTTTCAGCGTCACGATGAAGGTCTCGTCGCCCTCCACCAGGTCGTCGTCGACAACTCCTGCGTACAATAAATTCGAGCCGGTGAGCGTCGGCCCGTCCAGGTGCCCGCACTTTTTCAAGCCGTCAGACTCACAACGGTTAAAGGGAGCGATATTGAATCCTGTAGAGAGGCGAATGAAGTCGTCACCGTTTGTCGGCGTGCCGTCGCTCCCGCTCAACTCGACATTGATACCGCTTAAACCCACATTGGACAGCGCTCTCCATTGGGCCTCAAGTCTCGTAAGCAGTCGTTCACTATCACTTTCATTGTGCTGTAAGGCATTCCTGTTAAGCGTGGTGCTCGCCGCATTGTCGATGATCGTGACTGTCGACGTGGCCGTGCCGCCGGGCGCGACCGACCAGCCCGTCACACCGCTCGCGGGGGAGATCGTCACGGTGAAGGTCTCACCATGGTCCACGTCAGCGAGATCAGCGTTGATCGGCACGGCAAGCGCTGCCGTACTCCTGCCTTCGGCGACACTGACCGTGGACGGCGTCGTGCCGGTGTCGGCCGACGTCGCGCCGCCGCCCGAGTAGTCGTAGCGCACATCGAATGCCAGCCCGCCCGGCGGCGCCGCCTCGCCCAGCGTCACGGTGAGGGCCGCATCCGTGCCCTCGGCCGCAGTCACCGATGGGGTGAGCGCGTATGTCTTGCCCGTCGCCTGCGCCTGCGCAGACTCAATCCCCAACAGGCCGAGCGCCCCGAACAGCAACGCAAGAATGAGGAAAAATACAGGACGGGCAGGCACGGCCGCCGCGCAGAAAATTCTCAACATGCTTAGGTTATGGACTCAATGGATCGCCTTGCCGGAGTGCTCAGCAGGTGGCGTGTCCCGGCAAGCAGCACGGTGGACTGGTGGTTCCCGGCCCGCTTCCCGTATCCTGGTGCCACTCTCCGGAACTCCTTGATCCTGCCGAGGAAACGCTCCACAAGGCTGCGCCCGGCGCAGAGGTCCCGGTCCGGATCCCGCGACACCCTCCAGTTCGCCCTGGAGGGAATCACGGCAACCCCGCCAGCCCCGGCGACAAGGTCAAGGATGGCGTCGCTGTCATGGGCCCTGCCGACGATCAACCTGGTTCCGGCCCCGAGGCCGACCGGCAACTCCGGCGCATGCGTGCAGTCGGCCGCCTGTCCAGGCGACAGACGCACCGCAAGCGACCGCCCGGCACCGTCCAGCGCAGCGTGGATCTTCGTTGTCAGGTCGCCGCGGCTGCGCCCGGTGCGCGGCTCAGGCCTGCGCGGGGAGGTCATCGAAGACGGGGTGGACGAGGCCGGCTTGCGTGCCCCGGCCGACCGCCGGGCGCACGTCATACCGCTGGGCCGCTGGGCCGCTGGGCCGCTGGGCCGCTGGCCGCTGGGCCGCTGGGCTGCTGGCATTATACATTATAGTCGATGCCGTGTCGGAAGGCATTCCCGCTATCCCGTCCGCCGCGGCCGACGAAGCGATTCCCGACACTCCCAACATGGCAAACCTCCCCAAAATTCCAAGCGCCAACCCTGCCGCTCACCTCTTTCGCGGCTCGGCGGAACTGAACGGGGATGTCCGTCCCGGAGAACCAATTATCATCCAAGGATGCCACGGCGCACCGCCGAACGCAACCCGAAAAGCAATTCTACAGCAATTCTAATTTTCCCCTTAGAGATTTTATGTCGTTGATATAAAGCTTTTTTTCGCTAAGCGAAATTTTTACTATTTTTTCCCCGGACTGGGCGAATCAGGTCGGCCATTCCGAATCGCCGCCCCGAATGACGTGTCGGCCGCCGAATACCGGAAAATTCCTTTAGAACCGGCGGTATCTACTCGCCCCCTATTTCTCGTGATTTTTATTTCGCGTGATTTTCACGGCAGGAACGCCCGCCTAGCGCGTGGGTTGAACCTTGGGGGCTAGTGCGTTGATCTGAACGCGCCTGAGCTTGAGGCCCTGTCGCGGCTGCCATGTCGGGTTGAGGTTTATGACGCGGCTTTTGAGCGTCGGCATTGCGTTGGCGCCTGTCTTCGACCAGCGGGTGCCGGGACGCTTCAGCCGGAGCCCGTACCGCTTGCAGCCACTTTCCACGACCCCCGATCCAATCTGCATGCCCTGGTCGCGGTATTGGCTGTAGCGCATCCGTTCGATGTTGTTCCGATAGTAGCGGCAGCACGCCTCCACTTGCTTGCACCTGCCGCTGAAGGGCTCGAGATCCCGGATCACCTTGGCGGCCCGGCGCGCATCGAGGTCCGCCTTGTCTGGAAAAATCGCCTTCGCCGCATCGCCGGCGTATTCGATGGCATGGAACATATCGAGCACGAAGGTGACCTTCCCGCCCCCGAACAACTCCTCGGAGGTGTTCCGCATCCATTCTGCGCAGTCCGAGATGACGACGAGGTCTTCGACGCCGTGCAAGCCGCGGCGCAGCGCCTCGCGGGCGAGGCGCATGGCGAAATCGGAGGGATCCCGGCTTCCCGGCGCCGCCGCCGCACTGTCGATGAGACAACTAGACGTCTCGCTGCCCTTGTCCTTCAGTGCCGCGCCGGTCTCCGGGTCCCGCCGCTCGGCAGTGTAGATGACCGCCAGCTATGCTTCCCGGGTCTTCGCGCTTCCGTCCTCCTGCTTGTCGGCAGTGCCTTCGACGTCTTCCTTTCGCATCGGCACCCCGGTCCCGTCGACGGCAGGATGCATCCGTGATTCCAAGGGGTTGTCTTCCACGACCTCATCCTGTCCGAACCGGAGAATCTCCTCGCCAAGCGCCACGGACCAGCGCTGCAGCGAGCTTGAGGATGCGTTCACCCCGGCAAGGTTCGCGATGTGGCGGCTCGCCGCATCGAAGCTCATCATCGGCGTCGTCTCAGCCATGACGCTCATTATCCCCGGCGTGAGCGTGTCACCTTCCAGGCCCAGCGCGCGGTCAAGCGGAAAGAAGCCACTGCGGCACGATCGGCAATAATAATAGTTGCGCTCGACCTCGACCCGGCCAAGCCGGGTGAGCCAGGCTTTTTTCTTCCTCGCCCCGTGAAGGCACATAAGCTTGCCGCAACTCGCGCATTCCGGCGGTGGCAGAGCCTCGCCAAGCTGTTCGAACAGAATCTTCAGCGCCGTCGCGCCGCCGCAAAGAGAACTGTCGCGAAGCACCCGCTCCGCGCAGTCCAGGTCCGGATCACCCGACGCGAGGTCCGCCGCCAGCTTCGGAAGTTGCGGGCCGAACTCCGCCTGCACAGCACCGAGCAATGCCGGAAGCGGTCCGCCGACCGGTCCGAAGCCCGCCAGAGGCAACTCGCCCTCCGTGAAGTCGCAGCTCCGCACCTCGCCGCCTTCCAGCCAGTAGCGGGTGTATCCGCCCTCGTGCACGCGCAGCACCGCCGCGCCTTCCTCCCCCAGGCCTTCCAGATACGCCACCGTGTCTGGATGTCCGTGCCCGCGATTCCCTTTGACCTTCGCCATCATCCGCGCTCCCTGCCTTGCTGCCTCTGCAAGCGCGCCACCCGCCGGTTCCCCCGGCCGCATTCGGGCACGCAGCAAAGCCAGTGTAGCAAATGCGAATCGCAATCGTCAACCAAATTGGGCTACACCCGCCGCACCCTTTCAATGCGCAATAGGGAAAACTTCCCGGTATGTTAAATGCCTCTCCTGATTACCGCCCCGCTTACGCTGGTTCTGGGCTCGCAAGTAAAAGCTCAAGGATGCTTCAAAGAGAATCACTCACGGGAGCTACACCCATAAGCGCTAACTTGTTTGACTTCTCCGTGTGCGGGAGTGGTTTCATTCGCCAGCAGCATGGAAGCGCCGACCCCGGAACGGAGATACGGGCGGCCTATTGCCCGGACTGCGGATTTCCGGCCCACCAGGCGGCGCAGCGGCGAAAATCCCCGCAGAGTCCCCGAAACAACTGCCGAAGGAAATCCGACTGAATTAGCGTGGACTAAAATTGCAAGCTTCGGCCGAGAAAAGCGGGAGGTTCGGCCAAGCACAAATAGGCGAGTCTCCGCGCGGCGATCTACCCTAGGGGACCTCCTTGCTTCTCCCCCTTTTTCCAGAAAACGAAATACCTCTGCATCCAAACGACCGTGAAGTACAGCGCGAGGCCCAATAAGCTCAGATACAGGATTAGCGCGAAGACCCGAGGGGTGTCGAGCTGGCTTGCCGACTGGCGTATCAGCGCTCCAAATCCCCTTCCGCCGCCAAGAAACTCCCCGGTGATTGCGCCCGCCATGACACCGACGGAAGCGATCTTGAGCCCTGTAAAAATATAGGGAAGTCCAGTCGGCAACTTTAGTCTCAGAAGAGTCTGGAGCTGCGTTGCGCCGAAGGATTTGAAAAGCATTCGCTCGCTCTCGGTCGCGGCATATAGTCCGGCGGCCGTTGCGACGACGATGGGAAAAGTGGCGATAAATGCGGCAAGCGCAACCTTCGATCCTATATCGAATCCGAGCCATGCAATGAAAAGCGGCGCGAAGGCAACCTTCGGCATCGTATCGATCGCTACCAGATAGGGCATCACGGCCCGTTCACCGAATTTGGTTTCGCCGACAAGCACGCCTAACGAAAAGCCTATCCCCGCGGCAATTAGAAACCCATACGCAACCGTGAGCGTGGTCGTCCAGAGCGCGTCCAACATGTACTCGCCCGCAATCAAGTTGCCGCCGACGAAAATCAGGTCGTCAAGCGTTTCTGCCGGCGTCGGAAGGATAATTGCTGAAACCCATCCCATCCTCGTAACAAGATCCCAGATCCCGACAACGACAACGAAAAGAAATGTCATCGCGACCCATCGCGGGATTCGGTCGATTAGAGCCTCTCTTTCCTCCCAGACGGTGTCTTCGCCCGTCGGTCGGCTCGCATCCGTCATTCGTGCGCTTCCTTTCCTAGGAGTTCGCGTATGTGGGCAACGATTTCTCCGAATTCTCGTGTGTTGATCATTTCAAGCGTGCGCGGCCGATGCAGGTTAATCGTCACGTCCTCCACGATCCGACCGGGCCGCGGCTTCATCACCTGTATGCGGTCCGAAAGAATGACGGCTTCCTCCAAAGAATGCGTCACGAGAAACGCGGTGGCCTCGCGCTCCATGCAGATGCGCTGAAATTCCATGTTCATGAAGTCTCGCGTAAACTCGTCGAGCGCCGAAAAAGGCTCGTCGAGCAATAGCATCGCTGGATCGGTCACAAGCATTCGACAAATGGCGGCGCGCTGGGCCATCCCTCCGGATAACTCTCCGGGGTAAACGTCGGAGAATTCTCCAAGTCCAACAAGTTGCAGAAGATCCGTCGCGCGCCCGCGCGCCGCCTTCGCGGCGGCGCGGCCTTCTCGGATCTCGATTGGCAGAACGATGTTTTCAATCGTGGTCTTCCAAGGCAGCAAAGTCGCCTGCTGGAACATCATGCCAATATCGGGCCTTGCTCCAAGGACGGGCCGACCATTGAGAACTACTCGGCCCGCCGTGGGAGGTAGGAGCCCCGCCATTATATTGAGCAGCGTCGATTTTCCGCAGCCCGACGAGCCGACTACGGACACGAACTCGCCCTTCCGGATTGTCAGATACACGTCGGAAAGCGCGGTCAGGCTGTTCCTGGCGTAAATTTTTGACAATCGCTCAATTTGGTAAACCGGCAATGGCTGCGCCGCTGCCGTGGTTGGATCGAGTGGAAGGGGCTCCACCATTGTCGTTAAGCGTTCCAGTCACCCACGAATTCGTTCGTATAGACCGCCGAAAGATCCGATATGGGTTCGGAAAGCGCGCCCGAGGCGACCGCGGAGTCGTGAATCGCCTGCCAGTGCTCCGGCGGTTGGTATCCGTAGCCTTGCCCCATCAAGGCGTCGGTCGGCGTCATGCGAACCAGAACGCCGTCAAATAGAGCCGGAGCATAGTCCTGTTCTCCCTCCTGCGGATTTCCGGCCGCGCAGTGGGCTAGGCAAGCATCCTTGTTCGCAGGATCCGAAGCGAAGCGGGTCGCACGGACGAGCGCGCGACCAAACGCGGGCGCTAGTTCGGGCATCGCCGCCATTTGGCTTTCCAGCATCGCGATACCGTTGCCGAAGAATCCAAGATATGCCTCCGGCGTGATTTCCCTGAGGTTTAGTCCGCGAGCCGCGAGTATCGCGGCATCGGAGACCGCGCCGGCATACGAGTTGACTTCGTCGCGCAAGAACGCGACTGCCGCCGTCCCGCCGTCGCCGACCGGCAAGTAGGTGAAATCATTTCCAACGGTCATGCCGAGATCAGCCATGATGGCGCTGGTGAAAGAAACTTCCGCGCCGTCAGCAGTGCCGACACCTATGACGGTTCCCTTTAGATCTGCCGGCATCTGGTAGGGGCTGTCGTCCTTAACCAGCAGTCCAAAGACAGACTTGGGATAGAGGTTGTAGAGAAACTTCACGTCGACGCCGCGAGCCCGAGCACCGAGAGTTGGTCCAGGTCCGGGCGCGCCGATGTGCGCTTGGCCGGCGGTCATCGCCTGGAGAACCGCCGATGAGCCATCGATCGCTTCAAGCGTCGGTGACAGTCCCTCTTCTCCAAAGTACCCCTCGCCCACGGCAACCCAATACGGCAGCCATGTCAGGGCCGAAGGGTTCGGCACCGCGAAAGTTATCGCTGTCTGCGCTCCTACTAGAGCCGGCGCCCCTATCGTTGCGAGCGCCGAGCTACCCAAAGCAAGTTTTCCGAAATCTCGTCGAGAAAATCGATTGAAGTGCGTCATATTTTTTCCTCCTTACATTATTATTGGCAATCGCATGGACAAAATTTGTCCTGTTCGCCGAAGCCAAGAGTTAAGCATACCGTAAATCGCAAATCTAGCAAGTTGCAAAATCTCACAATCTCACTTCTATCGTCCCGAATGGGCAGCGCGAATTTCATGATCAAGCCACCGCCTGCCACTGAAAAACTCCGGGATACGGTTGTTAATCCGGCGGCGTCGAAACACAGTCACGCCGTCCGCGCCCGACGTGCGGCTGCCGATATTCTCGCGGTGTTCGACGACTGAATGCTTGCATCCGCCCTCGTTAATGCCAGAGCCTACCGGAAGACCTTGGCGTTGATACTCGTCGGAGCAAATCCGGAGCAAGCCGGATCGGCAATGGCCGATGAAATCCGCTTGGGCGGAGGAAAGTACTGTTTATGGAATAATCAGAATCGATGCCTATACAGTGCAGGCGCTCTAGGAATCGTTTTTGTCGCAACGAGGAGAGCAAGGGTCGTTCATAGATTTAAGGCTAGCTAATATTCTAATCAATATGTAGAAGTTTATGCCACCTGAACAGTCGCGCACTATAACTGAATTCAGATAGAATCACTAGCGTGTCCAATCTCACGGGTGTAGCCCAAAGTGGTTGTTTGGGCCGAATGTGAGTTTCCGACCTTCCAGCCCATAAAGAGGCGCGCTGCTATAGGAATACTTTCTCGCATCGCTTTGCAACAAGTTTGAGATACACCCCAATCTCGCGCCAAATTCTGGGCGAGCCCGGATCTACTGTGAAATCTAGTCTCGTCGCAGGAAAACGGATAGCGGCATAGACAGTTATTGACCGTTTGCGTTCAGATGCCGATCGCAGACAACCGCCCTCCTACCGCTCCAAAAGAAACCGAGTTAGGCTCGAGCCGTCAAACCCGCCCAGCCCTGCCGCTATTGCCTCGCGATAGCTCTCGCGAGCAGCTTGCGAAATAGGCATCGTCTTGCCGATATGTTCCGCCTGCGAAAGGGCGAGATTAAGGTCTTTCGCCAACCCGGCAATATCAAATGTGCCAAGCTGATCGGTTCCGCCTAGAGTATCGATAACAACCTTGGCGCGATTCTTGAGCACCGCGGGCCCGGCGGAACTGTCTGCAATCAAACTGATCGCGGTATCCGCGGAAATTCCGCTGTCTTCAAGCATCGATAGGGCTTCAGAAAGAGTCGCCCAGTAGATCGCAAGCGGCAGATTCACCGCAAGCTTCATGCGGGCGCCGGAGCCGACCGATCCAAGATGCTCGATTCGTTTGCATAGCTTGTCAAGAATTGGCCTCGCACGGGCAAATGCCGCTTCGGTGCCACCTGCCATACCTAGCAACTGCCCTTTTAGCGCAGGCGCTACGGTACCTCCGACCGGGCAATCGACGAAGTCCGCGCCCGCTTCAACAACCCTAGCCGCGACCCGGCAGGTTTCGTCGGGAAGAAGCGTGGACATGTCGACAATAACGCGACCGGAAATTCCAACGCCAACCAGCTTGTCAACGACGCATTCGACTGCTTCGGCATCGGTTAGCGAAAGGAGAATTACGTCGCAGGCAGCTACAGAGGCTATATTCGAGGCGGGTTTTGCGCCGGCATCCGCTGCGGCGCGCGTGCGGCTATGCGTTCTGTTCCAAACAGTTACGTCAAAGCCGGTTTCGACAAGCCTTTTGGCGAAGGCCGTTCCCATCCTGCCAGTACCGGCAATCGCTATAGCAGACATTCAGATCCTTCCTATTCAACAAATATATCAAGCGGCACGGCCGCCGATCCGTACTTGCATTGGACTGAGACCATCAAATGAACAGTCTAGCACGTCTCCGCTCGTAACGGCGCCGACGCCCGCCGGCGTCCCAGTCATAATGATATCTCCCGGCCTAAGTTCATACTGTTCCGAGAGCTTCGCTATAATCTCGTCGATCTTCCAAATTAGCAACGAAATGTCGGCGCGCTGCCGTGTTTCGCCGTTAACCTCGAGGCATACATTTCCAGAGTTCATGATGCCGATATCTTCTACGCGAGTTACAGGGCCGACTGGCGCGGATTGATCGAAGGCTTTCGTTACTTCCCAAGGCAGGCCGTTTGCCAATGCTTCGGCCTGGCGATCGCGGCGAGTCATGTCAAGCCCCACGGCGTAGCCGAAGATATGCTTCGCAGCCTCGCGCTCGGGGATGTTGTATCCGCCCGACTTGAGGGCGACTACCAGTTCGCATTCGTAATGAAGGTTTTGCGTGAAAACCGGATACCGGATCTCGCCGCCGTTCCGCACCAAAGCGTCTCTCGGCTTCATGAAAACAACCGGCGGGTCGCGCTCGTCGGCGTTCATCTCAATGATGTGCGCCAGATAGTTCTTCCCGATGCAATAGATTCGACGAACCGGAAACTTCTCGCTTGAGTTAACGATGTCGAGATATGCCTCCGAGGGCAGTTCAACAGCATAGGCGGCCATAGATTTCCCTATTCAGGTCTGCCAAGTTTCTGCGATGCGACGGGTGCGCAGCGGCTTGCGTTCAGACGGGAATGTCATGTACTTCGCGCCTTTTCAAGTTGCAAATCCCAATACGGCTGGAACATCCCGCTCTAAACTAGCCGAATTCGCTTGACGATCAAGCTTTGCCGCCGAATGATCGAATGCGTCAAAACCGGGACAAGATCCGAAAAACCACCTACTGCCTGACCTCGCTCGACAGGGACAGGGCCGATTCCAGCATGCTGCTCCGCATCGTCCGCAAGCACTGGCACATTGAGAACCGCATTCACTACGTTCGCGACTGAACATACGGCGAGGACCTCCGCCGGGCGCATGTGCGCCACGCGCCGCGCAACCTCGCCTGCCCGGGCAACGCGGCAATCTCCATCGTTCGCTTCGAGGGACGGTTTCAATACATGCCCCCGGCCAATCGCTACTACGCGGCCAGGGCGCAGGACGCGATCGACGCCATTCCAAAGCCCCTGAAGCGCTCCTGGGCGGGTTGGAAGCAGAACCCGTTGAGCCGCAGTGTCGGCTCGTAGGATTGCTGCGCCCGCAGCCGGCAATTCGCCGGAAAACATCCGCAAACTCTCATCCGAGACACTTCGGTCAGCCCCGATAACCGAAGCGATGCTCGCGCCCGTGCCGGATTTCGCAGAAAAAATCTTCCTCAAATCCGCAAAAACTTGACTTTTGCGCAGGCCTGCCTCGCTGCCGGGCTTCCTTGAAACCGAGCGCGGCGAGAATGGCGATGGCTTCGCGCGGCTTGAGAACGGGACCGGAGGGCACTGACTCTCAGGCCACTACAACGATTTGCGTGCCGACGAACTCGCCCTCCGCCGCAGGAGCGCCGTCGTCTAGGAGCATGGAGACGACTTCCCGGAGATTGCCATTGAGCTCGTCGAGCGTCTCGCCCTGGCTGTGCGCTCCGGGAAAGTTAGGAACATGGCCGACATACAGACCCGTGTCCCGGCAGCGCTCGATAACGGCAGTGTAAGCGTGAATCGTCGACCTCGTCTCGCATTCATGGCCGGATGCTATTCTAGCTGCATGCCCAGGGAGGTTGATGCCCCAAGGAGCCTCTTTCCGGGCTGTCTCTTAAACGACCGGTAAAGAGACGGGCACCGCCGCCCGGAAAGGCGACATTCTCGGCAATGCGCGCGTTTCGACGGCCGATCAGGACGCATCCGGCCAGAAGGACTGCCTTACCGCAGTCGGCGCCATTCGCATGTTCACAGAAGCGATCCCGGGCGACCACGCCAAGCTCCCGGGCCTGGTCGAACCGATCGAACATGCCCGGCCGGGCGGCAGCCTGCGCATCACCCGACTCGACCGCCTTGGCCGATCCCTAAACGGGCGAGGGCGAGTCGTCCGGGTCTCGCCGTGGCGCGGGGGCCTGTGCCAGCGCCGCCGCGAGCAGCTCTTCGAGCTCCTCGAAGCGGCCACCCGCGGCCAGGTCGAACGCCTTTGGCAGCAGCGCGGCCTTCAGGCCGGGAAGCGCAGCGGACTCCTCAGCCGGACGAGGCCCGCCCGGCGCTCGAAGGTCGAGAATCTCGACCTCGACCCGGTTGCCGCCGTCGCGGGAGGCGGCCCGCCACATCTCCCGGACGCCCAGCGCCGCGTAGCGGCCCGGCTTGTTGCCGTCGAAGCGCGTTACCTCGACCTCGACCGCGAGGTCGGGCGGCATCGATGCCTCGAATGCCTCCGTCGCCGCCGCGCCGTCCCGGCGCCGCGCCGCGTACCAGCTCTCGGCGTTCTTCCCGATGTAGAAGCTTGCATCAGCCTCCAGCCCGGTGTTCTCGGGATCCTCCGGGCGCTTCCAGCGCGTGTCGCGCATCGCCCTGGTACGGACGCCGAGCTGCCGCCCGGCCGCCTTTACCGTCTCGTCGGCAGCGTCGGCGAAGGTCGCGTGCGCGCTCGACGGACTCATCCAGGAGATGATCCCCTTCGCGGCGTCGATCATAACCCGCCGGCCCATGCGGTTCCAGTCGAGCTTCTCGGCAAGGGCCGGGACGATTTCCGGAGGAACCTCGATCCGCCAGAATTCCGATCCCATCGGGCCGACGCAACGGTGCCGCGCCAATGTTTCGTCCATGCGGATTCTCCCGTTATCCCGCGCGCGGCTTCGGGAGCCGCGCGGCGTCCCTGTCGATACATTATTGCATGCCGCCTGCATTCGGCAACTGGAGTTTCAAGCCCCGGGCTGCGGGATTCTTTCGAAATCAAATCTAAGCCAAATGGCCGCATGGCCGGGCAAGCCCCCGGGATTTTCACCTGCGCCCGACGAAAGGATAGCCAAGGCGGCAGCGGAAACTATCCCTTCTCCGAAGAAGCGCGACGCAAGTCCTCGCCAATCCGTCGGGCGGTTTCGAAAGGATGGCGATTATGAACCAGATGGTCGGATTCTATCTTCATTGTCAGATATACGTCCAGAAGATCGGAAGAAGATTTCCGATGGACAACGTATTCCGATTCCTCGGAAAATTCAGAAGCGGATTTATTCTGCAGAATAATTTCAGCGTCGATTTTCTTGGAATCCCAAGCCATTGGCCACGCCATACCCCGACATGGCAGCCACGACAGGGCCTCATGCCCAGGCGCGCTCAGATCAACGCACCAGCCCCCCAAGGTTCAACCCTAGGCGGGCGTTCCCGCCGTGAATATCACGCAAAATGAAAATCGCGAGAAATAGGGGGCGTCACTGCTCAGGCCCCGCAGTCGCGGATTATTCGTTAATTTCGCAGCGCTTCACGCTTTCCCGGGCGCGGTCCGTGCCTGATGCAGCGCGATCATTGCGCCGGCATTTCCGGCGAGGGCGATCTGGATGGCGACGAGAGGATTGTAGCCGAGCGCCGCCATTGAGTCCAGATAACTGGAGACCCGGCACCAGGCTTTGGCCTGGAGTTGGGTCCGTAAGCATCTCGAGACCTTGATCTTGACCTCTGACATCCGGATCTTCTGCTCTCCGGCATTATTCGTGAAGCTGACATCCGGGTTGGCTGTGAAGCGCAGGACGGACTCTTCGTGCTTCTCGAGGCGCTCGTGCAGGTTGTGCGCGTCGGACTTT
>MKWU01005700.1_pt1 | contig 13298 bp, 7 predicted proteins | sample 809101 | NCBI WGS metagenome assembly MKWU01 (sample SAMN05860141, study PRJNA318959) | sponge metagenome | host: Aplysina aerophoba | place: Slovenia: Piran, Adriatic Sea, Gulf of Piran | collected 2013-05-07 | reverse complement strand
TTGGCCCCAACGCTCCGGCCTCGAGAAGCCGTGCCGAAGCGGGAAGTTGCCCGCGAAGCGAAACCCGCGCCGGTCGCGGAACGCGTTCGGCGGGATGAAGAACATGAGGCCGAGGATGATGACCGGGCTTCAACAAATCAGGCTCTGTCGAAGCACGAACTGAGACGGTACTCGCGCCACATCATTCTGCGTGAAATTGGCGGTGTCGGACAGGCCCGGCTGAAGAATGGCAGCGTGCTGGTTGTCGGAGCCGGTGGCCTGGGTTCACCGGCCTTGCTCTATCTGAATGCCGCAGGCGTGGGCAACATTGGCATCGTGGACAAGGACGAGGTGGCGATGTCCAATCTGCAGCGCCAGGTCATTCATGACAGCGACCGGGTCGGCAGCCCAAAGGTATACAGCGCGCTCGTTGCCCTGGGCAGGCAGAACCCGAGAACCCGAATCAAGCCCCATGAACTGTGGCTGGACAGAAGGGAGGCGCACCGCCTCATTCCGCAGTACGGCCTTGTGCTCGATGGCAGCGACAATTTCGAAACTCGCCAGATCGTGAACGAAGTTTGCGTCGAGCGCGGCGTCCCGTTGGTGTATGCGGCCATCACGCAATGGGAAGGGCAGGTGGGCGTGTACCTGCCGGGCGGCGGCGTCCCGTGCTACGCGTGCCTGTTCGACAAGATGCCTGCGCCTGAAACCGTGCCGAGCTGCGCCGAGGCAGGCGTGCTGAGCGCACTGCCGGGCGTTCTGGGAACCATGATGGCCGTGGAAGCCATCAAGGTTCTGGCCATGGCAGGAAAGTCGCTTGCCGGCCGATTGATAATCTACGACGCCCTGAACTGCGAATTCACGCCAATCCAGGTCAAGCCAAACCCCAACTGTCTGGTTTGCCAGCGGGAACCCCACAGCTCCTGAGCGAGTCCGCTCCGATGCGTCCGTCGGGCAACTCCCCTCCAATTGTGTCAAACTGAGTTGGGACCGGAACCTTCTCTCGTCAAATCATGCTCGGCAGAACGAGATCCGGTGGACGATGTCCGTCTTCGAAGGTCTTGATGTTTATCATGACCTTCTCGCCCATTTCGATTCGACCCTCGAGGGTGGCGGACCCGATGTGCGGCAGCAGCACGACGTTGTTGAGCTTGCGAATGCGTGGGTTGATCTCGTGGCCCCGCTCAAAGACGTCAAGCCCTGCGCCCGCTATCTTCCTCTCGCGCAGCATGCGTGTCAGCGCGTTCTGATCGATGACCTCTCCGCGGGATGTGTTCACGATCACGACGCTGGGCTTTGCCAGCTTGAGACGACGGGCGTTCAGGAGGTGGAAGGTCGCAGGCGTGTGGGGACAGTTCACCGAAATGACATCCATTCGGGCAACCATCTGGTCCAGGCTCTCCCAGTAGGTTGCCTCCAACTCCTCCTCAAGGCCGGCATGCACGCGCCGGCGGTTGTGGTAGTGAATCTGCATGCCGAAAACACGCGCCCTTCGTGCCACTGCCGTTCCAACGCGACCCATGCCCAGGATGCCGAGGCGCTTTCCGCCTAGACGCGACCCCATGAGCGCGGTCGGAGTCCATCCTGTCCAGTTTCCCGTTGTCATCTCGCGCAGCCCCTCGCGCAAGCGCCGCGTGACCGCCAGCATCAGGCACATGGCCATGTCGGCGGTGTCCTCGGAATTGACGCCCGGCGTGTTGGAAACCAGAATGCCGCGCTGCTGCGCCGTCTTGACGTCGATGTGGTCGAAACCGGCGCCATAGTTTGCGATCAGGCGCAGCTTCGATCCGGCCCGAGCCAGCAGCGACTGGTCGATCACGTCCGTGATCGTGGGTATCAGCACGTCGCAACTTGCCATGGCGTTTGCCAGTTCGGTCTGCGACATCGGACTGTCGTCGTACCGCAGCCGCACGTTGAACAGCTCGGACATTCGAGTTTCCACAATGTCCGGCAGCTTTCTGGTCAGCACGACGTTGAGTTTCGTTTTAGCCATTTAACCATCCGGTGAATGGGAATTGGAGTTCGCATGTAGCCGAATCGTTCGACCCGCCGCAACACTGCCTCCTCGGGCGGAACTGGAACCGGCACTGCGCACCGGCGCCAGCATACCACATGCCGCGGAAAACAGGAATCCTCCATTGCGGCTCGCGGCTCCCACGCTGCGCCGGTCCGGGCAACCTCCGCCCGACCCGCAACGTTGTGGGCCGAAACGTGTTCTGGATTGTTAGTGACGGCGCCAGCGCAGTCCGCATGACCAGGGAAGGCGGCTACCGGAAACCGCGCTTTCTGAGCAACGCGCCGGCGTCCGGCAATCTGCCGCGAAACTCGGTGTACAAATCCTCGGGACGGCGGGAACCGCCTTTGGAAAGTATGCACTGTTCCAGGCGGCTGGCGGTCTCCGAATTGAACGGTCCACCCTCTTCAAGAAATGTCTCGAACACGTCGGCATCCAACACTTCCGACCACAGGTAGCTGTAATAGCCTGCCGCGTAGCCTTCGGAGGCAAAGACATGGGCGAAATTGCAGGCGGAATGGCGCATTGCAATGGCAGCAGGCATGCCGATGTCCTCCAGCGTCCGCCGCTCTGCGCCCAGGGGATCCTCCGAAACGTCGGACTCGTGAAATGCCAGATCGACATAGGCGCTCGCCAGGTACTCGACGGTGCGAAATCCCTGATCGAAGTTGCGGGCAGCCAGCAGACCGGACAGCAGCTTCTCCGGAATTGGCATGCCTGTATCGCCATCCGTCGCGAATTTCGTCAGGACCTCCGGCAGTTTCATCCAGTGTTCGAAGAGTTGACTGGGCATCTCGACGAAATCGAGTGGAACGGAAGTGCCCGAAACTCTTGCATATCGGACGTCAGACAGGAGAGCGTGAAGTGCATGCCCGAATTCGTGGAACAGCGTCCTTGTGTCTTCGAAGGACAGAAGGCAGTCCTGACCGCGTGCCGGTCTGACGAAGTTGCAAACGTTGACAACCACGGGGCGGACTTCCTGATCGAAGTTCCGTTGGCTCATGAACGAGGAACACCAGGCGCCGGAACGCTTCGACGGCCGCTCAAGGTAGTCGCCGATGAATGTGCCGACATGTGCGCCGCGCCGGGAGACTTTCCACGCAAGGCAGTCCTCATGGTAAAGGTCCGCCTCGATCCTCTCAAACTCAAGGCCGAACAGCCTTGAGGCGCAATCCATCGCCGCTGCAATCATTCGAGGCAACCGAAAATAGGGCTTGGCCTGCGCTTCGTCGACGTTGAACTCAATGCCGCGTCGGCGCTCCGCATAGTACCTCCAGTCCCACGGCTTCAGCTCGTCGTCAATTCCGTCGTCAATCATCATGCGCTGCAGCACAGCCGCATCGTTGTCGGCCTGGCTGCAGGCTGGCTGCCACACGGTGTCCAGCAATTCCCGAACGTGCGCCGGGTCTTGCGCCATCTCGAATTCGAGCTTGTAGTCGGCAAAGAACTCATACCCCAGCAGACGTGCAAACTCCTGCCGCAACTTGAGAATCTCCTTCAGCAGCCCGCTGTTGTCGGCATCCGAATTCGGCGCTCCGCGTGCGCACCACCCTTCAAACGCGCGTTGGCGCAGCGCTCGGTTCTTCGAGTACTGCAGGAAGGGCACGATCAGCGATCTGTTCAACGTCAGGCAGTATTCCGCCGTGTCGCTTCCTTGGGAAGCCGCGGAAAGCGCCGCAACCAGGAATTCCGGCAAGTCTTCGACGTCGGACCGCTCGAGCGGCAACGTCCATTTCTCCTCGGCGCTCAGCAGGTTTTGCGAAAAGCTGGTTTGGAGTTCCGCCAGTCTTGCCTTGATTTCGGCGAATCTCTTCCTGTGCCGCGAATCAAGCTCGGCGCCGAAGCGCACGAAGTCACGGCGGTAGAGCTCCAACACGCGCCGCTGCTCGGGAGACAGGTTGCATTCGGCCTGCGAATCGTGAATTTCCCTGACGCGCGCGAAGAGGCTGCGGTTCATGGCGAGGGAAGTGAAGAACTTGGCATATCTGGGTGCGATCTCGCGTTCCAGCGCCTTGCGGGCTTCGTTGCTGTCTGCGGAAACGAGATTGAAGAAGACGGCGCCGACGCGTTCCAGTTCCCAGCTGGCGAGTTCCAGCGCTTCAATCGTGTTGGCAAAGCTGGGTGGCTCGTGCGAATTCGCCACCGAATCGATCCGTGCCTCGGCAGCGGCAAACGCGCAGTCGAACAATTCCCTGAACCGGTCGTCGGGATAGGAATCGAATGGCGGAATTGAGTGGGGTGTCTGCCAGCCTGTGACAGTAGCCAGTGTGGACATGGTGGCGGATTTGCTCCGGATGCCGAAATGCGATTGGCCGATTGCACATTCGAGCTTCAGACTGTTCGAATTGCGTGTCGAGTCCGTGATATGCGTTGAGACATTGCATAGAGTCGTACACACATGTCAATCGGTGCAGCCTAAAACTTGGAGAATGTTCGCATGAAGTCAACAGCGCGGGCGCTGATTGTCGGCGGTGGAGCGGTCGGCACGGCCATCGCCTACCATCTGGCAAAGGCGGGATGGAATGAAGTGCTCTTACTGGAGCGCGATGCCCTGACGGCGGGGTCGACCTGGCATGCGGCCGGTCTGCTGCCGTTGTTCAACATGAGCTACGCGACCAGCCACATCCACGACTACTCGGTCAAGTTCTACAAGTCGCTGGAGGAAGAGACCGGGCTCGATCCCGGCTTTCAGGTCGTCGGCAATCTGCGCATGGCCCAAAGCCAGGAGCGCATGGACGAATTCATGCTGTACGCAACGACAGCCGAAACCGTGGGCATCCCCTACGAGTGGCTGACTCCTGCGGACATCAAGGAACGATATCCCCTGGTGCACACGGACGACCTCCGGGGAGCGCTGTTTCATCCCACCGACGGATACATAAACCCCGCCGACGTCACGCAGTGCATGGCAAGGGGAGCCCGCCAGCGCGGCGTGGAGATTGTGACCCGGCGCCAGGTTGATTCGTACCGGTTCGACGGCGGTGAATGGATCGTCGAGGGCGCGGAGCTAACCGAAAGGGGAGGAATGCTGATCGAGACCGGCGAACGTTTCAGCGTGCGTGCGGAACACGTGATCACGGCCACCGGGAACTTTGCTCAGCGGACCTTTCGTCAACTCGGCATCAAGATGCCTGCCATACCGGTTGAGCACCAGTACATCGTCACCGAGCCGGACCCGCAGCTGGTCAAGTGGCGTGAGTCCAACGGCGAGCATCCGGTGCTGCGGGATGCAGATGCAAAGTGGTATGTGCGGGAGGAGCGCGGCGGCTGGATTCTGGGACCCTACGAAAGGGGAGCGCCGGCACGCTTTGCGCATGACGTGCCCGCAAGTTTCCGTGCCGATCTGTTCGAGCTTGACCTGGACCGAATCGAGGAAGAGTACTGGTCCATGATCCACCGAATACCGTCAACCGAAACGGTCGGTCTCAAGGACGACTTCAACGGGCCCATCTGCTACACGCCAGACGGCAATCCTCTGGTCGGGCCGGCTCCGGGATTGCGCAACATGTGGCTGGCCGAAGGGTTTTCATTCGGCATTACCGCAGCTGGCGGCACCGGACACTACCTGGCGCAGGTCATTGTGGAGGGCGAGGCCGAGATCGACATGGTTTCGCTGGATCCCAAGCGTTACGGCGACTGGATGACCACCGAATACGGAAAGCGCAAGAACGAGGAATGCTACGAGCACGTATACATCCTGCATCATCCGGACGAAGAGCGAGAGGCATGCCGTCCGTTGCGCACAGCCCCCTGCTACGGTCGTATGCTCCGGCGTGGAGCCCAGTTCGGCCAGGTCAACGGCTGGGAACGCCCGAACTACTTTGCACCCAAGGGCTTCAACGATCGTGAGTCGCGATCCTTCAGGCACGGCGCCTGGTGGCCATTCGCGGTTGAGGAGGCTCGGGCGGTTCGTCAGGACGTCGGATTGTACGATGCCACGGCGTTCGCAAAGCATCAGGTTGGCGGTCCGGGAGCGAAACGGTTTCTTGACTGGTACACCTGCAACCGCTTGCCAAGGGTTGGACGCGTGAACCTGACCTACGCCTTGACGGCTGCCGGAACCACACGCACGGAATACACCATTGCTCGACTTGGGGAGGACAGCTTCTATCTCGTGTCTGCCGGCGCCTGGGCGGCATACGACGGCGATCAGTTGCGCAAGGCAGCTGCGGAAATGGAGCCCGAATTCGGCCGCATCGAAATACAGGACGTCACCAACCAGTGGGGTGTCTTCGCGCTGGCGGGAAGGAACTCCAGGAATCTCATGGAATCGCTGATCGGCGACGCCGACCCGCGGCAGGCGCTGAGCAACCGCCAGTTTCCATGGCTGGCGGTTCGTGACATTGAACTTGGGATGTGTCCCGTGCGCGCCTTGCGCGTTTCCTACACTGGCGCTCTTGGCTGGGAGCTTCACCACCCGATCGAAATGCAGAACTACCTGTTCGATCTGATAGAGCGAAAATCCGAAGGAATGGCGTTGAAGCTCTTTGGCGCGCGGTCTCAGAACTGGCTGCGCATGGAAAAGAGCTATCGCGCCTTCGGAACGGAGCTTGGCCGCGACGCCACGCCGCTGGAGGGCGGACTGGACAGGTTTGTCGATCTATCCAAGGATTTCCATGGCAAGCAGCGGATGCTCGACACAGGCGTTCGCGTCAAATGCGTGACAACCTTGATCGACGGTCCGCCGGATGCGTCTCCCTGGGGCCGCGAGGCGCTGTTCTGCAACGGTCGGCGTGTTGGGCGACTGACTTCAGGTGGCTGGTCCGTGCACTTCGGCAAGTCAATCGGTCTAGGCTACGTGCAACCAGACTACAGCGAACCGGGAACCAAGCTGGAGGTCAAGATGCTCAACCGGCGTTGGCCAGTCGAAGTTACGATCGAAAGTCCCTACGATCCCAGAAACGAGGAGCTTCGACGTGATTCAGAAGGAGCATAGCCAGACCGGCAGCAGTTCCGGCTCCAGGGCAGTTCCCGTGGCGACGGCGCTGTGCCGCTCTTCGGGTTGTTGTGGCTGCATGGTTGGGGACAGACATTCATGACGCAGTGATCCGTCAATGCCGTTGGAAGAGACATCGCAGCAGCTTGATGGCGGAAAAATGCGACGGTTGCGCCGGCGTGACGCAGCGAAGCAATTGGACCATGTCATGGCATCCACGTCCACTGTGGCATTTGAAACGACGACGGAGTTTCCACGATGAAAGACACAACAACGCTGTACGTACTTGGCGCCGGAGCGATGGGCAGCCTCTTCGGCGGGATCCTTTCCGAAGGTGGGATTGACGTTACCCTGATCGATCCCTGGCGCGAGCATGTGGACACCATAAACGCCAACGGCTTGAGAATTGTCGGCTTTGGAGGAGACCGCAGCGTTTCGTTGCACGCAGTCACCTCTACCAAGGGGCTCCCTTGCGCAGACATTCTTTTCGTTCAGTGCAAGTCCTACCATACGGAAGCGGCAATCACGGCAGCCATGAACGTGGTTGGGCCGGCCACCACGGCGATCTCGTTTCAGAATGGTCTTGGCAACGAGGAGATTCTTGCCTCGGCAGTGGGTGAGGGCAGGGTGCTTGGAGGCTTGACATCGCAAGGAGCAAGCGTTGAAGCGCCGGGCGTCGTGCGCAGTTATGCCGAGCTTCCGACCCATGTCGGCGACATGTCGGGCGGATACAGCGAGCGGGCAGCAAGAATTGCGTCAATGATGTCGGCGCACGGCTTGCCGACTTCCGACAGCGCCGACATCCGTCTGGAAATCTGGAAGAAACTGGTTGTGAATGTGGGCATAAACGCTCCCTCTGCAATCGCAGGTCTCTGCATAGGCGATGTGCTGCGTGTGCCTGAACTGCGCCGGGTCGTGAATCGCGCAATAAACGAGGCGGTCTCCGTTGCCCAAGCCTCGGGCTTGGCTCTGGATCGCCAGCACGCTCAGGATGTCCTGAATGGAATTTCAGGACCGGGTGGCAGTGGCCGGAATCACTCCTCCATGGGCGTCGATGTCCAAAAGCGGCGGCCAACCGAGATCGACTTCATGAACGGCGCCATTGTCAGGCTCGGCTGGAGGCACGACGTTCCGACGCCGGTCAACGAAACGCTTCTGGCAGCGGTCAAGGGCATTGAATTCCGCAATGCGGAGGTTGAATGCGCTGGCTGAGGCAAGAATGCCGGCAAGCCGACTTCCATGTGCCGTCCCTGTCGGACCTGGCTGCCGCCATCGGGTCGGGTCTTGCCGGAAACTACTCGGATGTTGATGTTGATGTTGCGAGATGCCCGGACCTGCGCAAACTGGGCTGCGTTTCCCCAGGGATATGCGGCGATGCCCTTCTGATCGAGATTGGTGGCGAGCCGCTGGTACACAATCCGAAGTACCGTGACTTGGCAAGTATTGATCTCCGGGAAATTCTTGATGCGCTCAACAAGCCGAATGCAAGCGTATTGGGAGCGGGGTTTCCGTCGTTGGCCGCCACCGACGGCAGGTGTGGCGAACTCATGCCCTGCATGGAAATTGCCGGCCGAAACTTCAGCAAGCTTGCCCGCGTGGGCGATGCCGGCCAGTGCGTTGTGGAAGACTATCGTTCGCGTCTGCATGGCGGATTGGGGAATCTCTATGTGTGTGACGGGCACGCCGGTGATGTCGTCCGTGTTGAAGTTCGGGGGAGGCACGGGAGCGAAGCATCGCTCTCGCAGGCGATACGCACCGCCCTGATCCCGCTTGTTGCCAGGGACAAGGGGCAGGAAATCGCATTGGGAGGGGTGTTCAGCATCGTTGAGGGCCGCGTCCGTGCCCACATCTCGCCGGACTTCGAGTGCATCCCGTTTCCGTATTTCGACACTGACAGAGAGGAAGTCGTTCGGCAGGACTTTCTGAAATTCTACGACGGAATGGGACCCGGCCTGACCTGCATGTCCGTCCTGTGGACTGGCGATCCAACCGGAGGCGAACTGCATCTACGCCCGTCGGGCGAGCATACGCATTTTTTCAGTTCCGCAGGTCGCTCCGAGGCTGGCCACTATCACTTTGACGTTTCCCCCGAGAGCATTCACTGCGTTGGCCACTTCCATCCTGCCAAGCGTGTCGTCAGGGTGGCGGACATTCACGAGGCGTTGAAGAGCGATCAAGTGGAGATTTGGCAGGGATGCACGACGACCCCTGCCGAGGCGGCGTGATTTCCATTGTGGCCTCCTGCCTTCCGAATGGTCCGGCTGGGCGTACAAGCTGAGACCAGCAAGCTCGACATCCGGACCGCAGCGGGGCAGCGTCGTCACCGCACGAGCAGCATCCTTGAGCGAAGCGCAACTGCCCGATCGCAGCCTGGAGCAAAGGCCACCTCCCCGACCGCAGCCCCGTGGACCATCTCATTCCGTCGCCTTCACGCTCGGGCTGTAGATGCTCGCACCCGTCGGCTCCGCCGCACAGGCCGCGCGCGAGCCGTGGCGAGCGGCGAAGCACATGAACATTGGCATTCGGGACGCCAGGACGCTGCAATATATGGTAACAGCGGCGAACCGTCGGAAATCGAAAACCTGCCTTCAAGGGACCGCGAACCATGGTTCCAGACGAAGACTTGGTTACGCCCTGACTTCGTCAGCTTGGTTCCCTCCATTGCCGACATTTGACATGACAATTCTCTGGTTCACCGTCATGTTCCAGCTCAGGCAGTGCAACCAAAGGCAAGATTGTCATTGAAAAAAGGGCGGAATTCTGCATTATGAGACGAAATCCAAGAATCAGTGATAGCCAAGAAAATGACAGAAGCGACGACTGATCAGAAAAAAAGCCCAACTGTCACATATCGCCTTGTAGTTGCGGCAAAGGCAGTGTTGTCCAATGCAATGCGAAGATTTGCCACTTCGCAGCCCGCAGATCTTGATGCGTCGGGAATTCAGATTGACTCCAAGCGAAGTCCGGGAGCGCGCCGCAAGACATTTTCCAGGGCCCTGCTTCAAGGCATATCGTCAGTTGGAACAATATACACACAGCCCGCGCCAACCATTAAACAACCTGGTTCGATAGAATCTGATCTTGAAAAGATTGGGGGAGATTTTCGTCGGGCCATTGGCTACTTTGAAATCCAGCAAGAAGCGCAAGAATCGGACAAAGGTCCGAAAACCAGCTGACTGAACACGTTGGTCCTCCTGCTACAGATGTAGCAATCCAGTCCTCGGCTGAAGAATCTGGAGAATTGTCAATTGAGTCCTCTGAAGCCATACCTTGGGAAGTCAACCGCTCAAGGGCCGCTTCCGCCGCCATCTTTGTATGCAGGATACGAGGAAGTCATTCCAGGCTCCGCGGAACGTATTCTTAAGTTGACTGAGCGTGAGCAGTCGCATCGGCAAGAATTGGAGATGAAGACATCCGACATTCAGAAAGCGAATGTCAGACGTGGCCATTGGATGGGATTTGCGTTGGGCTTTTGCGGAATTGTCGCAGCTGTGGTTTGCGCCATCTATGACCGTCCCATAATTGCTGGATTGTCAGCGATTTCAGTTATCGTCGGAGTCGCAACGGCATTCTTCAGAGATAGGAATGCCGATTCTTGAGAGTGGCGCGGCGCCAGCCAGAACATGCTCACTCCAATTTTCGATACAGGAATATATCTCGCCGCCCATGTGCTGGTGACAAGCGAATGTTTCTTGCAAGAAAGATTGCCAGGCAAGGCTGCTTGAGCTTCGGCGAGGTTGGCAATCAAGACCGTGCGAGAGATTCTGGAAGCGCCGGGTGTTGCAAATGCGCTTTGCTCATCATTGATGCATTTCCGTTCGGTCCCTGACAAGGCGATCACGCTTTGGCCCATTTCCGGGGCCATGAGCGAAGCAATCAGGGCCGGGTTGTCGGCAAAGTTTCGCCACGCCTCCGTCAGCGCTCCCTTTGTTGGGAACCACATGCGCCTTCGCATGATGCCAACGGGCCCGTCTAGCGTCACAGCGCCATGACAGCCGGAGACAAGGTCTTCGAGATGTCACGAAGATTAACGTTCATCTCCTGTGCGGTGCAGCGCTTGCACTCACGGCCGACGGCCGTGCCCTTCCAAACAAGACTGAAGCCGCTGGCCAGTTGGAATGTGAACCAAGCTCTGGGCGCTTCTCTTGCCCTCTCTCTCGGGACCTGGGCAGTCCGGTTCGGATCACTGCATCGTGGAAATCGGGGCGCTGTCAACATATTGCAACCGCTTCATGCGCGCATGTCAACAAGAAACCGAATCTGCTTTCCAAGACAATCAAATGGGGCTTGGAATTGTCGCTAGACTCAAGCGTTTGCCGACTGCAGTTCCGCCCATTCCGACCTGATTTGATCCACCTCGGCAACCGCCTCGTTCGAGTCCTTCACGGAAACATGCTTCTTCAACTGGCGCAACCTTAAGGCTCTCATTCGTGCGGATTGGTTGCTTTCGTCATTTAGCGCGATGTACAGCGCTGTTGCCATTCGTTCCAGTTCCATGACATCCTTGTCGCCAAGCTTTCCCGCCACAAAGTTCAATTCACGCTCATGGCGGGAAATTCCGTCGGGGTAGTCTCCTTGGAGTTTCTTTCCAATCTTTGTCGTAACGAAGCTCGGACCGTATTTCACCTTTTTTTTCCATTCCAGGAACAGGTACGCCCGGCAGGCAGTCAATTCGTCCCTAAGGGTGAATGAATACGGGCCGTACCTGTACAAGATGAAGCGAAATCCCATTGGAACCTTCAACAACTCCTGGAAAAAGTACATGGTTTTCTGGATGTGGGTTTCGCCACACCAACTGCCTTCCTTGGCGAGTCTGTCGATGAGACTCGTGATTACTGCCGCTCTTTCAAGGTTCTCCATATGCGGTCTCCCTATCCGGTTTGAGAAATAGTCTGTTCACGGTTTGCTTTCAGCCATGCGACGGCGTCGTCATATACGGAACTGTCGGCAAACACATTGTCGAAAGCCACTGCGGGAATGCGGTCAAGATGTGCTGATTGAATGACTGAAGACACGACTTCGCCATTGCGCAACTCGACCGGGAATTCCTGTGTGCTTCCCTCCTGCACAAGTTTGTCCCGCTTGAAGTTGTCCTCGCCAAACTCCTCGCAGAGCGTGCAAAACAGGTCCTCTCCCGCCTCGGAACTTCCTTCCATGTCACTTGGCTTGGTCTTGTGGACAAGCCTGAAATGCTCGCGGTTGAACATTCGCCTTGAGCATTTGTGGAGCTTGCTGCCTTCATCTCTCGCTGCCCATTTGCCGGAGACAAGCGAAAGTTTCTTGCAAGAAAGATTGCCAGACGAGGCTGCTTGAGCTTCGGCGAGGTTGGCAATCAAGACCGTGCGAGAGATTCTGGAAGCGCCGGGTGTTGCAAATACGCTTTGCTCCTCATTGATGCATTTCCGTTCGGTCCCTGATAAGGCGATCGCGCTTTGGCCCATTTCCGGGGCCATGAGCGAAGCAATCAGGGCCGGGTTGTCGGCAAAGTTTAGCCACGCCTCCGTCAGCGCTCCCTTTGTTGGGAACCACATGCGCCTTCGCATGATGCCAACGGGCCCGTCTGGCGCCACAACGCCATGACAGCCGGGGACAAGGTCTTCGAGATGTCACGAAGATGAACGTTCATCTCCTGTGTGGTGCAGCACTTGCACTCACGTCCGACGGCCGTGCCCTTCCAAACAAGACTGAAGCCGCCGGCCAGTTGGAATGTGAACCAAGCGCTGGGTGCTTCTCCTGCCTTCTCTTTCGGGACCTATGCAGTCCGGTTCGGATCACTGAATCGTGGAAATCAAGGCACTGTCGATATATCGCAACCATCTTATACGCGCATGTCAACATGAAACCGAAACCTGCTATCCAACACAACTAAGTGGGGCTTGGAATTGTCGCTAAACTCTAGCGTTTGCCGACTGCAGTTCCGCCCATTCCGACCTGAATTGATCCACCTCGGCAACCGCCTCGTTCGCGTGCGTCACGGAAACATGCTTTTTCAACTGACGCAATCTTGCGGCTCTCATTCGTGCGGATTGGTTGCTTTCGTCATCTAGCGTGACGTACAGCGCTGTTGCCAATCGTTCCAGTTCCATGAAATCCTTGTTGCCAAGCTTTTCCGCCACAAAGTTCAATTCACGCTCATGGCGGGAAATTTCGTCGGGGTAGTCTCCTTGGAGTTTCATTCCAGTCTCTGTCGTAACGAAGCTCGGACCGTATTTCACCTTGATTTTCAGTTTCAGGAACAGGTACGCCCGACAGGCAGTCAATTCGTCACTAAGGGTGAATGAATACGGGCCGTACCTGTACAAGATGAAGCGAAATCCCATTGGAACCTTCAACAACTCCTGGAAAAAGTACATGGTTTTCTGGATGTGG
>MKWU01005698.1_pt1 | contig 13303 bp, 10 predicted proteins | sample 809101 | NCBI WGS metagenome assembly MKWU01 (sample SAMN05860141, study PRJNA318959) | sponge metagenome | host: Aplysina aerophoba | place: Slovenia: Piran, Adriatic Sea, Gulf of Piran | collected 2013-05-07 | reverse complement strand
CGGCACAGAGCGAACCACACCAACCATTGCCACCTGTTCCCCCTCTTCCCCAAAGCCAACATCAGCATCATCGACGATACCCTGGCCGTAACCGCCAACCCCCTGACAGATTCGGTGATCTGGTTCCTATCTGAGAGTACCAAGAGTCCGGGACGTACTCTTCAAAGGGGGGAGCTATGTAACAGAGCTGTCTTACTAGTATTCATGATTGCCTTATTATTATTCAGGAGGTCACATGACATGTTATTATTTCCTGTATTAACGTATGAATATGCTTAGCGTAGGCCCCATTGTACTCCAGTTTATTGTCCCATTGTTACTTACACTTGTACGTGCATATATGAACACATCCTGACTTGTATTGTTGCTCTTTTGGTGTGATTGAGTTGTTCAGTTCAGTGACCGTGTCCGTGCACGACCGAGATCGACCCCCGTGCGACAGAATCGTCGAGAGACCTGTTCCTCTTAGTGCACGACAAGGCAGCCGCGATTACACAGTGACTAATAAGCCTTTCGATTGGCAGGGGCTCTCTGTATGCTGTTTGTCACTTAAATAAAAATATAATATTACAGTGGAACCTCTCTAAGATGGTCACTGTGTAAGGCAGCCACCTCTCTAAAACAGCCAGCCTCCCTGGCCCCAAATAGCACTAAAGCATTTGAATCAATCTCTGTAGAGCAGCCACCTCTCTATAATGGTCAGTTAGAACTGGTCCGCAGGCGGTTGTCTTAGCTAGGTTTCACTGTATATATTATATATAATACTCACATCATAACATCATCTTGTCTGCGTATGTCCATGGGAAGATGCATCCTGCATGAATGCAATCAGAGAAAAGATATACTAATATATACTGTGATGTATTACTATTATATGCTGTAGGGTTATTTTACGTGTAACCAAGTTTAGTAACCTTATCTTATGATCTACCCACACATGCATGTTCGCATGTACACATGTTCACATGTATACACGTGCTTGCATTAGTTGTCTTGAACTTACATTTGGTAAGTGTCACATTTATTGTCGCATCCCGAATTGCAGACATCTCACTTGCAATGAAGGTGGGATGTCGAACCGTATGGAGGGCAGAGATATCTCTACAATTGACCTGCACCAAGTGTGCTAACATCCACCTTTCATCCAACAGTATGCCAGAGGCTAAGTAGGTACCAGTTTTCGTGAAATCAATTGGAGCTTTACATTGGAACTTGTTGCCCCCCCCCGTACTACACCTACGGCTACGGGCGTACTACGCTTATGGCTACGGGCGCATGACGCCTACGGCTACGGGCGTGCTACGCTTACAACTACGGGCGTACTAGGTCTAAGGCTACGGGCGTACTACGCTTACGGCTACGGGCGCATCCCGGCTCAAACTTCGGGCGTGCTACAGGCGTACTATGGGCTTGCGGCCGGGTGTAAGCTAACCTCTGGTCACTACAATCGTGAAAGGTAAATCTGACGATTGACGGAGGTATGGCCTCTTAGACGCTAGCGTAGCCAAACCCTTCTTGCCTCCATTTTCGCCTTGCGTAACGACTTTACCACGAAAGTGGAGGCGAGGAAGCGGTTGTGCTACGCAAGGCTGCTTAGATGCTAGCGCAATTCAACCACTGAAAGCTGAAACTCCAAGGAATCGTTCAATTGCAAGTGCATACGTACGTAGCTATACTTCGTATGCCAACTGAGCTAAGACTGATACGGGCGTACTACAGCTACGGGCGTCCTAGGCAACAGCTAGGGGGGGTACTACTGCTACGGGTACGGGCGTACTACGACTATGGCTACGGGCGTACTACGACTGAAGCTACGGGCGAACGTACGGCGTATTACGTTAACTTTTTTACTGCGTATACCGTACATGAAGAGGTATGAAGAAGCATTCCTAGAATAGGAGAACACCTGGGGTATGTGAAATAAGTGGTGAGATCCTGAAGGCTGGGAGTGAAGTCGTAATGGAATGGTTACATAAAAGTGCAAACAGGGTAGGGTGCTTGAGGATTGGAAAAATTACTAGTAGTCTCGGTACATAAGTAAGGTGGTAAACTGCAATGCAAGAACTATCGAGCAACGAGCTAACAGCCTGCATAGTATACCTGGGAAAAGTGTATGCTAAGATAGTTGATAATAGGATAAGAGATATGGCGGAAGAGAAGATATTGGAAGAACAAAGGGATTTAGAAAGAGGAAAAGTTGTACGAACCAACTCTTTACTGTCAGATTGTTGAGTGAAAAGACTATTGCAAAGAACAAAAGAATGATAATGGTATGCATGGACCTAGAAATAGCCTATAACAATGAAAACAGAGAGCTGATGTGAAGTGTTGTAGAAAAGTATGAAATTAGAGGAAAATTGGCGAGGGCAGTTAGGATGTATGTGAGTAGCAAAAAGTGGGAAATAAGTCGACAAAGTTGAGTGTGCAATGTAATCATCATGAAGCCTACACTACTCGATGGCAGTGAAATGTGGACACTGCAAAACAGGCACATGAAGAAGCTTAAGGCAGCAGAAATGTGATATCTAAGGAGAGTTGATGGTGTGACAAGATTGAACAGGATTAGCATACGAAACCAATTATCGACCGGTACTAATTGCCGACCAGTTCGTACACAATGCAAAAGATATTGGCTACATTGTGCAACCTTTGATTTACGGATACGTATACAATAGTATACGTTTCCTGATCAAAGGAGCAGAGTGACACGCTGCATGAAGAGTGGAGAGCAGAATGACGCAGCAGAAAGGCTAGTAGCAGTGATGCAGCAGGAAGACACCATGTCTTCCTGTGGCGTCACTTTGCTCTCTAACCTTTGTGCAACATCACTTTGCTCTCTAGTTTCGTGTCTATAAAGCTAGCTAGACCAGTTGTGCTCATTTAAGAGCACTTCAGTTCGCGTAGCCAGACCAGTCATCCTATATTGAGGCTGTTTCAGCGTAGGTTTTGGTTCGGCTAGTTTTCATTGAGAGACTGGAAGTCGTCGCATTTGTATAGGGTACCTCAGGCTTTAGTGCACTATGAATGTGAGAAAGTGCACGAGTAGTGTACGGGGTGTGGAAGCTGAGATATGAGTGTGTGGTTGATAATTGTGTATGCGCTTATATACGTGTGGTCAATAAATGGTACCGGTAGTCTATAAATGTTTTTTTAGTCAAAGTCGTAAATCGGCAGTGCCCTCGCGACTTGAGTTGCATTAGAAAGGCAGACAAGCACAGCTACACACGGGAGGATAGAGGAATGCGTTCGTACAAACCCTAACGTTCATAGCCAAAATATGCATGGAGTTATGCTTCTCAGTACACAACTTGGTCGATAATTGGTTTCATACGCTAGTAGTGATGACATTTGAGAAAGATTGAGACAAGATGATGTACTAGATCATGACTTAATGCTATAGCTAAATACAGAACTGTAGTATACCTACATGTATATGTACATGTAGCACATATTCCTACATGTATAGTTATGTACTAGTTACTACACGCCTACAGTGGCGTACGACATTTACTGCACGAAACCTTCAGGCGCTACACGTCCTCAGGTTTCGTGCAGTAAATGACGCCGTGCAGTAACTAGTTTATCACAAGAATATACACCCTGACAAGTGTGAATAGGAGGACAGCACTAACATTTTATGAAAAAATAGAGAAGCATTTAACCAAAATGACCACCAAATAGGCTATTGTGGTACATGCAAGACTGTCGTGAAATGTTCCACACCTTCAGCATTATGACGACCAAGAATACCAGGAGATTTTCAGTGGACCAACTGCAGCCACACAAAGAGGAAAGGCTGCACCAAAGAAGCAGCAGCAAGACCACCCACTTGATGCAAAACCAGCACGCACATACTACGTCGACATGGTTGTAAGCTCTATAAAAGCAGTGGAAATGGCAGGCAACTTTTACTTTGGTGCTTAGTGCCGACTATCATCACGGCAAGTTGGCCCGCAGTCTCCAAGGCCAAGAACCACATACTACTTCTCCACTGACGTCTTTGATATTGTAGATCACCATGAAATGTACCTTGAGGCGAAGAGATAAAGCAAGTGGTGAGGAAGGCAAAAAATGAGGAATGGATAAATTTTGGCTCCATTCAGAATGACTTTGTAAGAACAAGAACTTCTGGGGAAGGATAAGAGGAAAGGTGAAGGGGAGCCATGAGGCGGGGCAAGTATGTGGTGAGAATGGCAAGTCATCTGCGAGGAAGATCCGGTGAGAGTGAGATGGAAAGAGTACTTTGCTAGAACTAGACTAGAAATGTGCCACCACTGACATGCTCGTGATTTTAGCTTTTATCTGATTATTGACAGACTCAAAACAACGTACGACAAAGTTACATGCCCAATGAGAGCCTGGTATGAGAAAACTGTCCTTTGATATATCTATAATCATACATGTCCATATTGTGCAAATCTATCTCAACTTACATGGGTTGAATATCACGCCATCCATGGTACCTGCAAGTGTTCAGAGAAGACAAATGTGCAATGAGATTTTAAAGTGGAGAGAAATTTGCAAAATCAAGGGTTCGTAAAATCGTAATATAAGGCAGTACTTGAGTACGTATGTGGCACTATTACATTCTCATTCGTTTCATTTTTACAAAAAGGTCAGACAGTTTAATGGACTGTACGTTCCATTCATTTCATTTAAACCTTTCTACAGAAACGATGGAACCTAGAATCATCATGCAGTCTAAGATTAGGCACATGTGTAAAAGGTTCGCCTTGGCAGATTCATTACTGTAGTCTCTCGCTAGCAACAAGTGATGCACGTCAGGTATAAGGGACAACACAATCTCATCGTGCAAGAATGGCCTACAAGCCACCGACTAACTGTCGCATGTTGTGAGATGGGCCTTGAGAGCTAACTGCATGGTGATACACTAGTTCCTACAAAAGTACAAGGAGACGAGGACCATCGAGAGAATACCTATCGTGGACCAACCAATGAAGACGACGGTGGCTGTAAAAGAAATCATTGAGGGGGACAGTCCGTCCGTGGGGGTTGTGTCCGTACAATGGAAAAGGTTGTTCCGTTCTTCTATCGTTTTGTATGACGTTACAATGTCACATATCGTATATTCTCTATGTACACTTATATGATATTGTGTGTTGTTCATACCCTTCAGCTGAGCTTGTGCATACCTCTCCAGAGCTGCAGGGAATACATAGAAAAAACATTGCAACACATCCTAGTATAGTGTACCAAGAGTATTGGATCAGATGTCTGCAAATGAGTGTAGTACTACAGCCATTTTTGAAGACTGTATTTAATTGGTTGCCGAATCTCAGCAGAGTAAGGGCCTTACGTCTTGATTCTTAATCCATTTATGGACCACAATATTATTGCCCAGCAGCGAGCGTAAGTGAGCGAAGCAAGGCCAACGATCGTGTTCCAGTCGAGAATTTGCTATGTATTTATATATATATATATGTATATATATGTATGTCCGCAACGCAATCGGCGATGGCAAAAACGAGCAGACTATGCAAGCGGGTGCTACAGTTGTGCAAGCAGTTGAATGCCGAGCAGCGCTGCCGATGCGCAGACGTGATTGTCTCACTACCCGCACCTCTAACCCTTTGGGAAGGAGATTTGACAGGGTAATTGAAGGGCAGACATACTCCTTCAAAAATTTGCTGGTCAGGACATTCCAGGGTAAGAAGCACCTATCGACACCAAAGCATGCAGCAATTGAGACGGATGATGACACCACTGACGTTGCATCAGCTGAGTCAGCAGCGAGTGACAGTGACAGCTCCACAACTCTCCATGAAGCTGAAATCATCATGGTACCTGTCTTTAAATCATATACAGCTTGTCTCGCTTGCAAGCCTAAACTTGAGCCAAAACAGCAACAGAGGGCTATTGCACGAAGTGTGCCAAGCCCCAGTGCCTCGACAAATGTGCCAAACAACTCTCAGCTAAGATCATCATGCAAGCAGGCACTCAACATATGACTCTACAAGTCTTTGGGCCACAACTTGCCGACATTTGGAAGGTTCCACAAGACCAAGTTGACATTGACATGGTGTTGATGGCTCCACCTTGCAACATCAAGTTTAACGAGAGGAAAGTGATCACCAGTGTTTACTGGAACGCATAAACACACTTGCAGAACTTCATCACCTTCATGCATTTAGCTCTCATATTATTACCACACTCATTCACTGTGTAACTTACGCACCACAAAAGCTGCTACAGTTTACAGCAATGATCAAAAAATTGCATGACCCAATTGCATGCTGCATGCGAGGCAAGTCTTATGTGCTATGCGTATGCCTAGTAATACAGTACGCCAGTTCGGGCTTCGCATGTGGGTTATGTCCGCTTTGTTGACATAGCCATGAACCTTGTGGTTTTAGCACTTGTTGTAACTTACCATGGTTATGCATGTGACACCGCATGATGTACTCGTGTCTGACCAAAACGATCTCCTAGAATGAACCTCTTCTACTGCTGAAGTCATCAGAACAACTACTTGCACATGTTCATCACTGTGCAGATAGAAACTAAATTGTTGATTAAAACCGAAACATAGCGTTGCCAATCAAGATGCATACTCAACTGTTGCGAAGACCTTGCACAAAGTCATGACATTGTGTGTACGTGTGTAAGTAGTTCTTAGTTAGTGCTGACATACAACCACTGTGTGGATAACTGATTGAGTAGATTCTGACAGTTAGAAGGTGGAACAGCAACCCATGAAAATATTTTAGACATTTCATGGGGGATCAATCGTGAAAGCACTTCTGCGCAGAGATATAGGGTGTGGAAATATTTTCGTAAGTGATAGCTTCACTTTGCTTCTTGCAATTGTTCACTCTCAGTTGCTGTACACTTTGATCCTACATGAAATCGTTGCGCTACCTAATAGTGCACCTATTTGTGTCTTCACTACAGTATATTACAGAAAAAAGATAACCATTTACACGGGCATAAGATGACTACGGGTATGGAATATGTACGGGTACACATACAGGCGTACTTGTGTTTACGTACAGACTCAATTACGGGTGTGATACGGATAGAACGACAGGTGACACAATTAGTGTGGACGGGCCGTTAGCAGCCACAAAAGTAGTGCTAACTCACTGGTGCATACCTACCAAATGATTTCAGACATACATAAAGTAAGCCTGAAGGCGTGAAGTGTTAGTGTGACAAAGAGATCTCTTGTTCGTTGTTGTGAACGTCTTGGAGACCTTATTTCTCGTGGTGTACGTACAGAATGCCTCTTCGGTTGGCGTTGAAATTGAAACAAGAAGAAGCCGGGAGTGTTTAACCTATGCAGCTATGAACGTTGCATATTTTCCTGCAGGTGACCATGTTCTTGTGTATTGGCCATATGATGGGGGTGCAAAATGAGCATTTCGTAAAGTTGGAGGGGGAACCTATCTTCCGTGCTACAATTTCGAAATAATGCACACAGCGAGGGTGAACAGCCTGCCAGCTCTGCCCCAAGAGGAGTGCAACCCACTAAATGTCACTCACTTTGCCCAATTTCCCCACTTCTGGGCATAGACTTTTAAATTGGTCAAACAACTATCATCGCACGTCTTGTATTTACATTGATACACCTTCTGATTGGTGTGGTCGCTCACCAGATTCAGGAGCAACTTTTCACTACACACTAGCACACAATGTTTGTATAATGTTTGGCCTGAACAAACAGTGCGAAGAAGCTAAGGGTAACCACAGGCATGCAGCACAGTCAGTAAATGCACAGAATATGTATATCGATTTTTGTATGCACATATATGTAGATCATACATCGGATCAGTGAGAGCTGCATAGCATCATACATATGTATTCCACATTGCTCAAGTTTTGTGCTTGTTAGATTAACCCTACCTCAGCATGAACAAGAAACTGAGACTGAAAATGAATGATAGTAAGAACACTTGGAGCAAGTAATCACAGAATAAGGACAGTGCATGTTTTGTTCAATAGCCTGCTGCACTAACATCACATGCAATGACGGCCGGTATCTCTTTGTTCAAGTGGCCAATGTATCTTTGACACTTTTCCACTGTGATAGTTACCCAACATGCTTTGATCCCTTGAATGCACTCCTGCTTTGTTCTGTGTTTTACTTCTCGCCAGATGTACTCTTTGAGCTTGTGCCAAAAGTTATCAATTGGATCGAGGTGTGGCGGCTCTGCAGGAGTCGTCCACCAGTTGACCCCCATTGCTTGGTAGTACCTCCTTGCAACCTTACTGCAGTGCTTGGGGTCATTGTCATGAACAAAACAATGTGTGTCAGGATAAACACCTTTCAGGAATGACACAAGAGATATGAAGAGAGGCCCATCCATCTTTCATGCAAAGATGTACAAATGTGTGCACCCTCTGCCCGAACATGCACTTTGATTGGTGCTTTGGCTTTGGTTTGTATCTGGGCTGTAGTCCTCCTTTATAGAAGTCCTCCGGTGGGTCACAATCTGGATAGTTGATCCATCTAAGAATATAATGTCTTCCAAAAGAACATGACTTTGTTTTCAATTGCTCACTCCAGTCTTCTCTCTGTTGGTGTCCCTGATCATCGGACAGTAACTTGCACCCTTTGGTGTCTAGCCCAGCTGTTGCCTTAACCACAAGGTTGTGCAAGCCAGACGTTTCTACCCTCTTCACAGAGCAGCTTTTGTAGTTCACTTCTGGAGTCTCAGTACCAGTCCATAAGTGACGTGGCACACAGTTAAATATAGTTTACTTAACATATTTGACTATCCATAGGAAAAGGGAGTTTGGGTAAAATTTGGCAAAAGTGAGATTTCTGCTGTTTGCATTCATTATACTTTCACACTTCAGATTATGTACATTTAGGTTGCCATAGCAACATCTGCAATTAAATACACAATGTTATACTCACTTCCTAAAAATGCAAGAATTATTATTTCCAGCGTTTGTGGATATAAAATTAGTTGTAGCGGTGAAAAGAGGTGGCCAGAAGCTGAGAGAGACATGATGGTGTGCTTTTAGCATTGTACTTGATTCGAAATATGACCACACATCATAAAAATGTGGGGAGGTCTACCTATAACAAAGTACCTTGGAACGACCTGTAGGTGCATGAATATAGTCTTAAACACCTGATGTGTTTACATGTGTCGCAAAAGCACATGTCGTTAAGGACGAAAGACGTGTTTTCACATTAGGTCAAAGCGGCTCGTTCTTGATGCATAGTTGGCAGTACAGAACAACAACGCAATTCCTTTAACGACTACATCCATCCTAAAATGACAAACAAGAAAATTTTTGGCACGTTTCATTGCTTTGAAGTCACTTAGAATATGTCTTTTTGTGCACCCTACGTGAGTTCATCGCCGCGTATCAATTACAGCCATTGTCGGGCATTCCCAACATAGTCTTTGGCGTTCCTTCACTATTGAAGCATGAAATCAAGATGATGGCAGCAGTCTAAAATATCTCTTTCCACTGTGGATGCCACATTTCCACCTCCAACGCAAAAGGTTTCACCTTTGTATACAATCCGTACCCTTTCTCAGTCTGTACTGAGGCATTCCCAATCTTGCTGAAAAGATTTCATCCCAGTGGAAGCTTCAAAATTCCTTCCAGCACTCGAAAACATTGTGCACATGTCGCTAGTGAGGCAAGGTTAAATCAAATTAATTTTTTCATCACTTTCATTGAACGCGCGATAATTGAAATTCGTGGGTAAAAGGTTAAAACTCAGTGAATGAGCTTTCCCATGATGTTTACATCACTCGTATACAATGTTCCAAAACAAAATGCGCGAATTTCAAACACAATTTTCGCCGTTGGCATTGTATTGTGCAAGCTCCCTTTTACTGTGGATGGTCACATATGAAATGGAAATGAAGCTAAAGCTACATTGAATTATGATGTCATAGAGGTACATTGCTACTTTGTCGATATCGGGCGAACTGATCATGAGCAGATACACAGCAGAATCAATAACAATGTTTGCAGGATGTTTCGGCCACGTAGGCCTTAGTCAACTGCATAAAAACTAAAGAAACTGCAGTGTGAGACATGTTATATAGCAAACACTGGCAAATGGTGTTGTGTGAAGAGTGGGTGTGTAACCAATGACTTCGGCTTGAAACGTCCTGCAATCATTGCTATCGATTCAGCTACGTATCTGCTCACGATCAGTTCGCCCGATATTTAATTATATAATAGATATGTATGTGTACTGCAAAAAACACCGTGTCAGTAAACTCGTGTGGCTAACAAAGTGCCATTGCAAATACTGTTGACAAAGCACAGCTGCAGCACTTGAAGACTTACCCCACAATGCCTCACATTTGACTAGTGTAATATACTATGTTGAAATGTAGAGTTTCTGATCATTGAAGAACCAGCCGTAGAGGGGGGTGATATGATTCCACATACGTAACTCAGCTTTAATGGAATGGTGCAAAGGGTCATAATCAACAGCACAATTGGGTAAATGGTCACAGAAGCATAACATTGGTGTGCAAACATGTGATGCAGTCTCACTATTCAGAGCCTCCTTTTCCTCTTGGAGACCTATGGACAAGAACAGGCATAGTGTGTTCAGAAAAGAAGCTCAATGTGGCCATTGCCACTGACGATACCTAAGTGCTATGTTGATGATTGAACTACATCACAGAAAGGATAATACATTGATATATACACACCACAATGACTGTTTATGCAGTACATAGCAGATCTGAATGCCAAGTCATACAATGGGCAGGAGTTTCACAACACAGGGTGTAGCCATTTTTGCAATTAAGGTGTTGCATTTGAGCCACCCATGCTCTGTATGTAACGATTCTGGAGAGAACAATGGTGTTTGTTCTCAACATACCTTAAATCTGAGGGCTGAGGGCCATCATCTTCTTTCACATCAAATTTGTGCAATACATCATACACTTGCTTTCCAAATGTCTGGTAGGTTGATGTTAACACAGATGGATCAGAGAAAGGAATCTTCTCTAACAACTGCAGCATGTCTTTATGCCTGACATCCGGGAGGAAGTCTATTAAATGGGACAAAAGACCAACAGCATGATTGCAGGACAACACTGTCATACAAGAAAGCCATAGTAATGTGCACTAATGTAATAATAGAAAAACCTTTATATCAATATAGAAGGTCAAACTTATATAGATAAAACGCAATATCTCGATAAAAGCACAAAACACAAAACGGCCTATAGACAGGTGCTTCTGTGATCTTGTAATAGCTACTATGCCGCATGTAGCAAAAGCCTCTTCATTGTTGACAGTGCTGAAGGGCATCACGTCTTTTGCAATGAAGAAGCATACTGAGCTTCCATTTTTGAGAGCTTTATGGAAGAGGTTCCAGGTGTAAAGGCATCTGAAACAACAGATGGCTGCCTTTTAGGACTCTGAATGAATGGTATCGCACCATCACTCTCTCTTTTGGCTTTTGAACTCAGAAGGATGGTGGTACTGCAGGTGAGCCATCATAGTGGTTGTGAAACCTTAATTTAGCATCTGCTTCGGACATAGCTTGCAAAACACCATGGTTCTCATCTTATCTTTCGTAATGAAGACCCCAGCGTGAACAGGAAATCCGAAGTAGTCCCTAACGCCACTTCTGGCCTTTTCCAATGGCATATGTTCATGCTGGCCTGGCTCACCAGATACAGGAACAGCATCGATGCTGTCCATTGCATGAAACATAATTCATGATAGCAGATGCAGGATGGAGTCCCTACATGTCAGCATTGAGATTTGCTGGCACATTCTTGTGGTTAACACCTGACTGTGCACACTTGCCATGAATGAGCTTTGTTATCATTGTCTCACAAGCTTAATAGATATAAACATATAGCTATGGTTTCCCTGGTCTGGCTAGCTAGACCTTCCGACTTGTGCAGGCCCCACATGTATCCAGGGTTTACATGATCCGGGTTAGATACGTGTTAAAAATGGCGACGCGCGATCAGACTTGGTCCGACGAAGAAGTGCTGGCTCTTTTGGACATTTGGTCGGACGAAACAGTTCAGGCGGAGCTAGAGGGAAATTCCTGTCTCTCCAGAGCGGGTTTCAACTCGAACACCAAATATGCGAACGTAGCACGACTTACGCAGAAATTCCCTTCAAAGTCAGCGTCACTCCAGCCTTGCACAATGTCCTGATTGAAGTATTCGCTCCTAGACTTCACCCAGAGTCTTCTTTGCAGCCGATTTCCTTGCAGGAGACAAAGTGCTGCCGCAATAGCAACGAGCGAGATCAAGCGCCACTGCGACACCACGATCGCAAGTCCAAAGCTTTGCGCCGCTGCTATCCAACGTTTTCTAGCCCGATCCAGGCATATAGTCGTCTCGAGCGTAGCCAGAAATAGATAAACAGCACTTCGCTGAACGACGCCATTTTCCAAAGCTGGATTTTCGCATGTAGATTACGTCACGCATTTATCGCCGTGTGCGTGTGAACGCAAATCGGGTCGAACCCTGATTCAATCCGGATTACGAATCGAATTACGATTCCGGGGTAAGTGGTCCGTGTGAAAGGGGTGAGACTATGGTTTCCCAGGATGCCAATGATCACCACAGACAGTTGAAGCACATACAGTGGCAAATCGACTACCGTATGTCGCAAAATTTTCGCGACCGAATAATTTCGCGAATCACTGCCAAAAGAGGGGGCAGAAATATTCGCGACAAAAATATTCGCGAAGGTTTATGGTGCAAAGTTGAACAAAGTTGCTCAATGTCACACAAAATTGAAATCGCAGACAGGTCAGAGAAAACTGGTGCTGGCACCGCCCCTGACAAAAATGTAGATACTATCTCCCCCATTTCGGTGCGATCAATGTAGTGATGTCTGCGCTTCTGAATCCACAAACTCCCGCGCACAGCAACTAGAAAAACAGAAAATTCGTTGGAGGGTGTGCCGCGTCACAGAGACTGTTGAAGCGATGGAGACTCGACTCTCCTAAGGTAGAGCTAGCGACAGCGTATCATTGCATTTGTCATCATAGCAATACCTACAACGTTTACGTACATTGCATGCCATTGTTTTCGCCACTCGATCGCTCGTCACATTGCTATGCATTCGTCTAGTATAGACTGTACCGTCAGGTTACTCGCAGCCCAGTAGAAGGCACCCATCCATATATTGGCACAGATCAACTGTACTAATTAAACCTACCTCGGACATGCAACACACCTTGTCCTGTGTCCAGCCTGTCGGCGGCCATGGCGACACCGTCGACCCGCTGACGCGCCAACGGTGAGTAGATCCGTTACCTGTACGTAGCTACCTGGCAGAACTGCGAAGAAGACAATCGACTAGAATGAACATTCGT
>MKWU01005697.1_pt1 | contig 13304 bp, 10 predicted proteins | sample 809101 | NCBI WGS metagenome assembly MKWU01 (sample SAMN05860141, study PRJNA318959) | sponge metagenome | host: Aplysina aerophoba | place: Slovenia: Piran, Adriatic Sea, Gulf of Piran | collected 2013-05-07 | reverse complement strand
AACCGAGGCCCCGGCCGGCGCCGAATCCCATTGTCGGAGCCCGCCCCCTGGGAGCGCGAGCGTCCCGCCCGCCCGGACCGGACGCCCGCCATGGGCGACCCGCCGCAGGCCCACCGTCGTCCATGCACACCGGCCGCCCGCGCTCCCGGGAACTGCTCGCGACGGGTCACCGGAGACGACACGGGAGCGCGCCGAATTTCACCACCCACGCGGTTCGCCGAAGTATGATCGCGACTCCCCCGATCCCTCGACTCGGGACCGGTGGTCCAGGCGGGAATGCCGCCACGGCGCGGGCGACGGTTCAGGCGGAGCCTTGTCCATGCAGCAATCCGGTCCGTTCGGCCTCCAGCGCGCGGGGACGAAACCCGAATGAACCGGGGTGCCGCGTCCGCCCCTCCCGCCGGCACCCGGCGGCAGGCCGGCGCCCGCACCCGCAGGCAACGCCGCGCCGCGGCCGCTCCCCCCGCGGTCGCGGGAGTGCGGCGCAGGATCCCCACCTACCGCCTCCTGGACGATGAAGGACTGGACCTCATCGATCGGACCACCGACCGGATCCTCCAGGAGATCGGCATCGAGTTCCGCGGCGACGACGCAGCCCTCGCGCTGTGGCGAGCGGCGGGCGCCGACGTTCGGGGGGAGCGAGTGCGCTTCGAGCCGGGGCATCTCAAGGCGATCATCTCCGGCTCGGCTCCGCGGAGCTTCGTCCAGCACGCCCGCAATCCCGGACGCTCGGTGCTGATCGGGGAGGACAGCGTCGTCTTTGCGCCGGCCTACGGCGCGCCGTTCGTCCACGACATGGACCGCGGCCGGCGGTACGGCACGCTGGCCGACTTCGAGAACCTCGTCAAGCTGACCTGCGCATCTCCGTGGCTCCACCACTCCGGCGGCACGGTGTGCGAGCCGGTGGACCAGCCGGTCAACAAGCGCCACCTGGACATGGTCTACGCGCACCTGCGCTGGAGCGACAAGCCCTTCATGGGATCCGTCACCACGCCGGAGCGGGCCGAGGACTCCATCGAGATGGCCCGCATCGTGTTCGGCGAGCGGTTTGTCGACGAGCACTGCGTGATCATGGGCAACATCAACATGAACTCGCCACTGGTCTACGACCGCGCGATGTCGGGGTCTCTGCGGGCGTACGCCCGCGCGAACCAGTGTCCGGTGGTGGTCCCCTTCATCCTGGGGGGTGCGACGGGTCCGGTGTCGATGGCGGGCGCCGTCGCACAGTCGATGGCCGAGGTGATGGCGGGCGTCGCGCTCGGTCAGCTCGAGCGCCCGGGCTCGCCCGCGGTGTTCGGCAACTTCCTGACCACAGTGAACCTGAAGACCGGCTCGCCGACCTTCGGCACCCCGGAGGCCGCGCTCGGCTCGTACGCGGCCGCACAGCTCGCGCGGCGGATCGGACTGCCGCTGCGGTGCAGCGGCGCCTTCACCTCGTCGAAGCTTCCGGACGCCCAGGCCATGCAGGAGAGCGTCACGTCGCTCCATGCCGCGCTGCTGTGCGGCGCCAACTTCGTCCTCCACGCCGCCGGCTGGCTGGAGGCCGCGCTCACCATCGGCTACGAGAAGCTCGTGCTGGACGCGGACCACCTGGGTGCGGTCCATGCCCTGCTCGGCGGTCTCGCGGTGGACTCCGGAACGCTCGCGCTCGACGCCTTCCGGGAGGTGGGGCCCGGCAGCCACTTCTTCGGCTGCGCCCATACCCTGTCCCGCTACGAGACCGCCTTCCACGAGTGCGAGATCGCCGACACGGACTCCTGGGAGAACTGGATGGACGCCGGCGGGCAGGACTCCATGGTGCGCGCCAACGCCAGGTGGAAGGAGACGTTGCGCACGTACGATACACCGCCGCTCGACGCTTCCGTGGACGAGGCCCTGCGGGAATTCATGGCCAGGAAGAAGGCTTCGATGCCGGACATCTGGCATTGACGGGGCGCGCAGAGCGCGTTCCGCACCGCCCACAGAGCTGAATTGCGCGTCAGTCGGCGCTCCCCACCGCCGCCGTCATCTGCCGCCCCACCAGCCGGCTGTACAGCCCCCCGCGCGCGATCAGCTCGTCGTGGCTCCCGGCCTCCTCGGTGCGCCCCGCGTCGAGCACCACGATGCGGTCGGCGTCGCGCACAGTGGACAGGCGGTGCGCGATGACGATGGTCGTGCGGTCGCTCATCAGCGCCCCCAGCGCGCGGCGCACCGCCTGCTCGTTCACCGCGTCGAGGTGCGAGGTCGCCTCGTCGAGGATGAGCACCGGGGCATCCTTCAGGAACGCCCGCGCGATCGCCACACGCTGGCGCTGTCCGCCCGAGAGCCGCACCCCCCGCTCGCCGACCCGGGTCTCCAGTCCCTCCGGAAGCGCCTCGACGAACGCGTCGAGCGAGGCGCGGCGCACCGCATCGTCAAGCTCGCCTTCGGTCGCGTCCGGCCTGGCGAGGAGGATGTTGGTCCGCAGCGTCTCGTTGAACAGGTAGGTGTCCTGGCTGACCAGCGCCACCCGGTCGCGCAGGTCGTCGAGCCGGTACTCGCGCAGGTCGTGCCCGTCGAACCGGATGACGCCCGCGCCCGGGTCCCAGAACCGCATCAGCAGGTGCGCGGCGGTGGTCTTGCCCGCCCCCGACGGTCCGACCAGCGCGAGCGTCCTGCCCGCCGGCACCGTGAACGTGACCTCGTCGAGCGCGAGGCGGCGGTTGCCGAAGTACGAGAAGGTGACGTCGCGAACCTCGATCTCGATCCCGCTCGATCGCGACGGCGAACCGATCCGCGGGGCGAACGGGCGCGGGTCCTGCACGGCGTCATGCCCGGCATCGATATCCGCGCGCGACGGCGCCCCCATCCCGGGCGCGGGTGAAGCGGCGACGCCATGCCCGTCGTCCATCGCGGGCGCAGGGTCCATCGCGGGCGCACCCGCGTGGCCGGTGGCGGGACGTTGTGCACCGTCGCCGGAGACGCCCTCCGAACCCGGAGAGCCGCCACCGTGCGGACGGAGCACCGTCACTCTTCCATCAGCGGCGCTGCCGGCACGCGGATGCGCACTTGTCCCGGGGCCGTCCCTCACCGCCTCGACCTCGTTGTACACCGCGTAGAGCCGGCGCGTGGCGCCCAGGGTGTCGGCGAGCTGGCGGCCGATGTGGGCGATCTCCGACACCGGGAGGAACGCCGACATCGCGAGCAGAACGAGCATCGGCAGAATCGCCGGCTCCAGGGACCCGGCCCCGACCAGGTGCGCGCCGGTCACCACCACCACGAGCCCGCCGAGGCCAGTTGCCGCCTCCAGGATCGCGGTCTGCCGGGTGAGATCGGAGAAGAACGGCAGCCGCAGCCCGGTGTGGCGCTCGATGCGGGCGACGAACTCCGCGGCGCGGGTCCTGGTGCGCTGGAACGCGACGATCTCGGCCAGCCCCTGGATGGTGTCCACCGCGTGTGCGTTCATGTCGCCGAACGCCTCGCGGGCCCGCGACCCCAGCATGTCGATGCGATGCCGTGCGAAGAACGGACTCAGCGCCACCACCGCGAGGAACGGAGCGAGAGCGAGCGCCATCGGCCATCCGAACCACCCGATCGTCCCTACGACCACGGCGGGAACGAGCACCGCGACGAAGAACGGCGCCACGGTGTGCGCGAAGAAGTACTCCACGAGCTCGACGTCGTGGGTCGCCATCCCCACCAGGTCGCCGGTGCGGCGGCGCACGAGGTAGGCCGGCGCGAGCCGGTCGAGCTTCCGGTAGAGCGCGATGCGCATCTCGGCGAGCATGCGGAACGCCATGTCGTGCGCGAACCACGACTCCAGCCAGTGCAGCACGCCCGCCAGCGGCGCGATGACCGCCAGCACGACCAGGTACTGCGTGAACGGCTCGCCCTGCTTGACCGCGGCCACCGCCAGCGCGCTCGCCACCCCCACCCCGATCAGCGCCGCGACCCGGACGATCCCGAACACCAGCACGACCGAGAACTTCACCTTCCAGGGCACCACGTGGCGCAGCAGCTCGCGGAACGCGCCGGCCCAGCTCAGGCCCTCGGCGCGCAGGATGGCGTCGGTCGGCTCGTGGTGCGCGCTCGCGTCCTCGGCCTGGAGATCCTCCAGCGGAATGTCCCGCCGGCTCGCCCCATCCGCGGTGGGCACCGCGAGCGATTCGTCGGACTGCGCGCTCTCCTCGGCCTGGGTGCCCATCAGCCTCAGGTACGCGCCGCCCGTGCGCATCAGCGATGCGTGGTCGCCGGTCTCCACGATGGAGCCGTGCTCGAGCACGAGGATGCGGTCCGCCCCGATCACGCTGGAAAGTCGGTGCGCGAAGATGAGGGTCGTGCGCCCCTGCATCAGCCGGTCGAGCGCGGTCTGGATGACCGCCTCGTTCTCCGCGTCCACTGCGGAGAGCGCCTCGTCCAGGATCAGGATCGGCGCATCGCGCAGCAGGGCGCGGGCGATCGCGATACGCTGGCGCTGTCCGCCGGAGAGCCTGATGCCCCGCTCGCCGATGACCGAGTCGTAGCCCTGCGGCAGCCGCGAGATGAACTCGTGGGCGTTCGCGGCGCGCGCCGCGGCCTCGATCTCCTCGCCGGTGGCGTCCGGCCGGCCGAAGCGCAGGTTCTCCTCCACGGTGCCGTGGAAGAGGTAGGTGTCCTGGTTCACCACCGCGACGTTGCGGTAGACGTCGTCGGGCCGGAGCGTTCGCAGGTCGTGCCCGCCGACCCGCACGGACCCCTCGTCGGGGTCGTAGAAGCGAAGCAGCAGCCGCACGATGGTGGACTTCCCGGCCCCGCTCTCCCCCACGAACCCGACCCGCTCGCCCGGCTCGACCCGGAACGAGAGCTTGCGGTGCGCGGCGCGGCGCCCGCCGGGGTAGGCGAACGACACGTCGTCGAACTCCACCACCGGCGCGAGCGGGCCGTCGAGCTCGACCGGCGCCGCCGGCGGCTCCACCTTCGGATGCGCGTTCAGCACGGTGAAGATATCGTCCGCGGCGGCGCGGCCCATCATGCCGTTGTGCAGCAGCGCGCGCAGATCGCGCTGCGGGCGGAACACCTCGATGCCCATCATCAGGACCACGAGCAGCACGTCGAGGCTCATCTGGCCCTGGGTCACCCGCCAGGCCCCGAACGCGAGCACCGCGGCGCTCCCCACCGCGATGCCGGTGTCGGTGAGGCCCCGGGTCAGCGAGTTGGTCGCGAGCACCCACATCGTGCTCCGGAAGACCTCGTGCGCGCGTTCGGCCAGCATCCGGCCGCGCTCGGTGCTCCGGCCGAACGCCTTGAGGGTCGCGAGTCCCTGCACCGAGTCCAGGAACTCCGCCGCGAATCCCCGATAGGCCCTGGACCGCCGCATGCTGCTCTTCGCGTCCCAGCGCTGGAACACGGCCGGCCCGAACAGGGTGAACATCGCGAACGCGAACATCAGGACGGAGACGGGAAAGTCGAGGAACGCGAGCAGCACCAGGACGACGACGGGGGTGATGAAGGAGACCAGGAGCTGCGGCAGGTACTCTCCGAAGTAGGTCTCGAGCTGCTCGACCCCGTCGATCATCGAAATCATGACCGCGCCGGTGCGCTCCAGCCCGAAGTAGGAGGGGCCGAGCGCCGCCACCCTGGCGTAGAGCCGCTTGCGCAGCTCGAGCTGCACCATCGCAGCGGTACGGTGGGCGACCATGGCGCGGCTGTGCTCGAGCCAGCCGCGGAGCACCATCACCGCCGCCACCAGCGCAAACGGCACCATCAGCTCGGAGAACGTGTCCCCGGCGAAGACCCGCGCGAGCAGCCACCCGAGCAGCGCGAGCCGCCCGATCCCGACCAGCGACGCGAACACCCCCATCGCCACCGCGGCGGCGATCCGCAGCCGCACGCCGTGCGTGAACTGCCAGAGACGGGGGTCGAAGAACATGGGGCGGTGGTCGTCGGTGGGAGAGGCTGCGGTGGCTCAGGTTTCGGAGTTCGTTCCCCGTACGAGCCGACTCTGGACGGATCCCCGCTCGCTCGGAAACGACGTTCTTGTCGTCAAGGCGGTCACCCGCTCCCGCCAGGACGGCGTTCCATCGTGCGATTTCGAGGCAATACGACCACCCAGGCTCCAGACCCCTTCAAGTCTAGCGTGTGTCCGACCGTTTGCCGAACCGGCCGTCCGGCGCACCGCATGGCGTTTCGGACGACGGGAAGGAGGCGCTTCCTGGCCGGCGCCTGTCGCGAGCGAGGCATGGCAGGAGGGCAGACATCGACGATCCGACAGCTCGGCCGGAGCGAGACGGCGCTGGTGTCGTTCGTCCAGCACACCGTACAATCCTGCCATGGACAACGCGCGAGCATTCGTGGTCGATCCCTGCGCAGTGCCGAGACCGGAGGCCGAGGAGCTCCGGGCGGTGCCGGTCACATCGCCGGCAGGATCGCCGGAGTCGACGGCACCGGCAGGGCCGCCGTGCTCGGAGCTGGAGTTCATCGGCTGCAAGGCCGTTCCCATGACTTACGAGCAGTACTGCCGCTACGAGAGCCGGCTCGAAGTCTGGGACGCCGAGACCGAAACCGCCTGGATGGTCCGTGAACCCACCAGCGCCGACCACGAGAGCCCCTCCCACGGTCTGGCGGGACTGACCGCCCTCATCGCCGCGGTGCGCGGCTCCCCGATCGCCTGCTACGGCTCGATGGATCTCCTGGTGCGCGACGCGCGGGGCAAGCCCCGGCGCATCATGCAGGCGGACCAGACGGTGTACCTGCGTCCGTCGCGGGCGGAGCTGTCGGACGCCGGGTCGATGGTGGTGGGGCGGCACAACTACCCGGACGTGGTGCTGGAGGTGGACCACACGACGGACGTGCGGCGGGGGAAGTTGAAGCTGTACGAGGCGTGGGGGTTCCCGGAGCTGTGGGTGGAGGTGCCGGAGCGGCGGGCACCGAGCCGTGCGAAGAGCCGGGTGCCGGGGCTCGCGATTCACCTGCTGGAGGACGGTGCCTACCGGCACTCGCCGGAGAGCGTGGCGTTTCCCGGCTGGAGGGCGGAGGACATCCACGAGGCGATGAACGAGGTCGGGCGTTCGGCGCGGACCAGCGCGATTCTGGAACGTCTGGGCCGGAGGCTGGGGGCACGGAACGGGACGGGGCCGGACAACGACTCGCTGCTGCGTTCCCTGCGGGATCAGAGTCGGGCGCAGGGCTTGGCCGAGGGCTTGGCGGAAGGCCGGGCGGAGATGGTGCGCCAGATGTTGTTGTCTCGGGGCATCGAGGTCTCGGCGGGATTCCCGGCCGACGCGCCGGCGTTCGCCGCACTGTCCGAGGCGGCCATCGTCGCGGCGGCGCTCGCCTGCGACGGCGAGCGGGATTTCAACGTACGCTTGGCCGGCATCCGCGGTCGTTGATGTGCAGACTTCCGGCCGATCGACGCCGAACCCGCTCGCTCCACCCTGGCCGGCAATCAGCTCCCGAACACACAGTCGCGCTTCGCATCGCATTCGTGAAAGCCGATCGACGGTACGTTTCGTGCTCGCCCAAGCTCGCGGCATCGCCATTTGCCAATTCCTTCGCCTGGGGCTCCAGTCCGCCTTCGCCGCGCCACCGTAAGAAACCCGCAAGGACGAAGGAGGCAACTGGAGAGGAATCGGTCGCCGATCGGGGACCGGGTCAGACGCAGTAGTCGTCCATCCCCGCGCGTTCGAGCTGGCGCAGCAGGGCGGGCCATTCCTTCCCGGCTTCGACGAAGCCGCCGGGACCGTACATCCGGAGCCCCTGCTCGATGGTCCGCTCCTGCGTCCCGGGGGAGATGGGCTGAAGCTCCGCTCCGCCCGCGAGGGCGTCGATCTGGTGGCGGCAGGCGGTCTCCAGCCGGTAGATCCACACGAACGCCTCGCCCATCGTCTCCCCGACCGACAGCAACCCGTGGTTGCGCAGGACGAGCAGCCGGCGGCCGCCGAGGTCGCGCACGATGCGCGGCTGCTCGCCGGCGTCGGTGGCGGTCCCCTCGAAGTCGTGGTAGCCGACCCAGCCCATGATGGTGAGCGCCTTCTGGCTCGCGGGCAGCAGCCCGTTCCGCTGCATCGAGACCGCCACCCCGTGGCGCGAGTGGGTGTGCATCACGTAGTGGAGATGCGGGTGACTCACGTGAATCGCGCCGTGGATGATGAACCCCGCCTTGTTGATGCCGTGCTCCGAGCCGCCGGTGACGTTGCCGTGGCGATCGACCCGGATCAGGGAAGACGCGGTGATCTCCTCGAAGAACAGGCCGAAGGGGTTGAGCAGGAACTCGTCGCCGGTGCCCGGGACGCGGGCCGAGATGTGGGTGTTGTTGAGGTCCGTCCAGCCGTACAGGGCGCAGAGACGGTAGGCGGCCGCCAGATCGCAGCGCACCGCCCATTCGTCGGCCGGGATTCCGTCCGGGATCCGGTGCGGCGGGTGCAGATCCGGTGCCGCGGCCATCTTCGTCCTCCCTCCCGGGGTGCATGCGCGCCATGCCGCGGCGCTGTCCGCGACAGCGACCGCCTCAGGAAGCCAAGCTTGCGGGGCGTCCCGCGAGGACGCAAGGAGATGGAACGGCGCCGGCGTCCGGGCCTACTCGGCACGGGCGCCTTCGACAACGCCGGCGATGCGGGACTGCTCGGCGCTCAAGCGGAGGATCTCCCGGGTAAAGAGCTCGCGGTCTGCCCGCGCTTCCGCCCGAATCTCGGCGGCAACGCGCTCGATGCGGACTTCAACGCGATCGATACGGGCTTCGAGACGGCTTTCGAGCCGACTCGTGGTGAACAGGATCGTGCCGAGCATGGTCAGACCGACCGCCACGATCGCGATCGTCTCCTGCTTCAGACCCCATCCGGCAGCGGCTTGGCTCGTCATGGCGTGTGTCCGGTTCCCCGCGGCGCCGTGTACGGCCGTCGCGGCTACTCGTCGCGGGCGCCTTCGACGACGCCGGCCAGACGGGACTGCTCGGAGGTCAGGCGCAGGATCTCCCGCGCAAAAAACTCGCGGTCGGCCCGAGCTTCAGTCCGAATCTCGGCGACGACGCGATCCATACGGGCTTCGAGTCGGCTCGTCGTGAACAACATCGTGCCGAGAATGGTCAGACCGACCGCCACGATCGCGATCGTCTCCTGCTTCAGGCCGGTCCGGGCGACGGCGTCGCTCATCATGGTGTGCTCGGCACCGGTCGGCGTGATGCACGGTCTCGCACCTGCCCGGCGCGGGCGCCTTCGACGATGCCTGCGACGTGGGACTGCTCGGCGGTCAGCCGGAGGATCTCCCGGACAAAGAGGTCGCGGTCTGCTCGGGCTTCGGCCACAACGCGATCGATGCGGGCTTCGAGCCGGCTTGTGGTGACGAGCATCGTGCCGAGGATGGTCAGACCGACCGCCACGATCGCAATCGTCTCCTGCTTCAGACCGGTCCTGGCGGCGGCGTCGCTCGTCATGGTGCGCTCCCTGGTCCTCGTCGACACCCTGTTCCTTCGTCCGATACTCGTGCAATTGTAACGCGGTTCCGCCCGTTTCCGCCCCGGCGGCTGAGCGAGGCGCAACTTGCCTCCGGTCGAGCAAGTGCGACCTTGTCCGCCCGACCTCGTCGCGCGTACCCGGGAACAGCGACGAATCCGGAAGCGTTTGCGGAGTGTGGGACGCAGCAAGTCCCGCGTCCATGGACTTCAAGCCCGAGACGTGTAGGCGCGGAGCCCGTGTGGATGCGAGGTCACGCCGAGCTTGCGGCCCTTCTCCGAGTCGGACGGGACACGAACTCGCCTGACGCGACACCTGCGACTATCATGGCGCGCCGAAGCCCGCCGGTCGTCCGTTGTCCGGCTCCGCGCGAACCCCGTCCTTTCCCGGCGCAATGCACGCGAATCTGCCTTGATGCTCCTGTTCGCGAGCGACATACACCTCTCGGCGCATCGACCCGCCGCGGTCGCCGCGTTCGCGGACTTTCTCTCCGGCCCCGTGCGGAGCGCGGACCGGCTCTACCTCCTCGGCGACGTGTTCGACCTGTGGCTCGGCGACGACGACGACCGCGCGCCCCACCCCGAGGTGGAGGACGCGCTGGCCGAGACCGTCTCCGCCGGGGTTCCCGTCGACCTGATCCGGGGCAACCACGACTTCCTGCTCGGCGATGCGTTCGCCGCGCGCACCGGCTGCCGGCTGGTCGACGAGCCGCACGTCATCGAGGTCATGGACGAACGGGCGGTCCTCCTGCACGGTGACACGCTCTGCACCCGCGACGTCGAGTACCAGGCGTTCCGGCGCTACGCGCGCGACCCCGGGAACCAGCGGGCGTTCCTCGCGCGGCCGATGGAGGAGCGGGCCCGGGAAGCGGCGAAGATCCGCGCGACGTCGAACTCCCGGACCCGGCTCAAGCCGGAGGACATCATGGACGTCACCGGCGACGAGGTGGTGCGGGTGCTCTCGGAGTGCGGGGCGACGTCGATGGTCCACGGACACACGCACCGCCCCGCGGTCCACGAGATCCACCTCGCGAACGGCCCCGCCGTCCGCATCGTGCTCGGCGACTGGTACGACCGGGGAACGGTGCTGGTGTGGGACGAGGCCGGTTGCCGCCTCGTGTCACCGGAGACGCTGCCGGCCTGAGGAGACCTTACCGCGCTGCATGAGCGGGCCGGAATCCGGCAGCTGAGGCCGCCGCCGCGGCCCTCACCGCGGGGCACGCGCCGTCGGTCAGGAATCCCGCGGCGTGGCGTCCTCGAAGTGCACGGTGCGCAGGCGCCAGCGGGTGTCGTCGACGTGGAGCACGACGAGCGACGGGCCGCCGAAGGTCCGACTCCGTCCCGCGACCCCCGGGTTGACGATCCACGGCCGGGCGCTGCGGTCGATGCATCGCCAGTGGGTGTGGCCGTACACCACGACGCGGGCGTCGGGATAGCGCTCGCGCAACCATCCGTGCCGGCGCTCGACGCCCATGACCTGGTGCCCGTGCGTCACCGCGAGCTTGCCGCCGGGCATCGAGAGCGTGGCCTCCCACGGGAGCTCGTCGAGGCGCCGGTGCTCTCCCGGGTCCCACTTCGAGGCGACGTCGTTGTTGCCGCGCACCGCGGTGACGCGCCGGTCCGGGTGCGCGAGGGTATCGAGCACCGCGCCGGTGCCGATGTCGCCGGCGTGGACCACGAGCCCGCATCGCTGCACGACCTTCACGATTCGGGGTTCGAGATCTCCGTGGGTATCGGATAGCAGCGCAACCCGGAAGCGGGTGCCCGGGTCGAACACACCATCGGCCCGGATGGACGAATTCATGGGGGAGTTCCTGGACGAGTTCGTGGACGGATTCGTGGAGGCCTCACCGTGAGGCATGTTCGGGATCGGGCGGCAGCGGTCGAACGTATCGGGTCGCGCGGGATTCCATCCGGCCGGCCCGGCTACCGGCCGGCGCCGACGGAGCCGGAGAACCGATCACGCAGCTCCCGGCGCAGGATCTTCCCGACGTTGGTCTTGGGCAGTTCGTCCGCGAACTCGATGTGCCGCGGGCGCTTGTAGCCGGTGAGCTGCTCCTCGCAGTAGGCCCGCAGCGACTCCTCGGTGAGCCCCGGCGAACGCTTCACCACGACGATCTTCACCGCCTCGCCGCTCAGCTCGTCCGGCACCCCGATGGCGCCGACCTCCGCCACCTCCGGATGGTGCGCGACGACCTCCTCGACCTCGTTCGGATACACGTTGAACCCCGACACCAGGATCATGTCCTTCTTGCGGTCGACGATGCGGAAGAACCCTCGGGCGTCCATCTCGGCGATGTCGCCCGAGCGCAGCCACCCCTCGTCGTCGAGCACCGCGGCGGTCTCCTCGGGCCGGTTCCAGTACCCGCGCATCACCTGCGGGCCGCGGATGCAGAGCTCTCCCGGAGTGTCCACGGGCAGCGGGTTCCCCTCCTCGTCCACCACCCGGCACTCGGTGCTCGGCATCGGCACCCCCACCGTCCCGGTGTAGTCCTCGAAGTGCAGCGGGTTCATGCACGCGCACGGCGACGTCTCCGTCAGCCCGTAGCCTTCGAGGAGCGCGACGCCGGTGACCTTCTTCCACCGCTCGGCCACCGCGCTCTGCACCGCCATGCCGCCGCCGACCGAGATGCGCATCGCCGAGAAGTCGAGCTTGTCGAAGCCCTTGGCGTTCATGAGCCCGTTGAACAGCGTGTTCACGCCGGTGATCACCGTGAACCGCACGCCCTTGAGGATCCTGACGAAGCCCGGCATGTCGCGCGGGTTGGTGATGAGCACGTTCAGCGCCCCGAACCGCAGGTACAGCAGGCCGTTCACCGCCAGCGCGAAGATGTGGTAGAGCGGCAGCGCGGTGATGACGACCTCCTCCCCCTCGCGCGCGAAGGGACGGAGAAAGCCGTCCGCCTCGAGGACGCTGGCCACCATGTTGCGGTGGGTGAGCATCGCGCCCTTCGAGACCCCGGTGGTGCCTCCGGTGTACTGGAGGAACGCGAGGTCCTCACCGGTGACCTCCGCGGTGTCGGCCGCCGCCGCCGCCTTGCGACCCGCTTTCAGCGCGTCCTCCCAGCGAATCGCCCCGTCGATCCGGAACGGGGGCACGAGCTTCTTGATGCGCCGCACGACGAAGTTCACCAGCACGTTCTTGGGGAAGCTCAGCATGTCTCCGAGACCGGTCACGACCACGCGCTCGACCCCGGTGTCCTCGATGCACTCCTCCAGCACGTGTCCGAAGTTCTCCAGCACCACGATCGCGCGGGCGCCCGAATCGGCGAGCTGGTGGCGGAGCTCCCGCACCGTGTACAGCGGATTCGTGTTGACGACGACCAGCCCGGCGCGCAGCGCGCCGACCAGCGCGACGGGGTACTGCAGCACGTTGGGCATCATCAGGGCGATGCGGTCGCCCTTGGCGAGCCCCGCCCTGGCGAGGTATCCGGTGAAGTCCTTCGCCAGGCGATCGAGCTCCGCGAAGGTGATGCGCACGCCCAGGTTCTCGAACGCGGGTCGATCCGGAAAGCGGGCAATCGCTTCGTCGATTATTGCAACGAGAGAGGAGTACGAATCCGGGTCGATGTCGGAGGGCGTACCCGCGGTGTAGCTTTCGAGCCAAATGCGTTCCATCTCTGGTCTCCCGGTCGATCGTCGTTGCTTTCGAGCCGATTCGACGTGCGGCTGACCGAGAGACGGAATCTCGGCCTCGCATCTCGCCGTGAATCCGCGTCACCCTAAGGCGTCGGTCGCACAGATTCAACGCCGCGCCGCCCGTCTTGCCGCCGGAAGGCAGGTCATCGCGCCAGCCGATCGGGGATTCGAGCCGTCGCGAAAGTGCCTCCCGCCCGGCTTCCCGCCGAATCTCAAAGGCGCAGGTGCAGGATGGCACGTGTGTCGAGATCGATCCGGCACTCGCCGCTCACCGGCATCTCCA
>MKWU01005696.1_pt1 | contig 13307 bp, 6 predicted proteins | sample 809101 | NCBI WGS metagenome assembly MKWU01 (sample SAMN05860141, study PRJNA318959) | sponge metagenome | host: Aplysina aerophoba | place: Slovenia: Piran, Adriatic Sea, Gulf of Piran | collected 2013-05-07 | reverse complement strand
TGCTTCATATTCCTCAACGGCTCCAATAAACTCATCCTCAGAAGTATCAACTCCTAAGTCGTGGACCACAAAACCTGCCCCCCGCAACATCATGATGCACAAATTTTTGCCAATATCGTGTAGGTCACCCTTGACGGTACCCATAATCACTGTGCCGATCGGCTCGATACCTGCGTCTGAAAGAATTGGTTCAATATGCGCCATTCCGGCTTTCATTGCCCTGGCACACGCCAAGACTTCTGGCACAAAAATGAAGTTTTCGCGAAACTTGATACCAACGATCCCCATCGCGGCGATGAGTCCGTCATCCATAATCTCTAACGCTTCTGTGCCTTCTTCGAGAGCGGTTTCGGTCAATTCATCAACGGTGTGATGGTCGCCATCAATAAGCGCAGCAGCGATAGTTTGCATAGCAGGGGTCGCTTGTGCAAACATCTCAATGGTACGTGCTATCTCATTGGGTTCCTCAAGGAACTCTTCGATCTCTTCTCGGATAAATTCGTTTGCGATGTCATTAATAGATGCCACGAGTTTTGAAGCCTCCTCAAAGATACAATAATACCACACCCGCGAGAAAATAGCAAATAAATTTTAGATTCCGTATCATCAAGAAAGCCACTGACTTCATCAGCCAATGGCTTTCTTGTATTCCGATTGCTACATAGGTTTAAATTGTTGGCACACTATAGGACTTACGTAGGTTGCTCTTTTGTAGCATAGACTGTGAGTCTGTGCATCGGCAGCAGACGCAAGGCACACATCACAAACTCAAAGCAGCACTGTTGCTTTATCCAGTTTCAAATTAGAGTGAATTCCAAAAATAAGTGGACATATTTTGTAGCACAAACTTTTAGTTTGTGGCATTCTGAAGGACGCTGACGGGCATTGTGAACTGTTTGAGAATGTCCAATTAATTCTAAAATATACTTATAAAGGTAAAACTGGTTCGTAGTAGCGCAATTCTGCGGTGTACTCACCCAAATGCGACGTGCATTATTGCGCACTCCGGACGTGCGATAGATCCCATGACTATGAACCTACCCTAAAATTCAAACTGGCTGGAACACTGTGACCTAATTTGTGAACAACATCTATCAACTACCAGAATCAGAAGTAGGTTTCCACCAAGGGGCGATTCGAGGAACCTGACTAACTGGAATTTTCTCACCTCGACAATAGTCACGAAGTGTTCGCTCAAAAACTTCAATACTACCTTTCGTCTGTGTCGAGTTTCCCCATCGATACCAAAACCGATAGACTAAAGCAAGAAGTTTGAGATCAACTTCCTGCGACTCCGCATAGAGTCCTTCTTCCTTTTCGATTCGCTCATGCCACCATAGAGCAATCGGTGACAGTGCGGGCTTCATTTGCTCAAAGACTGCGGAGATTCGGAACAGATCACGCGTCTGTAAAACTTCTCGGTAGGCTTCCTGGCAACTCTGTTCTTGTTGTGCCACTTCATAAGACCACGCAGCGTGTTCGCGCACCCATCGACTTTGATCATCTGATTCCAATCGTTTTAGTTCGTTTATAGCATCGCATGACCCAAACCACGGCAAAATCGAAACCCCCAGATTGCGTTCCTTTGCGTAATGGCTCTCCAAATATTCGTCTTTTACTAAACTCCATAATTCATCCCGACCGCCCTCAGCTAAAGCGGCAAGGGTCATAAACATAATATCTTCGTCGTTTAGGCACTCTTCTAAAAGTTTGCGTCTGAGTTGACAATGTTCAGGTGAGTTACAATACTCAACTTGCCAGAGTTGAGCGAGAGAAGTTTCTACGCCGTAATGTGTTCGATAAACTATTTTGAAACTTTCGGCGTTCCATTGGTGATAGTATTGCTTCACTTTGTCAGGTTTGAAACGTAGTAGCAAACAACGGATATCATCTGTGAAATCTGATAAGGCCTGGCTGTATTGTGGAAACTTGGAAAGTTCATTGAGATATTCTTCCGCTAATTGCAAGAAATCGGTAGTGTTCTGTTCTGCCCAAATCCGAAGAACTTCTCGGTTAACCTCGAAGCGTCTCTTTTCAACGGAATTAGAATCTTCCACAGTCCCTTGAAGAATCGAACACATCCGAGTGATAAGTTCTCTGCCCCACCTTGACAGATCATCACTTCGATCTGGTGAGCAGAGAAAGGAACCCACAATTTCTGGTGGTACCAATGGGATAAGTGTCTCATAGGACGGAACATCCTTACCTTCATAAATAGGAACTATTGACCTTCTACTATTCTCGTGAAAAAGATGTTTTCTTATTTCCTTACTATTCAGAATTTCATCCAAGAACCGTTTGGGATCTGATAATGCTGACAACATCAATACGAACGTTCCAATAGTCAAATCAGACTTCCTCAGCTTTAACTCTTTCAACGCCCATGTTACTAACTCCTCATCAGTTTGATTTCCAAAGGCATAAAGGGCCCTCCAATACTCTTGTTCTGGCAATTTTTCCGACCCTTCGTTAGACATAGACTGATCGTCAGCTGTCCCGAGGTCAAGTGTTTCCAACTTTTGTCGTGCCAACTCTACAATTGACTTCGGTAACAACTGCTCGAGCAAGTACGGTAGCGGTTCATAACCAATTGACCTCCTAAGCGGTTCACGTAATGCCAGAAATTCAAACCAATCGGTTAATTTATCCTCAGGTGCAGAGAAAAGCAAAACTTCTGTTAATAAAGAAGTTAACCATTCAATATCTGAATGGAAATCTGTACCCTGAACGAGACTTTGTTTCATCCCCAAAATTGCTTCCGTAATCTTTTCACAGTCTTCGGGTTGAAAAATGAGTCCATGAATTGACGATAACTTGAATTGTGCCCATTTTTGATTCAGCGTGTTGAGTTTAAGACTACAAGCAAGTTCGGCGTAATTTTCAGGATCATCCTTAGCAACCCACGGCAGTAGATTTTCTATACAAAAATCTTCAAGGGTTGCTCCTACACCCCGCCCTAACTTAGCATTCACTGATACATCTTGCAAAATCTTCTTGATTTCGACGTGATCCTCAGGGGGCAAATCAGGCAAGTCAGTCCGAACTGCTAAATAATCGAGTCCGTGGTAATTGCCGTTAGCTGCTGGTGAATCACCTATTAGTAAACGTTCCTGATTACGAATGCGGTCAATATAGGGCTTAAAACGACGGTTCAACTTTTCGGCAAAGGCACGTGCTTCTAACTCCTTTTTTGAAGGGGTGCGTTGCAGCCTCCGTGGTAAATGTTCTTTTTTAAGGCACTCCGCGAGTCCATAAACGCCTCTTAACAAAAATGTATCGGTTTGGGCTAATTCTGCCAACCAATGCAGATCACCTAAAACTTCCTCAGTGTATCCCCAGCGCATCAGTCTGCCGATTTCCTCATAAAATCGCGAAAGTTGCCTTCGTCGTTTGTTCTTTTCGTCGCCAGAATTTGTGTTGCTATGCAGAATTGCGTAACAGCGCGCAAGTGTTTTTAAAAATTGCCGTTCTGGTCTTTGGGATAAAATTGAAAGTGCCGCTTCTAATAATCTGAATTGTGTATCATCCTTTTCCCGCGGAGACCGCTGTCCCTCAGTATGGGTATAAACAACGTCTTCCAGAGGGTCGTGAGTGTATGTAGGCAGAAGCCATTTGGTAAGGCGAGATGCCAAGCGATTAAGATCGCCTTTCTTGTTTAACCAAGCTTTCGCCAGCGGTTCAAGAAGTGCTTCTTCATAATTTTGGGAATTGTGATACTCTAATTCAAATTCAACAACTTGTGCATAAGCACCAGGATCTTCTTCTGCCCAAAACGCTAACCATTCATCCGTAATCTGTGCGTTGTGGCTATGGAACCAAGCAAGCATCAAACCAGCTCGTTTTTGCGAAAGTCGGTCTAGTGAGATTTCAGGATCGAGGGATATCGCAGTGATTTGCAGTGCAACAAACAATGCTTTAGTTCGCAAGTCTTCTGAAGGGATGGGCTCAAGTGCATTCTGAAAACTCTCTGCGAAATCTTTGATTCCGGTAAACTCCCGACATTCAAAAAGGTTGGCAAGGTAAAGTGCCCAACCGAGTGTAATGTGATCTTCACTCAACTTAGCATGAAGCGGCCCCGCTTCAATTGCAATGCGTTGCTCCTCCAAATCATGACGAACTTCGCGGTAACCCGGAAAGTACTTTTCAAGCAGTTGAACAGAGACCTGTGGAGCAACATCAATATTGCTCCACTTCGCTTGTTTCGCGAGATCTGAAAGGATTTCCTGAGCGTCTTTGACGCGGTGCCAACCAAATTTTTGTTTAATTTGTGGATCTGTTCGTTCAATTTTATCAAGCAAATCTGCCCATAAAATTATTTCCTTCGTAACAGCATCAAATGAACGAAATTGATTTCGTAACCGAATGCAGGTCTGAAGATAACGAGGAATTCTTGCAATGTCCTTCAATGGATCCGGTAAGTCATCAAGTTGGAGTCCTTGTGAAATTAGCACCTCTTGCAATTCGGAATTGCTAAAAGGGTCAATGGAAATTTTATAACACTTGTTCCACAAATAACTCTCAAAATCTGGATAATCATCCAGAGGGCGTGTGGTTAACAAAAAGCGAAGTCTATCCGCCCATTTGCTATTGGGTCTAAGATGCTCGCCGAGAATCCATTGCGTCGCCTCAATGGCATTCCGTTCATTAACACCATCAAGGACAATGAAAGTGTTACGCCATATCTTTGCAGCTTTGTTTTGTAGCTTGGTGATTTTTCTGTATTCATAAGACGGGTAGATTAAATTGAAACAGGCGTGAAGCAAATCAAATATAGACCTGCAACTGCTCCAGTCTTTACTATCTAACCAAAAAGCAACAATATTCTCGTTCCTACAGATTGAGTTCATTGCCTTAGCGGCAAGCCATGTTTTTCCGTGGCCCTCCTTACCTTCAAGACAGGAAATAGATGACTCTTCGGTTTCCCACCAATCTGTGATTTTTGATTCCAAGGGAGACCTGTTTATTGCTTGGGACAAGTTGATAGGATTGAAGCCGTCGCTTCTACTGAAACGCTCAAGCAGATATTTCTCAACATCCTTTTGAACTCGACTTTGAGTTTGGATCCCATCTTTCAATTTGAGTTGGAGATCATCTTTTTTCTCTTGCGTTTCTGGATCAATCCCCATCTCCTTAATCCAAGTTAGGAATTTTTGATCTTGACAGATGTCTGAAGATTCAAAGAAGGAATGGATATCCTCCCAGAAGGTAATGCACAGTACTCCAAGGTCTGATAGTTCATCAGAAAGTTCAAGGGTAACAATGTCTAATCCAGTGTCTGTTTCCACATGATCAAATCTATCACGAAGTTGGGAGGCAATGTCACGAGATACAACTAATACATAAACTTGAAGATCTAGTAACGTATCTCTTGCTCTATAAATCTCTCCCACAATTGACGATTCGTCAATTCTTGCCGTAGTGTATCTTTTAGCTTGCATTGATACTTTGCCTTCCAAATCTCTCGCATCACCGCTTGGTTGGTCGCCAGATCTGGCAACTACAAAACGGTCTTCAAGAAATGATGTCAGCAATGTAGCAGCGAGTTTTTCAAACTCTTTAGGTTTTATTGACTGGATGAGTTCTTTTAGTTTTCGCCAGCCCTGCTCTGCCGAAAGTGTGTCGCTCTGGTTAATTTCCTCATCCTCATCCGGAGACAGATTCTGACGTGATTTGAGATTAACCTGAAATTCCACCTCATGGGTTTCGTCCCAATAGTCAGCAAGGCTATGTGTATCCCAAAATTCGCCTATCTCCTCTGGTGTTGCATCGGGAGGAGGCATTGGATCTCGTTTTTTATCTTTGTCTTCCATAATTTCTTCGCTCCGTTTGGGTCATATCTCTTGCACTGATAATCAACGCCCGACGACTTGGTTTTTGAATAAAGAAAACGATAAGATAACGTCCTGCGTTGGTTTGTCCCATAGCCGAGTAAACATCTTCACCAGACCGATTGCCTTTAGAGACGAAACGAAAACGAGGACGATTGGTTAAGACTTCTTCAACTTCCGTTTTTTCTACACCATGCTTTGTCGCTAATTTCTCAACAAATTGTTGCTGCCATATAATCTCATCAATCAGCAAATTCCTGCTCCGGTCCTGTGTTGGCGTTCTCGCGATTAGCTTGGTGCTTGTAGAGGTAAATTTTCAGATTAAAGTGCAGAATCAGGCGAGTACTACACGCTTTCCCGGTTCTCTTTCCTTGCAGTATTATATCACATTGCCTAACGTCTTTGCAATATTTTGCTGACGTGATTTGTCTACGAACATGCCGCCCCTACGGGGCTAAAGAAATAGGGTTCCCTTCGCTGCTACATATATTTCGCCCTTATAGGGCTGAAGAAGAGTAAAAAAACTAAAAAAAGAAAGCCCAATTGGCTGGGAAAATTGTTGCAGCAATAAGGGCACGGCACATGAGGTGTGTCTACTACAAGGCAGGCAATTTGTTGACAATATCCACCGTCTCTAAACTGACTGTAATCACTTGTCCAATCAAACGGAGGATATATTCCGGATCTTCATCGCGGTTTGGATCATTCTTAATGCCGCTTCGTTTGTCTACCTTGACACGATACTGATCCACCACCCACTCCAACGCAGAACGATTGCCCAACCGGTAATCAAATACTTCAGGCGGGATGACCTCTAATGTGAGAAAGTCGTTGTATTTCAACTCTGTCTTATCTTTGGAGAATCTCATCCGCTCCACAGACAAATCCACTTGCATCCCGGGGGTTTCAATCGGATTGAGTTTATCGTATTCGGGCTGCGATTCGTAGTTGATGTGGAGATCTGCTAACCGCGCACCTGCCTTTGAAAATCCCCAGAAGTCTTCGGCAAAAGGAATATGCGGCAAATCGCGCTTGAGGTTTTCCTGATACCGCTCGCGATAATCGGGATGATGCAGGAGCCCGTATGTATAGTGGAAGATATCCCATTTTGTGATAGTATGATCCTGGTGATGCGTTCGGAACTGTGTCAACATCCAATCGGTAATGTTTTCGCTGCGATTTTCACCATTTTCATCGTAGGTGTAGAAAGGGAAACACTGAGAACCGCCTTGTGGTAAATTATCAGGAATTTGGTTTACCATTAGCGCGAACATTGGCCACTGTTGTCCAACTTTGAGCCATATTACGCGATTATCCAATTCAGTATCGGGTGTCGGAAAGATGGATGGGAACTGGTAAGTCCTCTGATTCATCAATTTGTCAAAGTAGAGGTTAGATTTTGTAAATGGACGATAGAGAGAATTCCTTATCTGTTCTGGTGCGAACTCGATTAATCTGCCTTTTGCCAGTTCCGTCTTCAGTCGATCTGTCCATTTTATTTTAGTGCTGTCAGTCGAAACAAAGGCATCAACACTTTGTGTCCGTTTAACGCGCCGTTCCCACTTAGAGACCTCTGAGTTGTAAAACTCCATCATCGCTTGCATGTTTTCAGCAAGCGCGTCTCGGTTGAAGTTGTAAGTCCATGCGTCGCGGGCTGTTAGCACACCAACACTATAGGTTTTAAAAAAAGCATCCTCTACAACGCCCCGGGTTGCCTTCGCGAATTTGCTTCCCATCGGGATAAAGGTGTCAAAATCGGTGTGGAGATCCGCCGTGAGCCATGTCTGCCGTTTATCAGGTGTTAGTTCCTGCCATTTCAGATTACCAACATGCTGGATTGCGTCCAGAAATGCCAACGTCCGTGTCTTACTCACATCCGCCGTTTCGTCGTTATAGAGAATTCGCGCCGGAGACATCCGCTCATTCTGCCCTGACTTCACGAGGAGGTTAACGCTCACACCGACCTGAATGCCGAACACATTGGAGTCCCCCGATTGTCCCTTGCGGACGTTTCCGCCTAAATCGAGAACATAGAGCATGTCAAACTCCTCGGAGAGGTGCTTCCGCATCCCGTCAAACATCTGCCCATCAATAAAACTGTTGTTTGTCACGAATGCGACAATCCCCTCGTCGCCGATTTTATCCATCGCCCACCGGAACGCCTTGACATACGGATCGTAAAGTTTGTTTTTCAATTGCGCATTGGAGTCCGCAGCAAAGGTATCTCGGACGCGGGCATCAACCCCCGCATGCCTCCGATTCCTGTTGTTATCGTTCTCATTGTCCTGACTCGCGTTGTAGGGCGGATTCCCGATAACAACGAACATTGGGGTGTCTTTCTGTTCCTCAACCCGCAGCGTATTCTCCTGCGTGAAATAGGCAAACTCCCCGGTTTGGTGTGCCGCGTCCATCAGACCGAACGTATCAAACGTATCCACGAAGCAGATATGCGGAAAAGGTTCATAATCCCCAGTCTTCTCAAAATAGGCGTGTTCAATGTTCAGACTGGCGATGTAGTAAGGCAGGAGCATCACTTCGTTGCAGTGGAGCTCCTCGCGGTATTTTTGCGGTAGTCGCCTCCCCTGAATTTCTTGCATGAGTCGGACGATGAAGTTGCCCGTGCCAACAAAAGGATCGATAATGTGAACACCCATATTCGACAGCGAGCGTCCGAATTCAGTCATGAGAACATGCGCAACGCTTTTCACCATGAAATCGACGATCGGTTGTGGTGTGTAGACGATACCGTGTGTATCGGCAATGTCGACAGAGAAGCCTTGAAAGAACTGCTCGTAGACGGTATTTAGAAATGCCTGTTTCTGTGAGAAATCGGTGATAGTGGCAGCGGTTTTCTCAATCGCAACGTAGAACGGATCCAGAGGACGGAGAAACTCGGAACGGCTCGGAGAACGACGGGTGAGGATCTGGATCACCTTCTCAATTTCTTGGGCGATGATGTTCCTGTTGGTAAAATCAGGATTGTCGAAGACGGTGCGGAAAATGCGCTCGGTAAGGAGGTGTTGAATGAGCATCTCTTCGACCTGTGCCTCGCTGAGGTTTGAGTCAATAGATGCCCGGCATTGCTGATGAAAGTTCTCGAATGCTTGTCGGAACTGGGGATTATCCTGCATTTCGGTCTCAATGCGCTTTGCGACACCGCGCCCTAACACCGGAACCTTTTCTTTGAATTCTTCAACGGCGGCATACCAATCGACGATATTTTCTTCTCGATACGCGAAGAAGGTGTTCAACAGATTGATAAGATTGCTCGGATCTGTGAGGTCTACATCAAGTCGGAGGTGCCCATTTTGATAGAGGAGTGCCCGGGTCGGCGACTGAATGATGATATTTTTAAACGGATAACCCGCTTCCGACTTCTTCCGCGCTTCTGTGGGAAGATCGTCATGTGTATCTTTTGCTTCCCAGTGTCCGTGTGGCAAGTCAAACGTATCAACGACTTCGCCATCTATCTGGATACGTCTTTTCTGTGGAGTATAGCGTGTCTTTTCACAGACGAGGATGAGACCTGCTTGTCGGCAGTAGCGTTGAAGTAAGTTTTGGAATGCCGTTCGGACTGCGCCTTCGTGTTCTGCGCCGACTTTTGCGTATTCCGCAAGTTCGATGTAGTAGTTTTTAATGGGTTTATGTGTCGGTTTGATGCTGCGGGTTGGCACGAGTTTTCTCCGTGTAGTTTTGTCAATTGAGTTGAGGATAATGCTAATTATACACAGATGTGAAGGACAATTGCAAGGGGAATTACCGCGGGTGGATGAACAGAACTGGCAGAAATTTAATAGGCGCGCTGTCAAAGCGCGCCTATCAACGAAAGGCTATTAACGAATTGCGTCAGTGCCACCTAATTTTTCTCTCGGTACTCTTGCAAAAGGGCGTTAATCTTGTCAAGAAACGCTTGCGAGTAAATCTCACCGACGAGTGCTTTGTGGGTTTCTGTGGCAATGGCATCCCACGCTTCCCGAGAATCATCCTCGAATTCAACGACTTGAATGCCTGCTTTCTTTTGCAGGGCATCAAGTGCCCTTTCATTATCCTTGCGAATATCTTGAATTAAATCGTCCTGATGCGCGTCCGCAATTTCACGCAAAACCTTCTGCTGCTCCGGGGAAAGCTGCTCAAACTTTTCCTTTGTCATGACTGTTGCACCCACACCAACACTGACAGGAAGATCCGTCATATATTTGAATTTATCGTGCCATTGCAGGGCAACAGTGACATAAGGCGATGCAGTTAGGGTATTGATTTGCCCCGAATAGAGCGAAGGTAGGACCTGTGTAACCTCTCTCGGTACAGTCGCGATCTCGGCGTTTTTGTAAAACGTAAGCCCAATTTTGTCGCTCGTACGAGCCCACATCTTGACGTTTGGGGACTGAAGGTCGGCAATAGTGCGGATAGGTTCATTACTGAATATATAATAAAAGCCGATGTCTCCCATACCGAGTAGAACATACCCGGCATCCATAAATGCTTTGTCAAGATCTGTCCGGAGGTAGTCACGGACATAGTCAAGTTCTTCGTAAGTTCTGAACATTCGAGGCAATTGAAAGATCAGGACCTCTTCTTGTATCTCGCCAAGCCCCGTAGCGGTCATGGCACCTGCGTGAATCAATCCTGCGCGCATCTTGCGGATAACATCAAGTTCATCTCCCTGAACCCCATTCGGATAGATACGAAGGCGAATTTCGCCATCTGTTTTAGAGCGAATTTCTTTCCCCATCGCCTCAAAATTATTCATCCATGTGGAACCCTTTGGTGCGAGCGTTGCGAACTTAATAGATTCAGCATTGAGATGCGCTACGGGTAGACAGAACATCCCTAAAATCAATAGAAACACGCCTGCTAATTTAAAAAGGGAATCGGGGTTAAAAACCCCTCCTACACAGAGGGAATCGGGGTTAAAAACCCCTCCTACATAGTCTGTTTTTTCGTTCTTCATTACTGAGTATCTCCTTCCTCCATTTCTGGATCAAAAAGGTCATCAACCTGGTCGAGCAAGCGTTTGGCACGCGATTTCGCCAACGAAGTCGCGGCTTCCTCCTCAGGATAAATGTCCGATGGTGCGTCAAGAATTTCTTGTAACGCCTGCTTGAAAAGCGTCACATCCTGTTTCGGATAAGCATAGTAACGTGCGAGATAGAGTTTGCTCATCAAAAACTTGCCATCATTGATTCGATCTACATGCGCAATGTGTTCCTTTGCTTTGTCTGGGTCTCCACCGATTGATGGCGCGCGGTCGCCGTAATAGACGGCATAAAACAGATGTGCGCTACCGAAGTAGAAAGTTTCGTTCAATTCGAGCACACGCCCCATCATTAATTCCACCCGCGCCAAGTCAATCACTTGCATCGGGTCATCTTTCTGGAGACTAATGCCGCGTGCTATCGAATAAGCCGCCCAAAACAGCGGTTCAACATCCTTCGGTTTCAACTTCTGAAGTGCTTTTTCAAACACAGCAATATCGACAGTTCTTACCTCTTTGAAGGTTTTATCGGACTTCGCCAGGGCCTTGATCGCGTATCCTTCAGAACGTTTATAGTAGTCAATCGCACGTGCGTGCATCTCTTCCGCAGTCTCATAGTCGCCTGCTATTTCAGCCTCCTCCATCTTATCCTCAATAAAGCCTGCATAGGATGAATATGCCCGAGCCGTCTTAACGATGAGATTCTTACTCCCAATTTTAGATAGGTTTTCAAGCGTGCCGATGTTCCCCTCAAGGGTGGCTTCTACCACAGCGAGGTCGCCTTCCCCTTGAATGCTTGCCAGTTTGGCAAGACCACATCCACCTAAGAGTATTGGGAGGAACAATAAAAGAAATATACGAAAATAAAATTTGCTGTATATCATCGGTCTAAATTTACCTCCTTAGCGTTGTTAGTTTTAATAGTTGTCGGTGCGGTTTTTCTCCGAAAAACCTTTCAGTTTGCCTCGCCGTGAGAAAAGGGCAGAAGCGCGATTGTTCCATCAACGGATCCTTCAGGGGTCTCAATTTGGACACGGCTGCCTGCTTCAGTAACTTCCCTCCGAACGTAACCGAGAGCAACCGATTTCTCCAGAGTCGGGGCAAAGGTAGCACTCGTAACCCAACCCACTTCTTTATCCCCTTTGAAAACCGGCGCGCCTCCACGAAGGATACAGCATTCCTGTGACATTGAATCAGAATCAACTTCAATACCGCGTAAAAGACGATTTGGGTGACCTCGATACTTCATACGCGCGACAATTTCTTGTCCAATATAACATCCCTTCTCAAAATCAATAGCGTTTTCTAATTCAGCCTCAAGCGGGATAACAGCATCTGTCAACTCTGCTCCGTATCTCGGCACGCCTGCTTCAATACGGAGCGACTCAAGGGCATCCCAACCGATCGGTTGAATGTCAAAGTGTGCCCCTTCAGCCATTAATGTCTCCCAAAGCGAAACTAATTCCTCAGCAGCGGTATAAAGCGTCCAGCCCATCTCGCCGGTGTCATCTGTTCTTACACAGACAATTGTGTGTTTAAAAAGTGAATCAGCTTCACGAGAGCAGTTATACCGCTTTGGCAGTGCGGCAAGCTCATTTATGCCGAGCACAGATTGAACAAGATCCGTCGACTTTGGACCGTGGACAGCAATCGCTCCAGTCTCAGCGGTTACATCGGAAAGCTCAACATCGTCAGCGATGATGTACTTATCCAACTCGTTGAAAAGGCTTTCTGTGGTCTCAGGCGCGGCGTCAATACGGATTGCGTCCTCAAGAACAGCGATACTCAAATCGGCGATAATTTTGCCACGATGCGTTAGGAGCATGGCGTAAGTGCCTTCGCCAGTTGAGAGGCTTTCAACATCATTGGAGATAATACGATGTAGAAATTTTGCTCGGTCTTCACCGGTTAACTGATATCGACCTCGATAAGACACGTCAGCAATACCGACACTATTTCTGACAGCATGATGTTCGGAAACAGCATCTGTGAATTCGGTCGCGATATTCCAATCTAAATGCTTTTTTGCGAACGCTGCACCGAACTGTTCATGGATGGGATAGAGTGGTGTTGTTTTCATTATTTTTTAATTTTCCTTGCGATTCGGTCAGGTAGGTTGGATAAATGACGTTCCTCGACGTACATCCAGCCCCGCCCGTTGGTTGGGCTTACGTTTTTCTAATTTTTCTGCTGGTATTTTCTGTCCTTAAAACATGCGATCCAAGCGCAAAATGACGATCGGATTTCGTAAGGAGAAAGATGAATTCAGTGGTTCTGCTACCTCAAGCGCAAGGCTCCATGGTGGCGAATTTCCGAACGGATCCCAAAAAACGGAGCATCCAATCCCAACAGACGTCTTCAACCGTGTCATAATATTTTCAAAATCAGAAAAGGGGGTATCGTCATACCACCATATACTACCCGCATCCAAGAAACAACTGAGTGTCCACCCAAGTACACCATCTTGTTCGTTGGGAATTGTTTCTTTGATGAGCCGATACTCA
>MKWU01005695.1_pt1 | contig 13307 bp, 18 predicted proteins | sample 809101 | NCBI WGS metagenome assembly MKWU01 (sample SAMN05860141, study PRJNA318959) | sponge metagenome | host: Aplysina aerophoba | place: Slovenia: Piran, Adriatic Sea, Gulf of Piran | collected 2013-05-07 | reverse complement strand
CGACGGTCCGCCCGGCAGATGGGGTGCACGGCGGCGTCCGGTGCGGATTTCCGGCACTTTTGCTTGAAACGTCGGGGCCAGACTACGTATCATTCGCAGTCCGGGTGCGGGGTGGAGCAGTCTGGCAGCTCGTCGGGCTCATAACCCGAAGGTCGCAGGTTCGAATCCTGCCCCCGCTACCACCGAGACCGACATTCCCGAGATGGGGGTGTCGGTCATTTCTTTTTCGGCCCCGGTTCCTGTCCACTCCAGAATCCTGCCGAGTTCGCCGCGCAGCGTGACCTGGAGTTGGCCGCGCTTTTCGCTTGGCGTCAGCACGATCCCGTCGATCAATCCCCGGATCGCCGCCGCGGCCGCATCGCGTTCTTCCGGCTTGCCAAGGGCTTTGGCGAGACGCGCCACCTTGCGGCGATAGACGCCGGAGACGTTCGGGTGGATGTCCGGGAGTTCGAGAGGCGCGGTTGCAAGGCGATCGTTCAGCTCCGCCTTTCGAACTTCGAGCTTGTGCAGCCGTTCCTTGAGCACGGCGCTGTAGGCGCCGTCGATTTTCTTCTCGATGTCTGCGAGCTCCTTGCGTTCCGCCTCGCTTGAGACGCTGCGCTCGCGGTTGAGCCGGTTGGTCTCCTCCGCCCAGGCACGGACCGCTGTGTCGGCCGCCTCGGGCGCCATCAGGTGGTCCTTGAGTCCGACCAGGACGCGCTCCTCGAGTTCGGTACGGCGTATGCCGCGCCCGTTGGAGCAACTGTCGTTCATGACGTGGTTGGAGCAGCCGTAGCGGTCCTGCCTGCGCATGGAATGGGGACCGCCGCAGGCGCCGCATTCCAAGAGGCCCGAGAGGAGGTGCCGGGGGCGGTGGGTGCCGTTCAGGTGATTGGCGCGCGCACTGCGCGTGGCCTCGATGACGGTCGCGTATCTTGCGGTCAGTTCTTCCTGCCGGTCCGTCACCGCCTGCCAGAGCTCACCGTCGATGATGCGGAGCTCGGGTACCTCGGTGGTTATCCACTCCTCGCGCGGATTGATCCGGGACACCCGCTTGCCGGTCTCCGGGTTCTTGACGTAGCGCAGCCGGTTCCAGACCAGGCGCCCGATGTAGAGCTCGTTGTTGATCAGCCCGGTGCCGCGCTTGACCTGGCCGCGGATGGTGGAATCGGTCCACAGGTCGCCGGAGATGGCCGCATCGCGGTAGGTGTCCACGACCGTCCAGCCCGCCCGCTCCGCGTGCTCCCGGCAGATCCGGAACTGGTCCTCGATCGAGGCCGCGCTTTGAAGGTCCGAGGAGTAGCGCGCGTAGAGGGCGGCGCGGATCATGTCATCGCTCCTGTCGGTCTCCGGTCTCCTTGACCGGCGCATTGTCGTTGGCCGAAGCCTGTCGCTCGAACTGCTCGCGGGCGATCTGGCGTCCGAGCAGGCGCGCGATGGTCAGCACGGCGGACCGGACGCGGGCCTCGGCCGCGCCGTTGTCGTTGGCGGCACCGCGGTCCCTGGACCGCCCGCTTCCGTTTCTTCCCATAACGCCTCGCCTCCCCGCAACACCGACCCTCATTGAGGGCGATATTTGGGACGAACAGGGCAATGTCAAGGGTTTTAGTGTTTACTATCAATGAGTTAGGGGAAGACATGGACAGCCATGGCATTCCAATGCTGCGCATGGCCGCGCGTGCCGACGATGAAAAATGTTGCCGCCGGATCGTCGCAAACCATGCCGATGGGCGCTTCTCCGGGAAGAGTCATCGAGGTGTCCGCCGATAGGCGTCTCGCCGGTGTGCAACACGAACCACCAGCACGACAAGCTCTTCGTCCCGGACTTCGTACACGACGCGGTAATCCCCCACCCTGAGCCGCCGCAGTCCCCGCAGGTCACCCTTCAGCGCGGCACCGAGATGAGGGGTCTCTGCCAGCCGGTCGATCGCCGCGACGATGCGCGTCCGGTCCGGCTTGGGCACACGGCGCAGCTCCCTGGCGGCGCTCTCCTTAATCCGTATCGAGAAGCTCACGCCGGACCTGGTCCCAGTCCAGCACCGGATCCGTGGGATCGCGGAGCCGGTCAATGGCGGCGGAAAGATCGTCGAAATCCTCAAGGTAGTGCTCGACGGCGAGGCGGATAACGTCCGCCCGACTGCGCCTGAGTTGTGTTGCGGCCCTGTCAAGGGCCTCCACTACCGGGTCCGGCAATCGCGCGGTGACCTGCAGGGGCATGGCGGTTCCAGGACTGTTGTAATGAGTGACATTACTTTACATCACATCGCATCCGCGTCAAGCCGACTCGGGCATTGGGTGACCTGGTCGACGGAAATGTCAGTCGTTGGGTTGCGGCGGCCGCCGGCTGTGTCCGCGTGGCGGTGGTTGATCAGCGACGATGCAGAGCTTCCCATCGGAAGGCGTGTGCGCCTGCCGGATGGCGATTTCGATGTCGCACCCGAGCGCGGTCAACAAGCGGAGAAGGCGCTCCAGCGAATACTCGCGAAAGTCTCCCCGAAGCAGTTGAGACAAGGCAGGCTGGGACAAACCGAGCGTGCGTGCGGCCTCCGCCTGGGTGGTGCGACGCTGCCGGATGATGGCGTCAACACGGCTGACGAGTTCGGCCTTCAGCAGGTGTGTCTCGGCATCGGGAAAATCGAGATCGGCGAATGCATTGCCGCTGCCGCGTTCGACGGAGCACTCGGATGTGTTCATCGTCCACGTTCCCGTCATGCCCGTCCCGGTGCTGCCGCCAGACCGACCGTCACGGCCCCCGCTCCGATTGATGGTGAAGGCACGCCGCCGCCCTGGTCGAGCATGCGGACGATAGCACGCCGTCGGAACAGGGTATCGACATCGGCGACAACGCCGCACCAGTTGCTCGACCGAACCCAACGATGGCCTCGCGGTTACAAACCACAGAGCGTTTCCCGCACGGCATCGGCGAGCGATTCGAACCTGACGGCATCGGTGAGTTCCTCGAGTTCGTGGAGTCTGATACTGCGTAGGTTCACCCGAAGACTATTCGCCGGGACCACCAGGAACCCCCATTGTTCGGGTGCCCGGTGATCGGCAGCCGACTGTCTTGTCTCCCCGTGCCAGGCGAAGATATAGATCTCGGCCAGTCGGTCCGGCGGCGCTATCAACTCACCCTCGATCGACATGAAGAACTCAGGGAGGGCGATGTTGAACCAGCTGGTTCTTGTCTGTACCTCCCGTCCGACCTCCCAGGGCTTTCGGGCTGCCGATTGCTTGATCTGTATCCTCGCCCCGGAGCCGTGTTCGAGATCCCAGGGCGCCCAATCGTGGCCATTGATCCAGGGGGAGGTCCAGTCGGGCGCCAGAAGCTCCGCAACCAGGCACACGACATATTCCTGGCGGTGATCGTCGGTCATGATCGCACGGTCGTGTCGCTGAACGATGCTTGAGAGGACCTTGTGATGGAGAGGGCCGGCAGTTCGATCCCTGGCGGCCATCCTGTAGGGCGCACGCGCGGGATCGACGGACCAGCCCGAGGGTGCGAGGTCGGGATCCTCACCCTGCTTTACGCGGGCAATGGTGTGCGCTGCCAGGTGTCGTGCCTCGTCGGCGGCGATCACGTCGTGGCGGCCGAGTGTGAACCGCCTGGACTTGCCGCCCGAGCGGGTCTGCACGATGTAGACCTTGGAGCCGGACGGATAGACCCTGACGCCGAAGCCCTGCAGCTCGCTATCCCAGAACACCGCGTCCTTGCCCTCGACGGAGAGGCTGTCGACTGTGCGCTTGGAGATCCTTCGCCGTGTCAGCTTGACCATCGCCTCGTTCCTTCGGCGATGTCATGCGCGGTCAGGCCACGCCATGAACCGCCCCGGCCTGTCAGGAATTCGTCGAAATGGGCGGAAGGGATGTCGACGACGCGGCATTCGCAGCCACGGCCACCCACGGAAAGCCTTGCGGCGCCTTGTTTTTGGTGGCGCGTCATGCGCAGCCAAGGCGCGCCATGAGCCGCCCCGTAAGCGAAAATTGCGTCGATGAAGGTGCCGCTTTCGCGGAGATCGCGGCATTTGATGCCGCTCGCAGCCAGGCGTTGCCTTGGTATGGATCGAGGCCGCTTGCGGGCGTTCTCACAAAGCCTGGGAGATTTTCTGGACCGCTATTGTCACGAGGTATCGGCCGGCTCGTCCTGTTCCAGGATGTCCGAACCGATGCTCTCCGCGACCCTGGAGGCCGACGCCTTGACCGCGTCACGGGCAAGGTGGGTGTAGCGGGTCGTGCTGCGGACCTGCCCGTGGCCGAGCAGCTGTCCGATCATCGAGAGGTTCTCTCCGAGGGCGACGGCCCGCGAGGCGAAGCTGTGTCTGAGGTCGTGGATGGGTGCGGATCAAGGGGGCATAGCGTCGTACCTGCCCCATTCCCTGCCGACATGGATTTTCCTCAAGCCGGCATTTTCTTTCCCGAGTCCAGGATGGTAGCGGAGTCGGTCGGAAACACGTGCCGCTCAATCGGCTCGGCAACCGGGAATCGGTTCGGGGGCGCGGAGTGTCGCAAGACCTTTCGGCGGATCGGACGATGACCACGACTCGAGACCGAAGGATGTCCCAGCGGGCCGCCGACGATCAGCAACGACCTTCCATATCGAACCGCGTCCCCCTGTCATCGGCCACACTTCACTTGGGCTTGTCGCCGGCCGTATCTGCTACTCGAGCGGCGTCCCCGCCGCTGGCAGGTCCAGGTTTCTTCATGTGGGCGGGAGTGGCCCGGCCCGTCTTCGCGGTGGAGCGCTGCGCGCGCGGGTCGCCACCGGCGCGGGCGATGCGGCGGTTCTCGAGCGCGCGCTGGCGCGCGTCCGCCAGACTCACCTGCGGATATCCGCCCAATCCAAGTTCGCGCGGTCTGCCGTGGATGACGATGCGCTGCACCCAGGACTTCGAGATCAGTTGTTTCTTCTTTGAGCGGACGACACGGAAGAGCAATCCATGCTCGTCGTTGTACTTGCCTGGGGTGTTGACGGTCCGCACGAAGGCAGCGGTCAATTGCTTAGCCATGAGGAAGCCCCCGTATCTGCCCCACACAGCGGAAGAGACCGGACGGTGCTTCTAGAGACGACATGAGACCAGGGATCGGGGTATGACTCCGCATTAGCGGAAATATCGGTGTCGAGTGAAAAGGCCCAATACCGTGCAAGACGGGAGGATGTCCGACCCTGGCCTTCTTGCGCCCGGTATGCCGGGCCACCTTTCCGGTCAGCTCCGGCGATGCAGTTGAGTGCGGCTTCATCTCGTTCCTCTCCGTTGATCAAGACGGTGATAGATTCGGCATGGACCGGATCGCCGTTCCGGGGCGGTCCATGCCGTCTCATGAAGGCTGACGGCGAACACTTTGGGACGATCAGACGCATGGCCGGCGAGCATCGCACCCCGGGGCACTGGAGGGCTGAGATCCGTCCACATCGCTGCGTGGTAGGGGGCGCAAATTGCCGGAGCCGGAAGCCTGCGAAGGGCGTGGGCTGGGTGCATGCGGTCACCGATTCCGCGGGCCGATCGGTGTCCAGAGCGGGCAATCTGTGATATTTCCGGGCTAGCGCACATCACGCGATTCCGTGGCATTCCATGTCATGGCCTGCCGCAGAGGGACACCATGCGGGACCGGCATGGATCTTCTTCCAAAAGGCATTTTCTTTAGCAGTGCCGGAGTGTTAGGCGACTCGGGGCGAATATTGGGCGAGACGGTTCGGGCATGGACGAGACCGACAGACGGATCGGTCGCGTGGACGACGGCAAGCGATTGCTCCGCATGTCCGAGGTCATGGAACGAACCGGGCTTTCCAGGCCGACGATCTACCGCCTCATCAAGGCCGACAAGTTCCCGAAGCAGGTTCGCGTGGGCGTCCGCGCAGTCAGGTGGAAGGCGCATCGAATCGACGAATGGATCGACGCCCGCGAGGATCCGGCTGGCTCTGCCGGCAGGGCGGGTCGAGGTTACGGCAGGTTCGAAAACCGCGACCGGAGCCGATCCGAACCGACGACAACGGTTCCGAAACGGCAAACCTTCACCAGGGAGCCAGACCCTTCCAATCGTCGACGCAGCACCGTCGCAAAGGCGGATCGCAAGGAAGTTGCGGAATTGGACAACAAGATCGCGAGGCTGATCGCGGCGCTCGAGGAGGTCGGCCACGTGCGGTCCATAATGGATAGGGTTGTCGAGCTCGAGGCCGAGCGAGACAAACTCCTCAGACGTGTCAGGCCGTAGGGGCTCCACGCGGGTGGGCCACACACCCCGCTAGGCCAACCAGGCGATCGCGATTCTGTCGAAGATGTTTTCTCTCGCCGAGGTCTAGGACCTGACAACGCACGGCCGCAACCCGTTCCGGCCGGCGCGCCGCTACCGGGCTCCACGGTGTTCGAATCCACGACATCCGTCACAGCTACGCCTCGCGGGCGCTCGCGCTCGGCGAGGGTCTGCTGGTCATCGGCCGCCTGCTCGGTCACAGCCGGGTCGAGACCACCGCGCGCTATGCCCACCTCGCGCGCGACCCGGCCAGGAAATCCGCCGAGCGGGTCGCCGCCACGATTGCCGAGTGCATCCTGTAGGCGGTTCGATCTCTGCGGTGCCCTAGCGGTCCCACTGGGGCGTGCAGGCGTAGCGCGCCTTCACGGCGGGGTCCATCTCCACCGGCGCGTCGAGCGCCGCAACAAAGTCGTCCCAGGCCTCGTCGTCGAGAGCGATGACCGGGCGCTCGTTCAGGATCTCGATCGCCGCAGCCTCGCTCGACCGGAGCAGGAACTCGGTCCGGCTGACGCCCCGGATTGCCGCCGCGCGGTCGATGACGGCCAAGCGTTCGCCGGACGTGCGGAAGTTTACCTGAGGCATGGCGGTCTCTCTTGTCCGGGGCGTAGGGGGTGGTGCCGTGGCATGGTGAATATAGCGTGTATAGAAATACGGAAATCCGCCGACGGGCGCGGGGTTCCGACGAGCGCGGTCAGTGCCAACCATTGCAGTCCGGGTTCTCGTGCCCGGCGCGCATGGGCGGGGCGGCCATCGTCGTTCAGGCATTAGACTCCGCTGACATGCTACCGCCGAAGCTCGTGGTTCATTCTGCGCCGCCGCGCCAGTACATAATCCTGCCGCGATTGCTCGTTCCGAGAGTGGGTGGGAGTCGGAACGAACACCCGAACGAGGCCGGATTTGTTTGGCTTCGGTGTTGTATGGCGATAGTCTTGTCACTAGATTTCTGACAGACTGAGTATGGAGATGCCAGCATGCGCGGCCTTTCCCGTCGCATCATGGAGCATGCCGAGGGCCTTCCGGAGGCGACGCCGCTGTGTCCGGCCGCGCTGCTTCACCTCGGCAACCGGGCCGCGGTCGACCAGGCATTGTCGCGCCTCGCGCGATCCGGTGCTCTCATGCGGATTTTCCAGGGCGTCTACATGCGGCCCATCGAGACCCGATTCGGCACTCGGGCGCCCCGGGTCGCCAAAGTGCTCGCCGCACTCGCCAAGATGTGGGGTGAGACCATCGTGCCGTGCGGCGGCGCGGCGGCAAACTGCCTGGGCCTGACCACGCAAAATCCGGTGCGTGCCGTATATCTCACCTCTGGTCCTAACCGGAGGTTGCACTTCGGCTCGTCCATCGTCGAATTGCGTCACGCTCCGCGCTGGCAGCTGGTGGCGCCGCACTGCAAGGCGGGAGATGTCATCCGCGCCCTGGCATGGCTCGGTCCCGAAGAGGTCGAGGATGGCCTCGAAGCGGTTCTGCCGACGCTCTCCGAGGAAGATCGGGACGAGCTTGCAGCCGCGCGGGCGGTGATGCCCATATGGATGGCTGAGCCGGTGAGCGCCCGCCTCGCGCATGCCTGAGGCGCGATTCCAGGACCTCTCGCCTGACGACAGGCGCGACGCTCTGGAGGTGGCGGAGCGGAACAGCAGCCACAAGGCGCACCTTCTGGAGAAGGATGTCTGGGTCGTCGCGACGCTCGGCATCCTCTTCGAAGCACCGTTCGCCGGGCACCTGACTTTCAAGGGCGGCACGTCGCTGTCGAAGGTATGGCGTGCGATACGGCGTTTCTCGGAAGACATTGACATAACCTACGACATCCGTGCTTTCGCGCCCGACCTCGTTTCCGGTTCCGGGGACGAGGCGCTGCCACCCACACGCAGTCAGGAGAAGCGTTGGACGCGAGCCATCCGCGCCCGTCTCGCCGAATGGGTCCGGGACCAGGCTTGCCCGATAGTCGAAGAAGGGCTCTCCCGCGCCGGATTCGTCGCACGAGTCAGAGCGGATGCGGAGCGGCTCTACATAGGTTACGAACCGCTCTTCGAGGAAAGCGGTTTCGTTCGCCCGGAAGTCATAGTCGAATTCGGCGCTCGATCGACAGGCGAGCCGCACGCGAGCCGGCCCGTTGTGTGCGACGCGGCGGCCTGGGTCCTCGAATTGGCGTTTCCCGAGGCGCATCCGACCGTCATGTTGGCTGAGCGGACGTTCTGGGAGAAGGCGACCGCCATCCACGTCTTCTGCCACCAGGAGCGGCCGCGCGGCGAGCGCCTGTCGAGGCACTGGCATGATCTTGCGCGCCTCGACGAGGCGGGGATCGCGGCCGCGGCACTCACCGACCGTTCCGTCGCTCTGTCGGTTGCCCGCCACAAGGCCATGTTCTTCCCGGAAAACGATGCCCGTGGCGAACGGATCGACTATGAAGCTGCGGTCTCCGGTGCCCTGCAACTGATTCCCTCCGGTGCCGCACATGCCGTTCTGGCCGACGATTACGCGCGAATGCTGGCCGACGGCATGCTGCTCGACGATAGCGAGCCGTTCGACAGGTTGATGGAACGGTGCGCCCTCATCGCGGTCCGGGCCAACGAGACGAAGGGACGACGGTGCTCTCCCACGAACCCGGACGCATTGCCCTGGTCCGCCAGCGCCGTTACCTCGTCGAGAACGTGACGCCGCCTCCGTCACCCAATGAAGCCATGCTTGTCGATCTGTCCTGCCTCAACGACGACGCGCAGGGCGAGCCGCTGTCGGTGTTGTGGGAGCACGAACTGGACGCCCGCATTCTCGAGGACGACGGTTGGTCCGCCGTGGTCGACAAGGGCTTCGACGAACCGGCACTGTTTGCCGCGTATGGTCCGCCATGGCTGCGCCGACATGGCAGTGCCACCCGGAATTCGATCGTGATCATCCGGTGCGTCTCACTATGAAGGGGCTGGGTCAGCTACACTTCGATCACTTCATCAACGAACCACATCTCAACTTCACTTTGGCGGACAGAGACGCATGGCCGCGACGCTGACCTGGCTCGACCCGACAGCAAGCGACCGGGACAGGATGCGGCAGGTTCTGGACCTCTTCAAGGAACAGGGCACGGTCGACGAGATGGGGCTCGGTCGCCTGCGCGATGCGCTTTCCGAAGCCCTGTTTCCCGGAACCTCGACGATTCAGACCCGATTGCGCTACGTGCTGTTCGTGCCCTGGATATATCGGCAGCTCGAAGCCAGGCGCGTCGCGTCTTCCAGCGTTTCGGAGCAATTGCGGAAGGCGGAGCTCAAGCTTATCGGACCCCTCCTCGAGCACGGCACGTCCCAAGGCGTAATCGGCGAGCGCTCGCGTGGCTCTCTCGCTCGGCGGCCCAGCTCGGTCTATTGGACCGCACTCGTGCGCTGGGGCCTGTTCCTGCGTGAACGGCCCCAGGGTTGGTACCATCTCCACTTCACCGGCCTCCTGCAGGGCCGGGTCGCGGAAGAGTCGGCGGACGACCCAGGCATCATCCAAGCGCGCCAACCGAACTGGCATCCCCGCTTGCCCGATCCTCCGCAGGCGTTCCCCTATGAGGCGTCCTTCGACCTGACCCGAGAGGAGTCCGTGTTTCTCCAGGGTCGGATCGAGGAGCGCTGCGCAGGCACGTTGCTGGCCTGGCTTGCCCGAGAAGGATCGGACGCTTCACGGGACGGCTGCTTCTGGGACGACAGCGCCGCAGCGCACGCCCCTGCCGGGGGCTCAGGGACACGATGGAACTCGCCCGCCGGTTCTCTCTCCACGTCGAGGGCATGCCGCTGCTCTACAACCTGCTGCTCGCCGAGCGTCGCCACTCGGAACATGGCGGCGATGAGGCGCTCATCGACCGGTACAGGCAAGACATCGGCGAATGGGCTGCCGGGGAAGCCGTAGAACACATCTTCGATACGGCCGAGCTATGGACCTTTGCCGCTTCCCGCAATGTCCAGGTTCCCCGTTTGCAGCGCAATTTCGTTGAAGCCTGGACGTCGCGACTCTCGGATATCGGCCCCGCCGTGATCGCCGAAGATCGCACCTTGCGAAGCTTGATCGAAAGTCGTGAACGACAGCTCAAGGGGCCGCGGGCACGCCTGCACAACCCGGCCCGTCTCCTGGACTGGAGCGGCGAGATCGGAGTCGGCCGGATGAACTTCCGGTGGCACCGGGTTCGCCAGATGCTGCTCGACCTCCATGAAGGGCTCGCAGCCTGATGCTTTCACCCGACTCCAGGACCGTCGCCCTTGACCTGCTCCGCCCGCCCGCACGCCACGAGCTCGACTTCGCACTGCTCACCACCTACACGCTCGACCTGGAGGCGCTGCTCGCGCTGCCCTTGGGCCTTGTCGCGCGGTCGGACAACGGGCTGGAGGACCTGCTTGCCGATCCGCTACTCCTGCTCGAGGCGTTGCGCCGCGCCGGTGAACGAATTCACGTCTTTGTGGATCGGGCTGGCATAGCCATTCCGCGCACGAGGCGCGAGCTCTATGCGCTACTGGAACCGAGCGTACATTCGGTGCGTGCGCCGGGCGGTGGAGCATTCCATCCCAAGGTCTGGGTGCTGCGCTTCCTGTCCGAAAACGGAGCGTCTCTGATACGCGTCGCGGTCCTGTCGCGGAACCTCACTTTCGACCGTTCCTGGGACATCGCGCTCGCAACAGAAGCTTCGCCGATGCCCAGGCAACGGACTGCCGGGAGCCGCCCTCTCGCCGAGTTCGTCCGAGGTCTTCCGGAACTCTGTGGCGAACCACTGAACCCTGCCGTGCTCGACAAGATACGGGCACTGGCCGACGAGGTCTCACGCACCCGTTTCCCGGCCCCGGACGGGTTTTTCGACGACCCCGTCGAGTTCCATGTCCTCGGCATGGGCGGGCAGCGGGCCACCCGCAAGCCCTGGCAGCCGATGTCCGGCGGATACGACATTCTGGCCGTCGCTCCGTTCATCGGAAGCACAGCCCTGGATGCGGTGGCCGGGATGGGCACCGGCGAACGGATTCTCGTGAGCACGCGCGAGCAGCTGGACAGGCTGTCTGACAACGCGTTGGCCAGCTGGACCCGGGTCTTCATGCTGTCGGACGCCGCTCTCGACGAGTCAGAGGACGAAGTTGCCGGCAGGCCCTCCGGGCTGCACGCCAAGTTCATCGCGGTCGAGCACGGCTGGGACGTCACCTGGTTCGTGGGGTCTGCAAACCTGACCTATTCGGCATTCTCCGGCACGAACGTCGAGGTCATGGCTGGCCTGAGCGCCCGCAAGGGTCGCCGCAACGGCAATAACGGGTACGGCATCGGGCGCTTCCTGGAGTCCGGATTCGAGACGCTCTGCGAACCGTATCGACGCGGCGAGCCCGAGACCGAGACGCCGGAGATGGAAGAGGGGCTGGAACGACTGGAGGCTGCTCGGGACGCCCTTCTCGATGCCGACCTCAAGGTCGTCTGCTCTCCGTCCGGCGAGAATTGGACGTGGAGCCTGGAAGGCAACTTCTCCCTCCAGCAAACCGATGTGGAGATCAAGGCGTGGCCGATTTCTCTCAGGGAAGATCAGGCGCTGCCGCTCCAACTTCCCCTGACCTGGACCCTCCCGATCCAATGGCTCACCAGGCTGGTTGCCTTCCGTCTGCATGTTCCGGTACCGGGCGTTGACGACATTGGATTGACGCTCAGCCTGCCCGTCGAAGGCATGCCCGAGGACCGCATGCACCATGTGCTCAGGAGCCTGATCGGCGATTCCGCACGCTTCATGGCCTTCATCCGCGCGTTGCTGGGCGGCCTCGACGGAATGGTCGAGTGGGCGCAAGGCGGCGACGCCAACGGCGGCGGCGCGTCCTGGGCGGACGTGCCAGGTGACGAGACCCTTCTGGAAGGGCTCGTTCGCGCCGCCTCTCGCGATCCCGGACGCCTGGAGCCGGTGCGCCGCCTGATAGAGGACTTCCGCGGCACCGAGGAAGGTCGCCGCATCGTGCCTGACGACTTCCTCGAGCTCTGGAGCGCAGTGGAAGAGGTGTTGCGCGAGGACGGCCGCTCATGATTCGGCCTCGCCCCCAGGACATCCTGAAACCGCTGAAGCCGTTCCAGCGTCGCACCGTCGACCACGCTTTCCGCCGCCTGTTCCTGGATGCGGACAGTACGTCCCGCTTCCTCGTCGCCGACGAGGTGGGGCTGGGGAAGACGCTGGTCGCGCGCGGGATCATCGCCAGAGCCATCGATCACCTCTGGGAAGACGTGGATCGGATCGACATCGTCTACATCTGCAGCAACGCCGGCATCGCCCGCGAGTTTCCGCAACTCGGCCAGCTGGTTTCGGAGGACGGTGAGTACGAGCCCTGCGTCGACTTCGGGGTCGCTGGCGCTCCCGGCCTGGAGACGCCCGTCCTTATAGTGCTTGACCAGGCGGTGATACGGGTTGCGGGGAAAGGCGAGCGGGTTGAGCCAGAGGGTGTCGATCGGGGGCTTTGCGAGGAGCTGCAGACTGGAACATGCTTCTCGCAGATAGGGCAGATCGTGCTTGATCACGTTGTGTCCGAGCACGTACTCCGTACCGGCGGCGTATTGATCTAGCGCGCGCAACGCGGTCGCAAGGTCGCCTTAGCTAAAGGTGCAGGTGTCGGCGGTGGCAGAACGTATGGCGGCGAAGCTTTGAATCCGGCCGGTATTCGGATCGACTTCCAGGTCGACCGAGACGCATTTCGAAAGAAGCGTCTCTATCTCCATGCTGTCCGCTAGGTCCGTTCCGTCCAGCAATTGGTCCCCGGAAATCCGATCATTGCTTCCAGCCTACTTCGATGTGCCCGGTTCCGTTTAAGGATGGCCGCGACGGAGCGCAATCGGTGCGTAGCCGGCCACACTCACTCTCCGGTCCCGTCTGTAGCAAGAGGGGGACCAGACTGATCTACGATATTGCCGATCTCGGGACCTGGATGGAGGAAGAAAAACGCCGGCACGCCGGCACACGTCAGAGGCGGCGGATCAGAGCTAATGGCAATACTGTTCACTTTACGACTTTGATGCTGTTGACTGGATTGACGGCGGGGAGTGGAGGGGTGTCCGGCCGGCGCAGTGGGAACTTGCTCATTTTGCGTTTGACGGCACGCGGGTTTCGCCGGTTT
>MKWU01005694.1_pt1 | contig 13307 bp, 11 predicted proteins | sample 809101 | NCBI WGS metagenome assembly MKWU01 (sample SAMN05860141, study PRJNA318959) | sponge metagenome | host: Aplysina aerophoba | place: Slovenia: Piran, Adriatic Sea, Gulf of Piran | collected 2013-05-07 | reverse complement strand
TTGGCAGCTTGAAGATGAGAGGTTCGCCTTCGAACAGCGTAAGCAGGTGTTCCTGCCCGTCCTGAGAGGAAACGATCAGGCGGCCGGTCAGCGACGGGACGTTGCATCGTCCGTTGGTCAAGTCCAGAGGCGCACCTTCGAGATGGGCGGCCGCGAACTGCGCTTTCTCATCTGCGGTCAGGATGACTTCCCAGCACGCAGATGCGGGAATTCTCCGGCAAACCAATTCCGGGCGGGAAGACGGAGACCGCTGCCGTCCCTGCTCCGGATTACCGGGCTGTCGGCACCGCCTTCCTCCAAACTGGCGCGGCCCGCTCTCCGAATTCTGTGAAATCGTCGCGCCCGTGTTGTCCTCGGCATTGCCGTCGGGTCCGCTGATTTCCGGGTCCTCGAGGGTCTCGGGATCAGCATGTTTCGCATCGTCAGTCGTCGGTGTAGCGTCCGAGGGCGGCTCGTCGGTCTCGACTCCTGCGGATGCCGGAGGAAGCTGATCTTCGGCATCGAAACCCGAAGGAGCAGGTTTGTGTCCAGACGGATCGGGATTGGATGGTGTATCAGCAGAAGCGGTGCTCGACCCTGTAGGTCGAGAGTCATTATCGGGCAGCCCGCCCTCTGGCTGATCACTGGATAGGCCATCTCGTTTGCCTGAAGCATTAGAGGGAGTGTCTCCCGCCTGTGGCGGTGCCGGGTCCGAGACCCCATCGTCAGGAATCGCCGGTCTGTTTCCGGAGATTTGATTTGTGGTATTCGATTTGGCATGACTGGCAGGCGATGCGGGAGGCCTTACGAAAGGCCAGAGAGATTTCATCAGCGACCGCAGCGCTGAGATTACCGTCGTCATTCGCATCGATCATTCCAGAACCATGTCAGGCACCATTCGTCGGATCCGATAAACTTACGCCGGTCAGTCAGGTGCGTGAAGGATATGGTCAGGAGGTGTCCCGGCATGGCCGGTTTGCGATCGACACGGTGAGCGAAAACTGTCGCTCGATGGCATCCGACGCTCAACTCTCCGCCGACTCATCGTCCACCCCGAGCGCCTTGATCTGGGTGATGCGTGCCTCTTCGGCAGCCCTGTCGAAGAGCGTTTTTCTGTCGGATCCGACGAGTTTCTCCTGCTTCAGGTACGTGAGCAGATTGACGCCGCGGTAGGTCCGCTCGATCAGTTCGGCCAGTTTCGGCGTCAGGCCGCCGCCATAGTGATGGAGATCGTCGGCCGCGGTCCGAGCGGCGGGCCTTGCGCACGAACGAGCCAGGAGTGATTCCAGCCTTCTCGACGTCCGCGTCCCGCTCGTTTTTCGTGAACCGGCGGATCGAGCGCTGGAAGCTCTTGTTTGCCATGGTTCCCTCCCCTGTTCGAGCCCGACACTGCTTCGCCGCGCGCCCCTTTGCCGGGCGATTTCGGATGGCCATGGGGCCGTTTCACCAATCCAAAGGCCTACCTGCCTGCGGGCGGCAACACCGTGTTTCTTCCGCATCTGGCCGCATTGCGCATGAGTTGCGCGCGGTTCTCTGGAGCATACATGTCGAACACGGTAAGAGCACAAATAATGCTTTCAGAGGCTTGCCCATAACACAAAGCGCACTACAATTGGTCCTATAAGGAGAACGAGGCCGAGGGTTTAAGTGCCAATGACGAACCAAAGCGAATTGCGGGCAGCGATGGATGCATCACGCAGTGGGCTTGGACATGACATGACGCTTCTCAAGGAAGCTTTGAGACACTCGAGTTGTTGGAGGGCGGCGTTTGAAGCGTCCGCGCACCGCCAACGCACATCCTCGCCGCCTAACCATGATCCGTACGACGGCTTACTTCATTGGCAAGACAAGAAACGGCTCCTTCTTTTCGCTAAGCACTTGCTCGATGTATTCCCGTCCGTCAATGTCCATTTCGATAAGCCGATTGCAAATTACCGGCATCGCCGCAAAGCGTCGCCTCATTTCCGACAATTCGAGTGACGCGTGATCAATATCGACGTGTTGACCTTTCAATTGAGTGTCCAACCGGGTTCGCGGCAGCATTCTGGACACATCCATAAACTTCTTGAACTGATCGTTTGCCTGCGTTTTTGCATATTGCTTTGCATTGAGCCAAATCGCCGCATTGATCTGCATTGCTCCGCAGGACAGCATGTCTGACATCAACATGCCCATGAACTTTGCGTTGATCCTGTTCCCTGTCATATGTTCGCGAAGATGCATGAAGAGCAAATCGAAGTTTTCATCAAGCACTCTTTCCGCATCGTGGACCACTCGCTTCGGGTTGGGGTGATCCTCAAGATTCTTCATGCGCTCGGTGTGTGTCATGATGCCTGCATGAATCCTCTTCAGGTCATGGTGATTGATTTGTTCGATCGCGGCAAGGAGTCCATCCAGTTTCTGGTCGATTTCCGAAAGCCGACGGGAGATGTACACAGTGCACGCTACGGTAACGCCAATGCCAACCAGCGACAACAGGAGATTCACGATCTGCAACGCCTTCAACTGGCCCAGCGTCCCTGTCATAACATCCAGCTTTCCAGAAATATCGGTCAGGCGGCTCTTGATCTGCTCGTTCTGGATCGTGTTGGCGATGCCAAATCCAGCATTGACAGGAGAAAGGTGTCCGGCTGCCCCCAAGAAACTCTTGAGCGCTCCCGTTTCCTGGAGATGCGCGACTATCTGACCTGTGGCCGTGTCCTTCAAAAGTGGTCCGAACCGTTCGAGGGAGCCGGCATTCAACTGGTGAATGTATTGATTGGGGACTTCGAAAGGAATTGTCATCGTGGCGATACGCCCGACCAGACGTCGTACAATTCATCAATCTTGGACTCGGCCCGATCCCACAGGAAATCGAACGCCCTGCTCTTGTAATCCGTATTCATGCCACCCTCCAATTTGCTTCGAAGACTCTTCTCTTCCTCATGACTTGCGAGACGATACAGCAGTTCCGGCTGGTCGAGACGACCTTCGATCTGAAGAATCGCTTCAATCGCGGATGATAGCAAGGAATTGTCCAATTCCCTGCACGCCCTTTCCATCTCCAGATAGTATCCGTTCGACTTACTGGGAGCAGACCCGTAGGATCTGTTAAAATATCCGACGGACTCACCGTGAGCAGACCCGTAGGGTCTGTTTACGTTCTCCCAAACTCTTTCGCTGCTCTTGGAGGCCAGCTTGTATGCGCGGTAGCGCTCGGTTTCCCACCAATCGAAAACCTGAACCTGTCTGACTTCCGGAGGAGTTGCCGAGCAGTCAGCCGGCCGGACAGATTTCAGATACTTTAGCCGAGAATCACGCGCACGCGCCAACTGTGTCTTGCATTGCAACCACAATGATTCCTGCAGCGAGCTGTCTTTCACATTCAAAAGCGCCCCAAGGAGGTAGTCGCTGAACCACTGTTTGGCACGTAGCCTTATCGACTCTGCCGTCTTTTCGACCAACTTGGGCGCTGACACTTCCGCCTTGGCAAGCCTGTCGGCATCAACCTTGGCGCCAATTATCTTGGGCCATTCAAAGATGGTGACGGCAAAGACGAAAAATCTGTGGACAGGCACAACCGCGAACCCCCGCGCGGCCAAACTGGAATCGATTCCGGGCGCGGCTCCCCACGGGCCCCTTTCCCCTGGCACAACCGCGAACTCCCGCGCAGCCAAACTGGAATCGACGCCACCCATGGTGGCGGACAGCACGCCCTGAGAAATGATGTTGATCTGTTCCTTGTCCAAGAATCCTTTCAGATCGCAGCCACACTCAATCTTGACTACCGACCTGCTTGCGGACCCTTCAAGCACTTCGGCCAATTCCATGCCAAAACTCAGAATCTTCTGGTTGATTGTCCCTTGAAGCCTGTTCAATTCCGTGTGGTCGGACAAGATTACGTCCTTGTCCGAGAGCATGTCCAGTTGTTTGACGACCATCTTGTCGAGTTCTTCACGAACCACCAAACACTTCTTGTAGGCAACTTCGTGTACATGCTTCCACCATTCGGTTACCCGATCGATTCTTTCCTGTTCGGGATGCGGATGCATGTCCTGGCCTTCTTGTTTTCCAGTGGATTGAGTTGGCATTTCGCCCCAGTCTGCAATTGAGTGTAAGTTGGATTCAAACGAAGATTCTTCACGCCGCGTTGAAATTGGCAGTTTGCCACAGCATTGGATCCAACGGATGCATATAGGCTTGGCCCAGCGTGCGCAACCAGCAGCGCAAGTGGATTGCGGGCAGCGCTGGAAATTGGCTCTGTCGTCAAGGACACTGGCAAGTTCAAGGCCGGATTGGGTATCGGGGATGACAAGCTCGTCGGTTCGGAAAGCCACTCCCTCCTGGAAGGAACTGTGGGTGCCGCTGCAGCAGGAGGCGCTGTTGCTTCGTCGTCGACAGTCGCCACAGCGCTGTCTCCGGCAAAGGGCGTATTGACAATACAGCGATTGGCGACAGCAGCCACGCCAGTTGGCTGCATTGTATTTGCAGCGGCCGTTTCCGGAGTTGGATGCATGACTGTGCACAATGACATCCAAAGACAGTCGGTCTCGGTCGAAAGGATGTCCAAATCCATCAAGTCCTCGCTTGATCAGGCTGCCAAGCAAGGGTTCGCTCTGTTGGCGCCACTGCCACATGGAATTCCCGGGCTGATGGTGAGTTTCATAAGATGGAGATGCAAAGGGTGCAGTGACACCTTGCGCGTTCATGGGGCTACGGTCCGACATTCGTCGATCAGGGGATTGAATGTGCATTGGAAGACCTGGATAGCCTGACGACCGTGGATGTCGCAATGGAGTTCTCCCGGCATTGCAAGTCGGTTCCCGAATGCGAGTGTCAGATTGTTGCCGGCAAGTTGTTCGGTTTCCTTGAAGAAGTCATGGCAACTGGCGGCCAGATCTGCGGGAGCGAGGAAAGGGATCTGGCGAGGATTCGGCAGATCTTCGACGAAGTTGGAGACAAACAGAAACAAACCCGGCGGAAACATTCGCAAGCGTCCTGCACCAGTGCCTGTTCAATGGCTACAGATGTTCCAGTCAATTCCCGACCTCCGGTCTGATCGCCATTGCGGACAATTCTGCGGTGCAAGTGGCAATGACAGGCAAACCATCCCGCGGGCGAAATTCGCGGGCATTCCGAAATGGCCCGCTTCCTGCAAGCTGGACTTCAGGGAACTTTCCTTGGGCCAACCAGGAAAGCTCCGCACGATGCAGCAAGTGCTGGTTACGAGAGTTTGTGGAAGCGATGCATGAAGCACGGTTTGGGCTGCGAATCGGTTCGGGTGATTTCGTGACCTTGCAGGCAGCGAACACAGACGGCAGCCGGCCCAACAGTGGGCCAACTGCACATGGCTTCCCTGCCATCGATGCCGGGATGGGAATCAAGCTTCAGCGCATCCTGACGATCGTTCGACAAGGCGAGGGTCGCTGAGCGCCGAGCCTGCGCGCACCACGTCGAAATCGGCTGGTTTGGCAGGGTTCCCTCCCGCGTAGATTCCGCCTACTTCCACTGCGATGTCAAACCCTGTCGGAAACTCCTCCTGCTACCGGGACGGGATTTCCTGGGAAACAAGGCATCCACGGACATTTGGCCCCATGGATGCATGAACATGTCTTGGAGAGGGTGCATCAAATCCGGCAGTGTAGAGGCTGGCACGGCCTGTGGATGTCAGGATGATTTCCCGGTCACCCATGCGGCGCTCTTGGCTGTCGAAAGGCTTTTCAAGAAGTTCACATACGCCGAGCACATCACCAACATCAGCCGCGCTTCCGCCTCTCCAACCGGGCTGGAACTATCCATTAGTGCATGGCGAATGCCGCCTTCGTCATTGGTCCAGCCGTAGATACTTGAAAACCCTCTTTTGAGAGCAGGATGCAGGTCGATGCCCTTCTTGCCCAAATCGGCAAGTGCATGACTGATCTTTTGATGCTCCTTGCCTGTGAGGTTACGGAGGGTGGCTTCAACCGCCGAAATGCTCTCCTTGATGGAGTTTCGATAGTCCGGATTTGGTCGTTTGGCGTATAGGCTTACCGCCTGACGGATATGCTCGCTGCCGAATTCGTCGCTTGACGCGTTTTCGATTTCTTTGATTTCGAGTGGTTCGGTGATAGGCGCTATCAACTTGCCTACAAAGCGGAACCTTGCATGCTCTTCTTCGAAGACCTCGTTGACCATGTTGAGCCAGCTGGCATGCCTTGGCGTGTGGTGGATCTCGATGCGGCGCAGGATGCGCCGAGTTGCCTTGGCTGGCAGAGATATGCAGCGTGCGGCTGCCCTGTGGGTTGAAAGGTTGTCGAGCGCGACCCTGTCTTTGTGGCCTCCGGGGAATGGATGTCGGTCAGGTCCTGCATGCAGGCTGCGAAGTGTGCCGAGGCTCTGCGTTCGGTGACCTTGACCTTCCGTCAGGGACGATGGACGTCGAAGGAAGACAAACAGGTTGGCTGTGCCGTTTCGCCGGCATTCATGGCCGCAGCGCTGACATTGTCCGGGTTTCGTCGAACGAGATCACGGGACGGTCTGGGTCGTGCGGTTCATTGTGGAGATCGAGAACGTCCTCCATGGCGGCGACGCAGGCGGCATCGACCTTGGGATGCACCTTTTGTCCTGGCGCCATGGCTTGAGCCTGTTCTTGGCAAGCCGCCGCCGTCCGGTCTCGCGCGAGATGCTCCCGTCGTCCGCAATCCGAACCCTTTCGTTGCACAGCAGCTCAAGCGTGCAGCGGGCACGACCAGCAGAGCCTCTTAGTCGCCGCTGAGCTTGCGGGCCACTACAGGCTGCCCTCGACGAAACGACGCTTTGTCCGTGTGACAGTCGACAGCGCACAGCCCACCTGCCTGGCAATCTCGGCGTCGGACGCCCTCGGTCGGCAGCCCGAAGAATCTGCGCTCGCTTGATGCAGCGCACGCGGCCCGTCCCGCCGGAAAGCAGGGCCGGCGGCCGACTTTCATTCATGCCCATTCGCACATCAACCGCCGCCACCCACCGAGCGTGCACCACATGGCGCTCAATCCTGATCAAGCCGGCTTCATCGACGCATCCCTTGACAACCAGGGGAGCATGCGGGCAATCAACAATCACAGCAAACTGTAGACTCTGAAGGCAGCATGTCTCAAACCGCGAAAATTACCGTCCTACGACACTTATAGGGTGAAGATGACTTTCGGTCGAATGCTTGCTGGCGCAATTCTGGATCAGGCAGCTGGCTCCGCAGATTGAGCGCGATTGCAGGCTCCTGAAGTTGACTCGGTGCATTGCCGGCATTTGCTGGATCATGCCGCGCTGCCCAAATGATTCTGCATCAACTGGTAAGCAGATTTTGTCAGCATGATCATGGCGAATGGCGCAATTCACATAGCCTCGCAGGCTGTTCACGCTCGTTGGAATCCTGAATCCCCTTTCAGCTTGCTTGGCGCCCGCCTTCAAGGCAAGAGCGATCTGATCGGAGCCTGGATTTGATCGACCGGCGCTTTCAATGCGATAGGGTTTCGCTGTGGTCGCATTCTGTCCCCTTGGTGCCGCAACTTAGCCTCGATGAAAGGAATTTTGGGGCCGGTGACAGTTGCCGAAGCCATCGCCATTCGACGGAATTCCGCATTGGCATGCATTGCTTCATCGCAAATGGAGGGAAGGCAATGTGTAGATGAGCTTGGACGTCTGGATGCAGATTCTGGTTTAGCGCATTGGTGAAAGGAATGAATATGGAGAGTGCGATCGTCGACACGTGTGTGCTTCTTACCGACCCAGACTTCATTATCCGAGCCGTAAAGGTCGGCTTTCCGGTTGTCACGGATGTTGTGATTCAGGAAATTGACAGCAACAAAAGGAATAAGGACCAGCAGGTTGCGTGGAATGCACGCGAGATTATCAGGCAGTTCAAGAAACAGAGGTGCAATGCCCTGAACGCCTTGCCTTGCAGCAAGGCCTTGTTGGGTGGGGACACTCTCAATCAATTCAGCTTTGGGTCCGCGCCACTCTTTGTCCTGAGCAGAGCGCACTATCGCGACAGGTCATCAAACGACGCCAAGATTCGCGAGATCGCCAAGGATTACGGTCTCATTCTCGTGACGGTGGACGGTGGGAACAAAGTCCTTGCCGAGCTTGCCGGAATTCGAGCTGTAATCTGGAGCAAGCCCAAAGCCCCTGGCAGCCCGAAAGTAAAGCCGTTCAAACTTGTTTCGGCGTTGGCCAAATCCCGAGACCTGGCCAAGATGCCCGGCCAGATTCCATTTCAGGGCGATGCCGTCAAGATTGGTCGAGACGATTCGCTTGAAACACTTGGACGCGAAATTGGAGGCGGCGGGGAAGGTCGGGTCTTTGAGGTTGCCAGGAAGGGTCTTGTTGCAAAGATCTACCATAGAGACAGACTCACAGATGATCGTGTCGCCAAGCTGAAACGCATGACTTCAAGGAAGGTAGTCCACAAGGGAATGTGCTGGCCAAAGGAAGTGGTATACACGCGGGACGGTTGTGCCGTCGGTTACGTCATGAACCGCGCTCATGGAACTTCGTTGCAAAGGTCTGTGTTCGTCAAGTCGCTGTTGATGCGGAAATTTCCGAACTGGAGACGGGAGAATCTTGTCAACATATGCCTGACATTCCTGGACCAGATGAAGCATTTGCATTCCCTGAATGTCTTGGCCGGCGACATCAATCCATCGAATGTGCTGGTCGACAACGATGGCTCAACTGTCTTCATCGTCGACACTGACAGTTTTCAGATCGAAGGATATCCCTGTCCAGTTGGCACCATCAATTTCACGCCACCCGCACTTCAGGGAAAGAATTTCAAGGAGCTTCTGCGGCGGCCGAATGACGAGCTGTTCGCCATTGCCACAATGCTGTTCATGATATTGGTCCCGGGAAAACCGCCCTATTCGCAGCAGGGAGGCGTGTCTCCGGCAAAGAACATTGTCGAGTCCAACTTTCCGTACCCGTTTGGGTCCGAAAAGAGCAGTCAGAACGTTCCATCCGGTCCATGGAGATTTGTTTGGAGCCACCTCCCGTACAAGGTGAAGGAAGCCTTCACAAAAACTTTCAGCGAAGGCGATATGGTGTCAATTGAGGATTGGCTCAAGCTAATGCAGTACTACAAGAACGATGTTTCAAGGGGGTGGTTCTCAAACGAAATCTTCCCTATCGGCTACAAGGTGCCCAAAGGCTACGGAAAGGCCCTGGAATGTTCCCGAACGAGTTGTGGTCGAGGGTTCGAGATGCACGTCGAGGCAGCTCAGAAACTGGAAAAGTGGGGACAACTGCCAATTTGTCCCGAATGCAGATACATGGACGAGATCAACAGCCTGAAGTCTTCCCCTTAGTGCCCTCAAGATGTTGCCGAAACAGTTCGAAAAGGATTGGATAAGGAAAGCACTCGGTTTTTCCACTGGCGGTGCCCGTGGCGACGACCAAATTGTGCTTATGTTTGTGCGCGGCTTGAATTGCTTGCATTGATGTACATACAGTTGAGCGTCCATCAGAGCCGGAAGTAGATCTCCCAAGTTGGAAAAGTGCCTCGCGGCCAACTCTCGAGCATTCATTCCATTGCCGAAATCACGATGCGGTTCAGGAAAGGGGCCTTTCAGCAGGCTTTCCTCCTCGCTTAGAGCTTGTAAAGGAATCACGCAAATGAGGTTCCTTGAAGAAAAACGAAGTCCTCAGATAGGCTTCGTAGCGTTGGCGAACTTGCTCTGGCCAAGCTTCAATGTTCATTTCAGGCATTGAGTTGCCTGCTGAAGGTTCTTTACGTTTTTTGAATGGCAGCTGCGTCGGCGTTTGTCATATGCAATGAATCGATCTGCCGCCTCCTGCGGAGTGAGCCCGGCCTCACTTAGTTCAGCCTTGCTAAATCCCTTGCCTGGTCTAAGAACACCCTTGCCTTTCCTAACCAATGCGACCAACTCTCCATCACCACTTGAGCGTGGATGCACTTCAACGGTGACCGAAGCCGTCACTATGTTGCCAGCAAAGTCTGTCGCAGCGAGAGAATATGTTGTGGTTTGGGTTGGTTGGACAACGTCGGCTCCACAAGGCTCCACGCCTCCGATCGCTGGACTTATGGCGAATTGGTCTCGTTCGGCGTTTCTGGTACTCCATGCCAGTGTTGCAGCCTCACCTGCAACTATTGTTGTCGGAGTTGTGTCAAACGAAATGACCTCAGGTCTTGGGTCGGCAGAAATCTTTAGGAGTGAGAGCCTGGCGCCGGCAATTGAAACGTTGAAATTAGCATCCTCGGGGAGTTTCCGGGCGATTTGATCGTGATAGGCAAACTCCTCCAAGGGTATCGAAATGGTGTCCTCATCCAACTTGCGTCTGAAGCACATATTCAATTCGTCGTTGAATCCCACGTGAACCGTTTTGAATCGTTTCGACCGCAGCTCAAGGACTGCGTCTCTGCGTTCGTTTTGCTGAAATTCCTGGCGAGTCAGTTCAAGTGGCTTGTCGTGCCATTGGCCCGGTGCATTGCCGTCGGCGACAATTCGCCACCAGATGCGCGGCAGATCCAGTACAATGTCGACGCCTTCCTTCCCCGCTTTGAGACTGCACGAAATGCGGTCCGCTTCAGGACAAGGCGGTATACTGATGATGCCAGCCGATGAGGCTCTCAGGGCAGAGTCCATTGGAAGTTGGGGTTCAATCGAATTGCCGTGTTGATCGACGAAGCACAACTCAATAGGCCTGTATCCACACGCTTCCGGCACCAATGTGGTATCTTGCGTGTACCGTTCGCCATCCACGAGAATGTGGTTCAATGTGCTGACATACCTGAAGCTTTCACTATCCAGAAGATTGCCGTCTTGATCGTATGTTCGCAGAAAAAGGTGCCCCTCATTGTCATTCATGGCCTCGGCCAGTGATGTCTCCCCTGGCTTGAAATTCCTGCCCCATCCACCTTTCGTTTCCGCGCCCACCCTTGCCCATTCGACCTGCTCAATGTTCGGTTTCAGCCTTGGAGGTTCGCCGACAAATAGTTTGCCTTCCTCACAATCGTCATAGGCGGATTGGCCGTCTATTTCGATTGCCTTGTGCGGCGTGAAACTCCACTCCTCGAATGCGTCATTCACGCCGTCACATGTTTCAACGTCCCAGTAGAAATGATGGGCCAGGAAGTTAGGATACGCGGTTCTTCCCGGCTCGACGGGAACATGACCAGTTCTGGTCCAGCTGCTTGGCGCGATGACAATGAAGTGTCCCTTGGTGACTCGTTTCAAATTGTGCCCAACACCGCTCCAGTCGTTTGAAAACTTGAAGACTAAAGGACCATCAACGCACAGTGGAAATTCATGATATTTCTCTTCGCCTTCGCACAAGACGCGCAATGTGCGTGCAAGTGAAGGTATGCGGCATTCCTGACCAGAAACATTCAGGGGTTTGCCTTCAAGCTGGACATCCTTCAGTTTGCATTCTCCGTCCGCAGCAAGGACAACCTCCCATTTCAAGGTTGTACTTTCTTGTCGGCAAATCAGTTTCGGTCGCGCAATCCGTTGGTTCGTGGGAGCTTCGGGTGGCTTGGGGCTACCATTTCTTCGTCCACCTATTTCTCTTGGCTCGGGTGGTCTGGGCGGGGGCTCTTTCTCTCCCGAGTCGTCTTCATTGGCTGTGCTTGGCTCACTGCCTTCGTTTGCCCCATTGGTGTCCAATGGTGGAGCGGAATTCCCATTGTCGCTAGTACAACGGCCAGGATCTTCCGCCAATCCATTCTTGGCGTCATCCGTGGCACCTGAATTCCCGTCGCCAACGGGATCGATTTCGCCAGGAGAAGCGCCGTTCGAGAGGCCGGAATCTGAACCAGACTGAGTAGTTTCCTGTACAGTCTCGCAGTCGTTGGTTGCTTCTCGCTCACCGCCTTCGATTGCCCGATCGGTGTCCATTGAGGTATTGGAATTTCCGTCATCGCCAGAATTGCGGGAAGAATCATTCGCAACGTCAGCGCAATCCTCGGGCGGGGGTTCAGTTGGTACTTCGGGCTCGTCAGAACCCTCTTGCTGCTCTGTGTTCGGTGACTGAGGATCAGAGACTGCTTCGCCGTCGCATGAATTCTTCCCTGAGCCGGCTATGCCTTGGGGCGACGAGGATGGATTTGGGCTTCTCCGAGGACGGAATATTGACCTTGCAAACGCCGTCAACCTATTGATTGCCCACTTCAGTCCCATCGTTCATTCCAGTGTTGGGAAGCGCGTTGGTTTGCGATCAATCATCGCCCATACCCATACTGGACGGTTGGCTTTCTGAATGCGGAAGTCCTCATGTCCAACCAGACAGACAGCCATTTTGGTTCGGATGAGGGGGACGACACAGGAGAAACAAGTCCAACTGCGGGGCTTCGAAGAGATGTGGCAATGCCTGCTGAGAACGCATTGGGCGTAATCGCAACTCTGTCCAGTTTGGCAATTGACAGTCAACAAATTAGGCTTCGGCCAAGTGGTTTGGCAAGTTCTAAAGTATACTTGAAGTTTGTCAACAAGGCATTCTCAATCCTCAATCTACCCAAGAACAGATATTCCTCGAAATTTTCCAAGCGCTCTTCAATCGGTCGGCGAACCAGGCATCGCTGCGGAATTCAACACCAGCCGATCAGTGATGGCGGCGCCGCCCATAGGGGTGAACCGCATGAAGCATCAACACGCCATCTTCCGGCGTTTGAGGCCCAACGTCGGCATGAACCTGTACGGTGTCCTTGAGTGCCCGATTCGAAAGTCACATTTTCCTGTTTCATGCACATTCACGCTGGAGCAATGTTCTCTTTTGCCTGACCCTGGCACGGACAATTCGGAGCGCCAAGCATCGGCACGCCGCCAGCTGTGTCCACGCCAGTGAACTCGCCACAGCGCTCTCGCAGTCCTTCGACAGCCGGGGGCACCGGCCCAGCCAGGCAAAGGTCCGTTCGACAATCCAACGCTTCGGCAGCGCGGTAATGCCTTCCTGGCCGCTTGGCTTCCTGACTGTCTCCAGCTTGTCCTCGATGCCAAGCTTGCGAGGCTCCGAGGCCAGCTTGGGACCGCTGCAGCCGCCATAGGCATATGTCCGAAGCAGCGTCGGGACTGCGTCCAAGACTTCCAGGATAAATGGCACCGCACCGTCGCGGTCTTGTCTGTGCCCACGGCAATGTGGCGCTTGCGGCCGTTGGCATTCTTGCCGGCGTCATAGCCTCGTGGACCACCACCTTCCGTCGTCTTCACGCTCTGGCTGTCGATGATCGCAGCCGTCGGCTCCGGCGCACGGCCGGCCGCAATCCGTGTCAAGCGGCGAAGCGACTGAAGAAGGCCATCCAGGATGCCAAGACGCTGCCATTTGTAGAAACAGTGGCGAACCGTCGAGACGGGCGGAAACCTGTCGTCAAACGCACGCCACTGACA
>MKWU01005692.1_pt1 | contig 13313 bp, 14 predicted proteins | sample 809101 | NCBI WGS metagenome assembly MKWU01 (sample SAMN05860141, study PRJNA318959) | sponge metagenome | host: Aplysina aerophoba | place: Slovenia: Piran, Adriatic Sea, Gulf of Piran | collected 2013-05-07 | reverse complement strand
TGGTTGAGGTAAGCAACTCCTAACGATGGCGGATATTCTAAGCGAAATAGCCGCGTACAAGCGCGAGTTCGTCACCGACCGCCAGCGCCAGCGCAGTTTGGCCGATGTGCGGTCGCAGGCTCGCGATACGGGGGTACCGGCCGATTTCATGGGTGCGCTAACTGCGGACGGAATCGCGCTGATCGCCGAGGTGAAAAAAGCCTCGCCGTCCAAGGGCGTCATCCGCGCCGACTTCGACCCGGAGTGGATCGCCGATGCGTATGCCGCTCATGGTGCGCGCTGTCTTTCGGTCTTGACGGACGAGGCGTATTTTCAGGGTTGTGATGCTTATTTGCAGATGGCTAAAGCGGTTGCGGGATTGCCGGTGTTGCGCAAGGACTTCACCATTGACGAATACCAGCTCTACGAAGCCCGTGTCATCGGTGCCGACGCCATCTTGCTGATCGTGGCGCTGATGGATTCTAGCCAGCTTGACGACTACCTCGGCCTAGCCAGCGAGTTGGAATTAGACGCGCTAGTCGAAGTTCACGATAGTGACGAACTAGCGCGCGCCAAAGCGGCTGGTGCCCGGCTCATCGGCGTCAACAACCGCGATCTGCGGACCTTTGAGACAACCTTGGATACTACCTTCGCGCTTGTGAATCAGATGCCGGAGGGGGCGGTCGTCGTCAGCGAGAGCGGGATTGGGGATCGCGGCGATGTTGAGCGGCTTGAGGCTGCGGGCGTCAATGCGATCTTGGTTGGTGAATCCCTGATGCGCGAAGACGATATCGGGGCTAAAGTGAGGGAGTTACTAGGCGAGTGAAAAAACGAGTATTTTCAGGTATCCAGCCTTCGGGCCACATCCACATCGGCAACTACATCGGGGCCGTCCGCAATTGGCTGGTCAACCTAGCGGACCGCGACAACATCTTCTGCGTGGTCGATCAGCACGCGATCACCGTGCCGTACGACCCGGAGGCTTTGCATAGCGGTACGCGCGAGGCCGTGGCTTTGTACATTGCCTGTGGCCTCGATCCGCAAAAGTGCCGTCTCTTTGTGCAGTCGCACATTCCCGAACACACTGAGTTGGCTTGGCTTTTTACTTGTATCACGCCGATGGGCTGGCTGGAGCGGATGACTCAGTTTAAGGATCGAGTGGGTGCGCGGCGCGAGCGCGTCGGCACGGGGTTGTTCGTCTATCCGACGTTGATGGCCGCCGATATTCTGCTCTATCAGGCGCACGAGGTGCCCGTCGGCGACGACCAAAAACAGCACGTGGAACTGACGCGCGACATTGCCGAGCGCTTCAATCGCCAATTCGGCGAGGTGTTCACCGTGCCCGAGCCGGTCATTCCGCAAGTCGGTGCTCGGATCATGGGACTCGACGATCCGACCGCGAAAATGTCCAAGTCGGCCGAGGGCCAGTACCACAGCGTCGGCCTGCTCGATGACCCTGATAAGGTGCGCAAGACGATCATGCGGGCGGTAACGGATTCGCAGCAGGGCATTGTTTTCGATCCGAGCCGTCCCGGACTGTTCAACCTCCTAACGATCTATCAGGCGTTGACCGGCCTAGGAAACGACGAGATTGAGGCGCATTTTGCTGGCAAGGGGTACGGCGACTTGAAAAAGGAATTGGTCGAAGTGGTTATCGCCGAGATCGAGCCGATCCAGGCCCGCTATCGGGAGTTGACCGCGGATCCCGCGTACATAGACGAGGTGTTGGCCGAGAGTGTCGAGAAACTGCGTCCGATCGTTGACGCGACCATGGACGCGGTCCGTCGGGCCATGGGGCATCGGTAAGGGAATAACTATGGAACTGAGTGACTGGCGCGAACGCATAGATGGTATCGACCGGCAACTGATTGATCTACTCAACGAGCGCATGCAGTGCGCACACGAGGTTGGGCGGATTAAAAAGGCCGCGGGAAAACCAATCCGCGACCCCGAGCGCGAGCGCGATGTGATCACCAAGATCAAAACCTACAACCAAGGACTCCAAGGGCCGGTTAAAGACGAGTCCTTGGAGAAGCTCTACTGGCTACTCATCGCACTGACTACCAACTTCGAACTCGAGGAGGATTAGTCTTCTTCCGGCGGGCAGTCATCGTCGGCGTGGGCCTGATTGGCGGCTCCATAGGCTTGGCGCTTAAGCGCACCGGCTTTGGCGGGCGGCTTGTGGGCGTCAGCCGTCCTGCGACCATCGCCCGCGCGCTGGAATTGGGCGTGATCGACGAGGGTTGGGGCTACGACGAGTTGGGGCAAGCGCTCAAAGGGGCCGACCTAGTCTTTATCTGCACCCCGATCAAGCGGATTCTGACGCTGATTGCGGAGGTGGGGCAGCTCGCCGAGCCGGGGACGTTAGTTACCGATGTGGGGAGTACCAAGCGGCGCATCGTCGCAGCGGCCCAAGCCCATTTTAGCGACGAGGTGTACTTTGTCGGTGGCCACCCAATGGCTGGTTCTGAAAAGGCGGGCGTGGCCGCGGCCGATCCGTTTCTCTTCCAGAATGCGATTTACATTTTGGTCCCCGACCAGAAGGTGCCGGCTGACCGCTACCAAGCGTTCACCGCTCTTCTGCGGCAGATCGGGGCGCGGGTGATGGAACTGGACGCTGGGGCACACGACCGGGCGGTCGCCGCGATCAGCCACTTGCCGCAGATGATGGCGACCTCGCTGGTGAGTATGGTCGGGCGGTTGAATGCCGAGCGCGATCACTTTCTGCCGCTGGCGGCTGGCGGTTTCCGCGATCTGACGCGGATTGCCTCTAGCCCGTTTGCGCCGGTGTGGGAGGATATCTGCGCGACCAATGCCGACGAGATCCGCGCGATGATCGACCGCTACATCGCCGCGCTCGCGGATGTGAGAGGGCGACTGGAAGCAGAGGAACTAAAGGCGGATTTCGATTTTGCCAATGAGATTCGAGGTTCCATCCCGAGGGATTCAAAAGGATTTATCCATGTGCTGCACGAGATCTTGGTGCTAGCTGAAGATCGGCCGGGTGTCATCGCCGAGATAGGGCAGGCGCTGGGCGCGGAAGGGATAAACATCAACGATATTGAGGTGATGAAGGTGCGCGAGGGCGAGGGAGGGACGCTGCGGTTGGGATTTGACAGCGCGGAGAGTGCGGAAAACGCGCTAGGAATTTTGGCTCGGCTCGGGTACGTGGCACGGAGACCCTAGGCGATGGTAGCGACCGTAACCCCTGTCAAGAAAATCGCGGGGCAAATCTCAGTGCCCGGAGAGCGAGAGCCAGCCGAGCGTGCACTCGTGTTGGCCGCGCTGAGCGAAGGGGATAGCACTGTCCGCAATGTGCCCGTTAGTGCTGGCCGTGTGGTCGGGCTATTGCGCGAGTTGGGCGTTGACATTACCAAGCGCGCGGGAACTCATGTAGTGCGCGGCGTTGGGTTGCGGGGATTTCAGGACGCAGCGGGACCGCTCGACCTAGAGGGGTTGGGCGACATTGCACTGCTGTTGCTTCCCATGCTCGCCGGACAGACGTTTCGCTCACAGGTGAAGTTGGGAATGGAAGCCGAGCGGTGTCGGCCCTTGCTCGACCTGCTGGCCCAGCTTGGATTCGCCGTGGAACAGGAGCGCGCGGACACCTTTGTAATCGGGGGTCAGCAGGCCAAAGGATTCGTCCTCTCCGAGGCACCGCCGACCGACGCCCTCGCGCTGGGCGCGATGATGGCCGCACTCTTTGCCGAGGGGACGACCGCGCTAAAAGTCGGCAGTCGCGTGGAGCGCTTGTTGCGCGGGTACGGAGTCGCCGTCGAGCGGCGCAGACTGTTGTCGGTAGAGGGCGGGCAGGCGCTGCAGGGCGTTGACGTAGAGGTGCCCGGGCAACTCGTGTTGGCCTATCCGCTCATGGGGGCCGCGCTGTGTCGCAAGGGGTCGGAGTTAACCGTCAAGCGCGTGGTCGTTCGTCCTAGGCAGCGGGCTTTTTTGGATTTGCTGCGGCAGATTGGAGCGGAGATTGTTGCGGAAGACCTCGGGGAAAGCGAGTTCGATTTGCACGTGAACGCCAGCCAGTTGAAGGCTACGCGCGTGGCGGGGTCGCGAGCCGATAAGGTCGCCGACCAGATCGCGTTGCTAGCAGTCTTGGCGACCCAGACGCAGGGGACGACGGTCATCCGCGATATTGAAGACGTGCCGCACGTGGAGCATTTGTGCGCCGCACTGCGCTCGCTCGATGCGCGGATCGGCCAGTTCCCCGAAGGACTCGTCATCAAAGGCGGCTTCCCGCTTCAGGGCGGCCAAATCGACGGCAAGGGAGACCCTAATTTAACCATGGCTTTTGCCGTGGCCGGGCTGTTGGCCGAAGGGGAATTGACCATTGAAGGCAGCGATTGCTTGACGCCCATCTGGCCCGATTTTTTTAAGACCGTACAATCTATTGGAGGAGATTAAATATGAGAGGAATTTTTCGGCTCTTTGTGTGCTCGGCTGTGATGTTGTGCGGCGGCCTACTCGCCATTCGCTTGCTCTACGGCGTATCGTGGCGCGAATCCTTCGAGATTGCCAACTGCTTCATTGAGGATTTGCTCGGGTGATTTCCGGGACGACGCGGGTGCTCGGCGTCATCGGCGACCCGGTCGCGCACACGGCGTCGCCGGCTATGCACAACGCCGCGCTCAGGGCGCTGGATCTCAACTATGTGTACGCGGCGTTCCGCGTCGCTCCCGCAGCCTTGCCCGAAGCGCTCGCCGGAATGCGCGCTTTTGGCATAGTTGGGCTGAATGTAACGGTGCCGCACAAGCAGGCGGTCATGGAGCATCTCGACGAGATTTCCGTAGAAGCCCAAAGCATTGGCGCGGTCAATACCATTGCCAATCGCGATGGTCGGCTCGTGGGGTACAACACCGACGCCTTTGGGATCGTCCAAAGCCTCAAGGTCGATGGCGGTTTGGACCCGCTGCCGCCCAAGGTTGCGCTCTTTGGTGCGGGCGGCGCAGCGCGAGCCGTTCTCTACGCGCTGCTGGCGCGGGACGAGGTGGAGGAGGTGCTGTTGCTCAACCGCACGGTGGAAAAGGCTGCCGCCCTCGCCGGCGATCTCGACAGTACTGGCAAGGTGCGGGTCGGGTCGCTGGTAGAGACCGGGCCGATTGGGGACGCTGGTTTGCTCATCAACGCCACGGCGCTCGGGATGCACCCTCGCGAAGACGTTTCGCCACTGGTGGACCCGTCGTGCCTGCACGAGGACATGTTGGTCGCCGATATTGTGTACAATCCTTTGGAAACCGTGCTCATGCGGCAGGCTGCCGCCGCTGGTGCATCCGCGATCAACGGCTTGGGGATGCTCGCTTGGCAGGGCGCGCGTTCGTTTGAGATATGGACGGGTGTCGAGCCGCCGGTTGAGGCGATGATGGCGGCCGCACTGGGGTAGGGGGCGGTTTGCTGGGGTAGGGGCGGTTTGCAAACCGCCCCCTACATATTAATTGTAATTAAATTAATTCAATATTGATTTCAAATTCTCAAATCATTCTGGATCGCCATAGCGCATGATAACCGAATCATTAGAAACGCGCATTAGCGCGGCACTGGCCCGGGCGGGCGCACCCGCGGATTCTCCGGCTCTCGTCGGCCCGGCGACTCGCCCGGAGTTTGGCGACTACCAGGCCAACGGCGTGATGGCTGCGGCTAAGAAGCTGAAGACTAACCCCCGCACGCTCGCCGCTCAGGTCGTGGAGGAACTGGATCTGGAGGATATGGCTGCGTCTGTAGATATCGCCGGGCCGGGCTTTATCAACATCCAACTCAAGGGCGAGTGGCTGGCTGCGCAGTTAGGGAACGTGCTGGCCGATTCGAGGCTCGGCGTGCCCAAGGAAGCGCCGCAAAAGGTCGTACTCGACTACTCGCATCCCAACTTGGCCAAGGAAATGCACATCGGCCATCTGCGCAGCACGGTCATTGGCGACGCCATCGCCCGCGTCCTCGAATTCTCGGGCCACGAGGTCGTGCGCCACAATCACGTGGGCGACTGGGGGACGCAGTTTGGGATGCTCATTGCCCACTTGGATGAGCTTGAGGACCCGGCTACGGAATTGGCCGATCTAGAAGTATTCTACCAATCGGCGCGTCAGCGTTTTGACCAGGATGAAGCCTTCGCCGACCTGTCGCGGGAATACGTGGTCAAGCTGCAAGGCGGCGACCCGCACGTGCAGCAGATGTGGCAGCAGTTTATCGACGAGTCGCTCGCCCACGGCCAGCGCATATACGACGCGTTAGGGGTTGGTCTCAAGCCCGAAGACGTGCAGGGCGAGAGCGCGTACAACGACTACTTGCCCCGCGTGGTCGAGGATTTGCGGGACAAGGGTTTGTTGGTGGAGTCCAACGGTGCGCAGTGCGTCTTTTTGGAGGAATTCAAAAACAAGGACGGCCAGATCACGCCGGTAATCGTGCAGAAGTCGGACGGCGGCTACCTCTATGCGACGAGCGACCTCGCTGCCGTGCGCTATCGGGCCGGCGACCTCGCTGCCGACCGCATCCTCTACATCGTGGATGCGCGCCAGTCGCTTCATTTGCAGCAGGTCTTCGCGGTGGCACGGGCGGCTGGGTACGCGCCTGAGACGACCGCTTTGGAACACCACGAGTTTGGCGCGATTCTCGGCGCGGACAACCGGCCGTTCAAGACGCGAGCCGGCGGTGTGGTCAAACTGATGGATGTGCTGGAGGAAGGCGTGGCGCGGGCCTTTGCCCAAGTGAGCGAGAAGAATCCCGACATGGACGAAGCCGAGCGGCGGCAGATCGCCCGCGTGATTGGCATTGGCAGCATCAAGTACATGGAGCTGTCGTTCAACCGCACCTCGGACTACGTGTTCGACTGGGACAGGATGCTGGCCCTCGACGGCAATACCGCTCCGTACATGCTCTATTCGTACGCCCGCATCAAGAGCATGTTCCGTCGCGCTGGCGTGGATGAAGATGCGCTCGGCGGGGAGATAATCATTGGCGAAAGGGCCGAGAATGCGCTCGCCATCAAACTGTTGCAGTTTCCCGAAGTGGTCGAGGCCGTGGCCCGCCAGTGCTATCCGCACGTGCTCTGCAATTATCTCTACGAGTTGGCCGACGCCTTTATGAAGTTCTACGAGCAGTGCCCGGTCCTCCGCGCGGACGAGCCGGTGCGGACGAGTCGGCTGCTGCTAGCGCTGTTGACCGCGCTCATCGTGCGCCAGGGCCTCGACCTGCTGGGCATCGAGACGCTCGAGCGAATGTGAGGCGTGGGCTGTGACGAAAGGGCCGGTATTTCTGGCTGGTTTTATGGGTGTGGGCAAGACCCAGGTCGGGCGCATTCTGGCGCGGCAGCTAGGGCGTTGCTTCTTGGACACTGACCGGATGGTGGAACATCGCGCCGGCAAGACCATTGCGGAGATTTTCACCGACGAAGGCGAGGCGCATTTCCGCCAGCTAGAGCGCGACTGCGTCCTCGAAACCTGCCAGCGCCCGGATTCCGTAGTGGCCTTGGGCGGGGGGGCAGTTACTCGCGCTGACAACGTCGCGGCCGTGCGCTGTGCTGGGGTTTTGGTGTGTCTCAAGGCCGATGTGGATACAATTTTTGCCCGCGTCAGGCGTCGCACCAACCGGCCCCTGCTCGCCGGGTTGGACCCGCAGGCGCAGCGCGCCAAGATAGAGTCCCTGCTCCGCGAACGCGCTCCTTTCTACGACCAGGCCCACATCGAGCTATACACCACGCAGGCGCAGACGCCTGAGGACACGGCCGGGCAACTCCGCGACTTACTGGAGAACTATGCAAAGAATTGACTTAGACATCCCGGGGGCGGCATACCCCATTTTCGTCGGCCACGATATCTTAGGGGAACTGGGGCCGCGCTGCCGCGACTTGGCTTTGGGTCGGCAGGTCGCGTTGGTGAGCGACGAGATCGTGGCGGCGCGCTACCTACAACCTGCGGCCGCGAGCTTGCGCGCCGCTGGGTTCGAGGTATTGGAGATTGTCTATGCCGGAGGCGAGGAAGCTAAGAACCTGCACGGGGCCGAGGGCATTTTCGCGCAGATGATCGCGGCCGAGTTTGATCGCGGCGCTTGGGTTGTGGCTCTCGGCGGGGGTGTGGTCGGCGACATGGCGGGCTTTGTGTCTTCCACCTATTTGCGCGGCGTGCCCTATGTGCAGGTGCCGACGACCATTGTCGCGCAGGTGGATTCGAGTATCGGCGGCAAGACTGGCGTCAACCACGCGCTGGGCAAAAATCTGATCGGCACCTTTCATCAGCCGCGCTTGGTCTTGGCCGACACCAACGCGCTGCACTCGCTGCCGAAACGGGAGCGGGTCGCGGGTATGGCCGAGGTGGTCAAACACGGGCTGATCCGCGATGCCGCGCTCTTCGCCTTTTTGGAGGAGCACTTGGAGGAGGTCGTGGATATGGCGTTGGCGCCGGAGACCTTGGACTGGCTCATCGGCCGCAATGTGGAGATCAAGGCCGAGGTGGTGGCCGCCGACGAAAAGGAGCAGGGCTTACGGGCCATCCTCAATTACGGGCACACCATTGGACACGCGATTGAGGCCGCCACGGACTACGGCCGCTACCGGCACGGAGAGGCGATCATCTTGGGCTTGATCGTCGCCGGCGAAATTGCCTGCCGCGAGGGGTTTTGGCCCGAAGTGGAAAGGCAGCGGCAGGACGCGTTGCTGGCGAGGTTGGGGGTGCCCAGGGGGTTGGCTGAGGTGGAGATGGAGCGGATTTTGGCCTGTGCTTATGCCGACAAGAAGCGAGTGGATGGGCGGCTGCGGTTTGTACTGGCGCGGCGGATTGGGGAGGTGGAGGTCGTGGAGGGAATAACCGATGACACGGTTCGCGCGGCTATTGCATACGCGCAGCGCGTTTCGGCTGAGACTCCGGCGTGAGCTCAGTCGAACGCTCAACGTCGAAGCCTTTGGCGAGGAATGATATGAGTGAAAACCAGCTTCACAAAGTTCACCTAGTCAGTTTGGGGTGCCCGAAAAACACGGTTGATTCCGAACGGATGCTGGGGCTTTTGCAGGGCCATGCCTATCAGATGACGGACGTGCCGGAAGAGGCGGACGTGGTGGTGGTCAATACCTGCGGCTTTATCGAGCCGGCCAAAGAGGAATCCCTCGCCGCGATTATGGATGCGCATCGGCTCAAGCAAGAGGGGCAGTGCGAGGGGGTGATCGTCACGGGGTGTCTATCGACGCGCTACTACGAAGAGCTCGCGCAGGAGTTGGTGGAAGCCGACAAGCTGCTGACGATCGCTGACGAGGCCGACATCGTCCACCACGTTGACGAGGTGTTGGGCGTCCAGCGGCCCGGGTACTTGGCTAGCTTGCCGCGGACCTCGCTGACGCCCAAGCACTGGTCGTATCTGCGCATATCGGACGGCTGCGATCACCAATGCGCCTTTTGCGCGATTCCCGCCATCCGCGGACGGCACGTGAGCGAGCCGGTCGAACAGCTCGTGGCCGAGGCCGAGCGGCTCGCTGCGGAGGGGGTGCGGGAGTTGGTCTTGGTCTCGCAGGATTCGGTGCGTTACGGGGCCGATCTCTACGGTCGTCCCCAGCTCGTGCGACTTTTGCAAGCGCTCGCCGAAGTAGAGGGCATTGAGTGGATGCGCTTGATGTACACCTATCCGGCATTTTGGACTGAAGAGCTGATCGACTTCTACGCTGCGTGCGACAAGATGTGCCTGTACATCGACATGCCGCTGCAACACATCTCCGATCCAGTGCTCAAGCGTATGAAGCGGGCGACGACACGCCAAAAGACGCTCGATTTGTTGGCACGATTGCGGGCGCGGCTGCCGGGGGCTGGGCTGCGCTCGACGTTCATCGTCGGCTTTCCCGGGGAAACCGAGGACGATTTCGCCGCCTTGCTGGAGTTCGTGGCTGAGACGCGCTTCGACTATGCGACCGGCTTTCTTTACTCACCGGAAGATGGGACTTCGGCGTATGAGCTTGGCGATCCGGTCTCCGAGGAGGTCAAGCAGGAGCGCTACAGCCGCCTGACGCAACTGCAGGAGCGCGTGGGCACGGAGAAAAACGACGAGCTGGTCGGCACGCGGCAGCAGGTCTTGGTCGATGCGCGCGTGGGGGAGATGTGCTATGGGCGGATGGAGCGCGACGCCCCGGAAATCGACGGCCAAGTAGTAATCACTGGGGGTACGCCCCCGGCGGGGTCTTTCGTCGAAGTGGAGATTACCGCCGCTGCGCCCTACGAGCTGAGTGCCAAGGTGGTGGGAGAGTCGCGTTGAACAAGGCGAGGCCGCGCGACATCGCCGTGGATGGCCGGGCCGGCGAGTTGGTCATCGGGTGGAGCGATGGCCGCGAGAGCCGCTACAGTTTGGAGGGATTGCGGCGCGAGTGTCCTTGCGCCCACTGCCGGGAATTGCGCGACGCGAATGAGGGCGGGTTGACGCTCTTGCAGCCCGAGGCGGTGTCGGCCACAGCCGAGGTGCGGGGGGTTAGCTACGTCGGGCGCTACGGCATTCGCATCGAATGGGCCGATGGGCACGACCACGGCATTTATACGTTTGAGTTTTTTCGGGCGCTAGACGCGGGCGGATGAGGTAAAGTCGGTATCTACTCTGTCAATGCCGCAGCGAGAGAGAATCACCCGTATGTTCGCGTTCACAGGTAGGACATATTTTACATAGGTGCCGATTTAGGAGATGTGCTGCTGCCAGTAGGAGGCCTCCTGTTGCATGGAGGGCTACTTCAAAGATTCCTTCAGTAGCAATGTGGGCGGTGGCAATGAACGCTACTGCCACTACGAGGATGAGAAATGCTCTCCAGCTTTTGTGATGCCTAATCCCCCAAACGACGCTACCTAATGCGAGCGCAACTGCTCCAATAATTATTAATTCCGCGCGTTCGCTTGCGAGAAACCCAAGCCCCAGTAACGGCAGAATTGTTACTAAAAGCGGCATTGCCACGCAGTGGACCGCACACGAAAAAGACAGAAATGCTCCTATGGTATCTACCAGTTCTTGATCGAAATAGCTTTTCACTTTTTCCATATGTCTCCTTACAGATTGCCCACGGCGAACTTTCTCGGCGTAGGGTTATAGAACTCCTCGTTGAATCGAATGGTTGTGGCTTGGTTATCGACGCTCACGTATATAATTCCCTCTTTATGCCGCCTGACGCACTGGAACGTCGCGGGGCGCGCGGGCGATCCACTGTTCGGCGAGGAGGAGGCCGAGGGCCAAAATCAGGAATTCGCGCCACAACTCGCGGCCGTGGCGATTGCCCAAGACTGCGAGACGCAGGTCGTCGCCCTGGTTGAGGAAATGGACTTCTGCGTCCGCGAAAACGCTCCGTACATACTCGGGTACTACGGGCGCGAGTGCGGATTCGCGGGCGTCGAAGTTGACGGCGAACGCATCGACCTCTGCGCCCGCAGCGCGCAGTCGCCAGATGCCAACCTCGCCGACGTGGGGAACTTTCCACAAGTATTGGCCACCGACGGGCTCCGGCTCTAAGCGCAGGCGCTCGCCCGACGGCGTCTCGGCCTCTACCACAGCTTCCATTGAGACATCGGCCAAGCGGCGATAAACCGTTTCTCCGACCAAATAGGTCGCATGGCGGTCGGACGGCAGGCTCAGTTCGCGCACCAAGCGGTGCAGGAGAGGGGCGAATAGCCCGCGTTGGTGCAGATCGTTCCACTGCGGGTCGATGGGGAAGGCCGCGAGCGCGACGCGCCCTTCTTCCTTCCAAGCTAGCGCCATGGCGAGCTGTCCGTCGCTGAAGCGGACCAAAGGCAAAAGGTCGGGTGCGGGGACCATGGCGAAATAGCCGTAGAAGCGCGGCTGATCGCCGCCGCTGGCGATGAGGTCGTTGAAAAGCGGGTGGTGCGGCTCGTCCGAATCTAAGACTTGATAGTTGGCTGTGTTGCCGGGTGCGCCGATCCGGTTTTTGAAGCGTCCCGGAATCAGGCCGGGCAAGAGGTCGCGGTTGTAGTAGCCGAGGTCACTCTGCGGCGCGGGAAAGAGGACCACGCCGCCGCCGCTGGCAACGAACTCGTCCAAGGCCGCCTTTTGCGTTGCGTTCAGCCGTGCGAGGTTGCAGAGCACGAGCACATCTACTCCGGCGAGGGTGCTGGCGTCGAGATTGGCAAAAAGATCGGTGCGGATTTTTACGACCGGATCGGAGAGGGCTGCCGCTCCGAGTGCCCGGCGCGCATAGTACGCGTCCTCGGGCTGCTCGCCCACCAGCAGCACGGTGATGGCGGTGGGCAGGTCGAGTGTGAAGTAGCGGCGATTGTCGAGCGCGAGCCCGTCGTCTGCTAGCGCGACGTGCCCACTCAACCGCCCGGGCCGGCGCGGCGAGAAACTAAGCGTTACTTGGGTCTTGCCCGGTGCTCCGGGATCCACGCTCTGGCGGCGCACGCGCTGGCCATCGACAAACAGGTCGAGAGCCGTACCCGCGCCGCTGTGCGCGATTTCGGTTTGCAAGGTGACTTTGGCGTCGGCAGCGAGCATCCAGCTCGGGGCCGCGACCCGTTCGACGTAAGCATTTGGCCGGGTCTGGGCGCGCGGGCCGGCGATATAGACGTGCGTGCCAGCAAAGGACGGGACTGAATCCTCGAGTTGATCCCAGTTGTATTGGGCCAAATCGGTAAAAAGAAAAAGCTCGTGCGCGGCTAGGGCGGATTCTTGGTCGAAGCGTTGGGCTGCCGCGTGCAAAGCCGCGCGCAAATCCGTCGCCTCTTGCGTCGGCGCGAGTTCGGCAATGCGCTCGGCCAAGTAGTCGTGGTCGCCCGCAAAAGAGGCGCGAGGCCGTTGGGCAAAAGGCTGCACTGCCACTTGATCGCGCGAGGGCAAAACGGCCAGCAGGTCGCCGAGCTGGCGTTGGAGTTGGTCGAAAAGGGAGCCAGAGGGCCGTTGGTAGCGGGTGCTGTACGACAGGTCCAAGAGCGCGTGAACGGCCACCGGACGATCTCCGCTTCCCCATCCGCCGCCAGCCTGATACGTCGGTCGAGCAAAGGCGCAGACGATGAGCATAATGATGAGCGTGCGCAGCAAGAGGACCAGCCACTGGCGCAGTTGGAGCCGCCGCATGCGGTTTTGCTGTAGCTGGCGCAGAAAGGCAAAGTCGCTGAAAGGCTGGGGCTGGGCGCGCCCTCGATGCAGCAGGTGGATGGCTAGGGGAAGGGCCGCCGCGACTAGTCCGAGGAGGATCGCGGGATTGAGAAACTGCAAGACGGGGAAGGGGCTGCGCTAGTTCGCAGAAGGAATATCGCGCTCGGCGGCTTCGATAGTGGCGATGATTTCCTTGGCTGAATCTGCTTCGATGAGCTTCTTTTTGAACTCGTCGTTCTTGAGCAAGCGCGAAATCCGCGCCAACGCCTTGATGTGGG
>MKWU01005691.1_pt1 | contig 13316 bp, 7 predicted proteins | sample 809101 | NCBI WGS metagenome assembly MKWU01 (sample SAMN05860141, study PRJNA318959) | sponge metagenome | host: Aplysina aerophoba | place: Slovenia: Piran, Adriatic Sea, Gulf of Piran | collected 2013-05-07 | reverse complement strand
CGGCGGGTCCTGTCACCGGCGCGCCCTGGCGGCGCGAGCGCCGCCCTTGCTTGCCCCCGCGCCACCCCCCGGCCTGGCGGGGCGCGCCCCTGGGTGTCCTGTCCCTGCACAGACGCTTCTCTCGATGTCGAGCGAGTTCACACGGGGAATACGATCAGGTCCACGGTGTTTAGTAGCTCACAAGCTGAGTATCAACACAGTTTCTCGAGATCTGACGGGCTTGCGTAGGTGCTGGCGTTGTTGTACCGCAACTCCCTTGTCGCGGGCCCACCAGATCTGCCTGACATGGAAGCCATGCAATTCAGCAACTTCAGCGAGGATCAAGTCGGTTGGGAGGAGTTCACCACCGAAGACCTGGGTGCCTACGACTACTGCAGCGATGGACTTCGGGCGCATGACAGCGTGCAGACCAGAGAACACCTTGGACATGTCCTCGAAATATCCACATACCATGCGAAACACTCGGTTGGCTTGAGCAGTCCTGTGGGGACTGGCGAGGTAGGAAGACAGGAACTCGTCCAGTGCCGCGAGTTCGACGGTGCGCTCAATGGCCCACGGAGCTTCTAGGTGGGACCGTAGTTGCTCTTTACGCAGGCGGCGCAGTTCATCGGAGCTGTCTACGAATCCGAAGCCGAGCTCAAGCTGGTACTTGCTTACGTAGTCGTAGCGGTTGGGATATGGCGGTGAGAACACTGCTACATCGAAGGGCTCACAGCCGCGCAACAGTTTGGTGAGTTCGCGGGCATCTCCGGTGAGAGCCCTGCTTCCCGCTATTGGAACAGGTCGATTGACGGCACCAGCACGCAGCGTGTCGACCCGGGACAGAAAGGCGGACTGAACGTCGGCCCGTGTGAAACGAACGCCGAAGCGTCCGGTTCTTCGACTGCCGTGCGGACGCCTTCGCAAGGATGTCCCGTCCTTAGTCGCTTGGGAACACATCTCGACCGAACAAAGGAGGGCTAGTCGCAGCACGTCGCGCTCATGGCCGTGTGGTAGAGCAGCTATGGCGGTGTCGAGGTCCCGTAGTTCGCAAAGCGCCGCAGGCCCGAACGCCCACATACGCACCGGAAAATCGGGGAACCGGCCATGAGAACTCTTGGGGTGTTTGAGGACCACTGGCAGTTGGTGGTCAATGCACTCCCAATCCGTTAGCGCCATCCGCAACAGGGTGCCCGCCGCGAAGGACGAGAACGGGAGAATGTCGACGCCGGTCGAAGCCAAGCCTCGTTCAGTCCCCACGAGCAGACTTGTTCCGGAACCAACGAATGGGTCTAGCAGCGCCCCGGACTCAATCCCGGCGGCATCAAGCGCAGCGTGCACCACCGCTGGACTGAAGGCTTCCTTGTACGGCACAACCGTGTAGATGGCTTCTTTACGCATCCGGCTGCCAACTGCTCGGCCAAGCTCTGGCCTAGCAATTGTCAACTTGCCGAAACGCTTCGCTAGGGCCGTCCGAGCGCGCGTTCGCCTCGCCGGAGATAGCTGTGCTTGAAAGGTAATCCAATCCATTACAGTCTAAACTTTAGTATATATATTCATGAAAACAACTGGCATCACATATTGTGCGGTCGGAGCAGCCTGGCGGCACACAGGAGTTCGAGGAGGTCTACCAAGTGGGAGGTCTCAACGTTGGGCAGACGGGTTCCGATCTCAAGGTGCTCGTCGAAGCCTTGCCGTGTCATGTTTGCAGATCCCAAGTATCCGAGATTGCGGTCAGCGAGGGCGAACTTCGCATGTAACAGTATCTTCCGGTCGTGCGCGTCATGAGCAGTGAAGGCCCAGACGCGAGCGGAGCCGCCTGCACGCACAACGTCTAGTGCGACGGAACGCAGGATGGGCAGCGGGTTGAAGTCGTCAAGATGCTGCCCACCTTGGCAAACGAACTCCATGCGCCCTCCGCGGCGAGCAAACCCGTAGATCGCCGGACGAAGGCGATCGATCGCCTCGGCGTTCCAGTAGGGCGCTCCCAGCCAGCACGTCTCGTGGGCGCCTCGCACGACATCCTCAATCAACTGGAACAGCGGAATGAGACCTAAGTGCCGATGAACGTGCTGAAGCTCTGCTGCTCCCGTCGCGGTGACGACGAGAGCACTACGCGGAGCGGGAGCACGCGCAACGATTGCAGACTGGAGCCTTATGGCTAACGACAGGCGGGCAACGAGAGTGCTAACGGCGTTGGGCTCAAGAGGTTCTGATGAGATGCCAAGATCTTCCAGAAGGGCAGCCATGGCGGCGTGAGTCGAAGGATCGCCGGTCGGGGACAGAATAGAGATGAGAGACTCTCGAGAGGTAGGCGGATGCGTTCCGAGCGCGACCAGCGTCGCTTCGGCAGTATCTGACAGTGTACTAAGATCCAATAGAGCAGCGGTCTCACTGGAGCTAGCGATGAGCGGATGCCGCATGGAAAATCCAACCCACGTCCACTTGAGGATCCTCGGATCCGATGAGGTAGCCGCGGTGTAGACCACGGTTGAAGCGCTCGCAATGGAAGGCTAAGGCGAGGCACTTATGACATCCACCGCGCTCATTGAGACAGACTGGATCGTGCACGCATGTTGTCTGTTCAACCGCAGCAGACAGCCAGTCGGCGAGCCGTTGCTCTACAAGCGTAGTAAGGCCTCCAAGATTGAAGGTTGAGTAGTTCGCCACATAGATGAAGAATGATCCCGTACGTTCCATGAGGTACTCTGCCACTGAATTGGGGCCGAACGCTGAGCGTCCCTCGAGGGAGTGGATCAAGGTATGTGCCCATGCGTGCGTCAACCGTTGGATGGCGAGGGACACGTCGGACCGCTCAGCGACGAACGTGTGGCGTGCCACCCATGCTCGCGCATCGCGGTCATTAACAGGGTCCGGATCCGTGGTCCAGCCGTTGGCATGACACCAGCGCCACAGTAGCCGGGCGTCGAGTTCGAAGAACACTGCTTCGGTGTTGGACTCGATAGTTACCAGCGGCCGACGCGCTGCCCGATCTCGTTCGGGCGGTTGCAACGGCTTGAGTTGTGCTCGATGGTCGGAGAATTCACGAGTAAAGCCAAATGCTATTAACGCAATGGGGAGTTTGCGAATGACCGCGATCCTTGAGAATCCTAGATTGAGGGCGCTCTGATTACCCGTGTCCATTCGGGCAGCCATACCGTGGTGACCTGCATCACGGTAGCGCTGGCTGATCTCTCCAAGCGATTCCGGATCACGTTCATGAAAGATGAAGCCTCTTTCGAAAATGCGCCGATCTCGTCTGGCCTCTTGAATCGTCTCGGCATCCAAGAGACTCTCAGCCTCGCTTAGGCCAGGCTCCTCACCGCGAGTCGCGTTTAGGACGTCTGTGAACTCCTCACGCTGTTCATCTGTGAGTCCTGGTGTCGTATCAAGGAAAGACAGCATCCGCTGCATCGCATCATCTGCCTCGGCACCGGATTGACGGCCGGTGGCTTCGTCAACTAGGCCGGTAAGGTCCTTCACCGTTCCCAAGTAGTGGGCCATGGCCCAAAGAGGACCACGATTGGCGGAGCGGGCCCTTGACAGGACGGCAGATATATTCACGACTGTCACATGATGCGGATAAAAGGCCTTCGAGTCCCGAGCCTTTACCAGTCGGTACTGCCGTTCTTGGGTACTTAGTCCGGTAAGTGAACAATCACAACGTCCGGAAAAGATGTCATAACGTGAGTTGCACACGGAACACGAAAAATATGCTGTAATGAACGATCCAGCGTCATGGAATCGCATAGGGTGATCGGAATCGACTCTACACCGAGGAACATAGAGTTGTTGACGCTTTCCGCATCGATGCACTCGAAAGTACGGTAGTTGACGATGCGTGCCGCGGCACGCGGGCACGACACAGTACCTTCGTAGTTCAGTGCTGTCATCCGTTCGGTATACTATGCTGCAACGGTCGCATACGTAGAGACGCGGCCATAGGTCCCATTCGATCACTTGCGGAACTACTAGGCGATAACCATCAGCGTAATCAGTAACAGGCTGCGTGAACCCCTCCATCGGTCCGTGCCAATCGCTCAGTCGTGTATCGACAGCGTCGAGCGCTTGAGCAAGCGTAAGAGATTCCGGCACCCCGCCGGAGATGTTCTGAACAACACAGTGTACGCCTTCAGCTTCGTGTTCAAATATCTGTTGATGCAAGTGTCGATACTCCACTGTGACTCGTGATCGCTCCATCAATTCGTCTCCTCTTCTCCATCAATCTCGGTGCCTTGTGGCTTGTCCCCACTGTCTTGTATGCGACGACCAGTAAGCGTCTTGAAGTCCTTGCTTGAATAGTATCCATACGCACCGAATTCCACCGCCTCGTCAATGTCACGAAAACTCGTAGGTGGCTTATTCAGGAAGCACTTTTGTATTGTAATTTGTGTGCCGGCGCGTAACTGACTGAACTCGTCGCGTAGGGATTGCCGCACAGCTTCGGCAAAGTACTCAGCAACAACCCGATCCAAGACATGGGAACCTAGACCATATGCCTGTAGTACCTCCTCAATCAAATCTTGGTTTGTCGTAGCAGGCTGCTCGGAGAGCCATCGGTGAAAGTTGCTTGTTAGGTGCATGCTCTTGATTTGGTTATTGGTGGGCGGATTCGCCATGGAGTCCCGTGCGATTCTGCAAATGATAATCGCCGATAGAATTCCTGTCGCTGTCTTCTTAGGCGAATTGATCGCAAATCGATTGAGTGAGACTGCTTCAACGAGTTGAGATGCGTACGCGTGTTGCGGTTCAAAGAAGTGGAAGGCGGCGCGATCGCGAGCGAATGATCGCGAGAAGGCGGTGAAGACTATACCGACGTCCGCGCGACCGGCTCGAGCCGTAGCCTGCACATAGTACGCGTTGGTTGATGGCATGCCCGAGACGTGGAGGATGTTTAGTCTTGCGAGGTCGACTCCGTGGGATACCAACGACGTACCCACCACTGCGGCCAGCCGGTCCGCCGGGTCGGGAGTTCTGGCAAGTGACTCGATTTCGATCCTGCGGATTACCTCTGAAATATCCGCTAAAGGAGTATCACCAGTGAGAATCTCTGCTTCGAACAATGATGGTCCGCGGCCACCAGCGCGTCGCAGTTGTTCGTGTGCCCGTTCTGCATCGTTCTTGCGATTGGCATATAGGAGCTGAAGCTCATAGCGGAAGAACAGCTTGGCGAGATCCGTAGGACTTGAGTGTGCCGTTAGACCGAGCTCCGCTACGGAGTCAGCAGATTCCAGAGAGCGGAGTCGGTCGAGCTCACTGCGGCAGACGTCCGCAGCCATGAGGCCAAACTGTGTTGTATCCAGACGAGAAGGCAGTGCTCCGACGAAGAGGCGTCGAGTCTGGTCGAGATGCGCGGCATAGAAGGTTTCGCCTTCCCGGAACCCTTCGGACGGAAAGCGACGAGGCCGCAAGGCATACAATTGACGGATCTGATTTTCGTAATCTGAAATCGTCGCGGTAGCGGCGATGACCTTGGGAGGATGTCCGCTGCCCGTCCGACATAGGTGCGCGAAGAGTGTCTCATAATGGGCATTGAGCGTGCCGAGGTCTTCTGCGAGGAGGTGCAGCTCGTCCTGCACGACGACGGCTGGAGCAGGATCATGACTTTGGACGGGTATCCAATCGATTGGATCTAGCTTGCAGAAGTGTCGGGCCAAACAACGGCGCTGGTTGGTGCTCCCGGCTGCAAATGTTACGAAGCCGTGGTCGGGACAGCGGAATGCAGGTCCGTGTGTGAAATGAGAGACATGGGGCTGATATGCGACAGTTGCGAGCTTGTCGACAGTAGCGACCACGACGGCTGGCAGGATGCGGTACACTTCATCATCGGTCACAACGACCGGTAGCCGGCTGTCACAGTCGTTGCAAACGTGATCAAGACGTACTCGGGTGGTGTCGGCGACCAGTTCAACTTCAGTAGATCTACAGTACGGACAGGATGTAATGATGACGTTCTTGCGACACTGCTGCGTGTTCCACCGCGCCATTCGTGCGATATCGCCCCATCGGTCATCATTGCTGCGCGTGAGTGTGTTTGGTGTGTTGCTCCGACCGACGAAGTAGCCCAGTTCGAACGGATCGCCCAAAGTGGGATACTGATCCTGGCGGACGCGTTCGCAGCTAGCCGTTAATCTCAGTACTCGATCTAACTGTTGAACCGAGAGCATTCGAAGAGGGAACCGGACAAGGGCAGTGGTGCCCGAGTGCTTGCCGCGCAACCGATCGTAGAAGAGAGAGACGGCGATAAGGCCCAAGAAGGCTTCGCTCTTCCCGCCTCCGGTTGGAAACCACAAGACGTCGGCGTAGTCGAGTTCGGCTGCTAGTTTAGCGTCGTCGTGCTCTCGAGCGGCAAGAGAGGACAAACCGAGAACAATGAACACAATCTGGAATAGCCGCCAACTTGTTATCTGTGGAGTACCTGGGACTGTCCCTGGCCGTGTGTTCAATGCATCAGGCGTGTTGAGCAAGAGAAAAGCTCTGTTAGTATTGACGAACGCAGCGAGCAATCTGGGGTCACCTTGGAGAAGGCCGATCCCTCGGCGAAATCTGGCGGCTTCATCGAGGAACGTATCTAGGTCACGGTTACACAACACTGCCATTTCAGGTTGAAGTGATTCAGCGGCAGCGAATGACCGCCAGTCTGAGGCGTAGGCATCCATCTTACCAGCGATCTCACTTAGGACGACGATGGGATCATCAATAAGCTGTTGAAACTTGGGTTGCAGTTCTTGTCGAGACTCGAACACCCGATCGCGATAGATGGGCCATGTATTTGTACGGACACGATTGCCCTGTACTTCGCCAACGCAGAATCTTCCGTGGGCGTACACCTTTGGTTCAGTTCGCCAGTCTCGATCCGACAGCCGATATCCAAGGTTTCGGTAGGTGCCGTCACGAAGCTGTGCCTCGAAATTGGCGTTGTATATTGTCTGAATCGGCCTGTGGCGGCGCCCAGCGAAGGTGGCAGTATTGGAGAGAGTTAGATTGATCCGCCATCCACCGCGAGGATCCGGAGTTGCAGACGCGAGGAATTCGACGGATGGGAGTGGCGGCAGATCGGTGGTTCGGCGCTCGGCGATCTCGGCTTCGTAGGCGGTTGGACCCGCCTCGAATGCAGCACGAGATATGCTCATTTTGGCCTGTCCACGTAACAGGTGGGCAAGACGACTCGATTCAGAGGCCACGGTGCCCATTAGTGCCGTCTGTGCGATGTTATCGTCCGTGACAGTTCCGCCGGCGACTGGAACGTTGATTGAAATGTTCGTGACGATGTCCTGGCGAGCGAATACGGGGGCGAATCGAACATACCGGCTGCCGTGAGGTGTGTGGTCTGGAGCGTTAGCGTTCCGGGCCCCGGTACGGTCTCCATTGCTTCCTCCTCGAGGTGCTGGCGCTGCCGAAACGGTGTCGACTAGCGGGGTGATGATTTGATCATCGCCCACGGCAAGGTCATCGTCGTCACTTCGAGCGTCGTTTGCTTCGCCATGGCGGGTTGTCCGGCCGGTCATCCAGTCGCGTTGTTCGGCCCAGGTCGGATACTCAGGCAGATAGACAGAGAAGTTCAAGTCTACGTCGAAGCGAGCGTGCGTCGATCCCTCAGGTAGGTCTACCCACACAGTGACTCCCATCTCGGACGGAGGGAGCACATCAACTGGCACGCCTGGCTCTTCAGGAAGGTCGGGGCTGCTCGACGGGCGGAAGTCAGGCCCACGCGGATCCAAGACGCCGAGCACGACCCGTTCGTCTGGCTCCCAGCCGACCGCTCGGGCCATTACTGGGTCTTCACCCGCAAATCGCCTGCGAACAGCCTCAATCAGATGACGAGCTACGGCTTCTTGGTCTGCTGCGTGTTGGGCTCGCTGGTCTGTCACTCGTCCTCCTGCGGTTGAAATAGGGCTTGGGCTGTGGCCACCGAGTAGGTGCGACCTAGTGCGCCAGATGGGGCCATGCCAGTGGAAAGCGTGTCCACGATCTGGTGGATGGACACTTGTCCGAGCATTGTTTCGGTTTCCACGCCGAGTCGGTCTTCGATCTCGTCGAATGCGCTGGCGTCGCCGTCAACATGGCGGCGAAGCGCAACAGCAAGTTGGTGTCCGAGCCGGCCGTGCTCGACCCGAACACCCCGCATTACGGCATGTACTCGAGCGTAATGGTGCATCACCACCGGATGGCACGCGATTTCAGCGACGCGCCTCACGTTCTTCGGATCTCGGGGGCCTATCCGATAGGGACTGGCCCAGCTAGCCACAGATGTCGAGCTAATGACGGCGCCTGCAGCACCCAGACGTTCGGCGAGCGCCCGGGGCGTTCCGGCAGTTGCGAGGGCAGCAAGAAGCGCGTCATCCCATTGGTCGAGCCAGAATCGCGTTCCAAGGCCACGCAACCTGTCGAGGTACGGGCGAATGGCGGCGAAGATGCTGCCGCTGGCTCTAGTACCGAGCACCTGCATTCGGGGCTCAAGACTGATGGCGGGAACCGACCGAAGACGCCCCGCGACGAGACGGTTGACGATCGCATGCTCGCCGAGAAGAAGGACTTCTGGTCCAGGGTTAACCAGGAACGCGATTGCGCGACGCTCAGTCCCGTCGTCGGTTCCAGCTAGCGCTTGTTCGTGGAGGAGGAGGGCCAGCCAATCGTCATCAGCTAGGGCGGCGAACTCGGCCGCATCGTTGCTGTACTCACGGAAGCATTCCTCCCTGGTGCCAGCAGCATCATTTCGCCTGATCTCTAGTCGGATAGGTTCGGGCGCGATCTCGGCTGATAGACCAGGCCCGAGGGCACTGAACAGGACTGCAGTTCGACGCTCGTTGCGCGCGACCCGGTTGGAGTTGAGCATCCAATCGAAGAAGCGATGAGCCCGCTCCGCCTCGAATCGGTAGGCCAAGACGACAAGGGGGCTTCCGACACCAGCGGCCGAGACCGCTGAGAGCTGCCAAGTGGTCGGAAGGCCAGTGAGCATGCCTACGCGGCCAGCAGGTGAAGCGTTGGGTGCCTCAGACAGAGTGCGGACTGCGATTCGGCCGCGATCGAAGTCATCGGGCATGATTCCGAACCCGGCTGACAGCAGATGCTTCTGTAGGGCACGGCCGTGCACGTTGGAGTCGACCCATACGTCAACTTCAAGGCCTTCAGCCAGCAGTCCTTCAATGGCGATGCCGACGTGTTCGGCTTTGGGATTGTGCTCCTCGATGTCGGCGGCCGCGTCGAGAAGGCCCCTTCTGAGCGTGGCCCAGTCGGATTCTGCGAACGCTGACCATTCCGAGGAGATGTCATGTAGCCGGGTGGATGCGAGTTGGTCGACACGTTCGGCAAAGGGCGAAGCGATGGTTCCGACGGTGTAGGTGTCGTACAGGCCTAGTGGCACAGTCACTGAAGCCAGCGCTCGGCTCAGGCTGGCTGCTGCCGCGAGCTGCGACGGCCAGGCCCGGTCAATCTTGGCGGCACGGCCGATCCGCTCTCGGGCCTGCAGAAGGCCATCTGGATCAGATCCTGTGACTTCTATTCGGACTTCCCGGCGGATCGGCCACGACGCTGAGCGCTGCCAGCGCTGTGGCTCCATGGCGACGAGAGGCCAGTCGACCTCGAACGACGATGACGGTCGCGATGGGTCAAATTCAGTTACGACATGCACAATCTGAGCCCATCGCTGTGCCCACTCGTTGGCGCGCTCGAATGCTGACCCGAGGGCCCGTTCGTCGAGGACTGCAACTCCCAGGGTGATGTCAAGGTCCGGCCACCTCGCTCGTGGGGATACGTAGATGAGTCGCTGACAGCAACCGAGCGCTGAGATCCGGTTGCCGCTGACGGCTTGAACTCGCCCGTCAACTCGGAGTCGCACAGCTCCGAGGCTGGACGCTACGCGGAGACCCTCTACGTCCATGGCAAGAGACGCGGTTCGCTCTACAGAGTTGGTGATCAGGGCTATCGGCCCCACCGGGTAACGGCTCCCGTGAAGAGCGGTCTGAACAGCGCTGTGGAGAGCGATTGCTGAAGCAAGCGAGGAGGAACCGCCAGGCAGGGCGATGGTCAGTGGCGACTGCAGCCTGTTGGCCTCGTCTACAAGTACCACGAGGTCCGCTTCGGCATCGGGGATCAGTCCACAGCTGACCCACGTGTCAAGCAGAGGTGTGAATCTCCGCAAGTGCCTCAATCGTGTGGATGAGGCTTCAGTCACGACACGATGTCCAGCGGCCGGTAGGAACCGTACGGAATCCTCGACGGTTTAGGGCATCTCGGAACTCAGCCTGAGCCTCCGGCATGCCATGTACGAGCATCGTCTCCTTCGGTTTGACTCGGTCAATGATCTCCAAGAGCCCGCGTCGGTCAGCATGAGCCGATAGTGAGTACTTCTTGACGTCGGCCTTCACTTCGACGTGAATTGAACCTAGTTCCTGATCGGGCAGCCTCAGAGTTCTCGGACCGTTTCCGTTCAAGAGGCGCTCAAGTTGCCGACCGGGTGACTCCTCGTCTTGGTAGCCACAGAGGAGCAGAGCATCGCGCTCATCCGGGAGGATCTCCTGAGCCCACGCAACCGAGGGCCCACCGGTCAGCATTCCCGAAGTCGCCACAACTACTCCACTGTTGAAGGAACGCAACTCGCGTGCTCGATTCCTAACTTCCTGGACCCTGCCGCCGAGTATCGAGAGGGACTGCCCAGAAGCTTCACTCATAGTCTCATAAATCTTAGATATGTTTCGTGCAATGCCGTCTACAAGGATATCAATCTCAGGCAATTGGCGGGTAAGGATGAGTATGACTTCCTGGGCCCGGCCGAGGCCAAACGCGGGAATCAGCACGCGTCCCCGGTGCTCGACGACCGACCGGACAGACTTGACAAGGCCGTCTTCCTGGATGCCTCGCTGCTGATGGTCGCCTTGGCAGTAGGTGGTCTCGATGATAAGGAGGTCGCTGCCGCGGATCAATCCTTCAGGGAGATGAGCTGGCTCGACTGACAGGTACTGGTCGTTGGGACCGCTGATATCGCCCGTGACAGCCACGCGGCGGTCGCCCCCTTCGATGACGACGCCAGCCGCCCCTAGAATGTGACCGGCTGGGAACAATGTCAGACGCAAGTCGCCCAGAGTGAAGGGGCGTTGAAAGTGGCGTTCTTCGATACGAGCTTCCGCCGCTTCAACCTCGGCTGACCCAAATAGGGGCAGTCGTGCTTCTGTACCATCGTCGGCTTCCATGAACTCCCGCTCCATCAGCCGAGCTGAATCCGCCCACATTGTCGGAAGCAGGTTCGCGGTCGCGTCGGAACAGAACACCCTCGCGCGCGGAAAGCGTTCGATTAGAGCCGGTATGTATCCTGCGTGGTCGTTGTGAGCGTGGGTGACCACCACTGCATCGAGGCCCTTGTCGCCGAGATGGTTGATGCGGGCTGGTCCCCGTCTGTCCGGGTGCATGCCAGCGTCTACCAGTACTCGGCGACCAGCGGCTTCGATCAGAATCGCTGATCCTCCAATCTCGATGTCGCCTCCAAGGGGTGTCACGACGAACTCGTAAGAAGAACCGACCTCGAGGCGTTGCGGTCTAGCCGGTTGTTCAACGCTGACGGGGTAGGCCGCGTCAAGTGCATTGAGCAGCGTCGTGAGTGTCTCGATACGCCGGCCAGTATCGGTCCGATTCGGGCCGTAGGGCAGACTCTCATGTAGCGTTTGAGCCTCAGCAATCTCCTTCTCAACACTTCTGCGGACGTACTCAGCTCGTCCCGGTGCTGTTGCAAGGCGCCGCTCAAGCTGTTGAGACTTGCGCATCGCTAGGGCTTGGGCCTCTTCGGCCTCAGTGATCTGGTCGTCCAACTGTTCCTTGATTGATAGAAGGTCGTCCCGCTCAGCCTTAAGGGTGCTGACGTGAGCATTGGTCACCTCCAGCTGGGCTCGCGTCCTCTTCAGTTCGCCTTCCTGCTTGCGTCGCCGACGCCGTTGATGCCTAGTGGGAACCCTCGCCTGGAGATCACCAACCTGGGCTTCGAGCTTCTTGACCCTCGATCTCAGACGGTCGCGCTCGCTCCTCAGTTCTTGGTGTGAATTCTCGTCACGTGAACTTCTCGCTGTCGAGGGTTCTGGGAGCTCCACCGCGACGGCCTGATTGGCATCATCGACATGATCGCGAGATTCAGGGGGCCCCGCATCACGGCTGGCGTCGGCGATGCGACCGCGCGCCTCCGGACCAGGCGATGTTGCCTGGTCGTCGTCGGGGTCTACAGCAGACGGAGCAGCAGGAGCCGACTTCGGTATGCGGTTCGGGTCGAGGACCCATGGCCTGCATGCTTCGACGACTAGGTCATCAGCGGCTACCAGTGCAGTCGCAACAAGCCGATGTGGGTCACTGCTGTTCTCAAGGAATCCCTCGAATTCTTCGGGGGACACTCCATCTAGGAGTGATGGATCTAGGAGTCTCCTGTTGGTGTAACGAATGTGCGCGCGTAGAGAGCTGTCGTCTATCAGCACCGACAACAGCTCTCCACGCCTTCGCGTGAGTATGAGCTGCATCGCCATCCCTGGCTGCAGCCAGTAAGGGCGGATGTCGTTAAACCGCATGAGCGTCCGCGCGGCATCGGTGAGGATGCGATCGATTATCGCCGTTCCCTTCATCGCGTCACCCGAACGGCGCATCTCATGGCTAGGACCGTCGAGGCTGGCGCTTGCAGTGGACTCTTCGGACGGAGCGGCCCGGAGGGTGCTGAGCGCTTGTGCTTGACCTCGTGCTTCGCCAGAACTCGCGATCCAGGGCGCCGATGCTTCGTCGGGCGGTACCAGCGTGGGTGTTCTGATGCCCGATCACTCGACGAGTCGTCGCGCCACCTCAGCACGCCAAGCACCAGAGCGGTCGGGTTACTGCATGTCATCGGCTCGACGATACGGCGGGGGTATGACATGAATCCTGTGATTGCTGGTACCTCGGGGATCAATAACATTGAAACAGATCCATATGTAAGAAATAGATGCACCGGCGTTATCGATAGACATATGGGCACTCACTGCACGGTAGACGCATCCGCTATTGTAGCAGGGCAAACGGTCGAATCTGTCACTCACCTCGGTCCTGAAGCGAGCCGGCCGGTTCCACCGAGCCGACCATGAGAGGCACAATCGGACAGCAGCCGCGGTCAGGCGGGGCGGACGGTTATGCCTGACTCGGCCATGCGGGTCTTGGCCTCGGCGACGGTGTGCTCGCCGTAGTGGAAGATGCTGGCGGCCAGCACCGCGTCGGCTCTGCCCTCGACGACTCCCTCCACCAGATGGTCGAGGTTCCCCACTCCCCCGCTGGCTATGACCGGGATGCCGAGCGTCTCGGAGACCATCGACGTCAGATTCAGCTCGAAGCCCCTCTTG